>Ga0210391_10000921_pt1 | contig 28111 bp, 19 predicted proteins | sample IncBWC12OmetaG_FD_160573 | JGI IMG/M metagenome (GOLD analysis project Ga0210391, IMG submission 160573) | Forest soil microbial communities from Barre Woods Harvard Forest LTER site, Petersham, Massachusetts, United States - Inc-BW-C-12-O ... | reverse complement strand
CTGCGGTTTGCCCAGCGGCGGGAGCGTGAGGCTCACCGACTCCGGTGGTCGGGTTAACAGTTGATGCAATTCGACATCGAGCCGAAACGCGGGTACGGACGCGCTCTCCTGCTGTGTGTCCATAACAAATCACCTTGTGAACCAGAAATCACTTCTCCGGGAAAGGTCGTGCGTTTTCGGCTGCCCCGTTTCCCACTACGATTAACGAAACGGCGCAACGGTCGCAGGTTTTTCTGATAATCAACTGCAAAACATCAGGGCGACCCGCTGAACTGTCAACCGTGTCATTGTGACTGACATATGTCATTGCCACTCCATGCTCCGGTCTGGAGTTAGTCGAAGGCGGAAAATGCCATTTGCCAACGCGCATGATGTTCGCCATGACTGGCATTCAGTGCCCATGGTTCTCGTTCGAGTTGCTGACGAACTTTGAGGAGCGACCCATCAGGAAGACAGCTTCTCCTTCTTGTTTCAGAGTGAATTCGCAGGAGCAATGACCGCAGAGCCAGTAGTGCTCGACTCGTCTGCGAACTTCGCCCGTATCCTTTCGAGGTTCCACAATCGCAAACATGAAGATTCGCCCTTCTCGCCGATAGTGACGGACTGTGCCACATTCGGGATTAGCGCATGTCTCAATCACTCTGCATCTGTCGAGCTCTTGCCTCGACTAGCCAAAGTGCAAGCAATCGACATGCCATCAGTACGAGGGGTACCGATCGGAAGGCAGTGATGGACGTATCGCCCGGGGTTTTGCCGATCCGTGCTCTCTCAGGGGAACCCAGGCTTCCGATAGGCCGCGTTGCCCGTTCTTCAGAATCCAGACTTAGGTATCGATCAAGACGTTCGTCCAATGGATTGTCTGGAGTCCCTCGCACAAACTGCAGGTAGACAGGTCGCTTGGGAATCGCTGCTGTTCATAAGCCTCCGGGACCGCGCAGGAGGAAACAATGAGCGAAAAACATCTTCGAAGGAAGTGGCAGGCGTGATCTCACATCGGTTGCGTGAAATTGCTCTTTGTCTGATCTCGACAGGACTGGTCGCTCACACTTTCGCTTTCGGACAGGAGATACCGGCTCTCGCGCCTCAACCTGCGACCCTGGTCGGCACGGTTGCGGACGTGAATGGCGGAGTGGTCCCGGGCGCTACGCTGATGCTGAGCCGGTCCATCTCCGATGAGCACCTCACGACTCGCAGCGATAGCAACGGCTTCTTTCAGTTGGCGAACGTGCCTCCGGGAGCCGACTGGCATTTGACGGTTCGCATGCAGGGCTTTGCAGACTGGATATCGGAGGCGATTGTCCTCACTCCTGGACAATATCGTCTGCTGACGGGAGTCCAGTTACACCTGGCCATGGTCGAGGTCTCGGTCGCTGCTCTGACTCCGGAGCAAGCGGCGACGGAGGAAGTCCGAACTGAAGAAAAGCAGCGCATCCTCGGGGTTATCCCCAATTTCTATGTTGCCTATGACCGCAATCCCGTGCCCCTGACGGCGAAGCTCAAATTCCATCTCGCCCGGAAAATCCTGACCGATCCGGTAACCATCGCAGGTTTCGTGCTCAACGCCTCAATTTATCAGGCAGCGCATTATCCCGACTATCGCGAGGGAGTGGATGGTTATGGCGAGCGGCTGGGATCAACGTTTGCGGGGGGCTACGCGAACGTTCTGATTGGAGACGCTCTGCTGCCATCGATTCTCCATCAGGACCCACGATACTTTTATCAGGGGAGGGGGACCACGCGGTCTCGGCTTCTTGATGCGCTCTCCACTCCGATCCTCACCTACGGCGACAATGGCCGCCGCCAATTCAACTTTTCGGGAATCGGCGGCGACCTCGCCTCTGGAGCGATTGCATGTGCGTATTACCCGACCCAGCAACGCGACGTCAGTCTGGTCTACAAGAGCGGCCTGATTGGCGCCGGTGGCCGCATCGCCAATGGCTTGCTGCAGGAATTTGTCCTGAAGCGCATCGGATCGCGCAGAAGGAAAAAATAGAGACGATGCCGCTGATCCGGGGATGCCTGAATCGAATCAGTTGAGGGTAGCTGCCTTTTCTTCTCTCCGGCGGTTGGAAGCGGGCGGCAGATTGATCGAAGTCTCCTCTGCGACTCGACCGGTGGCGCACTCTGTCCAGAACTGCGAACCCGCGGATTTCGGCCACCTTTCGCACTCAATTCCGAACTTCTTCATTCTCGCGATGAGCGTCGTTCGCTTGATTCCCAGCTTGACCGCAGCTCCTCTGGCGCCACCAACCACCCAGTTTGTTTCCCGCAGTGTTCTGACGATCGTGTCGCGTTCGTAGTGCCGGCGGCATGAACGCGCCGCAGTATCGACGATATCTTCGCCGAAGATCTGACCGCTGAGGTCAGGGAAAACGCCGTTCTGTGCCAGGATGACGGCGCGTTCGACGACGTTCTGAAGTTCACGGATATTTCCTGGCCAGTCATGCGCGAGCATGGAGATCAGCATTTCCTGCGGGACTGAGGTTATTTCCTTTCTCATTTTGCGCGAGAACAACCCGATGAAATGCCAGAGGAGAGGGACGATGTCGTCGCGACGCTCGCGCAATGGCGGGAGCGTGACGGGGAAGACATTGAGGCGATAGTACAGATCGCTCCGGAATTCATTACTCCGGGCCATCGTCTTCAGGTCTCGATGAGTAGCGACAATGAGGCGCACGTCGACATGTTGCGTGCGACTGCTTCCGACGCGTTCGAACTCTCCTTCCTGCAGCACCCGGAGCAGTTTTGGCTGCGATGCAAGAGGCATATCCCCGATCTCGTCAAGAAACAACGTTCCGCCATGAGCGACTTCAAAGCGGCCTGGTCTTTGGGCGACCGCACCAGTAAAGGCTCCGCGTTCGTGCCCAAACAATTCACTTTCCAGCAGGTCGAAGGGCATCGCGGCGCAGTTTACTTTGACAAAGGGACGGTCGGCGCGATCGCTCATCGAGTGGATCCTGCGAGCGATCAACTCCTTGCCGGTGCCCGTTTCGCCGAGGATCAATACCGTCGAATCCGTTCTGGCCACCAGCCGAATCTGCTCGAGCACGATCCTCAAGGCGGAACTCTGCCCTACCATCTCCGCACCTCGGGCTTCCGGCCCGGATCTCTGCATCAGAGAATCTGCAGACGCGTACATATCTGAATATCTCCCAGTCAGAGATGGGCTCCGATCACGCATTCGTCTTCGCGTCTCTCATCAAGCTCAGGAGCGATAGGGAGCCAGCGCGCTGCGTAAGATCGCTCGTCCCCGGTGCCTTCGCGACTTGACCGCGGTTGCAGTTATGCCCAGCAAGAGTGCCGCAGTCTGATTCGACTCCCCCAGCAGATCGCACGCTTCCACAGCGCTGCGGAGCGTGGCGTTCAGGTGTGTGATCCGGCTGAACAGAACGGCGCGCCGCTCCCTTTCCGAACAGGATGATTCCGGGTCCGGCCGGGAATCTGCAAATTCGAAAAACGGCGTGTTGGTATCTTCGCTGTCCATGCCGCAGGGTGTGACCTCCCGAAGTCGTGATTGCTTCCTCTTCCACATCCGGGATTCGTTGATTGCGATTGAGGTGAGCCACGTGGAAAACGAACACCGTCGCTCAAAAGCCTGAAGTCCGAGAAATGCCTTCATGAATGTCTGCTGGGCTATGTCCTCAGCATCTGTTCGATTGCCTGTCATTCGATGGCCAAGTGCGACGATCAGCCGCTGATAACGCCGAACCAGCATCTCGAACGACCGTGAGTTTCCGCCGATGGCCTCGATGACGAGGACGTCGTCGGGCTCGCTGCACGTCATTGTCGATGTGACGTGTGTGTCCATTCCCTGCGCCGATGCCGCCATAACCCATTCTTCCTTTCACGTGTCGAAAATCGAACTCGTGTCTGCAGGGATTAAGCCACAGGAGCAATCGGCAGGCTATTGAGCAAAGGTATCGATCACTACCTTCGTATCGGGCGGCACTTGCGGGGAGAGCTACCGGGAAGCGCGCGGGGCCATACCAAAGTATCGCAATACCATCGTCCAATTGTTTTCCTAATGCCGGCTCTGTTGAGATCGAGGTCGCACTTTGTCAGGAGGACGACTCCTCCGGTCGAAGACCAGTCCGGCAGTATGCGTTCGTCAATGGCAATGAACAGAGCCCAGGACAGAGGGGTACGGATGGTTCCGGTCTACCCGCAGGGCGTGGAAAGGAGCTGGGATGAGTTTGCGAGGGTGGGCGAAAACCGTACTGGTCGAAGCTCTGTTCTGCGGTTGCTGCATCGCGTCTGCGCAGAATAGCTCGCCAGCCACGCCGGCCCCGTACAATCCCATCGCTCTCGCTCACATCACGGAAGCGCCCCGCACGGCAGTGCAGGCCGGGCAGATGGACGATCGCGAGCTTTCGCAGAATCCCTATCTGGGAGGCATTCCTTCAGGAAAGGTCAGCGCAACACCGCTGGAGCTCTCTCTTGAAAACGCAGTGAATCTGGGGCTGCGGCACAATCTCGGCGAAGCGCTGGCTACCAACGCCGTCATGAACGCGCGGGGACAGCGCTGGCAGGCGCTGAGCGAGCTCCTTCCGAATGTGGTCACAGATACCGGTATGGGCGTTCATCAGATCGACCTCAAGTCTGCCTTCGGTCTCTCGATCCCCGGGGTGCCTCCGATAATCGGACCCTTCGGCGTATTTGACGCGCGCGCCAATTTCACGCAGTCGGTATTCGACTGGGGTTCGATCGAACAGATGCGATCTTCGCAGGCGCACCTGGACGCGGCCATGCTGAACGCCAAAGATGCGCGGGAGCTTATCGTACTTGTGATTGTTTCGAATTATCTGCTGGTCATCGCCGACGAGTCGGAGGTTGAATCGGCGACATCGGAACGGGACACGGCGAAGACACTATTTCAGCAGGCGTCCGACCAGAAGGCCTCCGGCCTTGCTTCAGCCGTGGACGTTCTGCGCTCGCAGGTGCAGTTGCAGTCGCGCGAGCAGAAACTGATCAGCGCACAGAATGATCTGGCGAAGGAAAAGCTGGTGCTCGCACGGGCGATGGGCATCCCGCTGGCGCAGCAATTCGATGTAGCCAATCGCATCCCCTATCGCGAGTTCACACCATCGAGCCTCGACCGGGCGATCGAGGATGCTTACGGTTCCCGCCCGGATTTTCAGAGCCAGCTGAATCGAGTTCGTTCCGCCGAACTGGCGAGAAAGGCTGCGGCCGCGGAGCGATATCCAACCGTCGGGGCGGAAGTGAACTATGGCCTTGCCGGTGTGAATCCCGGCACGTCGCACGGCACCGTGGATGCGGCCGTTACTCTCCACGTCCCGATTTTTCAGGGGGGAAGAGTGCACGGAGATGTTCTCCGCGCTGATGCCGCGCTGGCCCAGGAAGATGAGCAACTGCAAGACCTGCGAGCCAGGATCGATCAGGAGGTTCGCGACGTCTATCTCGATCTGGCATCGGCGGCACAGGAAGTCTCCGTCGAAAAAAGCGCCGTAACGCTGGCCACGGAGAATCTGGAACAATCTCGCGATCGATTTAGTTCGGGTGTTACTGACAACGTTGAAGTGGTGCAGGCGCAGGATGCGCTGGCCATTGCCAGCGATGCTTACATTGCGAGTCTCTACAGCTACAACCTGGCCAAGATTTCTTTGGCGAGAGCCACGGGAGTGGCGGAATCCCGGTACTCAGAGTATCTGGAGGGGAATTGAGCATGGCTGAGGAAAAAAGCACACCTGAATCAGCGGAAGCCGCCGCACCAGCGCAGAGCCCCGCAACCGACGACCTCGTCTCCACCTATCCTCGCAAGAGGTCTCGACGGCTCTGGATCATACTGGCGTCGCTGGTAGTTCTCGCCGCAGGGGGCGCCTTACTTTGGCACTATCTCTCCGGGTTCGAATCCACCGACGATGCACAGGTGGACGTTCATCTGTACCCGGTCAGCGCCCGGATTTCCGGATACATCCAGAGAGTCGACGTGGGGGACAACCAGTGGGTCAACGCAGGTTCCACCCTGGTGGAAATCGATTCCAAAGATTATGAGGTTGCTCTGGCGAGAGCCCAGGCGGCGCTCGAGACCTCAGAGGCTTCGGCCAGCGGCTCGAAGATCGATGTGCCGATATCTTCGGTTGAAACGACCAGCCAGCTGAAGTTTACGTCCTCCGATATCAAGAATGCGGAAGCGGCCATCGAGGCGGCAGAAAAGCAGGCAGCTGCCGCCCGCGCCCGCGTCCTGGAAGCCCAGGCGGAGAACGTGAAGGCTCAGGAAGACGTCAACCGCTATCACTTACTGCTCGCAAAGGAAGAGGTGCCGAAGCAGGTATACGACCACGCCTACGCCGCCGCTGCAACGGATGTCGCCGCCATCACTGCGGCAGAAGCAGACGAGGCCGCCGCGGAACAGGCTGTGCAGGAAGCGAACAGCCGCCTGACCGAGGCTGAGGCGCGTTACGAGGATGCGCAGGCCGGACCGCAGCGCGTGGCTTCCACGCACGCACGGGCGCTTTCAGCCATGGCGGATGCAAAGCAGAAACAAGCCGCAGTGGAGCAGGCGCAGCTGAATCTCGGCTATACCAAAATTCTGGCTCCCGTCACTGGCGAGGTGACGAAGAAGGTTGTCGTCGGATTGAATGTCGATCCGGGAGAACAACTGCTGACGGTGGTTCCGCTCGATCAGGTGTGGATCACGGCGAACTTCAAGGAAACCCAGTTGAAGCACATGCGCGTGGGCCAGAAGGCGAACATCGAGCTCGACTCAAACGGTCGAACGTACCACGGCCATGTAGACAGCATCGCCGGAGGAACGGGCCCCATTTTCAGCCTGCTGCCGCCGGAAAACGCAACCGGCAACTATGTGAAGATCGTTCAGCGCGTGCCGGTAAAGATCGTTCTGGAGCCCGGCGAGAATCGCGATCATCAACTGCGGCCCGGTGAGAATGTCGAAGCGAAAGTGTACCTGCAATGAGCGCCGCGGAGCTGGCGCTTCCGTCGGGACAGGCTATCTGGCGTCCCAGGGTGAATCCCTGGGCGATTGCCGCCACCGTCTCGATGGCGGCATTTATCGAAGTGCTGGACACGAGCGTTGCCAACGTTGCCTTGCCTTACATCGCGGGAGGCCTGGGGGCCAGTTACGACGACAGCACCTGGGTACTTACCTCGTACCTTGCAGCGAATGCTATCGTTTTACCGATCAGCGGATGGCTTGCGGAGTTGATCGGCCGGAAACGGTATTTCATGATATCGCTGGCCGTCTTCACGGTAAGTTCACTGCTTTGCGGGCTGGCCCCGAGTTTGCCGCTCTTGCTGTTGTTTCGCGCTGTGCAGGGCATCGGTGGTGGCGGCCTGCAACCGATGGCGCAAGCCATTCTCAACGACACGTTTCCTCCCGAGCAGCGCGGCTCCGCATTTGCTGTATACGGCGTTACCGCTGTTCTTGCGCCTACGGTCGGGCCGATGCTGGGAGGGTGGATTACCGACAACTACTCCTGGCGCTGGATTTTTTTCATCACGCTGCCCGTGGTGCTGCTGGCGCTTTATTTGACTCATACGTTAGTCGAGGATCCGCCATTCCTCCTGCGCCTCAAGAGAGGCGGCATTCGGGTGGATTACATCGGAATATCGATGTTGGCGCTGGGGGTGGGTTCGCTGCAGGTGCTGTTGGACAAAGGCCAGGAAGACGATTGGTTCGGCTCGCATTTCATCACGACCCTGGTGATCACCGCAACGGTCTGCCTGGTCTCGCTGGTTGTTTGGGAGTGGTTCCGCAAAGAGCCAATCATCGATGTGCGCATGTTTAAGAGCTTCAACTTTGCCGCGGCAAACTTAATGATGTTCATGATGGGCTTCATGCTGTTCAGCACTCTGGTGCTGATTCCGGAGTTCCTGCAGACACTGATGGGCTACACCGCAGAACTTGCAGGTCTCGTCTTGTCCGGGGGCGGCGTTGTGTTGCTGGTGATGATGCCCATCGTCGGCCGGCTTACATCAAAGATTCAGGCACGATGGCTGATTGCGACGGGATGGCTGTGCCTTGCCATTGGGCTGTTCTATTGCGCACACCAGATCGATCTGTTTGTGAGCTTCGATTTTGCGATGTGGCTGCGGGTCGCCCAGGTAGTGGGAATCGGATTTCTATTTGTCCCCATCACGGCGGCGGGTTACATCGGGGTTCCCCCGGAGAAAGGCAATAGCGTCTCCGGCATGATCAATTTCATGCGCAATATCGGCGGCAGCATCGGAACTTCCGTGGTGACCACGATGATCGCCCGACGGGCGCAATATCACCAGCAAATACTGGTTGGCCGGATTGCTCCCGATATCCCTGCATATCGTTCCAGCGTCCATGCACTGGGCTCGCAAATCGCGCATTCCGGGCTCGGCGCTACGGACGCACACGACCAGGCGATCGCGAGATTCTACGAATTGGTCCACCGGCAAGGCGGCGCACTCTCCTATATGGATATTTTCTGGGTGCTGGGCGCGCTCTGCTCCATCATGTTCGTTCTTGCATTTTTCCTGAAGAAGAATGATCCCGGAGCGGGCGGGGATATCGCGGTGGGTTGAGGGAATTGCCACAATGATTCGAGTCATCACGATTGAGCGCGAGTTTGGGTGCGGAGCCTCAGAGGTCGCTGGTCTGGTCGCTTCCCGTCTTGGGTGGAATCTCTGGGACGAACGACTGACCCAGGAAATCGCACGGTTGACGCAGAGTGCGCCGGAGATAGTCGAGCAGCGGGAATGGCGAAGCGATCCTGTTGTGTATCGGGTTTTCAAGGACTTTCTTCGGGGTGCCTTTGAGGGCGGCCTGCCACCCGCCAGCCGGCTGCATCTGCTGGATGCGCGCCGGATCGGCGATGCTTCAAAGTTGGCCGTTCATACAGCCGTTGCCAGCGGCTTCTCGGTCATTGTCGGCCGCGGCGCGCAGTATTTCCTCCATAAACGCACCGATGTCTTCCACGCTTTTCTCTACGCCTCGCGCGATCAAAAGATCCGCCGGCTGATCGCAAAAGGCGCCTCTGAGAAACAGGCAATCGAACAGATCGACACCACCGACCGGGCGCGCGCCGCATTCGTCCGGCAATACCTCGGACTAAAGTGGCCGGAGCCGCACCTGTATCACGCAATGCTCAACACCGCGATGGGGGAATCGCGCACGGCAGCGATGCTGATTCAGTGCGCGAAAGAATTCTCGGCGAACGAATGATTCCCGGCTCTTGCTTCGGATGGTACAGAGCGTACCGTCGTCTGGCCTGCTGTTCATCCCTCAACTCATCGAGATGAGAGCGAGGTGAAGATCCCTTGCGCCGAAATCAAGTCATGGAATCGGCTGGACTATGGTATCGGGACATACCTTCGTCCAATGGAATCCCTTCTGCACCCGTGGCCTAATCACACCTAGCAGGCTGGCAGGCAATAGCTTTCGACTACCGGAAGTTAGTCGCGCGGGCCGTCGCTCCTCGAATTGCTTGTCAATTGCTGTCCACTCTGCAGGTTGATTTCGTGCACAAGAGGGGAATCTATGCGCTCCGAACTGGTTTTTCGTGCAACAACGTATCTGAGCAATCGCTACCTGCTGGTGCGTGCGGCCGCCCAGGCGACCAGGAAATTCCACCGGCCGAATACGCGAATCGCAGATACCACCAACGAGGTGCTCGAGTGGTTTGGCCGCGGGGATCCGCTCGCGATGACCACGAGCAAGGTGAGAGCTTTTCGATCCCGGATGCGACGAGCGGCCTAAGCCCGATCCCGCCTGATGGAGGAGCAGTTACAGTCGCAGATCGCGACGTGTTCAACAAACGGGAAATCAATTGCGACTTTGAACGGAGAGCCCATGCTGTCGAATTCTCCTGCGTTAGCAACGATGCCGGCGTTCCATCCTCCCCTTGAAGCGCTGGACGATAGTGCGCTCGTTGTAGCGGCTCAGTCCGGCAACTCGCTCGCCTTCATTGAGCTTTGCCGGCGGCACTCAAAGAGGCTGATGAGGCGAATCAACCGCATCACAAAAAACTGGGAAGATGCCGAGGATGCGCTGCAGGATGCGCTTTTCAAGGCATACAGGAACCTCGATCGATTCGAGAATCGTTGCGCGTTTTCTTCCTGGCTGACGCGCATCGGAATCAATTCTGCCCTGATGCTCCTGCGCAGGCGTCGCGGAATCGCCGTCTCGCTCGATGACAATTATGAGTTCTTCGAGATTTCCGAATCCCAGTGCAACAACAGTGGGCGTTACAGCGTCGATCCCGAAAGCCAATACGATCGGCAGGAGCAGCAGGTCCTGGTGAGAGCCGCGATTCGAGGCCTGCCGCATCTGCTCAGAATCGTGACCGAAATGAAAATTGATCGCGAGTGCTCCGTCGGTGAGATTGCCCGTGCCCTCCGAATTTCCGAATCGGCGGTCAAGTCCCGGCTTGCGCGCGCAAGAGTGATGCTTCGCGAAGCACTGGCGGGAACGCGTCAGGAACTTGATTCAAGGCGCCGTCCACCGAGGATCTGCTTCGGCCCGATGCACTCGCCTCTCGAGGCACAAACAATTTCCTGCGGCTTCGATGTAGCCGCCTGAACGTGGCAACGGAAGGAGGAAGGCGAAAACAGGCGCGATCTCCTCTGAGAAGGCTGAAGGGTCGCCGGCTGCGGTCAGGCGCCGGACAGAACTTCATCACGATGAACCGTTCTTTCTGCGCCACGCACGAGTTACTGACCCTGAATTGGGCGAGACCCCGCGATATAATTCGGCATCGGGTGGAGCGTGACAGTCGCGCTGAGCCGGCTCGCAGGTTTTCTCCGAAAGATTCCCCTGGGAGCCAATCTGCTGCTCCATGTTGAAGTATCTACTCTCATCAATGACGGGTCCCACAATCGCAGTTCATCGAGTCCGTGTTCGCCGGAAGTGGCGAGATCGGGGGCCTTATGCGGGGGTTCAATTGGTCCAATGTGACGAGGGCGTGCTCCCTCCTGCTTCTGTCATTTTCCCTGCTCGGAGTATGCGCCTGGTCGCAGAGCGAGCTGGCGGCTGTGTTCGGCACGGTAATGGACCCAAGTGGCGCTGTCATTTCCGCCGCCCAAATCACGATCGTTAACCAGGGCACTGGACTGACGCTGAGCACCGTTACTGACATAACAGGGCAGTATCACGTGGCGGGCCTACCGGCAGGAATCTATGTAGTGCGCGCCGTGAAAGAAGGCTTCCGAACGGAGCTTCGGGACGGTATAGCGCTCCCCTCGGGGTCCGGAGTGATGATTAACTTTTCGATGGTGGTGGGCAGTCGGCTGCAGCAGGTGACGGTAAACGGAGACGTCGGCCAGATCGACAATACAACCTCAACGGTCAGCGGGCTCGTTGCAGAGCGGAGCATGACGGAGCTACCTCTCGACAACCGCGACCTGTTCAGTGCGGTGGCGCTGGAGCCTGGAGTCGCTCCTGATCCCAGCAGCGCACCCTCGTTGCTTTCCAGCGGTAAGACAGCGCAAGTAGCAATCAATGGTATCCGTCCCAGTATGACAAACGTCCTGATCGACGGTATGGATGCGACCGATCCGGTCTGGAGCTTTTCGCCCGCGGGCGCTTCCGGATTGTTTCTCGGCCTCGATGAGTTAGCACAGGTCAACGTTCTGACGCAGACCTTCAGCGCGGAGTATGGCGGCCACGGCGGCGCCGTCATCGACATGATCACCAGGTCCGGCAGTAACCAATTGCACGGATCGGTGTGGGAATTGAATCGTAATGCGTCTCTCGACGCGAAGAACTATTTCGACCTGGGCGCCACTCCGATCCCTCCGTTCGTCCGCAATCAGTTCGGTGCCGGAATCGGAGGGCCCGTCAGGCGCGATCGCACGTTCTTCTTTGCCAATTATGAGGGGTTTCGTCAGGTCGAGGCATCCACGGCAATTGCCACGGCGCCTGACGCGCTCGCTCATCAAGGTTTCTTGCCCTCTTCGAGTAACTCCGCGGGCTGCACCAGCGCGAGTTCCAGCGGATGTGCCACCATCCCGATCAATCCTGAGATACAACCGTTCCTCAATCTGATGCCCCCTTCGAACGGACCGGACAATGGAGATGGCACCGGCCAACTGATCACGGCGGACAAAGGCGCTACCCGCGAGGACCACGGCATGGCGCGGATCGACCACAACTTTTCCAATACTCATTCGGTCTTCGTGCGCTACACCGTCGATGACAGTTCTTCCGTGGTGCCGTACGTCGGAACACCGCCGGGCACCTACCTGCCGGGATTTCCGACTCTACATCTGGCGCGCAATCAGTATGGGACGGTTCAGGACCGTGCGGCGCTCGGACCTGAATGGCTCAATGAGTTGCGCCTTGGTGTCAACCGGACCACTGCATCTTCTGCGAGCGATAACACGCATCCGGGCCTGTCGATTTCGTTGTTGCCCGATCGGGCGTTCGGAATGATCGACATCACTGGTATCAGTTTGCTGGGCAATAGCCCCGCATTTCCCCTGGGCGATGATTCGACCGTTTATCAGGTTCAGGACCAACTGTCGCGTACCATTGGCCGCCACAACTTGAAAGTCGGCGCCGATTTCCGAAGGCTCGATCTGAACTCAACGCTGGATTTCGGAGTGAACGGACTTTACGAATTCGAAGATCTGACCGCCTTCGGCCTGCCCGCAATCAGCAACAATCCCGCCCTCGAGTTTTTCCTTGAGGGAGCGCCGCTTGCGTACATTGGCGTCAATCCATCGAACGCCGATTCGGATCGCGGATACCGGGAAATTGTCGCGTCAGGTTTTGCCCAGGACTTCATGCGCGTCAACAGCCGCTTCACCGCAAATATCGGGTTGCGCTACGATTTTTACTCCAACCCGACCGAAGTACACGGTCGTCTCTCCGCTTTGCCAAACCCCGCGATGGATTCCGCCCCAACTGTCGGCAAGTTATTTGCCGGGACACCGCTGGATCTTCTGTCACCTCAGGCAGGTTTTGCATGGAATGTTCTGGGCGATGACAAAACTGTAATACGAAGCGGATTCGGCATCTATCGCGATCAGATTCCGGCAATGGCGTATGGTCTCAACCGATTACTGCCGCCATTCTTCGATCTGGAGGAGTTCGTCTTCCCCCAATTTCTCAACCCGCAGAACGCCGCGGTGACCCAGCCGCTTGATCCTTTCGCAATGACTTACTATCCGAAGTTTCCCTACGTGATGCAATACAACCTCAACGTGGAGCGCGAACTCGCACACGGTATAATCCTCACCGCGGGATATTTTGGGACGCGAGGCAACCACCTCACCCGCCAGGGCGAGCAGAACCCCTTTGAGCCGGCGTTAGACCACCGCTACAATCCAAACCTGCCATCGCCTGTGACAACGATTTTGACAGACGCGCAATCGTTCTATAACTCCGGTCAGGTCTCCGTTTCAAAACGCTATACGCATGACCTTTTCTGGCAGGCGTCGTATACATTCGCCCATTCCGTGGACGATGCGTCTGTGGATTATTTCGTGGACTCGGTGAACGGTCCTCCCGAATCTCAGAACCTTTTCGACCGCAAAGGGAGCCGGGGCCGGTCAGACTTCGACATCCGCCACACTTTTGCCGCTAATGCCGCTTACCAGCTGCCTGGATCGGGACCCCTCCTGGGTGGCTGGCAGATCGCGGCAGTTGCCAGCGTTGACAGCGGCTCTCCATTCACCCCGATGCTCTCCTTCGACAATGCCGACGTGCAGTCGCTCCTCATTGCGGAACGCCCCAACCTTGTCGGCAACCCCTATGTAGGCATTTGCCCGAATGGGGCAAGGATGGGTACGGTGGTCTGCTGGTTTAATCCAGGAGCTTTTGCTGTTCCGCCTGCAGGCCAGTTTGGCAATGCCGGACGCAATATGCTGCGTGGGCCGGGGTTCGCGGAGGTCGACCCAGCGCTGCACAAAGACTTTGTAATCAATCAGGAACGGAAGCTTACGGTTGGAGTGGAAGCCTATAACCTCTTCAACCGTCCGAATTTTGGAGTTCCGAGTAACACACAAAGTGCGCTTTCCCTCGGAGGTAACGGGGATGCGGTCTTTAAGGATGCGGCGGGTGATTTCGCCGATGACGCAGGGCAAATTCTGACCACCGCCGGCACCGCACGCCAAATTCAACTCGCTGGCCGATTTACCTTCTGAAGGCGTCCCGAAAACCCGTCAAACCGGATGCCTCTTCGCCGCCGACCCTCCACTTCCAGCCCACGATATAATTCGGCATCGCTCTCCAGCAGCATGTTCGAGGCGACTGGGCCCATAGGTTTCCCCTGAATTCCTCTGCGAGCCATTGTCCTGAACCGTTGGTCCCGCGTTCTTTCATGGATCGCATTCCAACGCCAGCCTGATCCGGCTTGCCGGGTGGCTCCCTGGATTCATCAACCCATGGAGCGCAGGCCTTTTCCGCGTTGACGGGTCGAGAGATTTTGGATGAACCTCAACGACAGGCAACTGATCGAATCAGTGTTCGCCGGCAGCGGCGAGATGGCCACGCTGATGCGCGCGCTCGACTGGTCGGCTACGCCGCTCGGTCCGGTGGAGCAATGGCCGCAGGCCCTGCGAACCTGCGTGCGAATCGTGCTGGGCTCTCCCTATCCGATGAACATCTGCTGGGGGCCAGACTACATCAATTTGTACAACGATGCCTATCTGCCGGCTTTGGGGGCGAAGCACCCCTGGGCGCTCGGCCGAAGCTCACGCCTGGTAGTTTCCGAATTATGGGAATTCACCAGGCAGCTATTCGACACGGTCGTGGCGCAGGGTCAGCCATTCAGTGCCCAGGCTGACCAATTGTTTCCTCTCAATCGCAACAATTACCTCGAAGAGGTCTACTTCGCATTTTCGATCGGCCCGATTCCGGATGACAACGGCAAAGTGGGCGGGGTGCTAGCCACACTTCTGGAAACAACGGAACGGGTGCTCGAAGACCGACGCCGGGATTTGCTAAGCGACTTAGCTGTGCGGATGGGGGGAGCGCGAAACGAAGACCAAGTGTGGCGCGTCTGCGCTGAGATCTTCGGCAAAAATTGCCTGAGCCTTCCCTTTGCATTTCTTTATGAATATCGGCCATCAGAACATCAAGCGCACCTGGCAGGCGCGAGCGTCGAAACCAGCGAAGCGCTGCGTCCGCCGGTCATCGACTGCCGCACTGAGAACCTTTGGCAGCTCGACCCTGGACTGGCGAAGGATGGAGTTCTGGTTGAACTGGGGGATCGGGCTGCGGGCGTGCCGGTGCCCAATTGGCCCGACCATCCTAAGCAAGCATGCGTGGTGCCGATCCGGCTGGGCGAACACAGCGAACCGCTGGGTTTCCTTGTCGCGGGAATCCATCCCGGCCGGCCCTTTGACGATGCGTACCGCCAATTCGTCTATCGCATTACGGAACAGATTACGATTGGTTTGACCAGTGCCCGCGCCTATGAGCAGGAACGCCAGCGGGCTGAGGCTCTCGCCGAGATTGACCGCGCCAAGACCGCATTTTTCAGCAACGTCAGCCACGAGTTTCGCACGCCGTTGACGCTGATGCTCGGTCCGCTCGAAGAGATACAGGAGGAAGCGAGCGAGCGGCTCGGTCCCGAGCGCAGGGAGTTGTTGCTCACGGTCCATCGAAACGGCCTCAGATTACTTAAGCTCGTCAACACACTTCTGGACTTCTCGCGGATTGAAGCCGGACGCGTGCAATCGTCGTATCAGCCGACTGATCTGGCCACTTACACAGCAGAAATCGCCAGCGCATTCGACTCGGCGATGGAGTACGCCGGGCTGCGCTTCACGGTGGAATGCCAGCCGATTACCGAATCGGTCTATGTAGATCGCGACATGTGGGAGAAGATCGTCTTGAATCTGCTCTCGAACGCGTACAAGTTCACGTTCGAAGGCGAGGTTGCGGTTTCGCTGAAGCCAGTGGACGGCGCGGTGGAATTGAACGTCCGCGACACCGGCATCGGTATACCCGAAGAGCATTGCGAGCACGTGTTCGAACGCTTTCACCGCATCGAGAGCACCCAGGCCAGAACCTACGAAGGCACAGGCATCGGTCTGGCGCTGGTTCAGGAACTGGTGAAACTACACGACGGCACGGTTCGAGTGGAGAGCGCCGTGGGCTCCGGCAGCACATTCACGGTGACCATCCCGTGCGGCACAGACCATCTGCCCGCGGAGCGCCTTCAGGCCGCACAAACCCTGGCCTCCACCACAATTCGAGCCGAGGCCTATGTCGACGAAGTGCGACAGTGGTCGCGAGATCAAGCGGGTGCGGCGGTCGATACGGCAAGGCTTTCCAAACAAGCTTCGCTCGTCCCCAGTCCAGAACTCCCACCCGCGGGGCAGCGCGAACTGATCGTCCTGGCCGATGACAATGCGGACATGCGCCAATACATCGCACGCCTGCTGAGCGAGCGATATGAGGTGTACGCAGCTGCTGACGGACGCCAGGCCTTAGAAGCAACGCAACAGATGCGACCCGCTCTTGTGCTGGCGGACGTCATGATGCCGCATCTCGATGGGTTTGGCCTGCTCCGGGCGATTCGCGAGGACTCCTCCCTTGCAAGCACCCCGGTGATTCTGCTGTCGGCGCGAGCGGGTGAAGAGTCGCGCGTGGAAGGCCTGGAGGCCGACGCCGACGACTACCTCATCAAGCCATTCGCTGCGCGGGAATTGCTGGCGCGTGTGGCGGCACACGTCAACATGGCCATGGTTCGCCGCGAAACCGCGGAACGCGAAGAACGGATGCGCAGCGAGGCTGAGCTCGAACGCGAGAAACTCCGCGCCAGCGAAGAAAGACTGGCCGAGACGAGCCTTCTCTACCTTGAACTGCAGCGGGCCGATGCAGAGCTGCAACTACAAGTGGCGCTGCTGCAGCAGCTTCCTGTGTCCGCCTGGACGCTGAAGCCCGATGGGACGCCAGATTTCGTGAATCAGGTTTGGCTTGACTTCGCCGGTCAGACCCTCGACTTCGTCCGGTCTCATCCGGAGGCATGGATGACCGTAGTCCACCCTGAGGATCGCGAAACCGCATCGAGGGTCTTTTGGGAGGGAATACGTTCGGGAACGGGTTTTGCGTTCGAAACCAGATCTCTGCGCGTTAAAGACGGGGTCTATCGCTGGCATCTTCAGCAAGCCGTGGTCTTGCGCGATCCCGAAGGACGAGTTCTCCGATTTGTCGGGACGACGACCGACATTGACGACCAGAAACGTACTGAAGAGGCCTTGCGCCAGGCGCAGGGCGACCTCGCACGCATCAACCGCGTAACCACCATGGGAGAGCTGGCAGCGTCTTTGGGGCATGAACTCAGTCAACCGATCAGTGGCGCTATGACCAATGCCAATGTTGGACTGAGAACGCTCGCGAAGGAGAATCCCAATATTGATGAGGTGCGCGGCGTCTTTGCCAGAATCGTGAGAGATGCACAACGCGCTACCGACATTATTGCCCGGATCCGCGCACAGTTTGAGAAAGGCGCTCCGGATCAAGGGACAGTTGATGTCAACGACCTCATTCCAGAAACCATTGCCATCCTGCGTGACCAGGCGATGCGGTACAACATATTGCTGCATACGGAACTGACGGCCGATCTACCTCAAATCTTCGGTGATCGCGTGCAATTGCAGCAAGTCATGATGAATCTAATCGTCAACAGCATTGAAGCGATGAGAGAAGTTGATGGGATACGAGAGATGGTCATCCGGTCTCAGCGTGCCGAGAATGAGCAAGTTCGTGTTTCAGTCAGCGATACCGGCCCCGGTTTTCCTCCGCACCTCGCAGAACAGATATTCGATCCGTTCTTTACAACCAAACCTCACGGAACCGGCATGGGGCTTCGCATCAGCCGGTCAATCATTGAGTCTCATGGTGGACGTTTGTGGGCCGACCCCGCCGCCGGTCGCGGCGCAACTTTTCACTTGACCCTGCCCGCTGCGATTCCAGGCCGTGGATAAATCCGGTCTGGTGTCGTGAGGTAACAGGACTTTCCAGGCCTGACCCAGCAACTGAAATGAAATTGCCGTGAAGTGCTTTCTTTCATGGGGCGAGCATCAGCCTCCTCATGAACGACGCGGCCAGAACCTCAGCGCGAGCTGGCCGCGTCTAAGAAAAAACCGGGTGTTCGTTGCAGTTGCGGGACGGCTCAGGCAGCTGCAGCCCTGGAGAAATACCGCAGAAGCTCCTGAGCCGTGGTGGTTGACGAAGCAGGGTTTTGACCGGTAATCAAACGCCCATCGACTACGGCAAATGGCTCCCAGTTCTGCTTCTTCTCATAGATTGCGCCGAGGTGCAGAAGCTCATCCTCGACGAGGAATGGCACAACTTTGGTGAGCTGTACCTGCTCTTCCTCTCCATTGGTGAAACCTGTCACGTGCTTGCCCTTTACCACTGCTTCGCCCTTGTATTTGACATGGCGCAGTACGCCTGGAGAATGGCAGACGAGTGCGATGGGCTTTCCAGCATTGTAGAAAGCCTCGAGGATGCCAATCGAAATTGGGCTCTCGGCAAGATCCCACATCGGACCGTGTCCGCCTGGATAGAAGACGGTGTCGTAATCCTCCGCCTCTACCGTATCGAGCTTCACCGTGTTCGCCAGTGCCTTTTGTGCCTCCGCGTCCTTCTTGAAACGCGCCATCGCCGGCGTCTGATTCTCAGGTAGATCGCTCTTGGGGTCGATGGGCGGCTGCCCGCCTTTTGGTGACGCCAGTGTCAGTTCAACGCCGGCATCCCGGAAAACGAAGTACGGCGCTGCAAATTCTTCCAGCCAAAAACCCGTCTTGCGGCCAGTGTTGCCGAGTTGATCGTGTGAAGTAAGCACCATCAGGATCTTCATTCAATGTCTCCTTCTTCATGACAATGGAAATTCCGATCGAGTCGGACATATGGATCATGAGAGCAAACGAGCGCGGCTGAGAACAATTGGACGAACGTATCGGCCATGCTTTCTGTCCTTTTGCGAGGCGGGTGAATCGGCCGGGAGGTAGTACCAAGGTATGGCCTAATACCATTGGCCAATTGTGCTGATCTTGCGATTTTGGCTCAATCGCTATATCCGACTGTCCGGGCCAGCACCAGGCCGGAGGAGGGTGTCGGGCGAAAGGGCCGAATGCCCATGAGGCTCTTACGGTACCTCGCATTCGTCTTCATCGACGTGTTCGGTATCACGCATCCCTCGACGGAGGCACGCGATCGCGCAGCCAGGTACATCGCTTTCCTGATGCTGCTGTTGGTGGTGACTTTTGTGCTGGTGCTCTTTCTGGGTCTGCGCTTTCTGTAGGGCGCTCTTCGGTAGGAGGGCCGACTCTAATCCGTATAGGAGGATCTATGACGTCCAGAGAAACCCTCAACACCCACCAGAAAGCGCTCGAGATCAATCTCGACAGGAGCAGCTATGGTTCTTTCGCCGAAATTGGAGCGGGACAGGAAGTCGCGCGCTGGTTCCTGGTCGTAGGGGGAGCATCGGGGACGGTTGCCAAGTCAATCTCCGCTTATGACAAAGAAGTCAGCGACGATTTGTACGGTGCCGGCGCGCGCTATGTCTCCAGACAACGGCTGGAAGCCATGCTCGACAGCGAGTGGACCCAGCTGATCAAGGAGCTGAACAAAAGTCGTGGATCAACCACCCGATTCTTCGCTTATGTCGATACGATCTCGGCCCGCAACTATTCAGGAACCAACGTGCCACACGGCTGGATCGGTCTGCGATTCCAGTCGCGGCCTGGCGGCGAGTCCCACCAGATCATTCTCCACATCAACATGTGCGATCCTTCGGGCCCTCTCGAACAGGAGGCAATTGGCATTCTCGGAGTCAACCTGATCTATGCGGCTTTTTATCAGATGCAGGCGATAGAGTCTTTCCTCGCAGATGTTACTCAAGGTCTCGAGAAGCGCATTGAAATTGACCATGTGGAGCTGAGCGGGAACGCGTTTGAGGGATGGGACCAGCGCGCAATGCTGGCGCAGCTGGTGTGCGCGGGTCTCGCAGAGGCAGTGTTCTTTCCAGCGGATGGGCCGCCGGTTCCTCCTGGCGAAGTTCTCCACAAAAAAGCTGTCGTGCTTGCGCCCGGATCGTTCAAGCGTCCGGAATCTAGCCAGGCTGCAGGTCAACTGCTGGCCTCGGGAGTGCAGCAGCTCCGCGAAGAGCTGGAAGAAAGGGACTCCGTTACTGGCTTCTTCTGCCTGTCCGCGAAGCCGCTCTGGGACGCGGATACGCCTCCGGCAATCGCAGACGTGATGGAACGCATTGATGCTCTGCATGCGCGGGGCGGAAATGTTCTGCTGTTCCGCGAGCGAGAACTCTACCGGATGACCGCACTCGTCAATCGCTACACCGAGGAGCGAGTGCGCTTTGTCGTGGGCCTCTCGCTTCTGATTCGCACGTGGGAATATCGCTATACGAAACTCGACGGGAGCCTCCTCGAAGCTTTGTCGCGTCTGCTGGCGCAAAACGTCCGCATTTACGGTTATCCGATGACTTCATCGGATCTCCGGCAGGCAATCGAAAATATTTCGGCGAGCGGCTGGCAGTGGACCGAGGAAAACGGATGGGTCTCGGCCCGTCAGCTTCATCCTCCATCTCCGCTCAATCACCTTTATGACTATGTTCTGGCCAGGAAGTTTCTCGTCCCGATGCAGATTCCTGCTGGCACCGCGATCGATGGACAGATGCCTGTCTGAACGTGAACGACAGCGCACACACGACGTTGAGATGTTGCAGTCGTATCAGCATGCTTTTGCGCTGCCAACCCCGAGCCGGAGTTCCGTCATGAATGCAATCCTTGCCTCGTTACCTTGCCTGGTGGTGGTTGATGACGATGTCCGGCAACTCGAGAACCTTGCTCTCGTTTTTAAAATGTCCGGATTCTCCGTCCTGACCTTCGGCTGCCCGGTCGCAGCTCTTTCGGCTCTGGCAACGCGCCCTGGGCCTCGGCTCGATTTTGCGGTGGTGGATTATCAGATGCCCCTGATGAATGGCTCCGTTCTGGCGCAATACCTGAGAGCTTGTTACCCGAAGCTGAAAATCGTCCTGTACTCCGGCTCGCCCGAGGTTCCCGAAGAAGATCTGCATCATGTCGACGGCTTCGTACGCAAGGGAACAGGAGTGGTCCACCTCCTGCAGGAGATTGCGCATCTTCGCGATTCATAGTTCATCAGACGTCACCGATGATCGTCTCCGGGCTTCTGACTCTCAGAAACTCGCCACAATGCGGAAACCGTACACGGAGACGTTGGCGCGGCGAGGCTCTGCCGCGGGGTTCACAATGAACTCGGCGACAGGCTGGAAGATGAACCACGAAGTGACGTGGGCGAGGTAATTGATCTCAACGAGATTCTCTGAAACCTGATTGCCCAGGCCTCGATTGAGCAGTGCCTCGTGGTATGCGGAGCCGTTGGACGTACGGACCCAGCCGGCGTCGATCATGTCATTCGCAAAATGCTTGCCACGGATGGCGCCGACGTAGCGAACACCTGCATCAATTTGCTGATTCTGTTGATTGACGTCGTTCGGGGACCAGTCGACCATCGCGGTTGCGCCCAGACCGCGATGGCCGTCCGGTCCCTGGTCCGGCTCGCGATAAAGTACCTGGCTGGCCTGTCCCCAAAGCATGTAGTTGCCTGGGCTGGAACGCCCGGTGAGGAAGTTCGTAAACGTGCCGGGATTGTAGCTACCTCCGAATTCGAAGACGCCAGGCCAGAGACCCGTGTCGGAGGCGTTCAGAAAGTCCTCGCGGCCGAGGGCGCCGGTTGAGGCGGGAGGCAGGGGCGGATCGTGCAGATAGCCGATTTCGGCGGCCATCGCGGGCGGCCCGAAGTGAAAACCAAAGCCGGTGGTGTCGATGATGTATGGCTTCTTCTCCTGCGAGAACACGACCGCCTTCGCGTACCAGTGGTGATCGGGAAGCACGCGTATTTCAAATGCGGGCGTGCCGCCGGGATCGTAGGTCATGTAAGTGTTGATGAAGGTGTTGAACGCGTAGCCCATCGGCTCGTTGATGAAGGATTGACCGTACTCCTGAACACCATAACTGTCCCACGTGGCAATCTTGCCACCGCGGAATTGGATGTGATCCTTGAAAAGGTATTGGCTGAGAGAGTATTCGGCGGCGCGGAAGACGTGTTGACTCGCAAGGCTGGACGGGTTGGCGTAGCTGTCGACGTAATTCGTGCCGCCGATGTTGGTGCCGTATTGCCACAGGCTGGTAAAGTGGGCGCCGAGCCCCTTGTCAGGGGTGAATTTTCCAAAATTGGCATCAATGGTGACGCGGATGCGCCCCCACCAGGTTTCAGCGGTGGGGTCAACTCCCGTGGGCGCGGCGAGCGCGTCGGCGTCGTATTGAACGTTCACTCGGAGACCCTGTTGCTCGAGATGGCGACGCTGGTCCTCCGCGGGATCCTGTGTCTGTTCCCCAGGCGCGGTGTCGGCGGGGGAAGACTGAGCACCGATGGGCTGCGTTGCAGAAGGTGCAGAACTCTGCTGGCTGCAGGAATTCAGCTTCGTGACGGAAGGTGCCGGTGCAGCCGGCAGATCGGTCTGCGCGGAGAGTCCACGGAGAAAGATGAGAGTCAGAGCAAAGTATGAAAGGCGGACTACCCTCACAAACTGAATCGACTTCGACATCGCATTTGCCTCCGAACGCACCTGGGGACAAGCGGAATTTGCGCGCATGCACCCTTCGTCAGAAGCTTGTGAGCTGCAACGGCGCACATCCGGACTCAGGAAAGATTCCACTCACCGGATATGTGGCGCATCGATTCGTATGGAGTCAGACGATCGTATTGGTCAGTCACGCTCGCGGCGGGGCACAGTCTTGATCGAGACCTCGAAATCACGCGGGCCGGGAAAGTGGCACTGAGTAATACAAAGGTGTCTCCAATACCAATGGTCAATTGCGCCTGTTCTCCCAGCCATGGCCGAATAGTCCGGGGCAGATTCGATCCGTTGCACCGCAGGAGTCCCCAATGAGCGCTCATAGTGGATGGTCGGTCAATCCCGAAATGCCTGGGGATGCGCCTGTTTCAGGCGTGAATCGTCACCGCCGATGGCGCATCGGCGTGCTTCTTGGGATCGGCGTCCTGATCAACTACTTCGATCGCGTGAATATCTCGGTATCGCACGGAGCGCTGGTGCAGGAGTTCCACATCAGCGAAGTCACGTTCGGTGTTCTGGCGAGCGCCTACTCCTGGACGTACGCCGCGCTGCAGATCCCCGTCGGTGTGATTCTGGACCGCATTGGCGTGCGAACCATCGGAAGGATTTCGGCTTTTATCTGGAGCGTGGCCTCGTTCTCCGCAGCCTTTGCGCCCGGTGTCGCAACATTTCTGTCCGCGCGGCTCTTGTTGGGCATTGGCGAGGCGCCGACGTTTCCCGCGAACGCGAAGGCCACCGGCTATTGGTTTCCGGAAAAAGAGCGCAGCTTTGCGACATCGCTGTTCGACGCAGCGGCGAAGTTTGCATCGGCCATCGGAGTACCAATTCTTGGAGTTCTGCTGATCTATTACGGTTGGCGAGCGACCTTTGCCTTCACAGGAGTACTGAGCTTTCTTTTCTTTCTGGCGTACTGGTGGGTCTATAGGAATCCGAGCGAAGATCGCGGGCTGTCGACTGACGAGTTGCGGTATATCCGCGAGGGCCACGCGCAACCGGAGGGAACAAAGAGCGAGGGAGGGAAGGGCGCGCCGCTGTGGTATCTACTGCGCAACCGCCAGGTTCTGGGGGCAACCATTGGATTCGCTGCCTATAACTGGACCTTCTATCTGCTGCTGACCTGGCTGCCGGCTTACTTGACCGCACGGCTTCACGTCAATCTGCTGCACTCGGTGCTGTATACGAGCGTGCCCTGGGGTACGGCGACGTTGACGGATCTTTGCATTGGCGGGCTCCTGGTGGACCGGCTGGTTGCGCGGGGATGGACGCCCTGGAAGGTGCGGCAAAGTGTGCTGGTGCTGGGCATGCTGTGTGGCGTGTGCATTTACGGCGCCGGCATCGCAGAGACGCCGGCCAGGGTATTGCTCTGGATGAGCATCTCGCTGGGCGGACTGGGAGCAATGGCCCCGGTCGGGTGGTCGGTGCCTTCGCTGATTGCTCCGAAGGAAAGCGTGGGACGCATTGGCGGGATCATGAACTTCGCTACGCAACTGGCTGCTATCGCGGCGCCAATTGCCACGGGGTACTTTGCAGGGAAAGATGACTTCCCGGCGGCGTTTACGGTCGCAGCCGTCATCCTTTGCGTGGGGATTCTGGCCTACGTCCTGTTGCTCAGCAGGATGCAAGTGATTCCGGAGCCGCAACGGAGCGTTTAATGAAACGGGATTTGTCCTGCGCGTGGAGGTGCAGAGACTGCTGTCGCCAGCCACATCGAAGTGAAGATACGTTGTGACCGGGATCAGCTTCGGATGCGCAGGATCAGCTCCGTTTGCGTGTCCGCGACGATGGCAAGGGAATTGATCCTAAGGTCCTGGAAGCTGGCGGTCGGCCCGGAAATTTTGGCATACCTGGCATGCGCGAGCGGGCCCAGCGCATGGGGGGCGCAGCAGTTTCTGGAGCGAGATGGGCGCCGGCACGGAAGTGGAATTAACAGTTCCCGCATCGCGGGCATACCGAAAGCGGCGTATTGGGCGCCGATTTTCTTTTCCCGCTGAGCAGCGAGAGATGAAATGAGCGTTCCGGCCCGGCGACCCCCTGGGAACGCCGCAAGCCGATCATCTGGTGGCGCCCTCCGCCCGAACCAATACCAAAGCATAATGGCGGCCCTTTTCGCGCCGCTGCTATTTTTAAGGCATCTGTGCAGCATGAACCCACGAAGTGCACGCCCCCTGGCTGCGGTATAGAGAGCCTCACCGGGTTGAAATTGACTCATGGCAGCGTCCGGGCCTGGGCGTAATACGGTAACAGAGTTCCCCCGAACCCCGTGGAGAGACTTCCGATTGCCAGTGCGGCGCCGAGCGAATGGGTTGAATCCGATCCTCTGCTTCATCACGCGGTGCACGCTCCCGCTGGTGATGGTGCTTCCCCTTCTTTGCCAGCCTGCATTCGCCGACGAGCCCGCGCGCACCATGGCGCAGTACATGCATACCTCCTGGGGCGAGAAAGATGGCGCGCCCAGCTCCATTGAGGCGATCGCACAAACCACAGATGGTTATCTCTGGCTGGCTTGCTTCGACGGCCTGTTTCGATTCGACGGCATCACCTTCGAGAAATATCAGCCTCAATCGGGCGGCCCCCTTCTGCTCTCGGGTGCCATGGCGCTCCTGGCTCTCCCGAATGGAGATCTTTGGGTTGGCTATAACAGCGGTCGCGTCGTGCTCCTGCGGAAGGGTAACCTCAAAATCTATACGCCCGCTGCTGACGGAGTCGCGCATGCCCCAGTATGGTCTTTGGCGCAGACGCGCGATCAATCGATCTGGGCTGCGACAGCTCAGGGTTTGGAGCGGCTCAACGGTGGGAAATGGAAACCGGCCGATGCGGACTGGAACCTCCCAAAAACCTCTACCCGCGGTATGTACGTGGATCACCAGGGGACTCTTTGGGTGGCAACCGTCGATTCCGTTTACTTCCTGCGCGAGGGTGCCAGAAAGTTTCAACTGGCCAGCCGGCAGTTAGGCGAGGTGGACAAGTTTTCACAAGCGCCCGACGGACAGGTGTGGATGGCCGAAACGACGAATAGTTCCGTCCGCCCCGTTCCCCTGGCCGGCAATCGGCCTTCCGCGAAAAACGCTGGGGTGAAAGCAGTGTCTCAGGCAATCCTCTTCGATCACGAAGGCGGGTTGTGGATCGCCACCTCTGACGACGGCCTTCGGCATATTGCGGCGCCGGACTTGCAGAAAGGCAACATCGGCGAATCCAGCAGTGCGATGGATTCCTTCACAACCAAAGACGGTTTGAGCGGCAGCTATGTTCTCAGCATTCTTGAGGACCGCCAGCACAATATCTGGGTGACAACCATCAGCGGTCTGGATCGATTCCGCAAAACCGACTTGGTGCCCGTCGCCTTACCCGACAAATTCAATCAAACCTTCTCTTGTCTCATCGCCGGAGACGACGGAGACGCCTGGCTGGGAAACCAGCTGTCCCTGATGCGCATTCACGAGGGACGCGCTGATCCGCAGCCCACCGCTCCGGGCATCCTCCAGTTTGCCTTTCGTGATGCCGCCGGCGCGATCTGGTGGATTGGCGATGGCGGCTTCTATAGTCTGCGCGGCGGAAAATATCTCCGGCGTCCTCTGCCCCCCATGCTTCCGAAGGGATATCAGAATTTAAGAATGGCGGCCGTGGAGGATAGGTCCGGCGCCCTCTGGATGGCTGCCCGCGGAGAAGGATTGTTTTATTGGAATGCGGGCAAATGGCAGAAGATCGACGCACCGCAGAATTTGAACCTGCTTGCCCCCACCACCGCGTATTTGGATTCAAAGGGCCGCGTATGGGTGGGATATGGGGAAGGCGGGATCGCCATCATCGACCACGCAAAAATCGTAAAGATGATTCCTGAGAACGATGTTCCGTCTTTGGGAATCGGCGTGATTTACAGCCGCGGTCCGCACTTGTGGGTGACTGGAGGCGGTGGCCTCTCCTACTTTGACGGAACTCACTTTCAGCGCGTCGTCCCCTTCGATGCCAAAAGATTTGTCAGGGTGCTCGGCGTCGAAGAAACAGCCGATGGCAGCCTGTGGATCATCGAGAATCGCGGCGTCCTTCAGATTCCCGCTGCGGAAGTCCGCCACTTCCTCAGCGATTTTTCCTACCCCGTCAAATATCGTTTGTTCGATGCCTCCGACGGTCTCCTGAGCTCCTTCAAAAGCCCCGGCAGCAGCAACCAGCGGGAGGCTTTGGGAACGGATGGCAAGCTTTGGTTCGTAACTGCGCGTAACCTCTTTTGGCTCGACCCTGCCCACCTTCTCCCTCCCGACACCGTTCCTCCCCCTGTTGTCATTCGCTCGTTCGGTGCCAGTGACGCGCCGATTCTTTCGCTCGAAGATCTGCGTCTTCCCGCGCGCACCACCGACGTTCAAATCGGCTATACCGCGCTGGACCTTGCGCTTCCAGAGAAGCTCCAGTTCAGGTACATGCTGGAGGGCGTGGATAAGAATTGGAAGGATGCGGGCACTCGCCGGGATGCTTTCTACACACGGCTCGGTCCCGGCAAATACCATTTCCGCGTTATCGCCTGCAATCGCGATGGTGTCTGGAATCAACAGGGCGCAGCGCTTGGTTTCAGCATCGCCCCCGCGTGGTTTCAGACAGACTGGTTTTATGCATTCTGCGTCTGCGCTTTCCTCCTCCTCCTTTGGCTTCTTTTTCAGTTGCGCTCGAGACAACTGAGACGTCAGTTCAATGCGACCATCGATGCCCGAGTCGACGAACGGACGCGGATTGCCCGTGAGTTGCATGACACGCTTCTGCAAAGCTTCCAGGGTGCGCTCTTCCAGTTTCAGGCCGCTCGCAAACTTTCGCTCCGCGGGGCGGACAACGCCACCGAGGCCATGAATGAGGCCATTCATGCCGCGGAGCAGGGCATCACGGAAGGCCGCGACGCAATTCGCGACTTGCGTCCGGAGTCAGCGACGCAGCGCTCCCTCCCGGAATTGCTGAGGGATGCAGGCGGCGAGCTCGCCACGGCCCTGAAACTGAGTGGACCTGTTCCCGAAATTCACGTAATCGTTGAGGGCGACCCACAGCCGATGCCCCCGGTCCTGCAGACCGAGGTCTATCAGATCTGCCGGGAAGTGATTCGCAATGCCTTCGCCCATGCCGCTGCCACTCGCATCGAAGTAGAGATCCGTTACGACCCGACTCAACTTTATTTGTGCATCCGCGATGATGGCAAGGGCATGGAACCCAGTATCCTGAAATCCGGTGGGCTGCCAGGGCACTTTGGCCTGCCCGGCATGCGCGAGCGGGCAGAGCGAGTGGGGGCGAGATTGGATTTCTGGAGCGAGATTGGCGCGGGCACCGAGGTGCAGCTCACGGTTCCTGCCTCGCTTGCATACCAAAAACGGCGCCATGGACGCCGATTCCGTTTCTTCCGCAGGGCAAAAAGGCATGAGTAGCGTTCCTGACATGATTCGAGTTCTCGCGGTGGACGACCACGCTCTTCTTCGCAAGGGTCTTGCTGCTGTCATCAATGCTGAGCCTGACCTGAAATTGGTCGCGGAAGCTTCCAATGGCGGAGAGGCCATCGAAAA
>Ga0210391_10000919_pt1 | contig 28156 bp, 18 predicted proteins | sample IncBWC12OmetaG_FD_160573 | JGI IMG/M metagenome (GOLD analysis project Ga0210391, IMG submission 160573) | Forest soil microbial communities from Barre Woods Harvard Forest LTER site, Petersham, Massachusetts, United States - Inc-BW-C-12-O ... | reverse complement strand
AACGGCTTCGATCCAGAGCATGAGACGGGCGGAAATTTTCACATCACGCCAGGCGATCCAGATGGAGATGGCTGTCACCAGAATAGCTAGGAATACGGCTGAGGTGCCGTGGCCTGTGGCGTCGCGGAGCAACAAGATTCCGAAGTGATAAAAACCGCCGATTACGCTGGAGCCTGTTGCAATGTAGGCGAGGAGAAGGCTCCAAGCGGCTGTGGCGCCGAGGGATGGAGGAAGAATCATCGAGGCGTAGGTGTAGAGCGAGCCGGGCGACGAAGAGTAACGGGCAAATTTGCCGATGCATACGGCGACAAGGAGAATTGCAGCGGTTGCCAAAACGTAGGCGAGCCAAGTGCCGTTGCCCGCGAGAGCGCAGACCAGGGGAATGGTGGCGACGGGAGTTGTGGTGGGGGCGATGGTGGAGACGGACTGGGCGAGCGTCTCCATGGGGGAGAGGGCTTCGCGCCGCAATCCATAGCTGCCTGCTTCGGGAAGAGTTTGTGCCATTTCTTAAGCTGGGCCCTTCTGCGAATTCTTCAGCTTGTCAGGAAACAATGGCGGTCACGATATAGAGTCCGCGCTGTTGGCACAAGCGGTTTATAGAACAGAAGCGAAGCAGGGCCCGTTATAATTTCGATTTGATGTTGCTTTTGTTTGGCTCGGCGGGGCTCGGTGCCTTACAAAGGGACAAACGAAAACTACTATTCCCCTACTATTGAGTTTCGCCCGATAAGGAGTTGTGCGCGACCCTGAGAAAAGCGGCAGCAGAGCTGCCGCACTCCACACTGCTACTGCGCAGTATTGTGCGAGACTCAGTGAGTTGAAGGCGCGGATTCGCTGAGAGCAGGAGCGACGTCGACTCGCTTCGAGCCCAGGAAGGAATAGAGAGAGATATAAATGTAGGCGAGAAATGGCACGCTGTAGGCGAGGGCATAGCTGTGAAGCTTGTCTGAAATGAGGCCCATGATGGGCGTGAGAACGGCGCCGCCAACGATGGCCAAGACCAAGAAGGAGCCGCCGAGTTTTGTGTTTGGGCCGAGACCTTTGAGGCCGAGAGCGAAGATTGTGGGGAACATGAGGGACATGAAGAAGCTGGTGAGGAAAACGCACCAGATGCCGACCCATCCGGGGAAGAAAACTCCGACGGAGACGAGGACCATATTCGCCAAGGCATAGAAACCCATTAGGCGGCTTGGCGAAATGAAGCGCATCAGCCAGGCAGAGACGAAGCGGCCAACTCCAAAAGCGGCGAGTGTGCCGATGAGAAAATATCCGGCGGTCTTTTCGGGCTTGTGAGCGTACTCCTGAACGTACGGAATGAAATAGCTCCACGTGCCGACCTGGGCTCCGACGTAGAAGAATTGCGCTACTACGGCTAGGAGAAAATGTCTTTGACGGAGGAGCTGGCTGAAGCTGCCGTGATCACCATCGGCGGCTTCATTTTCGCTTGAGATGGCGGGGAATTTTGTACGGAGGATGAGCAGCGCCCAAACTATCGCGACAACGCCGAGGACGAGGTAGGGGCGGACTACGCGCAGAACTTCAAACTGAAGGTAAGCCTGGTACGTGTTGTCAGCTTGGCGGGCGGCGATTTGCGCGGATGTCAGCTCGACGCCGGAAAAAATGAAGACCGTGCCGATCAGTGCTCCGGTCATGGCGCCGAAAGGATTGAAGGCTTGCGAAAAATTCAGGCGGCGCTCGGAAGTGTCTGGATCTCCAAGCTGAGCGATGAACGGATTGGAAGCGGTCTCCAGGAAGGAGAGGCCGCTGGCGATCACAAAGAGAGCGAATAAAAAGAACGCATAGCTGCTTTGCAAGGCGGCCGGCCAGAACAAGAAACAGCCGGAAGCTAGGAGCAGAAGCCCGACAATGAAGCCAGGTTTGTAACCCACGCGCTTCATGAAGAGGGCGGCAGGAATGGCGGGAAGAAAGTAGCCCAGATAGAAAGCGGTTTGCACGAGGCTGGCCTGAAAACGGGAGATGGCGAAGGACTTCATGAAGTGGCGGATGAGGACGTCGTTCAGATTATTGGGAATGCCCCAGAGGAAGAAAAGCACGGTAACGAGAATGAAGGGGATGATTTGACCGGCGGGAAACAGAGAATGACGGGCGGACAATGCTGTTTTCCCTGGAGAGCTTTCGAGTTGATGCTGTGCCATCGTCCGTCTTCTCCTATGACTTTCCATAAAGCGCCGTGAAAGCGGAACACTGGCGCGCGTTTTTCTCGATCAGTCGAGCTGCACCATGATTTTCGTAAACTTCGACGGATTGGAACTCCAAGCTTCCAGGATGCGCGGAGCATCGTTCAGAGAGACGATCGAGCTGACGGTATCCTGGACGGGAAACTTGTGCTCCTCGAGCATTTTGATGACGGTGCGAAAATCTTCCGGTAGCGCGTTGCGCGAGCCGAGAATATCGAGTTCTTTTTGCACGAACAGTTTGGTTTCGTAGGCGACTGGTTCTTTAGCGTAGCCGATGTAGACGACGCGGCCGGTGAAGGCGACTTCTTCGACCGCTGCACGAAACGTTTGGGGATGGCCCACGGCTTCGATGATGACGTCGGGTCCACGACCGTCCGTGAGTTCCGAGAGTTGATCGTGCAGCGGAGATTTGATGGAGTTCACGATGTGAGTGGCGCCAGCCTTTTTGGCGAGGTGAAGCTTATCATCGTCGATGTCAACAGCGATGGTGGTGGCGCCAGCAAAATGGGAGGCGGCGATGGCGCCGAGGCCCACGCCGCCGCAGCCGAAGATGGCGACTTTGTCGGCGGAAGTCACGCGGCCTCTGGCAACGGCGTGAAAACCTACGGTGAGCGGTTCCACGAGGCAGAGCTCTTTGATCGTAAGTGGCGCTGGGTAGAGTTTTTTGGGCGGCATCGTAATGAATTCAGTCAGCGCGCCATCACGCTGGACACCGAGAGTTTCGTTGAACGCGCAAGCATTAGGGCGACTGCGGAGGCAGGAGGGGCATTTGCCGCAATTTGTATAGGGAGACATGGTGACGTTTACTCCGGCGGCGAGCGCCGGAAACGAAGAGGTTCCATCGACAATCGTGGCGGCGATTTCGTGGCCGGGGATGCGCGGAAACTGGACCATGGGATTTTTGCCACGAAAGGAATTTAGATCGCTGCCGCAGAGGCCAACCATACGAACGCGGAGCAACACTTTGCCATGCTCGGCCCGAGGCTGGGGCACAGACTCGATGGTGGCCGTGCCGGGTTCTTTGATGATGAGAGCTCTCATCGTTTTCGAAGTCATGCGGTTCGGCTCAGAGAGTAGACTTCACTCGCGACACCGCCAAGAATCATTTCCTGCTCCGCACTCGACAACCGGGAAATGAATTCGCGCAGAGTGGAAAACCAGGTTTGATATGTAGCTGCCAGAAGGCAGACCGGCCAATCCGAGCCGGCCATCAGGCGCTTGGGCCCGAAGGCATCCAGGACAACCTCGAAATAAGGCAACAAGTCTGGAAGAGTCCATTGTGTCCAGTGCGCTTCGGTCACCATCCCAGACAGTTTGCAATACACATTTTGTCTGCGCGCCAGCTCTCGAATGTTTGTGCTCCAGGGTTCGAGTACGCGGTCGCGAATGCGAGGTTTGGCGATGTGATCCAAGACGAAGACCTGGGATGGATGGCGGTCAACAAAGGAAATAGCGGAGGCCAGTTGACGCTCGAAAATCAGAATGTCGTAGACGAGGCCGTAACGTTTGAATTGCGCGATACCAGCGTTGAAATCCGGGCGCAGCAGAAACTCATCGTCAGGCTCGTCTTGAACAATATGGCGCAAGCCTTTCAATTTCTGAAAATGCTGAAAGCGCTCGAGGACTTGCGAAAACTCACGGCTGGCGATGGGCGCCCAGCCAACGACTCCGCGAATAATGGGAAATTCTTGCGCGAAGTTCAGCAGGGACTCGGTCTCCGCAAGCGATTGCCTTGCTTGAACGGCGACGCTTCCTTGGATTCCGGAAGATGTAAGCACTCGCTGGAGATCCTGCGGAAGAAAATCTCTGGCGATGGGTGCCATATTCTCTGCGATCCAACTGTAGTCTTCTTTCGAATAGCGCCATAGATGGTGATGGGCATCTATTCGATCCATCATGGTTTTTGGACGTTCGAGAGGATGAATTTAGGAAGAAGGATGAAACGACAGACGCGCGTCAGACCTTTGAGGAGCACATGGAAAGGTGAGTGGTACACGCCGGGAAGAATCGCATTTAGGACGATGTTATGTCGAGAGGATTCGAAATCAAAACACAGTGCCTGGCGAACTACTTTTGCCGAAGCCGGTTATTGTTGCCAGCCGCCGCCGAGGGCTTGGTAGAGCTGAACGAGTGAGAGGAGTTCGTTCGCCTGAGCTTGCGCCAAATTAAGCTCGGCAGAGAAGTAGTTGGTTTCGTTGGTAAGAACCTCGAGGTAGCTGGCCACACCACCCTTGTAGCGGATATTGGAAAGATGGGCCGCCCCTTGGGCGGAGGCGGTGAGAAGTTCCTGCTGCTCGCGAAATTCGCGAAGCTTGCGATAGCCGATCAGGGCGTCGGAAACTTCGCGGAAGGATTGCTGGATGGTTTGCTGATAGGAAAGGACGGCTTCCTGCTGCTGAGCCTCGGCAAGCCGGACGCCCGAGCGAATTTTCCCGGCTGTGAAGATGGGCTGAGCGAGAGAACCTGCAACAGTCCAGAGGCCCGCGGTGCCAGCGAAAAGGCGCGCGAGGGCGTCGCTTTGGAAGCCACCTGCACCGGTCAATGAGATTTGAGGATAGTAGGCGGCGCGCGCGACTCCGATCTGAGCGTTGGCCGCAATGAGAACCTGTTCGGACTGGTGGATATCGGGGCGGCGCTCGAGAAGCTCGGAGGGAATGCCTGCGGGAACTTCAGGGGGATGAGGCTGCTCGGTGAGTGGGAGGCCTCGTGTAATCGGGCCCGGGTTGTTTCCAAGCAGTGTGCTGATGAGATTTTCCTGCTGCTGAATGCGACGCTCGAGGTCGGGAATTTCTTCGCTTGCGGTGTAGACAAGTTGTTCTGCCTGGCGAACATCCAGTTCGGATGTGTTGCCGTGATTGGCGAGGACGGTGGTGAGGCGAAGGGATTCGCGGCGGGCGGTAAGAGCGTTTTGGGAGAGCTCCATCTGAAGATCGAGAGCGCGAAGCTGGAAGTACGCGGAGGCTACGCTGGAGACAAGGGAGCTGATCACGGCGCGGCGGCCCCACTCCGTGGCGAGGAGAGAGGCGCGAGCGGCTTCGGTGGCACGGCGATATTGTCCCCAGAAATCGAGTTGCCAGGCAGCAGAGAGAAACACTTGTCCGGTGGATTGCTCGAGGGCAGGAAAGGCGATTGTTTCCGGAGTGCGTTGCGCACCGAGGCTGGCGCCACCGCTGACGCTGGGAAATTGATTGGAACGCGTGATGCCCAATTGGGCTTGCGCCTGGAGGACGTGGGTGGCGGCGATGCGGACATCGTAATTTTGCTGAATGGCGGTGCGGATTAAGGATTGCAATTGCTCGTCACGGAAAACGTCCCACCATTTTTGATCGCCTAGCGAAGCGGCCTCGGCTACGGCTGCATCTCGCGAAACACCGCGGAACTCCGTGGGAACGACGGCGGCGGGGCGTTTGTAGTCAGGCCCTACCATGCAGCCGGAAATAAGCAAGGTGATGAGAAGCGATGCGAGGAGAGGTTTCATTTTAGTCGTCTCCTCCAGCTGGGCTTGGACGTGGAGGGGGAGTTCCAGCGACCATGGCGGCGCGACCAGCTTTGCCAAGCGAGAGGCGCTCGACTACGTAAAAGACGGCGGGAATGAAGAAGATGCCAAGGGCGCTGGCTGCGAGCATGCCGCCGATCACAGCGGTACCCATGATCTGACGAGCGACGGAACCTGCGCCGGAGGCGGTCCAGAGAGGGACGCAGCCGAGAATGAAGGCAAAAGAGGTCATCAGGATGGGACGCAATCGCAGGCGTGCGCCTTCGAGAGCGGCATCGACTAGCGGCTTGCCTTGTTCGTATTCATCCTTAGCAAATTCGACAATGAGGATGGCGTTTTTGGCGGCGAGACCGATGAGCATGACAAGGCCGATTTGGGAGTAAACGTCGTTTTCGATCTGCACCATGTAGGTGGGAAGAAATAAGGAGAGCAAGGTTCGCCGCAGCCAGAGGATGAAGAAAGCACCGAAGACAGCGACAGGAGTGCTGAGAAGAACGCTGAAGGGCAACGTCCAGCTTTCATAGAGCGCGGCGAGGATCAGAAAAACGAAGAGAAGAGAAAAGGCAAAGACCGCAGAGGCAGGAACGCCTTGTTGGGCTTTTTTCTCCTGGAAGGACATGCCCAGGTAGTCGTAGCCCATTTCGCGAGGCATGGTTTGGTCGAAGACCGCTTCCATGGCGGCCATGGCCTGACCGGCGCTATAACCGGGGGCAGCGGCGCCGTTGATTTGGGCAGAGCGGTATTCGTTGAAGCGCATGGTGAATTCGGGGCCGGGGCGCGGTTCAAATCTTGTGACCGCGGCGAGCGGAACCATTTCGCTCTTGGCATTGTTGACGAAGAACTGGCCGACGTTTTCGGCGCGTGTGCGATAGGCGCCTTCTGCTTCGATGTAGACCTGCCACTGGCGGCCGAAACGGTTGAAATAGTTAATGAAAAGGCCGCCCATAAAGGCCTGGAGAGTTTGGTAGACGTCTTTGACGGCCACACCTTGCTTGATGACTTTGTCGCGGTCCACGTCGACGAACTGCTGAGGAACGCTGGGAAGGAAGGTGGTGCTGACGTTGGCGATTTCCGGGCGTTTGCGCGCGGCGGCGAGAAATTTATTTAAATTGTCGGCGAGGAATTCGACGTCATTACCGGCGCGGTCTTCTAGGACGAAAGTGAAGCCGCCGGAAGTGCCAACCCCGGGAATGGCGGGAGGCGAAAAGGAGAATGCAATGCCTTCTGGAATTTTGCTGAGGTCGCGATTGATGTTCTGTTTGATTTGCTGAAACTGTTCTTGGCGGGATTTGCGATCGTCCCAAGGCTTGAGAGTGACGAAGAAGAAGCCGTTGTAGCTGGTGCGGACGAAGCTGAGAAGGCTGAAGCCGACGACGCTAGTCGTGTATTGGACGCCCGGCGTGTGAGCAAGGACGTCTTCGACCTTGCGCGCGACTTCATCGGTGCGTTGAAGAGAAGCGGCGTTCGGCAATTGCAGATTGATGTAGAGGTAGCCCTGGTCTTCATCGGGCAGAAAGCTGGAAGGGACTTTGGCGCTGAAAAAGCCGGCGGCGGCTCCAAAAAGTACGAGGAGTATGAGAGCGATAGCACTCTTGCGGATGAGGAAGCCGCAGACGCGTACGTAGGCGTTGGTGGCGCTAGTGAAAGTGCGGTTAAACCAGCCGAAAAATCTCTTGAGCAAACCACCGCGAGTCGTGTCTTTAGGGCGCAATAGCAATGCGGAGAGAGCAGGGCTGAGCGTGAGAGCGTTGAAAGCGGAGAGGGCGACGGAGATGGCGATGGTAACAGCGAATTGTTGATAGAGCCGGCCGGTGATGCCGGGAATGAACGCAGTGGGGATGAAAACGGCGGATAGAACGAGCGCGATGCCGACGACAGGGCCTGAGATCTCTGTCATCGCCTTGAGGGCGGCATCCTTTGGCGAAAGGCCGTCTTCGATATGTCGCTCGACGGCTTCGACGACCACGATGGCGTCATCGACGACGAGACCGATCGCCAGAACCAAACCAAAGAGAGAAAGCGTGTTGATGGAAAAACCGAACAGCGGAAAGAAGATGAATGTGCCGACGAGTGAAACGGGCACGGCGAGAAGGGGAATGAGAGTGGCGCGCCAGCCTTGGAGAAAAATGTATACGACGATGATGACGAGGCCAATCGCGATCAACAGCGTTTCGACAATTTCCTTGATGCCCTGCGTGACGGCCAGCGTGGTGTCAAGGGAAACGACGTAATCGATATCGCCGGGAAAGCGCGATTTGGCCTCGATCATTAATTTCTTGAGGGCGTCGGCGGCTTGCACTGCGTTGGAGCCCGGCAACTGATAAGCCGCGATGATGGCGCCCGGTTTTCCGTTGAGGCGGCCAAGGACGCTATAGTTTTGCGCGCCGAGCTCGACGCGCGCGACGTCTTTGACACGAACCACGCCGCCGAGAGTGTCTTCACGCACAACTATTTGGCCGAATTCTTCTGGGGAAGAGAGACGGCCTTGGGCGCGGACGGAGTACGTAAACTCCTGCCCCTTGGGGACCGGTTCGCTGCCCACCTGGCCTGCGGGATTCACAGTGTTTTGCGATGAGATGGCATTGACGATTTCCGGAACCGTGATGGCGAGCTTGGCCAATTGGTCGGGCTTTACCCAGAGGCGCATGGCGTATTGGCCGGCGCCGAAAATCTGGACGCTGCCGATACCGTAAAGCCGGGTGATCTGATCGCTGAGATTGATGTAGGCGAAGTTCGAAAGAAATTGGGCGTCGTAAGTGCCGTTTGGCGAATAGACAGTGATGAGCATGAGCGGAGCGGTGACGGTTTTTTGGACGGTGATGCCGTAGTTGTTGACGTCGGCGGGCAATTGGGATGCGGCTTGTGTTTCGCGCATCTGGGTGAGAATGAGATCGGTGTTCGGGTCAGTTTTAACGTCGTAATCGACGATAAGACGCATGCCCCCATCGGCGGTGGAATTCAGCGAATACATGTAGTTCATGTTGTCCACTCCACTCATCTGCTGCTCGATGGGAGTGGCGACGGATTGTTCGATAGTGCCTGCGTCGGCGCCAACATAGGTGGCAACCACTTGAACTTCGGGAGGAACGATGTTCGGAAAGAGGGCCACTGGCAGAGTGAGAATGGTGATGGCGCCAACAATCACCATGACAATGGATATGACCATCGCGACAATCGGACGGTTGATGAAAAATTTTGACATGGATCAGTCCGCTCCCGCTGCAGCAGCCAGTGGTTGGGGATTGACCGTAGATCCGTCACGCACTTTTTGCACGCCTTCGACGACGACGATGTCGCCTTTTTTCACGCCACTGTCGATGATCCATTCCGTCCCGACACGTTCGCCAACTTTGACCATACGAACGTTGACTTTGTTATCGCTGCCAACAACTGCCAGTTGAAAGCTGCCTTGCAGTTCAACGACAGCACGCTGGGGAACGAGTAGCGCGCCGGTGCGGGTGTAGGTGGAGGCACGAATGCGACCGAATTGTCCGGGACGCAGGAAATTTTTGGGGTTGGGAAACGCGGAGACGACACGGATGGTTCCGGTGGTTATGTCCACTTGGCGGTCGGTATAAAGAACGTGGCCCTTGGATGGATAAACGGTTCCGTCGGCGAGGATCAGTTCGAGCAGAGGAGCATCCTTGGGAGACTCAAGATCCCCTTGTGGCGAGTTGATGCTAGCGGCGATACGCGAATACTCCTGCTCACTGATCGGGAAATATGCTTTGATCGGATTCACTTGAGAGACGGAAGTAAGGACGGTGCTGGGGTTCACGAGGTTGCCGAGCTGCACTTGAGCGATGCCGGCGATACCGTCAAAGAGCGAGGTGACATGAGTGAATCCCAGATTTAGCTGAGCTTGTTCCACTTGTGCTTCCGAGGACTGAACGGCGGCTTTTGCGGCAAGATTCGCCTGGATATCATTGTCCAGCTGGCTTTGTGCAATGGCGCGCTCTTTGGCGAGAGGGGTATCGCGGTCAACGTCCAGCTGGGTCTTGCCCAGCTGCGCTTGAGCTTCTGCTAGTTGAGCCTTGGCCTGATCGAGCAGAGCCTGGAAAGGACGCGGGTCAATCTCGAACAGAACAGCGCCATTTTGAACCTGTGATCCTTCCTTGTAGGTCTGCTTGACGATGTACCCTGTGACTTGCGGCTGGATCTGGGCGTTGACGTAGCCGTCCAGAGTGGCGACCCACTCACTTACGATGGGAACATCTCTCTGCACCACAGCGGTGACTTTGACATCCGGCGGAGGCGCGGAGGGCGCTGCGGCTTTTCCACCGCAGCCAGAAAAGAAAAAGACGAGCGGAAGAGCAACGGTCAAGAGGAGCGCGGCTGAGCCAGTGGAGTAGGCGGAGCGGCGGTCATGGAGCCGATGCGTGCGGTGGGCAGGTGGACCATTCTGTCCGGGTCGGGCGAGTTCGAGCGACATTAATACTCCTTGCACGACGAGCAAAGGGACACCCCTCCCAAATTTTGATGGGTGACATCAAGCCTCAACCAAAACGTTAAATCTACGGGACGCGTCGCGCTGCCTTCAAAACGACGATTTCTTTAGACACCGCCGTTAGAGCCACTTAGATGTAAAAAAGACTTGAGCAGATACAAGGAAAAAATCGAGGGTGCGTGGTCAGCCTGTCATCGAAAGGCTATGCGATTCGAGCTGGGTTGGCATCATTGCGTGAGTAATATTAGGTTGGTTCTGCGCAAGTCGCACCAAAGTACTGGAATCAGAGAAGCGATTTGCGAAGGCTTGAAAAACTACGAAGGAGAAACTAAATCCAGAGATGCAAAACCAGCATACAGAGACCACGCATTTCGAATTTTCAAAAGCTATAACGTAATTCCGGGCAAAAACGAACACAACATTATTGGATTGGGTTGAAAGTTTGGGGAGCGTCGCTTCTGGATACAGTTAGAGAAATCTGGCGGAGAGGGGGGGATTGTATCCCACGGCGATTTCGATTCGCTTCGATTTGCAGACGTTTGCGGTGTTACTTGCTCACAAACCATTAAAATGATTTGAGATAGGGTGTGAAATCGTCAGAATTGATGCGGGTCGCACGCGAGTGGGAAAACTTTCTAATAGTGACTTGGTAGTAGCACGGGAGTAGCATGGGCATAGAGTGGAAGCGCGAAAAAAAGCGCTTGACAATTCTAATATATGCAGTACCATAACGTATAGTACTTTACTTGGCTGAGTGGAGGAGGACAAGTCTAATTGCCGATGACAGAGATGGATTGATCGAGTAGGACGACCTCAACTCGCAGGACAAAGTAGCGACTCCGCCTAACACACGGTGACGCCCCCTGAATTTGATTCAGTGAGTAGCACACCGTGCCAATCAAGAAAAACATACTAGTCGTTCCCTCAGTCGTTGAACTGCGTTTAGACCCAAGCCAAACTTCATTCACCATTCCACAGGTTGCCGCCTATACCGGACTTACACAGTGGCAAGTTCGCATGGCGATATGGCAAGGCCGCCTAGCGGCGAAGCGAGTCGGAAAATCGCTCATTGTCTTGAGACAAGACGTTAACGGCTTTCTCGAAGCGTTGCCGACTGTCAGCCTGAACGAGGCCGACTGGCTTCGCAACCGCCAGGCGGTGCGCTAGTGCGTCGCAAAGCTGCCAAGGCCGTCGCGTGCGTTCTGACGCGGCGTAACTGTGGGCATGACGTCCGGCGTGTCGGTCCCTGCCACTACGTCTCAGAGTGCGGTAATGAGTATTTCACCAACGAAGCCCGAGGCAAAGTGGGCAACTCATTCTGCATCCGAACACACTCGCACAATCACAGGAGTTCATCTCTTCGGTTATGGGCGACAACCCAGGAACAGACAGCTAACGCTCACAAGTTGCTGGCAGCGGGGACGCCAGAACTACGCGCACTGAGCGATGGTTGCCGAAGAGCAGTGGCCAAGATTGCGTCCGCTTAATGAACTGCGTCTTCAAAGTAGACGCGAAGACCTTCCGGTGTGCTTGCAGCATGCTGAAGTCCACGGGTCGGCGCCGGTGCCCGAACACCACCATCGATGCTGTGGCAATAACCCGACCGACAGACGACCGTCAGGCGTAACCTGAATAGAGGAAGTGAGAGGCATGGCGTATCAACCCGGCAAGGGTAGTTGGAACAACAGAGGTTCTTGGAAAGATTCCGTGCGCAAGCCGCGTGACGGAAGTCCGTGTCGCCATGAGCGACACGCGCAGTTCGCTTTGCGCAGCGTACTACATCGCTTTGAGTGGCAGGCTGAGAAGGATGATGAACGATTCGTTTGGTTCGGCATCCGTTTCCTAATCAAGATGTGCAAAGACATTCAGACGGGCGAAGGCTACTCGCGCAGCATGCTTGAGAAGTGTGTGAGGTTCCTTCTTGACTCGGGAATTATTCGGCCCGCGACCCGCGTTCGTTTAGGCGAAGTCCGTGCCGGCCACATCGTTGCTGACCACGTATTCGCGTCGGAGATTGTTGGTTCCAAGTGCGTCTTCGGCCTTGATAAGTCGCGAGCGGACTCCGTAGCGAACTCCGCATCGGACTCCGCACTTTATGGAGCGGACTCCGTAGCGAACTCCGCATCAAATGGGCATCGAACTCCGCATGCTGACGGTAAGCGAACTCCGCATCAACAGAAGTCTAATCAAATGGAGAATAAGGTAGTTAGAGATGACTCTGGAAGCGCGCTGCCAAGTCAAGAAAGTAGCACTTTGCCAAGTCAGAAGTCATTGTCAAGTCATTCTTTACGTTCTTTGGAAGGCTCTGAAGGCTTTGCCATCCACCAACTCGAATACAATTCTTGTGACTTGACCAAGGCAAGGCCGGGCACAGGCAGGAAGGTCGGTGGGTTGAGGACGCTCTCGTTTGAGGAGCAACTGGACGTTCTCACGGACGGTGTGTTTCAGACTACGACGCTTGAGCACTACGACGACCGGGATGTCCTGCAAGTTACGGTGCAGGATGTCGTTGAGAAATATGCGATGGCAACGTTGGATAACCGCACGGTGTGCAAGACACTGTGCGAACACATCAACGGTGCCCTTCTCCGTTGTGGGATAAAGCCGCCGGGCGGATGGGTGCCTACACTCAGGGAACTCAAGCGCGCCGGAGCGTTGCAGATTACTCCGAAAGACGGAGAGTCTGAGTCTGAGTCTGAACCTGCACTTCTACGGGTCAAGTGCCGTCCCAAGATTGAGAAGCGCGTGCTGACCGAACAAGAGAAGAGCATCAAGCACTCGGCGCGCATCACCGATGAAGAGATGAAAGCGTTCGAGGAGAAGCGACGTGCGGACTGGGCCGCACTGGGACTGCTCTAACGATTGCCAGGCAGGTCCAACTCGCTCGATCCCAAACTAGGCACACGGCTGCGGCCGGAAAGAGATAAGCCTTCAGTACCATTGCCAAGTGGCAGGCTCTATGCCAATCTGTTTGGTGAAGAACCACACTGAAAACCGCGAAGCACTCCCCAACGAATCAGAATTGCAAGAATGGCGCGAAACTCTGCGGCAGGAGTACGTTCGGCAATGTCGAGCGGGCGACATTAAGAACCATTGGCCGGTGCCCGAATACCCAATTAGCCGCAAATGGTTCGAACGTTTCCTCGCCACTTGCCGAGCCCGGCGCGGATGGGACCCGAGGCCTTGGGAGATCTCGATTGCGCGCTCGGGGACGTTCCGCAAGGACCCACAGTTGCAGATCCGTGAGGCGGAGCAAGCCTGCCTTTCCTGCGGAATCGATCCTCGAACTACGACGCTAGCTTGCAATCGGTATTACCGCTATCTAATCCAAAATTAAGCGATGCTTTGCGAAGCGCCGTTCGGACACCGTCGGTGATGGGCGAAAGGGGCGAAGGGTCAACTACAGTTTCGATCTATTGTGCAACATCCAGTCGTGTAAGAGGCTAGCAGTCGGTCGATTTACTGTTCTTTGAAGAAAACAAGAAGACGAGGTAAACCCATGACATCAAGGGGGATAGGGGGAGTCATTTCTAGATTTGAATCGCAATTCGAACCGTGGGCGCCCGTTAGCCCAACTTCCGCGAAATTCACCAAATCCAGGGAGACCCGCGTAATTCGAAATTCTTCTCCCACGAGATGCCCGCCGGCTCCGTTAAAGGCGGCAAGAGCAAGTTGCTTCCCGATAACCCATTCATAGAGCAGGCTGTTATACGCAGCACGCGCAGCGCTATGCAGAGCCGACGTGTGCAATAGTGTGGAGCAAGCCAATGGTGAAAGAGGCGAAAGTAGCTTTCGATGTTTGGTACACGGAAGGCATTATAAAATATGTAAGTCGGGCAGCAGCAGCATCTTTGTGGTGCTCGTTGATAGGGGTGCCAGCCCTTATCGCACAAGGGGTTAGCGTACCGTGAGGCCGAAATCGCCCAACTCCTTCGAGCTGGGAACGAGAAATCACGGGGCATTTTTGGATTCTTCCTCGGCACAGGTTGTCGTGAACAGGAAGTTGCCTTTATGACATGGAACGATGTCGACCTCGAGCAGAAGATCGTTCGGGTCACAGCAAAACCACAGTGGAATTGGAAACCAAAGGACTGCGAGGAACGCTCGATACCCGTTCCCGAGTGGCTGGTTAAGAAACTGGCCCGACTAAAGCCAAAGAGCATTAATTCGTTGCTCTTCCCAAACCGGCTCGGTCGACCCGAAGGTCATTTTTTGGCAAAGTTGAAGGGTCTTGCTTTGCACGCTGGGCTGAACTGCGGGCATTGCATAAACAAACGTGGTCAGCCGTGCACGGACAAGCCGGTCTGCAATCGTTGGTCGCTCCACAAATTCCGTCGCACTTTCGCAACAATGCATCACGAGTCCGGTGTTTCGGCCCGAACCCTGCAAGCCTGGCTAGGCCATTCGAATTTGGAAACGACGTTGCTTTACTTGAAAGTGGCCGATCTACGCAGTGATCGAGTCCGTTTGCAGGTCGATAGCACTTTTGCGAAATGTATCCGTGCGGGAAAGAACGCCGCCAGTCAAGGAGAGGTTTTGTAACAAGACCCGGGACGAGATTCGTCAGCGCGTCGTGGCGCTTGCTACTGAGCGAAACTAGCTCTAACTTACCTAAACGGTCTTCTGGAGTGTCTTAATGTTCATCGCGGTCGAAGGGTGCTTTGGCGTGGGCAAGACTACGGTGGCAAAAGGTCTAGCCCTTCACCGAAAAAGCGAGATCCTGCTGGAGAAATTCGACAGCAATCCATTCCTGCGCGCCTTTTATGAAAACCCCGCTGCGAACGCGTTCGAAACCGAGTTTTCGTTTCTGCTGCTACACTACCACCAGCTCAAGGGCTATACGCGTATTTCATCACGGCTTGAGCTCATTTCTGATTTCCACCTAGCCAAGGATCTTCTTTATGCCGATTTGAACCTAGACGAAGCGCGTGCTAAACGTGTATTCACCGAGTTGTACGAGCTGTGTTTGGAGAAGGCTATTCGCCCAGACGTGCTGGTTTATTTGTCGGCCTCAACCGAACTCTTACTTGAACGCATACGATTGAGGGATCGTGATTTTGAATCACCTATCGATTTCGCATATTGTGCGGCGGTCAACGAAGCATATGAAGAGTTTTTTCGACGTCACACCGGCACGAAGATCCGCATAGAGATGGCTGAATGGAATTTCGTTAAGGATACCACCCTTTATCAACGTCTCTCCGGACTAATCGACGGAGTTTTGGGAGGGAAGTGAACCCCTCGACCCCATTTCGCAAGAAGGACCGGCGCCGAGGTAGCGTAAAACATGCCCTTGCAGCCGACTACTTTCGGATTAGAGATTTCGAATACGTGCAACCTCTATACGACCTGGCATTTCTCCTTGAAGTCGACGCACTGGCCAAGGGAATCGAAGTGCCGAAATACCGAACGTTCTCACTCTGGAGAGCGGGGTACAGCCTCGATGGATACGGGACCACAGTTGATCGCTGGCTGGATGGAGTAATTGGTGATGATGACCTCGATTATCTTCCCTCGTCTCGAATTCGGCAGTATCTCACTAAGGTCCGCTCCGCAGGTACGGTCCCGGAACTTCGACGTTATCGAAACGAACGTTACGACCGCTGCTTGCGCTTACGTTCCGTTCGCGGTTTAGGCCCGAACACGATCGCGCTAACTGTTTCGTCTCGCTCACTAGACGCGTGGCCTGGAAAGGCAGCGCTCAGTCTCACCCTGAACCGCGATCGGATTACGGAACTATATGAGGGGACCAGCGTTGGACCATGGCAGACGGCCCACGTCGTTCCTCCTTTGATGCGTTTCTTGAACACGATCGAAAAATCTCTCGGTGAATCGTTGGCCTGGAAAGTCTCTGGTATCGGTGATCCATTCAAGCCCATTACAACCCCGGTGAGCCTTGCGGCGAACAAGCCATGGGATGAGCTCTGTACCGCTGTCCGAAAGGCGTTCCGACGGCAAAAACTCTTCCGCCGTGACTCCCCGAATTGCGAATGCATCAGGGTCAAGCACCAAATGGGCTGGGGATTTGTAATACAGCCAATTCTTAGTGTAGGAGAGTTTTGTACTGTTCCGGAACTAATCCGTGCGTTCGACCCACTTGGCAACACGGCCTCTCAGGAGCTTTTAGCGGACCTACATCTCCACACCGCTTGGTCTGATGGCAGCGCATCGATCGACACCATGGCTAAAGCCGTTGTCGGCACAGGCTTGCAATACTTCGCAGTTACAGACCACAGCCGAACGAGCAAGCTTCAGGGTGGGTTGACTCCTCCGTTGTGGCTGCGGCAAGCGAATGCTCTCGCGTTGGCCGCACCGATTTGTCCTGTTCTGCATGGCATCGAGGTTGACATCCTGAGTGATGGCACGCTCGATTTGCCGAATTCGCTTCTCGCCGCGGCGGATATTGTGGTCGCCTCAGTTCATTCGAATTGGACAGATGACATTCGCTTAAATACTGACCGGTTGTTAAGGGCCATCGAATCTGGCCACATCGATGTGATCGCGCACCCGACATCCGCTGTGATCGGCAAGCCAGGTGTGCCCGATTACCTCAGGCCACCGGCGGAGATCCATTGGAACGAAATCTTTGAGAAGTGTGCTGAATGGCGTGTCGCAGTGGAGTTGAACTGCTTCCCCTCGAGGCTGGACCTTCCCCTTGATCTACTCAGAGTCGCAATTAAGGCGGGCTGTACAGTTTCTATCGGATCCGACTCTCACGCTCGGTCACATCTAATCAATCTACGATTCGGCGCCGCCGCACTCCGCAGGTTGAACTCTCCCGTCGTCCTAAATCGCCTTTCCTCTGATGAACTCAAGCATTGGATTGCCGAAAGCAGGAGGAAACGAAAGACTCTTGCGAAGAGCACCCCAGATACTCATCAAATGGAACTGCAATTCCGCTCCGGTGCCGACACTACAAGGAGAGGGCTCCTTGCTCGGGTTCTACCACCATCGCGCATCCCTCAAGGGTCACCAGTGGTCGGAATTGACTTAACGGCTGGCGACAAACCAACGGGTGTGGCTTTTCTGGACGAATTCACGGTTAAAACGTGCTCGTTGACGTCGGATGAGGAGCTGCTCGACTTCATCCGCAAACAAAACCCAGCAATCGTTAGCGTCGACTCGCCACTAGGCCTCCCCGGAGGTGGTGAAACCATCGACCGCAAAGCAGGCATCGTTCGCGTTGCCGAACACGACCTAGCGAGCATCGGCATACCAGCTTATCCCGCTTTGATAGATTCGATGCGAAATCTGACCTTGCGAGGAATCCGACTCCGACGGGCCATGGAAAAATTTCCCCGACCTCCAAACGTCATCGAATCGTATCCGGGTGCGGCTCAAGACATTCTCTCCATTCCGCGGAAGCAAAAGAGCCTCCCATTACTGCGCGAAGGTCTACGCCGTCTGGGACTCCAAGGGGCAGGTCTGGATACACACTCTCATGACGAAATGGATGCCATCACTGCCGCCATCGTCGGCCGTTATTTCGAAGCAGGTTTGTTTGAGCCGATGGGAATTCCGGCCGAGGCCCAGCTAATTGTGCCGAAGGTTCGCCCCCTGAAGTTCGAGATACCTCCAGTCATCTGTCTGGCTGGCAAGACGGGTGCTGGTAAATCAGTCGTCGCTCGATACTTGAGTGTCTTCTACGGCCTCGAATGGATACGAACGCGAGACATTATTCGGCAGCTACTAATTGACGATGTCCAACAAGCACCCGAGAAACGGCTTTCTACGCTGCGAGTCGAAGCTAATGCTATATCCGAAAAAGATCTGCGCGAATTCGGTGCAATAATCCTTGAAGTTCATAAGCAGGTTCCCGTCCGCGAGCAGTTAACAAAGACGATACGTAATTGTCCTCATCCTGTCGTCGTCGACTCGATTCGCGATGTGGTAGACGTGGATTCTGATGCTATCGCCGGAAGGCCTTCCCTGGTTTGGTTCGTGGAATGCGACGATGCAGTAATCCGGCAACGCCTGTCGTCAAAAACAAAATTAGGTGAAAAGCGCATTGCGGGCCTCAGTCCCGTCGATCACACGGCCCTGACACTTCGTGCTGACGCCGACAATGTGATTTCGAATAATGGCTCGCTCGAAGAATTGCGCTGGTCGGTCGACAACGTGTTGTTTGAAGACATTGCTATCTCCCCTAGCTAGAACTGCTCCTTCGATTCCTGCCAGTCGCACAAGTAGCGGAGTATGGGATTCATTTTTTTCTCCAGCTTTTTGCGATTGAGTTTTTTCTTCTTGAGGTCCGTTAAATCCTTCCAAGCGACAACTCCTCTCAACGCTCCTAAATCACTCATGCGCAGAGCGACGTACCTGCTGTCGTTAAGTAGAAGCTTCTGAAACTCGGCTGCGCCGAGGTTCTGGATTGCCTTACCGATCGTTTTCTTGTCGCCGAATTTCCTCAAGAATGCCTTGAGCTCCCCGAAGGTGTACAAGGACAACTGATCCTGGAGCTCCGTCTTGCCTCGAAGATACCGCTTTATCGCGGCCCCAGCTGTCTTAGCTTCAGTGCTCTCAGCATCTGCTTCTTGCAATCCGTAGAGCACGTAAAGCCGCTCAAGTTTTTCGCTCAACTTTGGCGGCCCCATACACACGAGCAGATCAAAGCGTCCTGCGCGCTTAATCGCCGCATCAAAGCGGTCCTGAAAGTTGGTGGCCATAAAGAACACCACTCGGCCGTGGTCATGGAGACTGGTGATCTTGGGAAGCATCGTGGTTGTTAGAAACTGGCTGGCGATATCAAGCTGCACTTCGGCATCGCGCGTTTGCACCAGTGCATCCATCTCATCAAAAAACACCACAACGCCCGATAGGTCTAGTAGATCTTCAAAGATCTCATCGGCTCGGACGTATACGTTCGCGAGATTCCCCTTCACAAACTCGGACGGAGTGATGACAACTAGCGGCCAATCAAGTTCTTCGGCCAGCGCCCCGATCATCTCTGTTTTAGACGTTCCGGGAGGACCGAAGAGCAGCGCTGAACGCGCAGCCTTAATGCACCTGCGCCTGAGCGTCGCCTCATTCTCGGCTCGGTATTTACTAACGATCTCGGTTCGCAGCAGGTCCGACAGATTCTGCACCTTGTCCTTCAGCAGCACTTCTATGTCCCAGAGTCTACTGATTCCCAGCTTACGGTTCGGTCCTTGCTCGCGCTTCGGAGGGCGCGCCCCATATTTCTGGAGTAACATGTCCTGTATGCGATGGGAAAGGACCTCTGCGGCTTCCCAAAGAAACATGTGCACTACCGCAGTTGCCCACGATTCGGGTTGTTCCTTGCGCAGCGTGTCTAAGTCCCCTCCCGAATTCCACCCCTGGTAGGTCTTCGCCCCGTCGGAGTACCGCAGGTAGCTGGTCTCGCACCATCCTACAGCCTTGCTCAGGCCCTCGATGAACTCCTTGTTTTTCAAAAGAGTGTTCTCACTATCTGAAAACTCGCGCAGCACGGCTTCGAACAACTCAAAAGCAAAACAATAGTTTGAACCGGCGTCCTGATAATGAAACATGGGAAAGTATTTGTGCCATATGCCCGTGCCGGTTTGTTTCGAAATCAGGGCCAGAATTGCGCGCTCCAATTCAACAACGGAAGGGAGCAATGCAAGATGGTTCTTTGTCGTCCCGAGGGATGCCGTAACACAAGTTTTTCTCAGTCGGGCGCACAAACAAGCGGCCATTCCCATGGCTACCGGATCCATCACGGCGTCATGTTCTGCCACTACTAGGGATCCTTGATGGTTGAACTCCTTCGTCGCCCAGTTGCACAGCGTTGTCCACCGTTCTTCTGTAAAGGGAATATTTGCCCGCGTAATACCGTCCACAAACCAATAGACAACCGATGAAGAAGGCGGATACTTGTTTATCGTGAAGTTTACGAGGAAATTCTCGCGATCAGCCATCGCGGACGCAATGTCACACAGAGAGCGAAAAACAGGTTTATTAAATGTATCTGGGTATTGGTCGACGAGGAGGAGTCGATTGGCTTCGGCGACTTTATATGCGTTCGGGCTAGGAACAGCTGCCAGCTTCGTGAGCGCGTCTTTCGTCTCGACTGAGGCTTTGTCAAAGCGTCCGGGTTCATAGATCCATCCGCCCTCGACAATTCTTGCAAGGTCGAGGACCAGTGTCGTTTTGAGCTTCTGGGTGTCCATCGCACTCTCACGCAGCAGGTCGCGCGATTTGTCCGACAGAGAAAGCCACAAAAACTCCGAAGCGGGATCACTATGCGCCTTGAGCTGCTTGGCAAGATTCAAGATGTCCCCGATCCCAAGTTGCTGGTCCCAGCTTTTTGCTTTTTTTGTTCCTTCGAAAAGTGTTTTTCCGTTCTTGTCCTTCAGAAGGCCCTCGGACTCTAAGAATCCGAAGGTCCTCAGCACCAGCGTCGTCGTGAATGCATTGTTCGCCGTCAATCCAGAGCTCATCCACGGTGCCGGCACAAGAAGTTCAAGGATGTCGGCAGCGTTTTTCTTCGAAGTCGCTTCGGAAAACTCGGTAAAGCAATTCGTCAACGCTAGCGCCATGAGGCAGGAGCACGTCGTCGTGACGTTGACATCGTCGGGCTTCACCAAAGACTCTGGCGTCCTCCGGAATGTTCCATCTTCCTTTACAAACGGCGTTAGATCCCCGCTCACGGTCTGCAGCAGCTTCTGAGCCCGTGCCCGGATCTCCCGAAGAGTACTTAGGGGTACTTCATGCATGGGCAAGTTGGACTTGCTTCGAGGAAGTCAGAAGGTGAATCGCGTCGTTGGTCCGAAATCCTGTGCCAATGAATTCGATGCCGACCCCAGTGGCGCGCTGCAACTCGTCCAAAAAGGTGCGCGCCGTCTCTGTGAGCTGCGGGACCGCGGTTACCCCCGCGTTCGCGTAATCGATTCGGTCCAATCCCATAACCGCCAGGCCCGTGGGGCAATTATATTGGCAGGCCACTTTGACCGCTTCGAGATCAAAATGGGCAACCCTGCGGAGTCGCTTAGTGACCGACGTGTATTCGGGTATGACCTCAGGGGCACCCGAGATACTGGCGATCTCCTCCCATGAACTCTCCCCGGCAAATGGCCCGCTCGGGCCGCCTACTCTGATCGGGAAAGTTCGAAGGACCATCACAATTTTGTCTATCATCCGAGGCGAGAGTCCTACCTCCATCGCAAAACCAGCCGCCGTCGTATCTCGCGAGGTAACGAATGGATAGTGTGGGCCGTGCAAAAGCGACAGCCCAAAACCCTGCGTCCCTTCAACAACGACGCCTCCGTTATGGTCAATCTGCTTATGCAGTAGCGGTGCGACACTTTCGATGCGGCACCTTTCGGCGATTGGGGCAGAATCTTTCACCAGACGAACATTTCGTCCCCGGGCCATCCTTCGTATTGCCGCCGCTCCCGTTCCAGAGCATGTGCTCGCGATGCTCTGCAATTCCTGACGCTCGCTTTCACGGTCCTCCTCGCTAATCAACACCGCGCGAGGATCGACGATGATTCGATCTCGCTCAATCTTCAGTATGTCTAGTTCTTCTATCAGAATATTCTCGTCGACTGCACACCCTGCAGCTATGCAGAGAGTTGCCGTACTATGGTCAGCGCACGACGGAACTTGTCGCAGGATTAGATCTTGACCGTGGATTGTCACAGTGTGACCTGAATTTGGGCCCCCACACCGTACTAACCATGGACTCTCTAGACGGCTCGCTAGGAGAGCGACTACCTTCCCCTTACCTTCCGAACCGTATTGCCCACCAACCACGATTGTCGCCGACATAGTCGCCCTCTCGTTTAACTAAGCGCAGTAAGCGCTCCGTAACCGCTCAATTATCATAATAATGTTGGCTACGAAAGGCGCGATACAGCTTCTCACGGAAGCCTTATCTCCCGAGCCCTATATGCCACCTAACTCCCTCATCCCAAGCAGCCTCCTAGACATCTTAACGCACTCGAACTGGTGCATGGGTTGCTGCTCGCAAAATCACCCTATGGGCGGACCACATAATTACGCCAATTCTCTGTACCAGGATACAGCCGAATTTATCCACAGGAACCCTTAGAAAGGATCTTGACGCTTTCGGCGAATGCAGGTAATTTTATTACCCAAGCGAGGTAATAAGATTCCATGGCTTTGCCACATATCCCCAGTCCAGAAAAGACGTTAGCCGACCTCAGCTGGCTCCACCCTGAGATTTATCGCGCCTTTGAGCACGGCGTTTACAAAGGCAAGACCCACTTCGAGGGCGAAAGCTTGGAATGGGATGCGTCCGCGTTCTCGACAATTGTGCGATTGCACGCCAAAGCGTATCTGAAAACTAAGAATCTCGACGCGGTCGAAATCGAACAAGTCAATTTATCCGGACTCTCGCTGCGAGTTCCGAAGTACCAGATTAAGATGTGGAAGTCAGAAGGCGCTGATCTCCCAGTGCCAGGGGATTCAGATCCGAAGCAGGAGTTTTACCAACAGCCGCTTTTCCGGAACGGTACCGAGCAGCCAAATCCTCTTCGGCTGGCGGTGCTCTGGAATATTGACTGGCAAAAAAATCTCGTTGCCGTCTGGCTCGTCTGCCCAAAGTACGGCGACGAAAAATCCGCGGAGGCCCACTGGTGCATTAGGATTCCCGACCCGGCTCTCGCTGCGGCGCCCACGTCCCCAGCTCCCATCGCACCGGTCGACCTCCCGATCAAGCGTAAAGACGAAAAAGCCACCGGTACGACCAACAGCTAATGTTCAGCGGCCGACGAATCAGGCAGGCACGTGAGCTACGTAGGCTCACGCAAAGCGACCTAGCCAAAAAGGTTGGCGTGTGGCAATCCGCGATTGCACACGTCGAAAGTGGATTCAAAAACCCTTCCCGTTCCCTCATAACTAAGATCGCCATGCACACACATTTTCCCGTCTCCTTCTTCACATCCGACCCTCTCACAGAATTCCCCGTGCAGTCACTTCTCTTTAGAGCTAAAGCCGCGATGAGCAAGCGCGACGCAGCCGAGGCCTCTCGTTATGCCGAATTGCTGAACGAGATGGCGGCGAAGATGGCGGCCCACTTGACACAGATCCCGCTCACCATACCGACGTCGGCCATCGAACCGACCTCTGCGGCAAAACAAACACGACTGGCTCTCCAAATTCCTGAGGACGAGCCAGTCCCCCACCTCGTGAATGCCATTGAACGGGTGGGAGTCCTTGTCTTGGCCCTTCCCGCTTCCCTCGCTGGGCGCGACGCTTTCACCGTATGGGTCGAACGGCAGTCCGTGCCGCTCCCGGTAATCGCAGTCTCCAAAGACCGACCCGGAGACCGACTCCGCCTCAGTTTGGCCCATGAGCTCGGACACGTCGCCATGCGCCACCTGCCGCGACTCGATCCTGACCAGGAAAAACGTGCGTACACTTTTGCGGCGGAACTTCTAATGCCGGAAGGGGCGATGCGTCGCGAAATAACGGGCCCGATCACCCTATCGTCCCTTGCCGTCCTCAAGCCTCGCTGGCGAGTTTCCATTCAGGCGCTGATTCGGCGTGCATACGACCTTCATCTGCTTGCGGATCGTCAGTATCGCTATCTGTTCGAGCAGCTTTCAGCAAAGGGCTGGCGCACCAAAGAACCCTCCAACCTTGATATTCCAATAGAAAAACCACGTGGACTTCGGCAGATGGCGGAATTGCTTTACGGGCATTCGATCGATTACGAACACATGGCTGCCGATCTCCACCTGAGCGCTTCCTTCTTGCGTGACGCTATGCAGGAATACGCCGCAGCCCCGACCAGCGAAGAGAATCGACCAAGCTCCGCGCGCAACATCATTTCGTTCGCAAAACCATGAAGACGATGCATCGCTAGGTCTAAAACCGCCGCGAGAAAGGTTCGTCCCCAATGAAAGTCCTGCGTCTCACGATTGACCACTTTCGCGGCATTGAAAAAGCAATCCTTCACTTCGACGGCCACTCCTTGCTCATCGGAACGAACAATGTCGGCAAATCGACGATTTGCGAAGCCCTAGATCTTGTCCTCGGACCTGACCGACTCAACAAATTCCCACCCGTGGAGGAATTCGATTTCTACAACGCCAAGTACCTGACCGAAAACAGGGAAAGCGCCATTCCTCTCCGGATTGAAGTCGTTCTTGCTGAATTGACCCCGCAGATTCAACTTGCTTGTCCGACCCACACGGAATTCTGGCATGTTAAAGAGCGCCGGCTGCTGGACCCTGGCGAGGCCGACTTAGCCAACTCACCCGATGTGATCCGATGCTTGCGCCTCGAAACGGTCGGAACCTACGACTCGCAAGAAGACGAATTCAACGCCAAGACCTATTTCTGTCACGGCTCCCACAACGCAGACAGTTCTCCAGAGCAAGTGCGAAAGCCGACGAAACGACTCTTCGGCTTTCTCTATCTCCGTGCCCTTCGCACAGGATCTCGGGCCCTTAGCCTTGAGCGGGGGTCTCTCTTGGATCTAATTCTCCGCTTGCAAGGCATTCGAACAGGACTATGGGAACGATCAATCCAACGGCTGCGAGACCTCGATCCACCGATCGCGGACGACGCGGCTGAACTCACGCCTGTCCTGGAAACCATTGAACAGCGGCTTGCACAATATATTCAGATCACGTCCCAGGGTCGCGCCACCCGGCTCTACGTTTCGAGACTGACACGCGAGCATTTGCGAGACACCATTTCCTTTTTTCTCTCAACCACCGCCGGGCAAGAACCTGTTCCCGTTCAGGAGGCTGGAACCGGAACGTTGAACACTCTCGTTCTGGCACTATTGTCCTTCATTGCTGACGCGAAGAAAGACAATGTCATCTTCGCGATGGAGGAACCGGAAATTGCACTGCCCCCTCATACGCAGCGGCGAATTGCCAAATATCTATTGGCCGAGACGACACAATGCTTCGTCACAACGCATTCACCATACGTTATTGAGCAGTTTCAACCGGAGCAAATTCATATCCTTAACCGCGACGACAAAGCGAACGTAAGTGCCACCGCAGTTGCACTTGGGTCAGCCATCAAAGGGAAAACGTATCGTCGCCACTGCCGGCGCGGGCTTGCGGAAGCAATGCTCGGGAAGGGAGTAATCATTGCCGAAGGCGTTTCCGAACAGGCGGTCCTACTGACCGTCTCCGAGCAGATGGAAGCGCAAAATGGCCAAAACTACCCTCTAGACCTATCCGGCGTAACCATTTTCCCAGTCGAGGGCGATGGATCACTGCCTGCCTTCGGCGGATTTTTCAAAGCCCTCGGCCTCAAAACCTACGCGTTTTACGACAAGAAATCGCGGAAGCCTGAAGAGCAGCAGAAGCTTGTCGACAGCTTCGACGTTCCACACGAAACGCCCTACTCCGGAATTGAACAGCTCGTGGTCACAGAGGTTCCGCTAGATCGGCAATGGCAGTTCCTCGCGTCTGTTCGCCAATCCGGGGAGCAGGGGCATCTCGGTATCCCTTTGAAACGGCCCAGTGATGCACAAGTGCGCGAGTTAATGACGAGCGCTTTGAAGTCGAATAAGGGCAACGGATACGCCGCGTCCCTGCTGGACCTTTGTGATTTTGGTGAGCTACCAATCACCGTCGCCACCTTCTTAGCACGCGTCTTTTCGGATTTTGCGGCGCCGGCGCGCGTGCCGGTTCCGACGCCACCGGCTCCAAACGCTCCGCCGGCCAATGGCAATATTTCTGGAACATGAAGGTGACGATCTCTCGTGCCCGATCCCAGACAATTAATCCTCGATACCACCGGCCATATTCTAGTGCGTGGAGGCGCGGGCAGCGGTAAGACGACGATCGCATTGCGCAAAGCTCTCCAGCGAATCGATAGCGGTCTTGTCGAAGGGCAATCGGTCCTATTCCTCAGTTTCTCGAAAGCCGCCGTTCATCGCATCTCTCAGGTGTCGAAGATTGACGTAACGCCCGAAAAGCGTAAATCCCTCGCTCTGCAAACCTTTCACTCCTTTTGCTGGGAGCTGCTAAGAACGCATGGATACCTGCTTGGCGCTCCCCGAAAGCTCAAGATTCTCTTGCCGCAAGATGAGAGAGTTCTTTCAAACGGAGCGGAGCGAGAGACGCAAGCTTGGAGCGCTTGGGAGATTGAGCGCCGCCGTCTCTTTTCGGAAGAGGGCCGAGTGGTTTTCGATCTTTTTGCTCCTTTAGCGGCCGACCTCCTTCGCCGCTCTGCCCTTATCCGATCTGATGTCGCCCACCGTTTTCCCCTCGTGATTGTCGACGAAGCGCAAGACACCGGACCGGATGCCTGGCGTTGCATCGAGGAACTGTCCCAACTGGTTCCGGTGATCTGCCTAGCTGACCTTGAACAACAAATCTTCGACCACCTGCCTGGGATTGGGCCAGAGCGAGTGACCGCCATCGAAAAATCACTGTATCCCCTGTACGTCGATTTGGGTCTCGAAAACAATCGAAGCTCCGGAACAGAAATCGCCGCCTTCGCCAATGACATCCTTACGGGTAAAGTCCGCGGGGCGCCGTATCATGGCATCAGCACGCTTCGATACCATCCCGTTCAAACTGATTTTTCAAAACTCATTCGGCAAGCTCTCGCTCTCGTCGCCAAAAAAGTCGAAGAGCAAACGAGTCTGAAGCCGGAAAGCTGCGCGATTTTGGCGCCTTACGGAACCGGGGTTGCTCGAATTGTCGCGGCCCTAAGCGTTGGCCAGAAGCCGATTCCTCACAAAGTGCTGTTTGACGAAGCAGAAGTACTCCTCTCCGCGCGGATCGCCGCATTCTTGCTTGAACCTAAGCAGGAGGCCACCCAAACGATGGACGTGGCAATCGTCCTGGAGCTATTGGCGGCTCTGAAGCGAGCCAGCGGCACAAAGACCGGCCTCCAAAAGGCGTCGCAACTCTTACTCTGGGCGTCACAGCTACGGCAGGGACGACGCCCGCGCGGCGCGTTGGTGAATACCGCAGAACAGCTTATCGTTTCCGCACGAGAGATGCGTCTATCAGGGAATCCGCCCGCTGACTGGTTATTGGTCAAAGCGATTTTAAAAAGAAACCAAGAACCCTCTCTCTCGGCAGTTGCAACAAATCTCGATTTTCTCATCGCATTTAATCGCGGCAGGCGAATTTCCGGGAACCTCTCCGAAGTGTGGTCCAGCCATAGTTCCTACCGAAACGCCCGGGAAGCATTGGACGCGGCCCTCGCGGAGGATCAGATTCTTTCAGGCATCGAGGATTTGACCGGCATCCATGTGATGACAATCCATCGTTCAAAAGGCAAGCAGTTCGATGGAGTAATCATCTTGAGAGAGGGACAACGGACAGGAGCGAAGATTTGGTCCTCTTCCTTCGTCTGGCGGGGCGACCACACGCCCTACTATCGCAGCCGGCGAATCCTCCGCGTTGGAATCACGCGTGCCACGAAACATGTATTGATTCTGGACCCCGTATTTCCAAAGTGTCCCCTGCTCGCCGGCCACAGACTCTGACTCGTAAGGGAAGTTTCTCCACAGAGCTCAACTTCCATTGTGCGAAGGCTCCGTTGTACTCGCAGAGGAAAGTCAGGCAAGCTGGAAACTGCCTCTCTTCGCCAACTTCCCTTTTCCGCCGGTTAGAGTGATCTGCTCTAACCATCAGTCTTTGGGCAGTCTTTGGGTGTTCCGCCAGTTGTACGAATAGCGCGTTTTCCAGCCAAGCGGGCTCAAGACCTTGAATGGCTCCACACTAGCCGACTTATCGGTGCCTGTCGTGGTTCACGAGACGATAGCTTTGGGTTGCACTGTCGAGCGTCGTTCAACACCGGCAGTGCGGATGCCGTTTAGTGTCAAAGTAGGCCGCGGTGGCCAGCGTAGTCTTTGTCGACGTCCAGACCACGCTCCTTGATAACCTCGTCAGCAGCAGCCAGTGCTGTTGCGATGGCAGGATAGCCAACGTATGGCAGCGCCTGGATGAGAACTTCCTCGATTTCTTTCAATGTGAGGCCGTTATTGAGCCCGGCCCCCATGTGGATCGCGAATTCATGGGGCTGACGCATGGCAATCATGACGGACATCGAAACGAGGCTGCGGGAGCGCTTGTCCAGACC
>Ga0210391_10000917_pt1 | contig 28263 bp, 18 predicted proteins | sample IncBWC12OmetaG_FD_160573 | JGI IMG/M metagenome (GOLD analysis project Ga0210391, IMG submission 160573) | Forest soil microbial communities from Barre Woods Harvard Forest LTER site, Petersham, Massachusetts, United States - Inc-BW-C-12-O ... | reverse complement strand
CGGTAGTGGTAATTGTGGCCGTGTACTGCGTGCTCGCAGCCAGATTCGCTGTTGGAGTGAAGAGCGCGGTATTGCCGGCATAGCTGACAGTTCCCGGGACTGCGGCGCCGCCGACCGTTGCAGCCACCGTGAAGGTTCCTGCCGCGGAAATCGTGGACGGGTCCATAGACGTGCTAAACGTAGCCGCGATCTTTTGATTGAGCGGGACATTTATCGCCGCCGTGGCAGGATTGGTGGACACGACTGTTGGCGCGACTGCATTCGGAGCAGTGCCCGTCGTGAAATTCCAAACATAGTTGGCAGGCAGTGCGTTGCCCTGGGTGCTTTGCGCAGCGGTGGTAACTGTCGCCGTATATTGCGTGCTGGCTGTGAGCGCGGCCGTCGGAGTAAAAATGGCCGTGTTGCTGGACGCGTCATAGGTCACCGCGCCTGGGACGGCCGTTCCGCCGGTGGTGGTAGCCAACGTGAAAGTTCCGGCTGCCGTGATCGTGGAAGCAGTCATCGGCGTATTAAATGTCGCGGCAACTTTCTGGTTGAGCGGAACGTTGGTGGCGCCACTCGCGGGGACCGTGGAAGTGACGGCTGGCGGAGGAGCAGTTGTGAACGTCCAGACGTAATTGGCGGCTAGAGGTGCACCAGTCGTATCCGTCGCACCAGTGGTAATCGTAGCGGTGTACAGAGTGGACACCGCCAAGCGTGCCGCCGGGGTGAAGGCTGCCGTGGAGCCGGAGTAGCTAACAGCTCCAGAGACAGGAGTCACGCCCGGGCCGGTCAAAGTAAATGTAGTTGTGTTGATTGTGGAAGCTTCCATCGACACGCTGAAGGTAGCCGAGAGAACGACACCCTCGGCAACAGCGACGGCGTTACTCACCGGAACCGTGGGTGGAACCACAGCTGGCGGCGGGGCGGTCGTGAACGTCCACACATAATTAGCTGCAAGAGGAGCGCCGGTAGTGTCTTGCGCTCCCGTAGTGATCGTGGCCGTGAACAAAGTGTTGTTGGCGAGAATGGCCGTCGGCGTAAATGTCGCAGTATTGCCTGCGTAGGTGACGGCACCGGCGACGGCGGTCGCGCCCGGGCCTGTCACTTTGAAAGTTGTTCCCGTAATGGTCGCCGGATTCATGGCCACGCTAAATGTGGCGGAGATGGGCGTATTCACGGCCACAGCGGTCGCCAGATTTGCCGGAATTGTAGAAACGACGGTTGGCGGTGGAGCGGTGGTAAATGTCCAGACCACATTAGCCGCGAGCGGAGCGCCAGTAGGATCTTGCGCACCTGTGGTTATAGTGGCTGTAAATAAGGTGCTGTTGGCGAGTACTGCTGTCGGCGTAAACGTCGCCGTCATGCCCGAATAGGAGACAACGCCGGCCACAGGAGTGGCGCCAGGCCCAGTCACTGTGAACGTTGCGCCGGTAATAGTGGCAGGATTCATAGCTTCGCTGAAAGTCGCGGAGATGGGCGTGTTGACGGGAACAGCGGTCGCCAGATTTGCTGGCACAGTGGAGACGACCGACGGTGGCGGCGCGGTAGTAAACGTCCAAACATAGTTCGCACCTAGTCCGATACCTGCGGGATCCAAGGCCCCGGTGGTAATCGTGGCGGTGTATGTGGTGTTGGCTAGGAGGTCGACGTCGGGAGTGAATGTGGCCGTTGACCCCGAGAACGTGACGACTTGTGGTTTGGAGACATTTACTGCAGTCTGGCGCGCTCCTTTGGATTGGCGAGGCAAACTTGCTCCGCGGGAGACTATCCCCGCAACAGGACCACCCGGCCCAACGACAGTAAATGTACCCGCGTTGATCGTCGCCGGGTTCATTGGCTCGCTGAACGTCGCAGAAATGGTTGTGTTGACGGGCACAGCCGTGGCCCCAGCCGCGGGGACCGTCGAAATGACGGTCGGCAAACCGGTTGTAAAGGTCCACACATAATTTGCTGCGAGAGCATTGCCGGCGGGGTCGGTCGCTCCGGTAGTGATGGTGCCGGTGTAAAGAGTGGAGGCTGCGAGCGAAACAGTCGGTGTGAACGTTGCCGTGGTGCCTGAATAAGTCACTGCACCTGCAACAGCGCCCGTGGGTCCCGTCAACGTGAAAGTCGTTGTATTAATAGTGCCGGGGGCCATCACCGAACTAAAACTTGCGGTCACGGTGGTATTGAGGATTACAGCGGTCGCGCCATTCGCGGGAGAAGTAGCAATGACGATGGGGAAAGGTGGACTGGTAGCTTGTTCCCGGCCGCATCCGGCTGCAAGAGCGACTAATACGAACGCCAGTACAATTATTTTTACGGACTTGAGATTGCGCATTAGCTTCTCCTGTTTAACCGATGACAAGGCGTTCCGTTTTCGATTCCGTGGCCGTCGTACATTTGAATTCGTTAATCGCCAAAGTTGCAGTTCGGCGACAATGCTTATCCAGCGCCCCGCGCCGACACGAATGGAACAAGAGCTGAGCGTCGCTGATGCAGGTATGAGCGACAGTTCGTGCAACATGGCTTGCGTTAATTCTTCTCTGTGACTCGAGAGATTTGCAGCGAGGCTGGGAGCTCGATACAAACATCGCAAGCTGAAAAAGCTGGCTTACTTTTGGGCTGGAATTCTGTCGCTTTCCAGCGGAACCTCGACAATTTCTCTCCGCGCTTTTCGACAGGAACACTTTCTCCCTGCCGGAGACCATGCAAGACACGCGCCAGAACGAAACGTGGTCCGAGCGGATTTAGTTTCGAGTGCATTGAACAGCTAAAGGCTTGATTCCATAGGACAAAGCGATGAAAGAATATTCAGGCTGCGAACAGTAGTCTCGCTCGAGGAGATCGATCCATTCCAGATTGAAACGGAATCCGTTTCATTTGAGGAAGTGGGAATCGTTTGGAGATTCGCTGTGCGTTGTTGCCTGCAAATCTGCTAATCGATTCCATGCCAGCCAGAAATTTGAAGCTTCGGCAAAACGTTCTTGTGTCCCCTGATGTTTCTAGTTTCCGCAGGCGGTGTGATAATGGCCTAATCAATCAGTGAAAATGCGAGGGCCGCGAAAGATTGGAGGACACGATGACGAACGGAATGACGGCGAAGAAAGTAGTGCTAGTTGCCGGCGGGACTGGTGGATTAGGCCACGCAGTAAGCTTGGCCTTCGTCGAAGCGGGCGCTCGCGTGATCGTTACGTTTCAGAGGCCGGGAGATTTGGACGAGTTAAAGAAGGCGGCTAGCGCGAAATTGGTGGCGACTGAAGGGTCTTCGCTGGAAGGCTATGCGGTTGATGTTACTGATGAGGCAGCCGTCGCAAAACTGATTGACGGAATTGTGGAGCGGCACGGCCAGCTTGATTGCCTGGTGAACGCCGTCGGAGGATATGCGGGCGGAGTAAAACTGTGGGAGATGGAGACGAAAGTTTTTGAACAGCAGCTGACGCTAAATTTACGCGCAGGATTTGTACTGGCGAAAGCTGCGGCCAGGGTAATGGTGAAGCAAGGCAGCGGTGCGATTGTGAATGTGGCTTCAAAAGCCGCAGTAGACCGCGCAGCGGGAGCGTCGGCCTATGCCGCCTCGAAATCGGCGGCTGTAGCGATGATCGATTGCTTAGCCCAAGATTTAAAGGGCACGGGAGTTCGGGCAAACTCGATTATGCCTAGCATTATTGATACGGCAGCGAATCGCAAAGCGATGCCGAAGACAGACTTCGCAAAATGGCCCAAGCCTGAGGAAATTTCCAAAGTGATTTTGTTTTTGTGCAGCGACCAAGCCAAACTAATCCAGGGCGCAAGTGTGCCCGTTTATGGAGATACTTGAGAAAGCCGGAAAGCAGCACGCTTGGACGCCGTTAACGTAGGGGCACGGCATACCGTGCCCGTCTTGCGCTCGCGCGCAATATAGATACGGCCGATGTAGTTGACGAGGAGGAAAAATGTCGATTCGACCAGTCAAAAGACTTGTGGCGGCTAAACCAACTGTGGAAGGCGCAGGAGTACATCTGCGGCGTGCGTTTGGATTCGGCAATACATCCGACTTCGACCCGTTCCTGCTGCTGGACGATTTTCGCAACGACGTACCCGAAGACTATCTTGCCGGGTTTCCGTGGCATCCCCACCGCGGGATCGAAACGATTACGTATGTGTTGGCAGGGACTGTCGAACACGGCGACAGCATGGGCAACCACGGTGAGATCGCACCAGGCGAGGTGCAATGGATGACAGCGGGGAGCGGAATCATTCACCAGGAGATGCCCAAGGGAGATCACGCGGGCCGAATGCACGGTTTCCAATTGTGGGCGAACTTGCCAGCCTCACTGAAGATGACGGCTCCGCGCTATCAAGAAGTGAAAGCCCCCGAAATACCAGAAATCAAGGACGACGACGGGACGCACGTGCGCGTAGTGTGCGGAAATTTTTGGGGCAAGAGCGGACCTGTCGATGGAATTGCCGCCGACCCGATTTATCTGGACGTGTCCGTACCGCCAGGGCGAAGGAAAACTCTGCCAGTGGGAACGACGCGGCACGCATTTGCATATGTGTTTGCTGGATCTGGAAAGTTCTGCAATGCATCGGAACCTTTGGCGGTGCCGACAGAAGCCGTTGGATGGCTAGATACGGCGCCTCCCGTTGCGGCGGACAATCGCTCACTGGTTTTGTTTGACCGCGGGGATGAGGTTGTCGTTCAAGCGGGCGATGAGGGCATTCGCTTCCTGCTCGTGTCTGGCAAACCACTCGAAGAGCCGGTGGCTTGGTATGGTCCGATTGTGATGAACACACAAGAACAGCTGCAGCAAGCGTTTAAGGATCTGGAGAAAGGGACGTTCTTGAAAGGGCAGAAATAAAAGATATAGGGGAAATTCAGGATAGACAGGAAGCTGTGGTGACGTACAGGATAGGTGGAAGAAGAGAGAGGTATCGAATATGCGTCTATGGATTGGAATGGCGGGACTGGCAATAGCAGCGGCAATGGTGGCCGTTGGTTGCCAGGGCGATTCAGCGGAGCGCGAAAAAACGATTCGAGAGCAAGCGTCGAAAGCTGCTGCGCAGGCCAAGCCCGCGGTGGAAGAGGCAGGACGGGCTGTGAAAGCGGCAGTCGACGGAGTAAAAGAAGGCTGGGAAAACGGGAAACAGAAAACACTGGATTTGAATACTGCGAGCGAGGATGAGCTGACGGGATTGCCGGGCATTGGACAGCATGAAGCACGTCGAATCATGGCCGGGAGACCCTACAAGGACAAGCACGAACTGGTCAGCAAGAAGATCATGAGCCCATCAACATACGAGAGATTGAAGGAAGATGTAGACGTGAAGTAGCGGCGCGACCTCGCGTTGGGAAACAGAGTGGCCTAGCCCTCACGTACTCACCTACAGAAGCTGATGTAAGTCGACAAGGGGTTATTGTTCGCGCAAAGCAACGACAGGGTCGACGCGAGTGGCGCGAAAAGCGGGAACGTAGCTGGCGACGAAAGCCACGAAAAGAAGCAGTGCGGAGACGGCCGAGAGTGTGACGAAGTCGGTCGACTTGACCCCATAGAGCATAGAGCCCAAACCACGGAAAAGTAAGAACGACAGGACAATTCCCACGGCAGTGCCGATCAGCGCCATGTTCATTCCCTGCTTCAGGATCATACTCAGTACGTGCGAGCGCTGTGCTCCAAGTGCCGTGCGAATGCCAATCTCCTGCGTGCGCTGGCTGACGGAATACGAAACGACGCCGTAGACACCGACCGACGCGAGAATCAATCCGAGAACGCCGAAAGTGCCGACAAACATGACACCGAGGCGTGCAGGAAAGAGAGCCTTTCCGTATTGCACCTGCTCGTCCATGGTAGTGACGTTGAACACGGGCAGACCGGCATCCATCTGGTGAATTTGATCGCGTACGGCAGCGATGAGCCGCTGTGGATTGTCCTCCGTATAGACGAACAGGTTGGCGCCGGAGTTGTAGCTCTGCGCCGAGGGGAAATAAGCGTAAAGCTGCGGTTTTTCGTAAAGAAAAAGGTACTTGCCGGTGCGTGTGAGTCCGACGACGTGAATGGGTGGGCCGTCTTTTTTCGTACGAAACACTTTGCCGATAGGATCCTGGCCAGGCCAGATTTCCTTCGCAAAGGTCTCGTTGATGATGGCGACATGGGGAGCCGTAGCGTTGTCGGCCTCGGTAAATTCACGGCCCTGGATTACTGGAGTTCCAGCAGTGCGAAAGTAGCCAGGCTGGACGCTGTCGTCAAAAGCAGACTCCGTTTTTGATTTGTCATCGTTGGGCTGCCCTTCAGGGAAAATGTTGTCGAGAGAGGTGTCATTGCCCATAGGAATGTAGGAAGCAATGGCAGCATCGCGAACGCCCGGAAGCGAGCGCACGCGCTCGGTAAGTTGCTTGAAAAATTGCTGCCCACGCTCTTCGCTATAGCCTTGCAGGCCAACGTCCATCGACATCAGAATCGTGTGGTCGACACGAAAGCCCATGTCCACATTGGCCGAGTTCCGGAGGCTGCGAATGAAAAAACCGGCGCAGGCAAGGAGAAGCATGCAAACCGCCACTTGCGCAACGACCAGCGCATTGCGAAAGCGATGGTGCCCTGCAGACGCTCCCCCTGAACGCCCACCAGCCTTCAACGTGTCCGCCAAATCCGTTCGCGAGGCCTGCAGCGAAGGAACCAAACCGGCGACCATTCCGGTTATGAGTGCAGCCAGAAAAGTGAACATAAAGATTCGCCAATCCATGCGCAGGTCAAATAGCTTTAGTGGTATGTCGGTAGGGATGCGCACGGACATCAGCGCCAAGGCAGCCCAACGTGCGAAGACAAGACCAAGCAGTCCACCGAAGACAGATAGAAGTACAGTCTCCGTCAACATTTGTCGCACCATTCGCCCGCGGGTAGCGCCGAGAGCGGTGCGCGTGGCGAATTCTTTTCTGCGGCCGTTGGCGCGAGCGAGAATGAGATTGGCAACATTGGCACAGGCGATGAGAAGGACAAGTCCAACGAGCAACATAAAAACGAGGGCCGCAGTGGACAGGAAACCCGCCACCAATCCGGGCTCCGGGCGGGCCTTGAGCTCTGGTATGACTAGCAATGACATGCCTTTGTGCGAATCCGGAAATTCCTGAGCCAAACGATGATCAAGCGGCTCTGCGGCTGCCATCGCCTGTGCAACAGTCACTCCAGGCTGGAGCCGGCCAAGAACGCGAAGGAAGGAGGCGCCACGATTGTTGAGGGCGTCAGCCTGGGTTGCGTCAAGAAGGCCCATGGTCGTGAGGGGAATATAGAAGTCCGGCTCGAGGAAGTAGTACGCTCCGCGATAACTTTCAGGTGCAACTCCAATCACGGTGAACGCGTGGTTGTTGACCAGAACGGACTGGCCGATGATTGCAGGATCACCGCCGAAACGCTTTTGCCAAAATTTATAGCTGAGGACCATGAGTGGGTCTTTGCCAGGAACCCATCCTTCGTCGTCGGCAAACGTGCGGCCTCGGATCGCCTCAAGACCGAGCATGGAGAAGTAATTGCCGCTGACCGTTTCGCACCAAACGCGCTCGTGACGTCCCTCTGCGCCAAAGTTCACGGGGTTAGAGTTGTAAGCAATAAGGTCGGAGAAGATCGTCTTAAGGTTTCGATAGTCCTGGAAGTCCGGATAAGAAAGGTTAAGGGGAAATTCGAAACTTGCCGTCTTGGAAGCGAGGACGACGAGCTGCTGAGGATCCTTGACGGGGAGCGGCCGCCAGAGGACGCCATTGAAAACGCTGAAGATGGCCGTGTTTGCACCAATGCCAAGACCGAGGGCGAGCATAGCGATGAGCGTGAAGCCAGGACTCTTCCAGAGCATGCGAAACGCGTAGCGCAGGTCTTTCCAGAAAGTTTCCATAGTTCTCCCCTCGCGAACGTCACTAGGAGTAACGACTGAGCACCCCAAATGGTTCCATAGGAACCGAACGATTGTGAAGAAGAGAGGCCCAAGTGTGTCGTACGGGTGTCAGGCTGAGCGAGAGCGTCGAAAAAGTTTATCTACTTGCGGATTTGGGTCGTTCAAGAGGAGAATGCGCAACGTGAAAACCATAACCCGGCTCGTGCCTTTCTGCCTGCTCGCAACCGCTTGCTTTGCCCAAGACAAAAAAGAGGACGCGCCGAAGCCAGCGCAGTCCATCGCAGAACTCCAACAACAATTGGAGAAAATCCTCGTCGACACGCACACACCGGGCGTGTCCGTCGCGATAGTTCACCGCGACGGTCCCGAGTGGATGGCGGGGCTCGGCAAATCGGATGTAGCTGCTAACCGCGCTACAACTGCGGACACTCAGTTCCGCATTGGCTCCACTTCCAAAGCGTTCGCGTCGCTCTCCATTCTGAAACTCTCGAATGAGGGTAAGCTTTCGCTGCAAGACTCCGTGCGTAAGCTAGCCCCCGAAGTGTGGTTTGAAAACCCCTGGGAAGCCACGGACCCTGTGCGTGTCGTTGATCTTCTCGAACACACCACCGGCTGGGACGACATGCACTTGCGAGAGTACGCCAAGGACGACCCTGCCCTGCCCCTGCGCGACGCGCTTGATTACGATCACCACTCGCGCATTTCACGCTGGCGGCCCGGCACTCGCATGGCTTACTGCAACTCCGGGCCCGCAGTGGCCGCGTACATCGTCGAGAAAATTACCGGCGAAAAATTCGAAGACTACGTTGGCAAAAATTTCTTCGATCCTATCGGAATGAAGACGGCAACGTATTTTAAGCCGACTTCGGGAATGCTGACCAACCTCTATCACCCCGACGGAAAGACCACTTATCCTTATTGGAACGTGGAGTATCGTCCGGCAGGTTCGATCAACGCATCAGCAAAGGATATGGCGGCTTACGTCCAGTTTTATCTGAATCGTGGCACGGTAAATGGCGTAGAGGTCATTCCAGCCGCTTCGATTGATCGCATGGAAATGCCCACCCGCACGTGGGCGGCACAACAAGGATTGAAAGCTGGATACGGCTTGAGCAACTACTGGAGCATTAACGAGGGCTTCGTCTACCACGGGCATGACGGAGGCGTGGCGGGCGGCCTCACGGAAATGGCTTATATACCTGACAACGATGTGGGCTATTTCTATAGCATCAACGCAGCGAATGGCGCTTCCTTTGGAAAGATCGGCGAAACCATTCGCGCGTACCTCACGCGCAATCTGCCAAAACCAGTCCCACCGCCAGTGGAACCTTTATCAACCAACGCCGCCGCATATGCCGGTTGGTACCAGCCTGACTCGACACGCTCAGAGTTGACTCATTTTCTCGAACGCCTGCTGGGAATAGTCCGGGTCCGTTTTGAGGACGGCCAACTCCTCGTCAGCAATATAGGAGAAAGAAATATAGTCTTCGTTCCTGTGACGGACACACAATTCCGTTCTAACCGCAAAAAAGGCCCCCCATCCCCTATAGCCACGGTTGAATTGCTCACGCCAAACGCGGAGGGCCAATTCATTCAGATCGGAGCCGGGGAGGAAACGATAAAACGCATCCCCATGTGGTTCGCGATCTCCGAGATCATTCTCACTTGCTGGTTCCTGCTAGCCGCCATTCTGATACTTCTGTACGCACCGTTCTGGATCCTGGGCGGACTGAGAAAAGAGCGCCGCCGCCCGGCGGAGCGTGGCATGCGATTGTGGCCGCTGATCGCTGTACTGAGCTTGATCGCAGTTGTGATCATCTTTAATCTCGCGAGCGACGATCTAATTCCGCGTATGGGAAACCTAACTGTGTGGTCCGCAAGTTTCTTTCTAGCGACCGTGGTCTATGCCCTCGCTACTCTTGCTGGCGTCGTTTCCTTGTGGCGCGCTCCCAAAGAAGGTGTGCGGACAGGTGTCCGGAGGTTTTCGACGGTAGTTATCCTCGCACTCCTGGTCGCGGCTGCCTACTTTGCCTATTGGGGAATCATCGGCTTGCGCACCTGGGCGTAAGAGTTCCGCAATATTAGTTAGGATCCCGGACGCTCCAGGATTTCCACCAATTCCGTGGAAGGCAGGCAAGCGCATAGCCATCCGGCATACAAAACATTCCTACCCTCGTTACCGCTCGTGACAGGTGCTCTTTCCCGGCATCATTCCATGTAAGGGTCACGAAGTGGACTGATTCCCGCCAGAGGCTCCCGAGAAACCCGCTGAATCTGATTTTGGAGGGCCGAGCGAAGCTCTGACTCATCGGGAGCGTACTTCAGGGCGCCTGAATATGCCTGAAAGCATTCCTCGCGAGAACCGCGCTCTAGGTAGAGATTGCCGAGCTGGATGTAAACGAAGTAGGCCTTTGGGTCGAGTTCCAAGGACTGGCGAAAATATTTTTCCGCCAAGGCCTCATCCGGCTTGTCGCCATAAATTTTGTCAATGCCATACCAATAGAGAGCGGAAGCGGCCTGTCCCGGCAAGTAAAACGTGCCACGATAGATTGACAGTTCACCGAGTAGTGCTACGGGAGTGGCGTCGCGCAATGCAGCACGGTCCCAATAGCTATTTCGAAACAGCTTCCGCCGCGTGACAATGATGGTTCCCGACCTTTCGGGAAGAGCGATAAGCGGCGGGTCCTTATCCTTGTCGCTTCCAAAACAGTTAATGCCTCTGGCCTTCTCTTCCTCTTCCGAGTCATCATAAATACAATCCGGACGGAGACCCTTTGGCTTGAGCTCGCGGTTGTAGTAATTGGCAAGTTCCTTTGTGCGCTGCCCGAGCCCCACGCCCTCATCACTAAAATACGCATAGGCCTTTGTTGAGCCCCCGACAAACTCATTGAAATATTCCCATGGCCGTAGCTGAGGAAGAGCCGAAAGTGCCGCCGCAACAAGAGCTAGCGTCACAAGAACCTTCAGCAGTTGTGTTTTCGGGGAGAGTGCCATCGCAGAGCTGATTCCTGCAAAGATTGAAAGTAGTAGGATCACGGGCAAAGCGTGACGGATCCCCGCGTAGGTCGCGCCATTCGCAAGCACGAGAAGGAATGAGATTGCGACGGCAAGCACAATTCCAGATGGAACTCTCCACGCCGAAGGAATGCGGCCGGATAGAAAGAGAAAGATGCCGAGGAGGAGCAGCACAAACAAACCAATCGGGACCTTGACGGCAATCATGGCCGGGAAGAAGTATTTCGGGCCTCTAAAGTGGTACAGCTTGCCCAAAAAAAGCTGAGGATCCTCCCTGCCTTCCATCCCCGCGCGGATGGTGTCTGCGAAACCCCAAAGATAGGCCCGGGGCACCACGTGCGTGGTGGCCATAGCGTCGAGCACGGCCCGATAGCGAGGAGAAGAAACGTCGTTGATTTTTTCTGCCAGAGGGAGGTTGAAGGTCTCCAGTCCGCTCGGAGATTCGGAATAGCGGAAAAAGTAGAAAGCCCACAAAACAAGCATTGCGCCGGTGAGGACCGCGGCGAGCTTGACGAACTTAACCGTGCGCGAACGATTGGACGAATCAAGTGGCTGAACGACGGCCAGTGTGACTCCAATAAGAGCGATGCTCAAGAGCACAACAGGCGCGGAATGTTTCGTGGCCAGAGCAAGTCCGAGAAATGCGGAACACGTGGCGAGCTCGCTCCAAATCCATCCGCGAAAGGCTTTTGCGGCGAGGACCACGGCGGTGGTCGAAAGGAGCGCCACGGGAAGATCCGTCATGACGACGGGCAAGTGTGCCGCGACGGTCGGGTCGATGGCGAGGAACAGAAGAGTCCCTAACGAAACAGTGGCGTCAAAAGTGCGCTCGAGCGCGAATGCCAGGGACAGCAAAAGCAAGCCGTTCAACGCGAACATCGCTGCTCTTGCACGACGCTGTACAGAATCTGGGTCGTTCTGGCGAAACACGGCTCGTTCCGTAAACGTTCGTTCTCCTTGTTTGTCGTTAAACTGGCGAAGGGGATCCAGTCGAAATCCGGTCGTGGCAATCACGCTGCCGACCCAAAGTTTTACGAGCGGCGGGTGCTCGGGATTGATTCGAAAATCGTGGTTGCGCACGTAAGAAACACCAGCGGCAATATGATAGGCCTCGTCGATGGTGAAGCTGTCGAGACGTGTTGCCATCGCCGAACGCAGGATCGACAGCGCAACCAGGAGCAGCACGAGCCACAGGAAGACACTGCGTTTCCTTGCTAGCGTATTCGCCAAAGTTCCCGGCGCTGCCTTTAAGAGTGGTGTTTCGGGAATCTGGTCGGACATTTAGGGTGTCGGGCGTTTGTACGGCGATTGGAGGTCGATGCTTGGACGCTTATATCATGAGCCTACTGGGGAGCGATAGAGGTACAAACGTGAACGAGAGGGGTTCAAAGATAGATTGCTGGTCGAACCGCTGACTTGAGCTCCAGCAAGAGTTGCCTTCGCCAGGTGGGAGCGGATCTCACATTTCTGTAACGAGTGTATTCATTGTGCGACTCGCCCAAACAATTGTTCCTGATGTGGCAGCCAAACCAAGCAAAATAGAGATAAGTCTTAAACGATCCGTTCGCATCCTTAGCGCCGGTCTCCTTGAAACTAGGGACAGGCATATCAGGGCGTAGTTTGTTGCTGGGATCGCGCGACACGGAACGTGGGAATTGCCTCGATAGGTGAGCGTGTGCAGGATGCGGCTGGACAACTTCAAAGCACCTCAAGTGGCTGGAATTCCTCCAGCAAAAGAGTTCTTGTCGTTCTTGCGGTCCTTCTACCCATCTTACTTGCTGGAGCCTCGCTTCGCGGCCGTCCAAGCTATGCGCTTTCGGCCTTCGGGGATTTGAGCCAGTTCTTCTTGCTGCTTACAGCGACTCTCTTCTTTGCTTGGAAAGGTGTTTCCACTCGGAGCACGCTGCGGGCATTCTGGCTCTTGATCGCGCTTGGGTTTGGCATGTGGTCAGTCAATATGTTTTTGTGGGTCTACTATGAAGTCTGGTTGAACAGACCGGTTCCTTCCGTTCCCATCGGGGAGTTCCTGCTCTTCATTAAACTTGTTCCGATGCTTGCCGCGCTGGCCCTGGAGCCAAACAATGACAGCCCCGATCGTCCGCGCCTCCTGGGTCTTTTCGACCTCACTTCCCTGCTTGTTTTCTGGACGTACATTTATCTTTTCTGCGCCATGGCTTACTTGCTTGCGGGAAATGACTTGGCGCGTTACAACAGCAACTCCGACACTATCGATATAGTCGGGAATCAAGTATTTCTCTTGATTCTGGCTGTCGTCGCCTATCGAAGCCGGGGGCGCTGGCGCGGCTTCTACTTGCACTTTCTCGGCGCCACGGCAACGTATGGGTTCGCTTCCTTTCTGATCAACCACGCCATCTCCTCAGGCCACTATTACACGGGAAGTTTTTATGACGTACCGCTCTCCTCTGCACTGGCGTGGTTTTGCGTCATATCAATCATCTACCCTGCAGATTCGCGCGCAGACCGCCTTCAAAATTCGGAAGAATCTAAGAGTCTGGGCCGCGCAAACCGAAGAACTGTAGTCTGGTCCGCACGACTCTCCATGCTGGCAACTCTCTCGACTCCGGTAATCGGATTGTGGTTGATGACGAGTGGAGAAACGCAGGATCCGGTGCGCCATTTTCGTATTCTGTTGACCTTATCAACGATGCTGTTCCTGACCATTCTGCTTTTGCTTAAACAAGATCTTCTCAATTCCAAGCTTGCCGGCTACCTGCAAGACGCATCCTTTGCCTATTCGAATCTCAGGCGATTCGAGAATCAACTCGTACAGAGCGAAAAACTCGCATCGCTCGGTAAGCTGGTGGCGCGGGTGGCACATGAGATCAATAAAGCCATGGCCGCGGTGGGCAGGAATGTCGAAATATTAAGCTCGCATCCCAAGCCCGATGGAAACCGGCAAAGAATGACGACCAAGATCGGTGAATCCGCTCGCCGCACAGGCAGCCTGGTTGAGAACATGCTCAGCTTCGCGCAAGAGATGCCCTTGGATCGATCCTCCGTCAACGTTCGGCTTCTCCTGGAAAGCGCCGTTAACTTGACGCGCGCAGGGCGCCGACACAGCGTGCGAGTGGAGATCCAAGAGCAGGGCGTTATACCGATGGTCGAGGGAGACGCCAACCAGTTGCTCCAAGTTTTCCTGCATCTCATCGCGAATGCGATTGATGCGATGGAAGGAAACAAAGCAGGACAACTCACAATCTCTATCAACGCGGTGCAAGAGCATATCGAGATCGGATTTATAGACTCAGGCTCGGGCCTGAAAGAGCCGCGGCGCGTTTTTGAGCCGTTCTACACCACCAAGCCCGTCGGAAAAGGAGTGGGGCTCGGACTCAGCACATGCTATGGAATCGTCCGGCAGCATGGCGGAGAAATCGACTGCCAAAATCGGCCAGAAGGCGGAGCCGTGTTCAGGCTGATGCTCCCAGCGTCCGTAGCCGTGACGGTAGAAGCAATTTCATAAAATTCTTGGATTTATTGGTGACGCGAAATTGATTCGAACGATTGACACAATCTGGACGCGGATAGCGCTGGGCTTGGTTATCGCCCAGATAGCCGCCGCTGTCCTTTTGCGCACCAGTACCACGCTAACTAGGTTAGGTGACACGTTTCCTTGTCTGCTGGCGCTGGTGGTGATGCTTTCTTTCCGGAGCAACCGGCGGCGATCCAACGGAACGGTTCGATTGTTTTGGGCCTTGAATGAAGCAGGGTTCGGCATCCTGTTTCTTTCGCAAGGGGTCTGGTTCTACTACGACGTTGTGCTGCGCCGAAGCGCACCTAATCCGATAGCAGGTGATGGACTTTTTCTTCTTGCTTTGGTTCCCACTTTGGCTTCGTTCACTCTGAGGCCTCATGCCGAAGGTGCTGCTGGAGATCTGCGATTTCGCCGCTTGGACTTTCTCCTTCTGCTCTTCTGGTGGGTCTGTCTGTATCTTTATTTTGCCTTGCCATGGCAACTGGTAATAAAAAGCTATCCCGACTACAACCCGGCGTACTACGGTCTTGCTCTATCGGAACATGGTGCAGCCCTGGTGGCTGTGGGAGCGCTCTATGTGAGGAGCAAAGGATCCTGGAAAAGATTCTACGGACAGTTTCTCTTTGCACTTAGTGCGTTTGCAGCCGGGAGCCTTTTGCAAAATATTGTTATCGACCAGGGGCTGTACTACACCGGAAGTTTTTACGACGTGCCCTGGGGCTTTTCGCTGGCTTTGCTTACCGTGGCTGCCGCACTAGGCGGCGATCTCGAGTCGCAAACAGGCGAATCCGCACTCTCTTTGCGCAACCGGGGATTGTGGAGCGCCCGGCTCGCGATGATCGGAGTCATCTCGCTGCCCATTCTAGCCATTGCTACGTTTTCCGATGATCACATTCCGCAACTGATTGTTGTTTTTCGCCTCCGGTTGATCTTCGGCGCGATGCTTTTTCTGGGGACTTTGACTTTCCTAAAACTCTCTTCAATGGACCGCGAACTTCTGCGCTTGATTGCTTCTACGGAATCTTCACTCGAAAGCCTCCAACTCGTTCAAAAGCAAATCCTGGAATCTCAAAGGATGGCGGCGTTAGGGCGTCTGGCTGCCGGTGCGACGCACGAAATCAGCAACCCGCTGACCGCAATTCTAGGTTACGCCGAACTTCTGCGCGACAACCCAACCCTGACGGAAGAAGATCACCAATCGGTGAAAGAAATTCAAGGACAAGTCCATCTGGCGCAGGCTGCTATCACCGGAATGCGTAGATTTGTCCGCGCGGAATCCGACGCCGAAAAAAATCCAGCCACTGATTAAGCAAGCTTCTGATGCCACGCCGCGACTTTGGTTATGGTTCGCCAGCGCCGAGGTACGTCGCCAGAAACCAGGTGTTGCCGAATGGGTCTTTCACCGTTGCCGCGCGGTCGCCGTAGGGTGCGTCTGCTGGAGAAGTCACCCCCATTGCTCCCGCGGCAAGCGCTCGCGTATACGTCGCGTCCGTGTCGGGCACATAGACGTGTAGGTAGTGCGGAGAAGGCTGCGATTCGCCCTGAGCTTCTGCAACCTCGAACGTGGCGCCAGCGATTTCAATGGTGGCGTGAAGCACCACGCCTTCGGGTGATTCGGCCACCCCGTCGGACTTTGCGTCAAGAGCTGCCTCTACAAACGAAATCATTTTGTGAGCATCGCGAACATGCAGATACGGTTGGACGGTGCGGAGACCTTCCGGGCCAGGTACCCAACCTTTCGGCGTGGCAATGTACCAGGTGTTGCCGAAAGGATCGGTGACGATACCCCAGCGATCGCCTGAGGGATGGTCGTCGTTCGGCGGATGAATGGCCGTGGCACCGGCTTCGAGAGCGCGAGCGTAGGCGGCGTGGGCGTCTGGGACGTAGAGATGGGTCGTCATTGGACGCGCCGGGTATTGCTCGTTAGCGTCGCCGAGTTCGATGACATCAGAGGGACCGATAGCGACTTCAGCGTGAATGATAGAACCGTCAGGACGCGGCACGCGGATGCGTTCGGTAGCCTCAAAGGCGAAAACGAGAAAGTCGAGGAATCGAGGTGCGCCCTGGACAAGGAAGTACGGCGCGATGTTGTTGAAACCAGGACGCCGGAAATTGGCGGTTCGGGGTGGTTCTGGAGTCGGCGCACTGGCTTCGTTCATGGACGCTCACCTGAGCCAATCATAATTGAGAAATTCGTTGAAATGAAGCTAGCGGAACCAGTCGAACCTCCCTCATGCCCCAGCTCACAATCGAGACAATTTGTTTCTGCCCTTGCAAAATATTGTAAATTGCTCATAGCAGGATAGGAGACTCCAGCCTATGAACCCTTTAACGAATAGCCCTTTGTCTGTTTTCGTGTTGTCTGTCGTTGTGTTGTGGCTGTCGGCACGGATCGGGGTTTACTTTCGCAAGCGACGACGGCAACCTTTGGAGGATACAGATCGTCAAGACTACGGCATTATCGAGGGAGCCACGCTAACCCTGCTGGGGTTAATTATCGGTTTCAGCTTTTCAATGGCCATCAGTCGCTACGATCAGCGCAAGAATTACGAAGAGGCAGAGGCTAACGCTATCGGCACGGAGTACCTCCGCGTAGATATGCTCCCTGCCCCAGATGTGGCAAAGACTCGTGCGCTGCTGCGCGAATATCTCGGCCAGCGTATTTTGTTCTACAACACGCGGGATGCCGGCCAACTCAGGCAGATCAATGCCACCACATCCCAACTTCAGACAAATCTGTGGTTGGCAGTCCGCGGTCCCGCCGCGGGAATGACTGTACCCGTGGCCTCTCTTACTCTTTCAGGGATGAACGATGTGCTGAACTCACAGGGATATACGCAGGCCGCTTGGTGGAATCGAATCCCCACGGCAGCCTGGGTATTGATGGCGGCCATCGGGATTTGCTGCAATCTGTTGATTGGCTATACTTCACGTCGGATTGAAGCAAAACCTTTCCTGTTTGTCGTTATACCCCTCGTGGTGGCTATATCGTTTTCTCTTATTGCGGACATCGACAGCCCGCGTGGCGGCGTAATTCGCGTGGCTCCGCAAAATCTAGTCAGCCTCGCTCAGAACTTGCCCACAAGCTAAGGAGGAAATACCGTATGCCGGGCGTCGGGGACCATCCAAACACCGGCATTCTGACCATTTAGGGATTCCAACGTGTTATCCTCGCGGACTCTCGAAATTTTGAAATCGATTCGAATCAAGAGATTGGGTAATTCAAACATAGTCTTTTCATTGGAGCTACGAGAATGACTATAAAGGCAAGACTGTGCGGACTTTCGATCGTGCTAGTTCTCGGATGTTCCTTTGTTGCGCGGAGCGACGACCCTCTCAAGATTGCCAATACGCCTTTTCTCTCACCGACAGGACCTTATGCCGTCGGCACTCACGAGTATTTGTGGATTGACCAAACCCGGCAAGATCCCTTTACGAAGGACCCTAAAGCGCGGCGCCATCTTATAGTGCGTGTCTGGTATCCCGCTGTAACCGCGGCCGGCGCGGAGAAGGCTGCATATATCCGCGACCCGAACGAATTTCCCGAGAAGAGCATCTATAGATCGTTTCAGAACGTGAAGACCAACGCGGTCACCGATGCGCCGATTGCCAAGAGCGCAGTTCCCTTTCCTGTTCTGGTCTACCAACCGGGCGGCGGCACGCCGCGTTTTATCGGAACATTTGAGACGGAAGAACTTGCGAGTCACGGCTACGTGGTCGTGAGTACTGATCATCCTGGCTTTAGTGACACCGTTCTATTTCCCGACGGCGTCGCATTTAAGCCCGATCAACATTTGGCTCCCGCAGAAACGGGTGACTTTCGCAAAGACGTAGAGAATAGCTGGGGTTGGTTGAACGAGGAGGTTTTTCCCACTTGGATTGCTGACGCCTCCTACACTTTGAACAAGATCGAAGAGCTCAACAAGACTTCGGGGCAGCTCTTCTATCATCAGCTCGACTTGTCGCGAATTGGCATGTTTGGCTGGTCTTTCGGCGGAGCAACGTCCGTGCAAATGAACATCGACGACCCCCGCGTGAAAGCTGTCGTTGATCAAGACGGACAGCTTTTCGGCGGCGCGCGAAAACAAGGCACGTCGCGCCCGTTAATGTTGATGCATCACGGCGGCGAAGACAAAGCGCCCAAGCCGGAACAGCAAGGTGTCCTGAATGAATATATTGCCCAGACCGAAGTCTGGGATCGTTCAATGATCGACCATTCAACCAACGACCGCTACGAAATCACAATAGCCAAAACACAACACGGCCACTTTAGTGACTTCATGCTCGCCATTCCGCCAGAGAAGGAAGAACTCGACGCCCGGCGCGGCCACGCGATCGTCGTAGCCTATACGCTGGCGTTTTTCGACAAATACCTACGCGGGCAAGATAGCGATCTCCTCAAAGGGCCTTCGGCCAAATATCCCGAAGTCACTTTCAGCAAGAAACCTTAGGCAGCGCTGAAAACGAAACAGAAATTCTGCTTCGATAGCCTGTCCCGTGGCTAGCCTCCGGCGCTTCCCTTCTGTCCTGCCAGCCATCTTGCCTCTCATCGCGCATGGGTATAGTCTTCTTCTCCGGCAGTACGTTTGCGCAGCCCAGGGCTGGAGGGGTTCCGCCCTGCCTTCCTTTCATTGGCGCGAACGCGCTTCCTGGCCACCAACCGGCGGCTAATGAGATCAATCATTTCGCGGAAGCTCCCACGGTTGTGAGTGGCTGCGCCGCGGCGATTCCGATAAGGAGAATTCCATGGCGACAGCAACAGCTGCAATTGAACCAAGCGTCAAAATCAGTGCGAATAAGCTGCTCATCAACGGGCAATGGGTCAACAGCGCTTCTGGCAAGACATTTCCGACCGTGAATCCGTCCACGGGCGAGGTAATTACCCAAGTGGCGGAGGCCGATACCGCCGATGTCGATAAGGCAGTGGCGGCGGCGCGGGCGGCTTTTGAAACCGGGGCGTGGCGCAGGAAGATGACCGCTTCGCAGCGCGGAGCCATGCTGAACCGGCTGGCGGATTTGATTGAAAAACACGCGGACGAATTGGCGCAGCTCGAATCGCTGGACAACGGCAAGCCTTATCAAGTGGCAAAGGCCGCGGACCTGCCACTCACTGTTGCTTGTTATCGCTACTACGCAGGTTGGGCGGACAAGAATCACGGGAAAACGATCCCCGTAAATGGAAACTATTTTTGCTACACCAAGCATGAGCCAGTAGGCGTGGTTGGACAGATTATTCCGTGGAACTTCCCGCTCTTGATGCAGGCGTGGAAACTCGGACCGGCACTGTCGATGGGCTGCACGGTAGTGATGAAGCCTGCCGAACAGACACCTCTTTCAGCGCTGCGCGTGGGCGAACTGATCATGGAAGCCGGATTCCCTGAGGGCGTCGTAAACATTCTGCCCGGTTATGGGCCAACAGCAGGCGCGTCGATTGCGCGGCACATGGACGTCGACAAAGTGGCGTTCACGGGCTCGACGGAAGTGGGCAAGTTGATCATGAAGGCCGCGGCCGAGACAAACCTGAAGCGCGTAACGCTCGAGCTTGGCGGAAAGAGCCCCAACATCGTGTTCGCAGACGCGAACATGGATGAAGCGATTGAAGGCGCGCACTTTGCGTTGTTCTTCAATCAGGGACAGTGCTGCTGCGCAGGCTCGCGACTGTTCGTCGAAGAGAAAGCCTACGACGAATTTGTCGAGCGCAGCGTGGCGCGTGCAAAGAAGCGCACAGTGGGAAATCCATTTGATGCGAAAACCGAACAGGGCCCACAGGTCGACCAGGATCAGTTCGACAAAGTGATGGGCTACATCGACAAGGGCAAGAAAGAAAACGCCAAGATGCTGACGGGCGGCGGACGCGTCGGTGACAAAGGATACTTCATCGAACCGACCGTGTTTGCCGACGTCACCGACAACATGACCATCGCGCAAGAAGAGATCTTCGGGCCGGTCATGTCCATCCTGAAGTTCAAAACTGTCGAAGAAGTCGCGGCCAGGGCCAATAAGAGCACGTATGGTCTTGCGGCGGCCGTATGGACCAAAGACATCAGCAAAGCGCACGCCATCGCGGACAGCGTAAGGGCGGGCACGGTCTGGGTAAATTGCTACGACGTGTTCGATGCAGGTGCGCCGTTTGGCGGGTTCAAACAGTCCGGCATCGGGCGCGAACTCGGCGAATACAGCCTGGCGAATTACACCGAGGTCAAAACGGTAACCGTGAAACTGTAGAACAACGTTTTAGGAACCGTCAGAGTTGAAACCGTAGGGGCACGATATATCGTGCCCCTCTTTTTTTATGCAGTGGGCGTAGAATCGCGGGATGGCGGTTACGCTTCGGTCTTATGAACCGCACGACTTCGCCGCCTTGCATCGGCTGGATCAGTCCTGCTTCCCTGCCGGAATCTCGTACTCAAAGACTACCTTCCACTATTTTCTAACGATTGCCAGCGCGGATTGCATCGTTGCGGCGGAAGGCGCGCGAATCGCCGGTTTTATTTTGACCGAAGAGAACCCTCCGCTGGCTCACATTATCACGCTGGATGTAGCGGAAGCGCATCGGCGCCACAGAGTCGGCTCGGCGCTGCTCGCGGAGAGTGAAAAGAACCTGGCACTGCGCGGCGTGCGCTCCATCCTGCTGGAAACGGCAATCGACAACGAGGGCGCTGTTGCGTTCTGGAAGCTGCATGGCTATCGTATCGAAGCAGTGTTGAAGCGCTACTATCTGGGCCGGCTAGACGCATACGAAATGCGGAAACTTTTGCCAAGCACGGGCAAATCGGCTCCAACGCAAAAGGAAACCTAAAACAAATGCCCCTATATCAGGCGATTGTCCTCGCCCTAGTCCAAGCCTTCACCGAGTTCTTGCCGGTCAGCAGCACGGCCCACCTCACGATATTTCCGTGGCTGCTGGGCTGGCAGGATCCAGGGCTGGCATTCGATGTCGCGCTGCATGCCGGAACGTTAGTTGCCGTGCTTCTCTATTTTTTCAAGGATTGGCTGACGCTTGCACTTTGCGGTGTGGGTGTGAAATATCCGGCGAACGCAACCACCGAAGAGGTGGGGCAACATAAAAAACTCTTCTGGTACATGGTGATTGGAACGATCCCAGGCGGAATTCTAGGTGCACTCTTCGAGCACAAAATCGAAGATCACTTCCGCACACCTTATGTGATTGCGATTTCGCTGATCGCCGTTGCATTAGTGATGTGGTGGGCGGATTCCAAATCGCCACTGAAGAGACCAATCGAGCAGTCAAATATAGGAGATGCAGTCACAATTGGCACCGCCCAAGCCTTGGCACTCTGCCCCGGAGTTTCGCGCTCGGGTATCACGATTACAGCCGGACTCTTTCGCGGTTTTACCCGCGAAGCCGCGACAAGGTTTTCCTTCCTTCTTTCCACGCCACTGATTGCAGGGGCGGTTGTCTCGCACCTACCAAAACTGATCAAGCTGCACAAAGCCGGCGTGCTGGACTTACCACTCTCGACGCTGCTCATCAGCATCCTGGTTTCCGGAGTAGCCGGATATTTCGTGATCGCGTTTTTTCTGCGCTACCTGCAAACACACACGCTCAAACTATTTGTTTTCTACAGACTGTTGTTTGGTATCATCGTCCTTGTTTTAGCGTTTCTCCAGGCGGGCGCGCGATAGCGCCAACGTGCCCGTCGCACCACTCAGCCTTCCCCAAAATGCTGAGGAGAACCCCGTGCGTTTGCTGACTCCGACCGAAAATAAACGGCTCAATGAGCTGATTGGCTTTTTGTGTATCACGCTGGGCCTATTGATGGCGCTAGCTCTGATTTCCTATTCGCCCCACGACGCGGCATTCAACGTGAGCGCCGCTGGGCCCGAGGGGGCTTCCGCGCGAAACTGGATTGGACCCGCTGGCGCGTATGGCGCAGACCTACTATTCCAGGTGCTTGGCTTTGCGGCGTTCCTGTTGCCGATGGCTTTGCTAGTGTTGGGCTGGAGGTGGTGCCGCAGCCGCGCCATCGATTCTCAAGTGGCTACCCTCATTGGATATGCCCTGCTAATTATCTCGCTCCCTTCCCTCCTAGGGTTGTTACCGCTGCCGGGAGTGCGCGGGGCCGTTCCTGCCGGCGGGATGCTCGGCGAATTGCTCGCGCACGGCCTGCGCAGCGGCTTCAACTGGGGCGCGTACGTGATCGCCTTTGCCGTTCTTATCACTGCAGTCTTCATGACGACGAGTTTTTCCTTTGCTGGTACGCATGCATGGGCGACGAGTTCGAAGGGACCACTCGGCGCCGTAGAAAGACTAGGCCTTTTGCAGAAGGCCGCGGCGCGCTGGCACTCCTGGCGGGATGACCGCGAGCAGGAGCGCATGCGTCGCCGCGTTGAGGAGACGCGTATTTCCGGCCGCAAACCGGTTTCGCCACAATCGTTTGGCACTGCAATCACCGCAGCTGAGCCGGTCAAATCGATCCAACTTGCAGATCAGAGTGACGTTTTTGAGGATGAAAAAGAAGAAGAGACAGAAAGACAGGACTCGCCGAGACGGAAAGAGCCGATTGTCTTTGCTGGTCCCGAAAAAACTATTGCGAAGAAGACTTCCGAGCCAAAAATCGCCAAGGGCAATCCCAACTACAAACTCCCATCCCCTTCTCTACTCCAAGAGGGAGAACGCAGCCAAAAGATTGACGAAGACGAATTAAAGGAACGCGCGCGGGCGATTGAGGCCAAGTGCCTCGAGTTCGATATTCAAGGGCGCGTGACGCAGATCAATCCCGGCCCCGTCGTTACCACTTTCGAGTTCAAGCCCGAAGCCGGAATCAAGTACAGTCGCATCATCGGATTGACGGAAGATTTGTGCCTGGCACTTCAAGCTGAATCGATTTTGATCGAGCGTATTCCCGGCAAGTCGACAATCGGCATCGAGGTGCCGAATCTCACCCGGCAGACCATCGCGCTGCGAGAAATCATCGAGGCCCCGGAGTTCAGCAATTCGCCAAGCAAATTGACCCTCGCGATGGGCCGCGATTTGCATGGACGGATTCGCGTCACCGATCTGGCCGCCATGCCGCACTTGCTCATTGCCGGCTCAACAGGCACCGGCAAGAGCGTTTTCATCAACTCGCTGATGATGTCCATTCTCTATAAGGCCAGCCCGGATGACGTGAAAATGGTTCTGGTCGATCCGAAGCGCCTCGAGCTGAACCTCTACGAAAACATTCCGCATTTGATTGCACCGGTAGTCACCGACCCGAAAATCGCCTCGAACGTACTACGCAACGCGACACGTGAGATGGAGAAGCGGCTAAAGCTCTTGGCGCAGCGCGGCGTCCGAAACATTGAACAGTACAACCGCACCTTCCAGAAAGCTCAATCGCTCTCGCTCTTCGAAAATGTCGAGGAGAGCGAGCACAAACCACTTCCCTACCTCGTGATCGTGATCGATGAGCTCGCCGATTTGATGATGGTGGACACCAATAACGTCGAAGAGTCCATCACGCGCCTGGCGCAAATGGCGCGCGCAGTTGGCATCCACCTGATTCTTGCCACCCAGCGGCCGTCGGTCGACGTGATCACAGGCTTGATCAAAGCGAATTTCCCCGCCCGTATTTCGTTCCGCGTGGCCAGCAAAGTCGACTCGCGAACGATTTTGGACGCCAACGGCTCCGAATCGCTGCTAGGCAAAGGCGACATGCTCTACTTGCCCGCGGGCTCTGCTCGCCTTCACCGCATCCATGGACCACTCGTTTCGGAAGACGAAATCGTCAGGGTTTGCGACTTCTGGAGAGCGCAAGCTCAGGCCAAGTACAACGAACACATCCTCGAAGCGCCCAAGGATGAGAATGGGAAGACGGAAGGCTCCGAAGGTGGCGACGCGGAAGGCGGCGGCGAGCCTGTCGACGACGCCCTCTATCAGGACGCAGTTCGCGTCGTCTGCGAAATGGGCCGCGCCTCTACATCCACATTACAGCGGCGCCTGCGCATCGGCTACGGTCGCGCTGCCCACTTGATCGACATCATGGAAAAAGATGGCATCGTCGGCCCGCCAGACGGCACCCGCCCACGCGAAGTGCTAAAGGGCAAAAGCTGGATGAAGGAGTTCGACGAATCGGCGCAGTGAGCTGAAGCACCACAGACCTTACATCAGAAGCCGTCCCACAAATTCCTTCTAGGGGGGTCGGAGCTTTAGCTCCGACTTTGACGGCCAACAAAATTAGGGCTTTAGCCCCTGAGAAAGCTCCCGCCTCCCGCGCATGATCCACGTATGAGACGAGTTCTACATATTTTTCTTCTCGGCGTTTCAGCTGTCGTTGCAGCTCAGGCGAAGCCATTCAACTCGCGCGAATTGACACAGTCGCGCCGCACCCCATACAATTTCTACACCACACGTGCCGGGGTAGCTCAGTGGTAGAGCGCCGCCCTGAAAAGGCGGGCGTAGCCAGTTCGATTCTGGCCCCCGGCACCACCATAGCAGCCGCGCTTCCCGGTACTCCTAGCCAATTCCAAACTCCGGTAGCAACATACTTGCGAAGCGTTGGCCTGAGAGTGATCTTGCCGACGTGTTTCGCGATTTCCTCGCGTGCGAGTCGTGGCTCACCTTCCCACAACGCGCTCAAATTTCTGAGCCGGCTTTCCACAAATCGCCGCGTATCACGTATCCGTAGCCTTGCTGCTGCCGGGTCAGCCGCTTTCAGTTGTTCGCGCACTGCGGTGAGACGCTGCTCAAGCCTAGCAATCTCGGTAGTGATTGCCGACGAGTATCCGTCGTTGAGGGCGCGCAATTGATTGGCAATTCCCCGCTGGAGCTCGTCGACCTGGCGGTGCAGGTCCGTGTCGGCTTGGCGCCGGCCGGCGAGTGCTTTCCCGAGCTCCTCCTCAAATCGCCTCAGCGTATAATCGACGACGACGGGATGTAAGACTTTCTCCTGCAGGCCGGTTAAAAGTTGGCGCTCCAGCTCCAAGCGACGGACCAATAAACTATTCTTGCAAACACTGGTGCCGCGCTGCGCATGCATTGAACAGCCGTAGCGCGAATCTTCGCGCTTGCGGCATTTGCCGGAAACTATTGTGATTGACCCGCCACACTCGGAGCACACAAGTAGTGACGTGAAGAGATACGGCGACGCGGCAGCGCGGCCGCGTCGCTTTCCTTGCCGCACGCCATAGAGATCCTGCACGAGCCGCAATCTCTCGTGCGCGCGGCTCCACAGATCTTCCGAGATGATGCGTTGCTCGGGATCCTCGCGCCGGCGCCATTCGCTTTCTGGTTTGCGCCGATAAATTCTCTTCCCCGTTTCAGGAGATCGGAGCTTCTTGGTTTTGCCCCAAACGACCACGCCACGGTATCTTTCATTGAGCAGAATGTGACGCACAGAAGATTGTGCCCAGCTCTGCGATCTCCCTTCTCTCGGCAGGGGAGAGGGAATTCCGTCGCCGTTGAGATCGATCCCGATTCGCTTCATAGAATGACCGCTGGCGTATCGCTCGAAAATTCTTCGGATGGTTGGTGCTTGGTTTGGATTGACCGCTAGTCGCACACCTTTGATTGCTGGCCGACCGTAGCTGTCGCATTCCGTCGCGCTCTCGATCGGTACATGCCGATATCCGAATACACGGCCGCCAGTGTGCAATCCCTGGAGCGCGAGCTGCTCTACGCCGCGGAAGGTCTTTTCCCGTAGACCGTCAAGGTACAGCCCGTCGACAAGACCATGCACGGTTAGCAGAGTTTGTGATTGCGGTGTGCCAGTATCGAATCCTTGCGACACAAAGATCACGCGGATCCCGGCGAAATCAAGCCGTTCATTGATGCGGAGGGCATCGGAAAGTTTACGACTAAGCCGACTTGTGTCGTCGACGAGAATCACATTAAACGCCAGCGGCTTTTCCTTGGCGCGTTCAAGCAATTGGTGCAGGCCGGCCCGGTCATCTGTCGCTCCGGAGATAGCCTGATCCACATAGACGTGGTCCTCGACGATCTGCAGACCTTCGCGTTCTGCGTACTCGCGGCACTTCCGAATTTGTTGATCGATGGAAAGAGCGTTCTGTTTTTCAGAACTGAATCGCGCGTAGATTGCGCACCGTGCTGGCTCAGGTGTCACGGTCTCACTGTCCTCATGTCCAATACGGCCGTGTTTCAATCAGATTGTGCCGCATGAGAGTCACTCTCCGCAAGGTCCGTCTCGACCAAGGCTTGCCTTATGAGCGCCGGCACGATCGCACGATCGAGAAAGTCTTTGAACGCCGGTGTGAGCAGAGATTCCGCTGCCGTTGACGGGAGCCGCTGCTCAGCATCGGCCAGATGCTTAAGTTTGCCAATGGTGGCTCTACTCATTCGGTCTCGGGCCAGTGTTTGGGATCAGCGTTTTTCTTCCACTTGTCAAAATAGCGGTAAGCCGTGCGTCGGGCAATCCCGAGATCCTGATACACTTCTCCGGGTTTCATCCCGTCGGCGAACATTTCGAAGCACGATTTCATTTGAGTGTCGCGGATCGGCCGCGTGAGCCAGGTCGCGCCCATATCTGCGTCGGTCGTAAGGCTCACTTCGAATTCTTGTAGCAGGCGAAAGTCTTTGCATTCGTGGCGGAGTTTTTCGATCTTCACTTCCGCGCGGAGTTGCTCTTCGCGGCGATAGTCGCCAGGCCTACGCAACTTCAAAACCGAATCGAGAATGTGGATCTGCGACGAATCGCCCAAAAAATCTCCTCCCTTTCCTGAATGCGTCAGTGAGATCACCGACGTGCCGTTTTGGTTTAGGTCCATGAACCAATCTTTCAGGAATGCCTCGCGGTCAGAGACTCTTTCCTGTGACGCCGGCCAAAGGGTAGACACGTTGTCGAGCACTAGGAGGTGGTATCCGCGCGCGACCCAATCTTCGACAATGTGGCGATCCGTGGGACTGGCGATGCTTGGGCGCCAGTCGTATGCATGGCGTGGTGCGCGCTTAATGCGCTGAAATTCCTTGGAGACGAATCCGAGCTGGTCGTCTTCGGGGACTTCCATCTTGTGGCCAGCCGCGATTTCTTTCCAGCGTTTGCGGATCTCGCCGCCGTGCATTTCTCCATACAGGTAGAGGACGCGATAGGCCCGCGTGACCGGCCATACGAAAAATTTCTGGAGCCCCATCGCCACGTGCGCGGCGAGCTCCGTCGTGAAGAAACTTTTTCCGACGCCAGCCCATGAATAGATCATCATGCTCCCCCCAACACTGAGCAGCGGATCTACAATGAATTCTGGCTGAGGCATATCGAGCGTGAGCAGCTCATGGCAGCCGACGACGACCATCGGATTTTCTGACGGTGATGCCGCTTGGCGAGAGAATTTTTCGAGTTCGTTGTACAGGTCGTCGGTACTTTCGCTTTCGAAAGCGTCCATCTGAATTTTTTGGGTGAAGTAGATCAGGTCGCGCTGACGTGCTCTTTTCTTCACCAGTCTGGCGTAGTGCGTCACGTTCGAAACGCGAGGAACGCCGTCACCCAACGAACCAAGGTATCCTGCGCCGCCGGCGGCTTCCAGTTCCCCGTTGCGCTCCAGATTGTCCAGAAGAAAAACCATGGTGATCGGTTGGTCGGACTGGTCGAGGAAGAGCATATTGCGGAAGATGCGGCGGTGCTGTTCGAGAGAGAAGTCCTCGGGCTTCACTTCCATACTGGCGGTCTTGAGCGCGATGTTTGGGATTCTGTCGTCAAGCAGGATGGCACCGAGCACGCTACGCTCTGCGTCGAGGTTGGCGGGAAGTTTTTTTGCTATGTCTGGCGGTAGTGCTGCGCGATTCGTTCGGCTAAATGGGACAGTGGACATGGAAAGCGCCTCCCTGCGCTGCAACAAAAGTTCCGATCTTCACGCGGCCACCCTCGGGCTGAATGCGTTCGGAGACTGCGCCGCGACCGCCGGCCATACCTTAGGGCACCGGGGAGGGCTGCCGGCGGCAATCCTTCGCAGGTCAACTGACAACTGCGATAAGAAAA
>Ga0210391_10000916_pt1 | contig 28316 bp, 19 predicted proteins | sample IncBWC12OmetaG_FD_160573 | JGI IMG/M metagenome (GOLD analysis project Ga0210391, IMG submission 160573) | Forest soil microbial communities from Barre Woods Harvard Forest LTER site, Petersham, Massachusetts, United States - Inc-BW-C-12-O ... | reverse complement strand
AAGCGTCAGGCCGCCGTTGTCCAGGCTCAGCGTCGTCGAAAACGCTTCGTCTTCGGTGGCGACTTCAACCTGCTCGCTGCGCGTGAAGGATTTGGGCGACTGGGCGCGCACGGAGAAGCGCAGCTTGGCATCCTGCGGCAGCTCGTCCTGGTTTGCCAGTTCAATGTTGCTGCCGGTGCTCGATGCGGACGCCTGGACGCTTTTGCCGATCATCTCGACGCCGGGCCGCGGATCGCCGACCGACGCGTCCACGTTCATAGTGCGGCCATCGTTGAGCGCAACTTCGGCGCTGCCGGTGGCGCCCTGTTTCAGGGCCGCCGCCGCTTTCGTATCTTTCGCCACCATAGGCAGCTCATCGCTGGGCATGGTGGAGTTGATCTTTCCGGGCGCGAAGGAAACACCATCAAAGCTCAGGGTCGCAACATCTTCGAGGCGGCTGCCTTTGAGGATGCCCTGGGTATCGCCGGCGTGCACCGTGAAGCTGTCCAGGTGTCCAGCCTCAGAAAATGCACGCAGAGGGATGGTCTGCGCGGTCACGGTGCCGTACTGCTTCACTTCCAGCGCCAGCGCGCCAGGATGGGTTTCCTTCAACGGAATCGTGACCTGCACCTGATCGGGGCCGGTCGCTTTCCAGTCGGTTTTAATTTCCTTCCCCGTCGAATCCTTCAACAGGATCGTGTCGACGCAACTGGCGTCGTCGGTGGAGAGATGAATCGTATCCTCCCGCCCGACAATCAGCGCTTCCCGGTCGGCGGAGGCCAGTTCCCAGTGCTGCGCGTGGGTGTTTTCGAGGCGGAAGGTCGGTCCGTCGTACTTCGCAAATCCCCAATAGCCGTGCAGCGAAGCGTCAATGGAGTTGCCAAAGTCGCTCGCGCTCAGGTCATTGGCTTCGAGCACGAGGCCGCCGCTCACGGCATCCGGCTTCACCAGTTCGTCGACCGTCTTGCCGGACTTGGTTTGCAGGCGCAGGGTCATGCCGTGCGCGTAGCCGGTGGAGAACACCAGAGGCGCGCCATCCACGGCGAGCACCAGAGAGTTTTTCTCAGCGCAGTAATTCTGTTTTGAGTCAACCGGATGAAGAGGCGGCGGCTGTGCCGCTTCCACCGCAGGCAGCGCCGTAACCAGCACCGACTTCGGATTGTGGAACGACGGCGGTGTATTCAGCATGAGCGCCAGGCCATCGCCTTGCTGCGTGGCCAGCGCCGGAATGTATTGATACTGCGCGGTGTGGAAGGTGTCGAGGATGCGCGCAATATCCATAACCGAGCCGACGTACGGGCTGAAGTAGCCGTAGTTGGCCTGGGGCGTGTAGCTCATTTGCATGGCGAGATCGCCCGCGTTCCCCGATGTGAGCGCGGCAACAATGGACATGCTGTGGCCGTCGTTGAGGATCATCGCCTCCTGGCCCTGGGTCATGCAGGCGGCCTGCAGCTCCGGCATCTTTTCGAGACATTTGTCGTCGACCTTCATACCGAGGCTGCGCGCCAGCAGCGGCGCCGCGTCTTTCAGTTTCGACGGATCATTGGCGAGGATGGAATGCACCGCCGCGAGATAGGCATCCAGGCGGGAGCGATCGAGCATCGCCTGATTCAGGTCCTGCGACGCGCGAACAAACTGCCCTGGCTTACCCTGCACGGCGTTGACCAGAGTACGGAAGTCTCCACCCGTAACCGGCGCGAGAAAGACCAGCACCTGCTGCGCGCCTTCGGGCACGGTGATCGTCATCCCGGCATCTTCGCTTTTGCGATTCCAGGTTTCCTGGCGGAAGAACCAGCTTTCCGGAGGCGAATCCGTCGAACCGCGCAGGAACGCAGCGACCATAAGATAGTGCACCGACTGGCCCTCCGGCAGGTCGGCCTTGATCCATACGCGATCGCCTGGCGCGAGATTCGGCACCTGGGAGATGGGCAGCGTCTTGTCTCCGCGCGTGACCTTTACTTCCAGTTTGGGGCCCGTCAAATCAAAGGGGGCTGCGTCGGCGCGAGCCGATAACCCTGCCGCGAGAAACACAAGGAGCGCAAGAGAAGCGCGAAGAAATCGGATTGCCATACTAGTCACTATTTTAGGCTGCATTGCCGCCTTATGGAGGCGTGAAATGATGGCCCGTACCTTTCTTCTCCTGACGTAATTCGACGCAAAAGGTTGTGCGCGTGGAATTTACGCATCGGATACTTGTGCTTCCCCGGGAAGGATTATGGTTTTTTACTCGACGGCTCAGGTTCGCTGCCATTGCATCAAAAAAGTGCGAATGGGCGACAGACGGCATTGAGCTTCGATGTGCTGCGCGGATCAACGGGGCGATTCGCAGGACGGTAATAGCTGAGGGGATTCCTCGCTGTCGTCTTTCAGGCCGATGCCGCTCAACTGGAGCCGCCGCGCCTGATCGAGCAGGTAGCGAAGCCGGTGGGCCGCCTCGGCATACGACAACCCCTGGGGCCTGATGTTCGAGATGCAGTTACGCTCAGCGTCGGTGCGTCCCACGCGCGGGGCCCAGGTGAGGTAGGCGCCCAGGCTGTCGGGCGAGCTAAGGCCGGGACGCTCGCCGATGAGCACCAGCACCAGCGGCGCGCGCAGGATTTCTCCGATAGCATCGCCGAGCGCCACGCGCGCCTGATTTGCAATCACTACCGTGACATTTTCGAAACCCTGGGACGCATGCAGTTCGGTGAGCAGCGGGATGGCGTGCCGCTCCGGAGCCAGGGCCGAGAGGCCGTCGGCAATGACTACAGCCAATTTGGACTCCGATTTTGACATTTCCGCGAGTCGCGTTTGGCTGGCGGCGTCGAGCGCGCGGCCGAGGTCTGGACGCAGCAGATATTCCATGCGATCGCGCGCCTGGCTTCGGACGATTGCCACATCGCCAAAGCCGGTCGCACACACTTTCTCCGCCAGCGCGTCGGCGTCGAAGGAGGCGTGGACCGCGTCGCGCGCCTGCGCATGCGCCAGCTCGAAATCGAGCAGAGCCTCGGTGGGCAAGCTGCCGCCCACGCGTCCGAGGCCGATGCGCGCCGGTGTCCAGCGCCGCAGCTGGGTCCACACATCAGACTGTTTCAGCTCAGCCATTCGCTGGCTCCCGGCAACAACTTTTTCTCTGCGCCTGCGCTAAGCAGATTGCCGCGTTCGTCGGCAATCCCCATCCGCTCAAGCCACGCTTCAAATTCCGGTGCGCGCCGCAGACCCAGCACGCTGCGGGCGTAGAGCGCATCGTGGAACGAGGTGCTCTGGTAGTTGAGCATCACATCGTCGGCGCCAGGTACGCCCATCACGAAGCTCACGCCAGCAACCGAAAGCAGCGTGAGCAGCGTATCCATGTCGTCCTGATCGGCCTCAGCGTGATTCGTATAACAAACGTCGCACCCCATGGGCAGACCGAGCAGCTTGCCGCAGAAGTGATCTTCGAGGCCGGCGCGGACGATCTGTTTGCCGTCGAAGAGATACTCCGGGCCAATGAAGCCGACTACCGTATTCACCAAGAGCGGCTGGAAATGCCGAGCCACCGCGTAGGCGCGCGCTTCGCAGGTTTGCTGATCCACGCCCGCGTGCGCATCGGCGGAGAGCGCGCTTCCCTGCCCGGTTTCGAAATACATAACGTTGTCGCCGACCGTTCCGCGTTTCAGCTCAAGTGCCGCTGCGCGCGCTTCGGCGAGCAGTGCCAGCGAAACGCCAAAGCTCCGATTTGCCTTTTCGGTTCCGCCGATTGATTGAAACACCAGATCCACGGGAGCGCCCTGCTCCATGGCGCGCAGCGTATTCGTCACATGAGCGAGCACACAGGTTTGCGTCGGCACGTCGAAGCGCTCGCGAAACGCGTTCATCATCTCGAGGAGCCGCACCACGGCCTGCAGGCTATCCGACGCGGGATTGACGCCGATCACCGCATCGCCACAGCCGTAGAGCAAACCCTCCAGCATGGACGCGGCGATCCCGCGAACATCGTCGGTGGGGTGATTGGGCTGCAGGCGGACGGAGAGCCGTCCCGGCAATCCCAGCGTGTTGCGGAAGCGGGTGACCACGCGGCACTTCTGCGCGGCGAGAATCAAATCCTGATTGCGCATCAGCTTCGAGGCGGCCGCAGCCATCTCCGGCGTAATGCCCGGCGCCGCCTTCGCAAGCGCTGCCGAATCCGTCGCAGGGTCCAGCAGCCATTCGCGAAACGCGCCAACCGTGAAGCCGCTCAAAGGCGCGAAGGCCTGCGCGTCGTGGGTGTCGACGATGAGGCGTGTGACCTCGTCGTTTTCCCAGGGGATCAATAATTCTTCGAGGAAACGCGACAGCGGCACATCGGCCAGCGCTCGGCGTGCCAGCGCGCGCTCCTCTTCGTTCTCAGCGGCAATGCCAGCCAGCACATCGCCGGAACGCGCCGGCGTTGCCCTGGCCAGCAGCGTCTTCAGGTCGGAAAAGGTTCGGGTGCGGCCGCCGGCTGTCGTCGAGTACGCCATATCAATGCTTCGGCTGGATGATACGAAACTCGCCGCCGGCGTGCATCAGGCTCATCAGATAGAGCATGCCGTCGTAATAGCGGCTTTGTCCGGAAGGAGTGGGCGTGTTCCACAGCGCTTCGGTGAACAGCTTCGCGCGGGCGCGATCCGTCGCGGCCAGACCCGCCACAGCGTTGGTGCCTGCCAGGCCCTCGGGATGCTCTTCGTGCGTCCGCCCAGGCACGGATCCCTGCGGTTTCCCATCCAGCGTGAAGACCGGCCCGTAGGTATCGATGCCCTGCGTCTGGAAGAATTTCTGAATGCGATCGCTCAGCGCCTGCTCCTTGGGCGCCTTGTGCCACCACGACCAGTCGACCGACCAGTTGCTGGCGGTGCGCCACGCATCATAGCCGAACTTCCCCGATTGGCTGAAGCGGTTCACCGCCGGCGTGCCGTCGAAATTCGCATAGTCCGGGGCGAGGCCGGTGTCGGCATTGACTGCCTTCGGGAAAAATGCGCGGCTGGCATCGGCTGCGCGCTCCCAGAATTCGCGATCCTGCGGCGGACCCCAGCGCGCCCACAATTCATAAAACGCGGGCAGATGGTACGAGGGATCGGTGAAGGGATGCGGCATCATCTCCGGAACAAACAAAACCATCGGAGGGTCGGGATGCATCTCCGGCCCCACGCTTTGCGGGCCGTATTTGCCGGGCGCGGTGATGACTCCGCGATGCACCATCGCGGTCAGCAGCTTCACCGCCTCGGCGTGGTAGTCGTAGATGCCCGTGCCGCCGGGCCAGCGGTTCGCCGCAAACAGCAGCGCCATGGCGAAGTACGATTCGCCGTCCGGCGCCGCGCCTTCGGAATTGTGCGTGCCATCCGTCTTGCACGACCACGCGAAGTACTCGTAGCTCGGCGCTTTGGGGTCGCTGACGTACATGTAGGTCTTCGCCCAGTTCCACAGCGCATCGAATTCCGCCTTGTGATTCAACTGGACGGTGATCATCATGCCGTAGGACATGCCCTCGGTACGGACATCGTGATTCGCCCAGTCGGTGAGGTACATGAGAGGGCCATTCGCGTTGCCGCCGGCGGCAAACGCTACGGCCTGCGTTTGCGGGTCGCCATGGAAGAGTTGTTGATACGCAGCGTCGATCTTCACGCGGATTTGTTTTTCGGAGCGGCCGTCTTCTTTGAAGAGGTTGCGATATTTGCCCGTTGCGTACGCGCCGCTGCCGTTATCGAGCGCGGACTGGGCCGATGCTCCGAGCGCCAACGCACTCATGAAAAAAGCGAGGACCCGGCTACGCCTATACATGCGCCACGACCGCTCCAGTCAAGGTTAGGGTGAGCACGGTAATATCGTCGGCCTGTCCGAATCGGCGTGCGGTGTCGGCAATATCGAAGGCGCGGCCTCGGCTGATGGCGCGCGTGCGCTCGAATCCAAACAGCTCGCCGCTCGACGTCATTGCTTCCACCACGCCGTCGCTCATCAGCGTCAGCATATCGCCGGGAGCCAGTGCAAATGCGCCTTCCAGGTATTGAGAATCCGCGGACATACCGAGCGGCAGGCCGGATTCCAGCTCGATTTCTTCTCCGTTGCGATACGGGATCAGATGGCCGGCGTTTGCCGCGGTGAAATGTCCATCGGGCGCGATGCGCACGGCCACGCAGGTGATGAATCCTGCTTCGCGCGTGGAAAGGATCTGCTCATTGAGGCGTGTGAGCAGCGCGCCGGGGCCGAGGCCTTCGGCAGCGAGGGTTCGCAGCGCGCCGAGGGCGAGGGTCCCGGTCATCGCAGCCTGCAGTCCTTTGCCGCTGACGTCGCCCACCACGACGATGGTGGATCCGTCCCGCTGTCCGAGGACCTGATAGAAATCGCCGCCCACTTCTGCCGCAGGCAGGTAAGCCGCTTCGAGGGAGTAGCCCGGCACCTGGGGCAGAGTGACGGGCACCATGCGGCGCTGAATCTCGCGCGCCGCGTCGAGCTCCGCTGCGGCGCGCGCCTGGTCGCGGCTGACGCGGGTAAAGCGGAAGAACATGACCGTGCCGATGGCCAGCAGGAAAAGGAAATCGCCGATGTCGGCGGGCTGCAATGAAATGACGCCGACGGGGATGGGGTTCGCCAGAAAATCCAGCTTGCCCCATCCGGCAAAAACCGACGCGTCACCGAGGTCGGTGACAGCGGTTGTCGCTAGTGGCAGCAGGCTGGGCAGGATCAGCCAACCCGCCTCTCGATTGCCGCGGCGGTACCAGGCGAAGAGCAGCACGGGCAGCATCAGTGCGGCCGGCAAGACGGCCAGCGCCTCGACGATGACGTAAATGCTGCTGGAGAGGATTCCGGATGACGTCAGTCCGTTGGTGATGAGCATCGCGACAAGCAGCGCCTCATAGGTCCGCCAAAGCCGCCCTACGCGCTGCTCCGCGAAGCTGAAGGTGAATTCGATTTGAACGATCGTGAAGAAATAGATCAGTGAGTCGCCGACCAGGTTATTCCAGGCGAGCGGGAAGACGCCATTCATAGAACTGTTGAGCAACAGGTTCGACGTGCCCAGCAGGAACAGATAGAGGCCGAGCCACAGGTATTCCTTGCGCGCACGCTGGCTCCTGAAGAGAGCAAAGCTGGGAATGCTGGCGAGAATCAGGAGCAGATTGATGCCTAAGGAGGGGAGAAAGAAGTAGAGGCGCTGGCTTTGGAGCGCGGCGCGCACGTTGTCAATGCTGCCTGGCTGACCCAGGCGGAAATCAAGAAAGAGCGGCAGGTGCCAGGTGGAAAAGGCGACCAGCACATGCGTGCGCAGCGCCAGCTCCAGGTCGGTCTGCCCTTTGCCGATAAAGAACACCTGCTCCGTTGGGCGTTCCACGGCGAATGACGAGCGCAGGCTCGCGCCTTCCATGCGCTCGCCGTTCACGTAAAGCTCGTAGGTTCCCTGCCCTCCAGCTGCGAGAATGTGCACGGCAGGATGATCGGGCGCCAGCTTGATATGCAGCCGGTACCAGTGCCAGCCAAGCTGCGCGGGGCCCATGTCGTCGATCTCAACGGTCTTCCAGGCGCTGTCGTCGAAGGTCGGCGCGGCCCAGGCCAGGTTGTCGCCGTCGTGCGCGCGCCATCCGTCGGTGATGCTGATATTGCCGGAGCGCCAGCCAGTGGCATCCAGAATTTGTGCGTGGAGCAGCAACGTCCCCAGCAACAGCAGGAAGACGAGCGTGCAGCCTTTACGCATGATGCTCTCCGGACCTAGGCCAGCGCCAGCGCCAGCACGGTGATGTCGTCTTCCTGACCGAAGTTTTGCGCTGCGTCGGCAATCTCGCCGGCGCCCAGGCGCGTCAGTTCCACCAGCTTGTCAAAGCCCAGCAATTGCTTCTTTGCGCGCGCTTCGGGGACGCCGTCGGAGAGCAGTACCAGCCGCTGTCCTGTTTCCAGATGGCCGGTGAGGAGGTTGTATGTCTGATCGGCTTTGAGTCCCAGCGGCAGCGCGCCAGGCGCTTCCACTTCCCGCCCATCGACGTAGGGATTCAAATGTCCTGCGTTCGCGAAGCTGTAATCGCCGTTGGACTCCACGCGCACGCAGCAGGCGGTGGTGAAGCCCATATCGCCCTGGCCGAGGAGCACGAGGTTGAGGCGATTCAGCACTTCATCGGGAAGGCGCGAGCTTTCGCGGTTGAGCGCGCCGAGGATGAGCGAGACGCGCATTGCCGCCAGTAATCCTTTGCCGCTCACATCGCCCACGACGACCACCAGCGAGCCATCCTTCCCGGGCGAGACGAGGAAGAAATCGCCGCCGACCTCCGCCGCGGGGCGGTAGGCCGTCTCAACGGCATAGCCCGGCGTTGGCTGCTGCGAGCGCGCCAGCAGCAGGCTTTGCAGCGTCTTCACTGCCTGCATCTCGCTGGCCGCTCGCGCTTTTTCTCGCGCCAGGCGGATGGTGCGGACCACCAGGAAGATCAGCAACGTAACTGAGAACGCGAAGGACACAACTTCAGTCCACGCCACGTTGAATGCTCTGATCGGCGTCTGACCGGCGGACATCACCGCATTGGCGCTGACCGCATGCGTCACGTACAGCAGGTAGACGGTGAACGAATAGTATTCGAACGATGCGTTGACCAGGAGCGGCACCGACAACAGCCATGCATCCGTATTGCGCTTGCGCCATGCCACCCAGAGCGCGAGCAGCGGCAGGCCCATGGACGCGGGAGCATGAATAATCTGAAAAAGGAGGCTCACCACCACGTTCACCGCGCTGCCGATACTATGGGTGGGAAACCAGTAGAACGAGAAGACGCTGCCTATCGGCAACAGCAGCAGCACCGCGTAATACGCAGTGAACCACCGGGAGCGCCGCAGACCCAGCACCACGCGCACAAACTCGATGAGAGCGATCGTGCCCACCAAACCCAGTAACGATTGAAACAGCGTCAGCGCAAGGGTCGCGGGCACATTGAAAACGAGCCTGGCCAGGTCCAGTACCTGCTCAACTGCCATGGCAGCGATAGCGACAGCCAGCACCCTGTATTCCGGCTCGTTGCGGACGGTGAGAGCCAGGGCCACCGTGATGACGAAAACGAGCAGCACCAGCGTCAGATTCGTCGCGTTCGAGGTGAAGTTGCGAAAATCCTGGAGAGCGGCGGTCTCCCGGATTTCGCGTGCCGGTCCCAGCAGGGCTTTGCTGATGGCCGTCATTCCCGCGGCGGGAAAATCTCCGTGATGGCTAAAATTGCCGGCATCAAAGCGCATGGCGATGGTTAAATCGCTCGAACCGAGCGCAGCGTCGGGAATCGCGCCCACCCACATATTCGTGAACCGGGTGTCGCCGTCAGCGCTGAATGATCCCCATTGTGCCAAACGCTGACCATTGACGAAGATCTCTGCGCTGCCCCCCGTGGCTGTCAGCATCAAAGCCAGATGCCGCGCGCCCGCCGGAACCTGGACGTGGGTCCGGAACCAGAGGTCGCTGACATTCTGCATCCCCTGCTGTATTGGAGGCACGCCGATATCGAACACCTGCCACTGGCTGTCGTCGAAACCAGGCTGCGCCCACTGCGGATCGTCGCCCTGATGCGCCAGCCATCGAGATCCCAGGTCGAGCGGTCCACCCATGGAGAGGCCGTCGATGTGCCGCGGGTTTTGCGCTGCGCGCTCGACGCTTTTCTGCGCGAGCGCCAGGTTCCCCAGGGAAGCGGCCAGCAGGACCAGCAGAAACCAGTGCAAGCGGATGAATCGGCCTTTCGGTAGGTTCATTGATTTCCTCTCGTTCACAACTGAATGCTGCGGACCTGATACCCGGCCTTCTGCATGGATCGCCGCGGGAGTTGGCATCGCGCTGGTTGGCTGGTTTCCCAGTGTATCCATCCGCGCTGGGGCGGGGCAATTGTCCTTTTTTGCCGCAGAGGCGGAATGTTCAACCCCTGCGCATCGCCCGCCCTGCGCCAGCGCTCCCTGCCCCGTGATAACTTGTTTTCACTGCCCCCGCTGTCAGCACATCTCCCCCTCCGAGCGAGGAACTATGCCCCTCACCCTTGAGTCGCGGTTTTGCGAGAACGTGTTCATCGTGGAGTGCAAAGGCCAGATTGTGATCGGCCAGGAAGCGAAAGACCTGGATGCAACCCTGCGAATGGCCACGCGCGAGTTCACGCGGGTTGTTCTCGCCATCGGACAAATAACGCGCCTGGACAGCATCGGTCTGGGCCTGCTGGTGCGCTCGGTCGACGGCCTGCGGAAGCGCGGCGGCGATCTCCGGCTCGCGGATCCTCCGGCGTTTGTCTCGCATTTGCTCAAGATGACGAGGCTGACGGAATTTCTGCAATCGTACGGCAACGAGGATGAAGCGATCGTCTCGTTCCTCACGGAGACCGGCGACGAACGGGGAGCGGACCCGCCGGGCCATCGCGTGCTGGTGATTGATAGGTCGCCCGACTTCGGCGCGTTTGTCCGCGCGGTGCTCAGCCAGCACGGATTTCAGGTGCGATCTGCCAGCCTGATCTCCGATGCGCGCATGCTATTGCGCTTCCAGACCACGGACTTCCTGCTGTTTGGTCCCAGCTCGCCGCCGGCAGCAGTGGAAGCCGGCGCCGCCTCGCTGAAGCCCCTGGTTCCCCACGCGAACGTGCTGTCGCTTGAGGAGAACTTCCACACCTTCGACGCTCAGCGCGCCGCTGAGCTGCTGCTGGAATTGTTCCAGCCCGGAATGCCGCGCGCGTAGCGGATTAGGCGGCCGCCAGAGCCGTGGCCTCGTCCTTGTGCATGGCCGCGTATTTATTGATCCCCACCATGGTGAAGACCTTTTGGAAATGCGGGCTGAGCCCAAAAATCCCCACCGACTGTGTCCCGGATTTGCCCGCCTCGAGCAACATCTGGATGACGATCGCGATGCCCGACGAGTTGATGTAATCGACGCCAGTAAAATCCAGCAGGATCTTCGTAGCCCCGCCGTTCAGGCCGTGATACGCGCCCAGAATTGCGTCTTTGGAAGCCGACGAGATGTCTCCGGCAAAGGCGAGAATCGTTACCGCGCCCCCTGAGGCTGCTGCCGCCGTGCGCTCACTTACTTTGGTCGTAACCTGCATTACTGGCTCTCCTTGTCGAGGCGAATCACGAGTCGTACGAAGCTTTTTCCCGGGGGCCCCTGGTGCCATTCGGCTTCGTCTACAAGGGCCTGGATCAGGAACATTCCCATGCCGCGCGGATCCTCATCCCCATGCATCTTGCGGTCGATGTCGGGGGCGTGCGGGGCATTGCGCACTCCGGTGCCATCATCGATGACTTTGACCACCAGTTCATCGTCGCTGGTCGAGAGTACCACTCCGACGCTCAGACCATTGTTGAGTTGATTGCCGTGCTCGATGGCGTTAATGCACGCCTCGGCCACGGCAGTTTTCAAATCCTCGATTCGGTCCTCGCTAAAGCCCATCAGCGCAGCCATGCTGGCGGCCGTGCTCATGGCGACTTTTTCGAATCCCAGTTCCGAAGGAAGGCGGACTTGCACCGAACTCCCACTCTTCATGAAGGCTCCGTATCCGGCCCTGGACGGCAGATCGCCAAAGCGGTCATGTCGTCCGTCTGTGGTTCGTGGTTCGAGAAGGTATCGAGCGTCTCCCACAATACGTCGAGAATGCGCTCGGCCTCAGGTGAAGCCAGTCCGCGAAACGTTTCGACCAGACGATCCTGCCCGAATTCGTCGTCGCCCTGAAAAACTTCCGTCAATCCATCCGTATACAGGAGCAGGCGTGACCCGGCGGGAAACGCGTAGCGTTCCGCCTTGTACTGCATGCCGGGCAACATGCCCAGCGGCGTGCCGGACGCCTCAATCATCTGCACGGTGCCGTCGCGCAGCAGCAAGGCGGCCGGGTTATGCCCCGCATTCACCACTTCGAACTCGCCCTTTTCCGCGTCCAGGCGCAGAAAGAGCGCGGTCATGTAGCGGCGGCGAGCCTCGCTGCCCTCGTCCCAGTGTTGCTGGCCGATGCGGGCTGCCAAATTTTCAAGGGGAACATCCTGGCTGGCCAGCGAACGGAGCGCCGCGCGGAAACTGGTCGCCACAATGGCGGAGGCCAGCCCTTTGCCGGCCACATCCGCCACCACCATCAGGTGGGTGCCGTCCTGCATGGGAATCGTGTCAAGGTAATCGCCACCGACCTCGTAACAGGTGGTCGAACGGGCCGCGATGGAATAGCCGGGAATCTCCGGCATCGCCTTGGGCAGCAGAGACCGCTGTACGGAGCGCGCTGCGTCCAGATCCTGCTGCACCCGCGCCCACTCCATATCGCGCTCGTGCAACGTCGCATTTTCGAGGGCGACGGCGGTTTGCAGCACCAGGCCTTCGATAAAATCCTGCTCGAACAACGAGAATTCGCCGCACTCCGGCGCGGCAACCACCAGTTCCGCGAGCAAACGATTATTCTCCCGCGAAAACAGAGGAAACCGTCCGCATCCGGTATACGGGGGTGGCGGAGGATCGCCGTACACGGCCACTGGTGAAGGATTGCCGGGCAGCAGGAACAGCGCACCGCTCAACTCCAGTTCGCGCACCAGGATACGCGCCGTCTGCAGCAGCACCTCGTTCGTCTGGATGGTCGAATGGACCTGCCGCGTCGCTTCCAGCAGCGCCTGCAGACGCGCGACCTGCTGCTCGAGACTGTCCTGCGGCAAGAACGGAATGGTATCCATAAGAGAAAACAGACCCGGGGGCCGGAAGCGAATACTGGCTGCGACCCATTCCGTTGCGCCTTCCCGAACGAAAAGGGAAGCGACGCAGCGGTCGGCAAGACAGGCACAGCCCGGCTCGTCCGGTGTGGGGCGGAGAGCGCCAGTTTCGCCGATTTGCGGTGGGGATTGCAAGCGAATTGGGGGCGCGCCGCGGGAGAGCAGCAGGATGGTTCCGGCACTATCGATTGCCCCAGGTGGGAAATGGGATCACAAGCGCTCCGTTTGCCCGCCGAATCGCAACAATTGGCCGCTTTACGGCCGCTGCGCTTCTCTCACCCGCGCCAGATTCTCCTGCGCTTCCTGGCTGGTGTCGCCGAGAGCGATGGCGCGCGCCAGCTGCGTTTGCGCGCCGGCAAAATCCCTGAGCCGCGCCAGCACTACGCCGAGCAGGCTGTGAGCCAGTGCGTATCCGTCATTTTGTGCGATGGCGGCCTGCAAGTGGGCGCGCGCCGCTTCCATATCGTTGTTCTGCGTGTCGAGCACGCCATTCAGGTAGAGGACTTCCCAGTTCTGCGGATTGGTCCGCAGCAGTTCCTGTCCTGCGGTCTTCGCTCGCTCGGGATTCGCCTCCATCAGCATGCGAAAACGATGCAATGCCGTGTCGATATCCGCGGGATGCCGCTCGAGCGCCATCGTGAACACCGCATCGGCCTCATCAGTGTGGCCTGCCTGTGCCAGGACATCAGCCAGTTCATTGGCGAGGGTGAGCGAATCGGGCGTCGTGTTCAGGCCGTCGCGCAGGGCGTCGGCGGCTGCGTCCAGTTGGCCGGCGCCGGCATAGGCCACGCCGAGATTCAAGCTTTGCAGCGCCGTCCGCTGCCGCGCCGAGAGCGGATCGGTGAGCAGATCGATTGCGCCCTGATATTGCTGGACCAGGACCAGCTCCTGCGCCAGCCCGTCGACAGCATCGGTAGACAGCGGATCGGCGTCGACGGCAGCGCGCCACTCCGCCTGCGCCTCAGCGTTGCGATGCAGCTGATCGAACGCCGCAGCCAGGATCATATGCAATTTCAGATTGCGGACGTTGATCACCTCGGAGGCCTGCAGCGGCTCGATCGCTTCCTGCGCGTGTCCCGAAAGGAACAGGCTGGTTCCATACATGAACAGCACATTGGCGGAGTCGGATTTCATTCGCAGCGAATGAGCAAAGGCCAGCGCCGCGCAGTCATAGAGCTTCTGATTGGCGAGAGCAATGCCGAGGTCCGCAAACGTATCCGCATCAGGCGTGGCCGCAAAGCGGGACTTCATTGGCTCCGGCATTGGACAGGTTTGTTGCGCGGGCAGCATCGCAGCGCCCGTGCACAGCGCAAGGCCCATGATGACGCTGCGGGAGAGATTCATTTCCCCGTCCGGCCAGCGGGTTTGCCGGCTTGCACCACGTGTACTGCAATGTTTTCAATCGCGTCCGGGGCCATGTTGACGAACTCCGGCAGATTGACGGCGCGGTTCGCAGCGGTCGCGTTATCAATAAGGATCGCGGGACTGTCGTGGCCGTCCGCATCGATGTGGGTGAGGTACATCTGGGTAAAGAACGAACGTCCCTTCGACGAGAAGACCATCCAGCGGCCATTGGGCGAGAAGCTGTGCCAAGAGTTCATCAGTTGCAGGTTGGCGCGCATGCGCCGCGCGCCGCCGCCGCCGATGGGCACAATATAAAGCTGGCTGTCCGGGCGCATCAGTTGGCCATTGCGGCACTCGACGAAGACCACCCATCGCCCATCCGGCGAAATGCGCGGGAACGTATTGCTCAGCCCATTCTGCGAAGCGCCTTCGATGCGCTCGGGCGTGCCGCCTTTGCCGTTGTTGAACGGCATGCGATAGAGGTCGTACTGAATCTGCGTCTCATTGGCGTCGTTTGCGCGCAATGCGCTTCCCTGCCCGGGCACACGCGGCGGCCGCGCTGTGGCTCGCGCAAACACAATGGTCCTGCCGTCGTGGCTCCAGACGCCGTCCGTCTGCACAAACTGCGGGTCGTCCGCGCCCGGCAATGGCTGGCGCAGGCCGGTTTCGCGGTCGTACCACTCCAAAATGCCGCGGGTGGGATAGAAAACCTGGAGAAAGCGGTGATCGGTGAAGTTGGTGACATAAAACGTGTCGAGCAAGCGGTAGGACGGCCCGGCAAAGGTGCTGAGCACATAGCGGCCATCCGGGGAGACGCGCGACATAAATCCAACCCGGGTTGCGCCGACGCGCCCATCGGTGTTCCAGTGAACCAGATCCTTGCTCTCAATCGACATGTGCTTCTGTACCGACACGACCGCGTAGAGACCTTTGTCGTCTTCCGGCCCATCGATGTCCATCCCCATGGTCTTGCCGTCTTCTGAGAACGAATGGCAATTGCCGCAGGTCGGCATCTTTTGCAGGACGGTGTGGCTCTCCGGCTGTCGAATGTCGCGCACGCGCCAATGGATGAGGGGCATCGCCGATGCCGCCAGCGGCTGCACGTTGCCGGTGATGTTCGACGTGGGCATCAGGGGAACATCGCGGTAGAAAATGGGCGCGCCCACGGGATCCTGCGAAGTGGTGATGCTGATCTGCGCGCGCGATACCGGCGCACCGCGTTTGCTGAGGCCGGAAATGGAGATGGTTGCAGGCTGAACGCTGTGCGCCTGGATCGCGGCCCACGTGGCCTGATTCGGCGTCCACGTCCAGGTGGCGGCCTGCTGCGGCGTCAGCTTCGGCTGCTGGTCGGAATTGAGCAGGCACTCCGGATCCAGCGGCCCGAAGTGGAAACGCTCAGCGCGCGCGACGATATGGATAGGCGCGGCCTTGCCGCTCAGAGCGATATCAATTGTCCACGAACTGCCTGCCGCGTCGCGCCACAGGAACGTTGGCGGCGAAATGCCCGGCGGAAAGATGGAGCCGTCCTCGGGATAATCAATGGAGACGGGCCACTGCTTTTGCGCCGGCGTCCCCTGGGCATGGCCCGGCAACGCAACGATCACGAACAGGATCGCAGCCAGAACCGGCAAGCGCTTGGCACACATGCACCGATGCTTGCAGGTCTGCTGCCTGCCGCTCTGTGATGCCGGTCACCCGACGGCCGGCGCTATTAGTGAATCTCGATGACCGCAAGGCCCATGGGCGGCAGCGTCACGGTCAACGCATGATCGTGAATCGGCGCACCTTCCGGCTTGCCGATCTCCGAGGCCTTCCGCAAATCCTCAATCTGCTGGCGCGAAGGATTTGCCGGGCTGCCCATCTTCTTCCAGGCGTCGAGCGTGTCGCCATGATCGGCGTCGACGCGGCGAATCTCAGCGTAAGCGCCGTCGGCAACGCCTTTGAAGTGGAAGGTGACGGTTTTGTCCGCGCCGCTTGCGCCCGGTTCCACCAGGTTCCAGGCGGCAATCACCAGGGTGCCATCTGCGCGCCGCGTCACCAGAGCTTCGTCAATCGGAGCGGGCAGACGCTCGTCGCCCAGCTCGTGCAGCAGCATAAAGACGTCGTAAGCAGGCTTGGGAATGTCGTCTTCGGCCACCAATCCGTAGCCGCCGTAGAACGGTGTCTTCACCACGCCCTGCTCCTCAAACACGTCGGAGAAACTCCAGTAAGACATCATCTGCGTCTTGCCGTCGCATTTGCTGATGGTGTCCGCCATCCACGGCCCCATGTAAATGGAATCCGTGATCTGCTGTTCGTTGGCGTAGGTCGCGTTGAACTCGCTCCACATCAGCGGAATATCCGGGCGCGCTGAGTGAACGATCTCGCTGTGCACTTTGTCCACCGCTGCGCAGACCATCTGGTGCGGCGCAACGGTGCGATTGTCGTGGAACACGTTATCCGCTGAGTCGTTGCCGTAGACGTGCGTCGAGACAAAGTCGAGTGGAACATGATTCTGCGTCGCATGCGCAATCATGTCACCCACCCACGCGGCCTGCGCGGTGGCTGGGCCTCCCACGCGAATGCGCGGACTGACCGCCTTCAACGCGCGCGCCGTGTGGTCGTACAGTTCGAAGTAAGTGGACTGCGCGGGCTTGCCGATCCAGAAGTCAAGGTTTGGCTCATTCCAAACTTCGAAATACCACTGCGAGACTTCTTCCATGCCATAGCGATCGATCAAATGCTGCGCGAAGGCCGTGATCAGCGCATCCCACTTCGCATAATCGGAGGGCGGCGACGGATAGGGCTTGTACCAGAACGCTTGCGTCTTCTGGATGGCTGCGAGCGCTTTCGGCATGAAGCTGATTTCGACGAACGGCCGGACGCCGTTATCGAGCACGCCATCGTAAATCTGATCGACGTACGACCAGTTGTAGACCGGATGCCCCTGCGCATCCTCGCTGTAGACGCCATTATCGTCGTCGAAAATGCCGTGGAAGCGGACAAATTGAAAATCCGTCACCTTGCGGACGAGGCGCAGATCGGTGCGGTAATTAGCGCGCAAAGCGAGGTTGGCGCGACCCGAGCCGAACATGCCGTCCCAGAAATGTGGGAAGGGCTTTGCGGCGCCATGGGCGTCCACATCGATTGCTTCCTGCGCCGCGGCCTGAGTAGCTGGTGCAGTTCCAAATTGCAAAAGGAAAACGGCGGCGAGCAGAACAGACCAGCTGCGTTGCATTCATGTTCTCCGAAGAAGGTCTAGCAATATTGACGGAAGGCTCGGATCGATACCAGGGTTCGTGCGGGAAAGATTGGAGGGAGCTCAACATAGAACACCCTCCAGAGTCATCAGCTTCAGGGAGGCTATCTGGAAGCTGAACGAGTTATGCAAACCAAATTTGCCTGCTGCCCGCACAGGCGGACAGCAAGCGGTTAGAACTCAAAGCGGCCGAAGAACTCGATCACCCTGCCGTTGTCCGATCCAGGTGACAATCCAAACAACGGATTGTTGACGTGCGTCCCCGCCGCCGTGTTGTCGGAGATGAGCGCCTCGGAACTGCCGAACGAAATAGGCTGCAGATTGGTGTGGTTGAAGATGTTGTAGGTGTTCGCCTGGAACCGGAACAGCGCCGGATGATCGTGCACGGAGAAGTTGAACTGTTTGGCCGCGCTGATATCGGTATCGTGGAAGCACGGGCCGTTGAAGTGGTTGCGGCCAATGCCCGGAGGCCCAGGGGTTCCGTAGACGAAGTAGTTGGCTCCGCCGTCGGGGAAATTGCCGCCTTTGACGAAGTTGCTGTTGCCGCAGGCGTTGCCCGCATAGGCATTCGCCGGCGCACCCGAGCCAGGACCGTAGCCGGTAGGCCGCGTGGGAGAGATGGTCGATGCACCGTTCGTGATCACGACGGATGGCACGCCGATCACCGGAGTCCACGGGAAGCCCGTATGGAAGCTGTACACGCCGTTCAGTTGCCATCCTCCCAGTACATCCTTCACCAGGCCGTTTTGGCCGGGGAACGGCAGGGACCAGGTTCCTGCAAACGTGAAACGCTGGCGCACATCGAAATCCGAAGGCCCATATTCTGCGGCGTCGTTCCCCGGGTCAGTCTGGTTGCTCTCGAAGCCAGGGCCTTCTTCCGAGGCGTTGTCCATGCTCTTCGACCACGTATAGACAGCGCTGAAGTTAATCCCGTGCTGGAGCCGCTTCTCGAGGTGGGCATTCATCGCGTTGTAGTTGGTATGCACGTCCGAGGTGGGAACGTAGGACGCGTAGAAGGGCGACTGGTTCACGCCCGGCATGCAGGGTCCGCCGGTGGCACAGGTGCCGTTCGACTGGTTATAGAGGAAGTTCTGATCGACCAGGCGCAGGAAGTGCAAGCCGGTTGCGCCCTGATAACCGACGGTCAGCGCCATCTGCCCGGGGATCTGCCACTCCGTGTCGAAGGAGAAGTTGTAAAGTGTCGGCTGCCGCATGCCGGGCAGGATGCTGTACGTTTCCACCTGCGGCGTGGATGGTGTGCCACCCGGAGGCGTGAAAGCGTTGGGCGTTCCAGAAGCGGGGTTCACGCCGACGGCAAGATTCGAGTTCGGCGCATAGCTGAACGCGGAATCGCTGCTGCCGTATTCGAAGACGATGCCAGTTCCGGTCGCGTTGGGGTCGGTTGCCTGCAACCCGCCGCAGCACAGGCCATAGTTGAAATAGCCCGGGCCGTTTTCATAGGCCGGCGAAATCGGTTCCTCATCGAGATTGTCAAAGGACATGCCGAAGCCGGCGTGCACGACCATCTTGTTGTTCAACTGAGGAGGCTGCCACGCAAATCCCAGCTTGGGTGAAAAGGCATCGGTGGTGCTGGGATACAGCTGGCTGGTGAGCGCAAGGTGCGACGTAATGAGTTGTTCGCCCCCGGCCGTGCCCAACACCATATCGTTAATTGGGAATCCTTTGTTGGTGAGCGCGCCGAAATACTCATAGCGCAGGCCAAGGTTCACCGTCATGTTCGGCGCCAGCTTCCAGTCGTCCTGCACAAAGCCGGCAAAGTACTTGCGCCGGAAGTAGCGTTGCGCATTCCCGACGCCACCGGTAATCGGATTGGCCGAGATGCCTTCGTAGATGGGCGCATCGTTGGCCAGATCCCAAAAGCCCTGGAACGCATAGTTCGGACGCGCCAGTCCAGAGTCGTCGTCGTTATCCTGTTCGTTCCGGTACACGACGCCCATGCGCAGCGATTGCCCACCCATCACCTTCGTTACGATGTCGCGAATTTCGTACGTATTCTCCGCGGCAATGTAGGGCGTGGTCGGCGCCGCAATGGTGCTGAACTGGACCTGGCCAAAATTGAAGTTCTGCGCGTACAGTCCCGGAACTCCCCAGTTCACTTGTCCTTTGCTGTCGGAAATCTGGTTATCGGCAAAGCGCGTGTAGTTAGCGCGCAGCTCGTTGATCAGGTTCGGCCCGAAGGTATGGATATACACCGGGGTGGCCGACGAGTTGAACGGCCGGAACGGCACCGCTGTATCCGGAGCCGCGCCCGCCGTAGCATTCAGCGAATTTTGATCGAGCTTCTGCGTGTAGAAACCGGCGAAGACCTGGTCTTTCGGGCTGATGTACCAGTCGCCGCGTCCATGGAACTGGGTGCCGCGAAAGCGGCTCGGCGTAACAATCTGTGCAAACTCGATATCCGGGACTCCGTCCAGGCCCGCACCGGTAAACATATTGGGGGTGGCCGGCGTGCCGTTCACGTTGACGTTGGGCAGATACTGCCCATCGGTCCCGCCAAACGATCCGATATCGAATCCCGTGCCGGCAGGAGCGCACACGGTTTGAATCGCGCTGCAGGCTCCAGGCAGAACTGCGCGGACCACGGCCTCACCGGAAGGCTTGGCAACCGAACTGGCCACCAGGCCGCTGGGCCGCGCCGATGCCAGACCTGAATACCATTGCGGCGTGGGCACATACTGTTCGCTGAACGACTGCTGCGTGCTCTTCACGGCTTCGTAACTGCCGAACCAAAACAGCTTGTGCCGGATAGCCGGACCCCCGAGGCTCGCCGCCCATTCCCGCTGCTGCAGGTCATCGCGCGTCGCCGGGGCAAACACGCCAGGCGTGCTGGTGGGCCCGCCATAGGACTGGTACGCGTTGAGGCCCGGCTCGTCATATTGGAAGAATGCGCTGCCGTGAATCTCATCCGTTCCGGCTTTGGTGACGGTAAGGATGTGTGCGCCCACGCTGCGCCCCAGCGATGCATCGTAGTTCGCCGCGAGGATGGTGATCTGCCCGACGGATTCGATGCTGGGAGTAACAATCGTTGAACCGCCATGCAGCAGGCTGTCCACGGTGACGCCGTCAATCTCATAGGTGTTGGAAGTGACGCGCTGGCCGGAAGCCGAGATCTGAATCTGGTTTTCCGTCTGGAAGATTCCGTAGTTCGACTGGTTCTGGCTGGTGTTGTTGGGCAGCGAAATCGCACCGCCGCTTCCTGAACGCGCGCTGTCACCCGTAATGCCCACGCCGGTGCGCAGCAGTTCGTACGGGTCGCGGCCAAAGGCCGGCAACCGCGTCACATCGGCTGTGGTGATGGTGCTGGAAACAGACGCATCCGCAGTTTGCAGCAGCGGCGCCTGGTTGGCGTTCACCGTCACGGTTTGCGTGGCTGAGCCGGGGGTCATGGTCACGTTGAGCGAACCGGGAAGTTCAGCGGTCACTGCCACGCTGGCAAAATCCTGTTCCTCGAATCCCTTCGCCGTCACTTTGACCGAGTAGGTGCCGGGGCCAAGTTCGCTGAAGTTGTAATAGCCGTTCCCGTTGGCGGTGGTGACGCGCTGCGTCCCGTTGGCGGGGTTGGTGAGGGTCACCGTCGCATTGGGAATCACCGCGCCGCTGCTGTCGGTCACCGTGCCGGCCAAACTGGCGGAAAACTGCGCGTGCAGCGCGGGCGCGAGAAATCCGACCCCCGCGATAAGCAGGAAGATCAACAGGAACGCACGCGCGACTCTATTTTGTTTTGGCAGCGCACAGCGATCGGTTATCCGCGCAGCGCGGATTGGGTGCAGGGTCTGACCTTGCATTCTGGCTCTCCTTAAAGTTCGTGCATACGCCGTGATGTGCTCTCTGCCCGTGGGGATGCCTGGGGTCCTGGAGAATTTGCGACCGCAGGCGGCGGAGCCCGTTTCGATTGAGCGCAATCGTTTGTGCACCGTTGCACAAACGGTTGCGCCACGGTTATGATCGTTACCATTTGGCTGATTCGACTGTCAAGCGGCCAGGAGCAAAAGGGATCACTCTGTACACGTCGGGGCCGGTGCCGCGGCTGGTTCGCAGCCCAGGAGAATCGGCTAAAGCTTTCCAGGTTTACGGAAGCTTCGCAAGCGTGTCCGAAAATGGGCATTCGCACAGTACGATGGGGCTGCATCGTTAGCTCGTTCATCGCAGGGCCTTCGACGCCCCGGTGTATCCGAAGCGATGAGCGGAAGGAGCAGGCATCAAACGCGCAAAAACAAATCGCGAGGACCCTCCGGCGAACCCCCGCCGCGTTGAAGGGCTGAAGGGACTCGCCGCGCACCTCGGTCTCTCGCCGACAACGGTGTCGCGCGTATTGAACCATTCCGGAGGCGAATTTCGGATCGCGGCGAAAACCCAGGAGCGCGTGATCAAGGCGGCGGCTCAGCTGAATTACGAGCCAAACGCTTTTGCCCGCGGCCTGCGCAAGCGCCGCAGCTTCACCATTGGCGTGATGGTGCCCGAGATCAGCGAGGGCTACTCAGCGCAGGTGCTGGGCGGCATTGAAGACGCGCTGCTGCAGGAAGAGTTTTTTTACTTTGTGGTGAGCCATCGCCACCGCGCCGATCTGCTGGAGGGCTATCCGCGGCTGCTGCTGTCGCGTTCGGTAGAAGGTATCATCGCCGTGGATACGCCGATCCATCAGGATCTGCCTGTGCCGGTGGTGGCCGTCTCCGGTCATAGCCGCAAGCATCATATAGTGACCATCGAGCTCGACCATTTGGCGGCGGCAAAACTGGCGCTGAGCCACTTGCACGATCTGGGGCACCGGCGGATCGCGTTCATCAAGGGCCAGACTTTTAGCTCGGACACGCGGGTGCGCTGGGAAGCCATCCGCAAGACCTGCTCGACGCTCGACATCCGTGTGCATCCGGAACTGGTGGTGCAGTTGGAAGGAACGGCGCCAGGCAGCGAGCCCGGGCTGATTGCGACGCGCAAGCTGCTGAGCGGCGGCCATCGATTCACCGCAATCTTCGCCTTCAACGACGCGTCCGCAATCGGCGCCTTCAACGCGCTGCATGAGGCGGGACTGCACGTGCCACGGGACGTTTCGGTGGTCGGATTCGACGACATACCCAGCGCGGCCACCATGCATCCCAGCCTGACGACGGTGCGCCAGCCCCTACGCGCAATGGGTCAGAGCGCCGCAGAGACGCTGTTGCGCCTGATTCGATCGGGGCCTGCGCTCCCCTATCCGCCATCGATTTTGGTATCGCCGGCTTTCGTCAAACGGCATTCAACCGGGAAGGCTGCCTCGACAACGTAGCTCGAGCGATTAGTGCGCGATCACGTCGACAGCGACAGGTGCATTGCGCGGCGGGAAGCAGGTGGTCATGTCGCACGCCTGGTAGCGCAGCGCTCCCTGGATCAGGTGATCGCCGCGCTGCGCGCTGACGTGCATCTTCAGCACAAATTCACCGCTGTAGATGCTGAGCTTCTGCGACGGATCGGCGGGAAACGCAAAGTCCGTGCCGTCGGGGAAATCAACGGTTGCGATCTTCACGCCTGTGGGCTCCGCGACAATGAGTTCCGTGCGGATCAGGCTCTTCTGGCGCGGCGTATGCGAATTGATGTGGAGCCCGTTGGCGATGCGGAAGTGCATCTCGACCGTCTGCGGAACGCCGGCCTGGACCGTGACCTGTTGCGGATAGAGAAAGTGGACCAGTTGCTGACCTGCGCCGCCGCCCGGAGTATCCGACGATTGCCACGGCAGCTTTTGCAGGGCCGCCGCGGCACCGGCAAGAAGAAACAAACATGCAACCAGAACTGTGACGAATTTCATCAGGATGCTCCGCTGCCGATGGCCTTCTTGATATCGGCTTCAATTTGGTTGCGCGGCGCAAGGCCGACCGTCGACGCAACGATCTTCCCATTGCGATCGATGAAGAAGGTGGTGGGCAGCGCGTCCAGCCCGCCCCACTGGTCCTCCACCGACTGCCCGTCGATGAGCACAGGGTAGTTCATGCCCATCTTCGTTGAAAAGTCGGAAATGTCTCGCTTGTCCGTGAACAGCTTTGCGGGATCGCCCTTGTCCAGATCGTCGGCAGAAACGCCGATGATTTCCAGGCCCTGGCTGGAGTACTGATCGTGCAGCTTCTCAAACCACGGAATCTCAATCTTGCAGGGGCCGCACCAGGTCGCCCAAAAATCGACGACCAGCGGATGGCCTTTGAAGCTGGCGAGCGAAACCTTCTGGCCGTGAAGATCTTCCAGCGTGAAGTTCGGCGCGTGCCTGCCATTCAGCGGCGTGGTCATGTCGTTCGCCGGAATGTCCATACCTGTGTCCGGATCGGATCCAGGCGCAGCGTCGGTGCTCGTGCCGGGCTGCCCGTTGTCGGGCACCAACTCCATCTTCATCGCCTGCACGCTGGCCTGCTGCGCGCGGCGTCGCTGGGCAAAATTCATCACTCCCGCTGCCAGCATCAGCGCCAGAGCCACCACGATGGCCGACAATACCAGAATATTTCGCCGCAAAACGATCGATCCTCTCCAGCTTTCATTCTAGCGGTAACCGCGGAAACCCGGCAGACGTGAGGGTGATAGCATCAGGAGTTTCAGAGCATGAGCGCCGAACCATCATCCCGGACACCGTCGCGCCTCGTTCGCATTGAGGCCGAAGCATTGCTGGCCCTCGCCGAGCGCCTCGACGGTCCCATGGCGGCGGACTTCGAGCGCGCCGTGGAACACATTGTGGCGTGCGCCGGGTCGCGCGGCCGCGTGGTGGTCACCGGCATGGGTAAGAGCGGGATCATCGCGCAAAAAATCGCGGCCACGCTCAGTTCCACGGGCAGCCCCGCGCTGTTTTTGCATCCCGCGGAAGCCGTGCACGGCGACCTGGGCATGATCACCGAGGGCGATCTGGTCGTCGCGCTCTCCGCCAGCGGCGAGACTGAGGAGATCCTGCGGCTGCTTGCCACCATTCAACGCATGGGCAATCCGCTCATCTCTTTGGTCTGCAGCCTGCAATCCACGCTGGCTGCCGCCAGCGAAGTGGCACTCGATTGCTCGGTTCCCGGCGAGGCCTGTGGGCTGGGCCTGGCGCCCACTGCGTCCACTACGGCCATGCTGGCGCTGGGCGACGCGCTGGCCATTGCCGTTTCGCTGCGACGCGGCTTTCGCGAAGAGGATTTCGCCGCGCTGCACCCCGGCGGCAAGCTCGGCAAGCGTCTGGCCAGCGTGCGGCAGCTCATGCACGCGGGCGACGCCGTGCCGCGTGTGGCGGCGGAGACGCCGATGACGGATGTGATCTACGAAATGTCGCGCAAAAAGCTGGGCATGACGGTTGTCGAGCATGATGGACGACTGGCTGGCGTGATCAGCGACGGCGACCTGCGCCGCCTGCTCGAAAAGGATGGCCCTGACGGCCTGCGCAAGATCGCGGGCGACGTCATGAATCCCGCCCCAAAAACGATCAGCGCCGCTGAACTGGCGGTGCGCGCCCTGCATACGATGGAGGAAAAGAAGATCACTTCCCTCATTGTGGTCGATGAGGAGCGGCGGGTCGAAGGCGTGCTCCATCTGCATGACTTGTGGGGCACTGAACTAATCTGAGGGGTCGTGCGTCTGTAGTGTAGTATGCAGCGGGATCGAATCGTTGCACCGAAGCGGTCCTTCCGGCATCGAACTTAGGAGTAGGATCATCTCCATGCGGCGCGTATTCTCAGTCGCGATTCCCGGAATGCTGGCCCTGGCGGCCCTGATGATGGTTGCGCCAACCGCAATTGCCCAACGCGGTGGCGGGGGGCACGGGGGCGGCGGCGGCCACGTTGGAGGCTTCAGCGGCGGCGGTCACGCTGGTGGATTTGGCGGCGGATTTGCCAGCCACAGCTTTGGCGGCAGCTACTCCGGCCGCGCTTCTTTCTCGGGTCGAGCTTCTTACGCGCCACACGGCTATAGCGCCGCTCCTCGCGCCAGCTATGCGCTTCCGGCGCGGAGTTCCATACAGGCTTATCGTTCCGGCTACCGCGATCGGGGCCGCTACCGTTCTCCCTACCGTTCTCCCTACCGCGGTTACGGCTACCCGTATGGCGTCGGCAATTCGTGGGGAGTGCTGCCGTGGGATCTTGGCTATCCGGATTTCACCGGCTACGGCTATGACAACGATTACGTGCAGCCCGACATGGACGCTTCGCAGCAGCCGGTCGATTCCGGTCAACCGCTTCCGGACGACGATCGGCCTCCGTATACCGATGCGCCGTATGGTCCGGCTCCATACGCCGCATCAGCTCCTGTCAGCGACGAGCCAGCACTCACACTCATCTTCAACGATGGACATCAGCAGTCGATTCGCAACTACGCGCTGACCAGCAACTACATCCTGGTGCTCGACAACGCCCCTTCCGGCCGCGAGCAGCGCATTCCGCTGACGGACCTGAATGTGCCCGCCACGGAGAAGGCCGCGCAGCAGGCTGGCCTCGAATTCACTCCTCCCGCATAATTTTCCCTCATCGTTACTCCAGCCCGCGTGCCCGGCTCGCGGGCCTTTCTTCGTCCCGACCCGCGGAGTATGCTGAATCGATTCAGTAAGGGGGTTAGTGCGTGCGGAGTGGTTTGCGAAACTCATTTTTTGGTTTATTTGCGCTATTGGCGGCTGCTTTGGGAATGGGGGCTGGAGCACAGAATACTTCGGGCGCAATGCCAGGCCAGCCGTCGCCCAATCAAAGCTTTCGCGTTGCGGTTTACATTCCGGTCAGCGTCGTTGAGCACATGCGCGATCGCGCGTGGCTCGAATCCTCATGGAAGCAGATTTCCAGCGGCGTGAAGGTCGATAAGGTTTACATCGAAACCTATCGCAGCCGCACCATCGCCGACGACGACCTGATTGAGAGCGTGAAGAAATTCTTCACCGACCACGGAGTGATGGTGGCCGGAGGCATTGCCTACAGCGACGGCGACTCGGCACAGTTCCGCTCGTTTTCCTACACCAATCCGGAAGACCGCGCCTATGTGAAGCATGTCGCGGAACTGACGGCACGGCACTTCGACGAGATTATGCTCGACGATTTTTTCTTCAACAACACGAAAGACTCCTCCGACATCGCCGCGAAAGGCACGCAAAGCTGGAGCGACTTCCGCCTGAAGCTGATGGATGGCGTGTCGGGCGATCTGGTGATGGGTCCAGCGCGCGCGGTCAATCCCAAAGTGAAGATCATCATCAAGTTTCCGAACTGGTATCCGCATTTCCAGGGCGATGGATACGACCTGGCGGCAGAACCGAAGATTTTCAGTGGCATTTACACGGGCACCGAAACGCGCGACGGCGAAATCACCGATCAGCATCTGCAGGCCTACGAGAGCTACGGAATCATTCGCTACTTTGACAACGTTGCGCCTGGGCACAACGGCGGAGGATGGGTCGACACCTACGACATCCGTTACGTCGACCGCTATGTCGAACAGTTGTGGGACACGATGTTCGCCAAAGCGCCGCAGATCATGCTTTTCGAATGGAATGGCTTGTTGCGTCCCGCTCCCGCTGGCGACCGACAGCAGTGGGCGGGGCAGCATCCGAGCTTCGACTACTCTGCCTGGTTCGCTGACCAGACTCCCGACTATGCCGCCGTTGCCGGGCACGCGTTGAACGAAATCGATCCCATCGTCGGCAAGCTGGGCAAGCCTGTCGGCGCCGCCGTGTATCGTCCTCTCAACTCCACCGGCGAAGATTATCTCGAGAATTATCTGGGCGAAGTCGGGATTCCCGTCGAAATGTTTTCGGATTTCCCCAAAGATGCCAAGACCGTCCTGCTGACCGAGGCGGCGAAAGCCGATCCGCAAATTGTGGCGAAGATCAAAGAGCATCTGATGGACGGCGGCAACGTCGTGATCACGTCGGGCTTGCAGCGTGTGCTGGGAGACAAGCTCGATGACATTTGCGAGCTGCGCAATTCAGGCCGCAAGATGACGCCCACGAATTACTGGGGCGCCTATGGGGCAGGCGGCGGATCGAACCTTGGCTCATCCGCGCCCATCCTGGTGCCGAAGATCGACTTCATGACCAACGATGCGTGGCCGTTGATTCGCGGCACGGCGAACGGTGGCGGTGTGCCGATGCTGCTGATGGATCGCTACGGCAAAGGCGTGCTCTATGTGCTCACCATCCCGGACAATTTCAATGACCTCTATTCGCTGCCGCAGGGTGTACTCACGACAATTCGCAGCTATGTCGCCGAGGGCCTGCCCGTACAACTGGATGCGCCAAGCCAGGTGAGCCTGTTCGCTTATGACAACAACACGTTTGTGCTTGAATCGTTCCGTGCTGAGCCCGTTTCGCTGAAAGTCTCGCTCGACGGAACCAGCAAACATCTGCGCAATCTGGCGACGGGTGAACTGGTTGCCGGTGAAACCGCTCCAGCAATGGGGCGCAGAGGCGCGGCCGGTTCGCCGAAAACCAGCTTCGCTCTGTCGCTCCTACCGCACAGCTACGCTGCGTTTATCGCGGAGCCTGACAACGCTACCGGCAAATAGGCCGCGTAGACCTTCTCGAAGACCGCGTCCCACGAGGCATTCATCGCATCGTGGCGGGCCTGCACGCGCATGCTGGCGTGCAGTGCGGGATTGTTGAGGACTTGCGCGACGGCCGCGGAAAAATCCGCATCGGCGGCGACGAAGCCGGTCGCTCCATCGCGCACCAGCGTCTTCGGTCCGCCATCCGGCGTCACGATCGCGGGCACCCCGGAAGCCATCGCTTCCAGCACCACGTTGCCGAAAGTATCGGTGTGCGAAGGAAAGACGAAGACGTCCATGCCGGCATAGGCGCGCGCCAACGCATCGCCGCGCAGCACGCCGGGAAATTCCGCACGCGGCAAATGCTGGCGTAGCCACGGCTCGTCGATGCCCTGCCCCACGATGCGAAAGTGAAAGTTGCACAGCCCGCGCGCTTCCAGTTCCTGCTGTACGCGCACCAGCAGAGCGACATTTTTCTCGATGCTCATGCGCCCGACGAAGCCCAGCACAAAGTCGGTGTCGGTCGGGTCGCGGTCACGAAAGGCCGGTGAGAACGCCTGCGTGTCGACGCCGCGCTGCATCAGGTGGCAGGGGCGATCCGTCCGCTGTTCCAGCAGCGAGCACAGCTCCAGATTGGGCGCGAACAGCACAC
>Ga0210391_10000912_pt1 | contig 28397 bp, 18 predicted proteins | sample IncBWC12OmetaG_FD_160573 | JGI IMG/M metagenome (GOLD analysis project Ga0210391, IMG submission 160573) | Forest soil microbial communities from Barre Woods Harvard Forest LTER site, Petersham, Massachusetts, United States - Inc-BW-C-12-O ... | reverse complement strand
CGGCCGTCATCGCGCTCATCGTCGTTGCCGCCTACCTAGTCATTTCCCGCTGGTACTCCGTGAGAACCGACGATGCGTACGTGGAGGCTCATCTCACGACGGTCACTGCGAAAGTACCCGCCTATGTGCAAGCCCTGCAGGTGGACGACAACGCCATGGTCAAAGCAGGCGACTTGCTGGTCGAGCTCGATCCCAGGGACTTCGCGGTGGAAGTGGATGTCGCGCACGCGAACCTCGAGGCCGCTCAAGGCGGGCGCAAGGAAGCCGACACCCGAGTCGGAATCGCCGATGCCGACGCGGCACAGGCGCGCGCCGAATTAGAGGTCGCGCGTGCCAATGCGGTACTCGCGGAGGCCAACTTGCAGCGCCTGCTTGCGGTGTCCGATGCGCGTGCCGTATCGACCGAACGCGTCGATACGGCCACTGCGGCGGCGGAGGCGACGCGCGCTACGGTCACGGCGGCGCAGACCAAGGTTCGCTCCTCTCTGGCCTCCGCAGATCTCGCCCGCGCGCAGGTGAGGACGACCCAGGCCTCGGTCGCCCAAGCCCAGGCGGCGCTGGATCGCGCGCAGTTGAATCTGTCGTATACCAAGATCGCGGCCGTAGTCAGCGGCACGATCGCCAACAAGACCGTTGAAGTGGGAAACTACGTGCAACCCGGACAAACCCTGTTTGCCATCGTGCCGGTCGCTCCGTATGTCATCGCCAATTTCAAGGAGACGCAACTGGAGCGAATCCAGCCCGGGCAAACTGCGACCGTGCGCGTGGACGCCTATCCGCATCTTAAGCTGATGGGGCATGTCGACAGCCTCCAGCGCGGCACGGGATCCGTGTTTGCGCTGCTGCCGCCGGAGAACGCCACCGGCAATTTTGTGAAGGTGGTGCAGCGCGTGCCGGTAAAAATCGTGTTTGACGACCCGGGCGAGGCGATTAAATGGATTTCGCCGGGCATGTCGGTCGAGGCCCAGGTCAAGGTGAGGTAGTCGGGTGGTCTGGTCAAAGCGAGTGCCTTGCGCGGCCAACCTCGCCTGGCTCGGTCTGATTATCAGTGGATGCGCCGCTGTGGGTCCCAACTATGTGCCGCCCGCACCCAAGGTGCCAGCGAGTTTCGCCGAAGCGCCGGTGGGCGCTTCTGCGGATGCGGGCAACGCGCAACCCATCGATGATGCCTGGTGGAAGAACCTCGGTGATCCGGTTCTGGAAGGCTTGTTAAAGGAGGCACTGACGTCCGCCCCGAGTATCGCCGAAGCGCAAGCGCGGGTGCGCGAAGCGCGTGCGCTTGCCGGCATCGCCGGAGCCGGACGTTATCCCACCGTCGATGCGGGCGGTGAATATGCACGTAACCTCGGCAGCAAAAACGTCCCCACCGGTGTGCCCCCCGGCGGCTTGGGGCCTGGCATCCACAGCAATCTGTGGCAGGCGGGATTCGACGCCTCTTGGGAAATCGACATTTTTGGCGGCGAGCGGCGCACTGTTGAGGCCGCCGAGGCCAACTACGAGGCCGTCACTGAGGATCGCGCCGATGTAGTCCTGACCCTGCTCGCCGAGGTGGCACGGAACTATGTGGAGCTGCGCGGTGCGCAGCGACGCATCGAAGTGGCGCGCAAGGACCTCGCCATTGAGCGGGATTTGCAGGCGCTGACGCAATCGCTGTTGACCGCCGGGTTGGCGCCGCAACAGGACGTGTTGCGTGCGCAGGCACAGGTGTCCGATATTGAGGCGGCGATACCGGAGTTTGAAACTGGCGAGCGGGCGGCTGCTTATCGGATAGCAGCGTTGATTGCCCGGCCGTCCGCCGAGATGGCCGCCGAGTTATCGGCGGCGCGGCCCATCCCGCAAGCCGTTTCCGAGGTTCCTGTCGGTCTGCCCTCGGAGCTGCTCGAGCGCCGCCCCGACGTGCGCGCCGCCGAACGACGCATCGCCGCGGCCAACGCGCGTATCGGCATCGCGCAAGCGGACCTGTATCCGCACTTCTCGCTGACCGCTGTGACGGGCTTGGAAAGCCTGTATTTCACCTCCTTTTCGTCCGCCTCGAGCGGCTACTATCAGATCGGACCGGGCATCAGCTGGCGGATTTTCGATGCCGGGAGGATACGTTTTCAGGTCCGCGCCGAATCGGCGCGGACCGACGCCGCCGCGGCCGCCTATCAACGCTCCCTGCTCAACGCATTTCGCGACGTCGAAACCGCGCTCATCTCCTATGCCAACGCGAAAATACGCCGCAACAACCTCGCGGCCGAATCCGCCGCCGACACCCAAGCCACGGAAATCGCGAAGCTCCTGTACGAGAAAGGCCTCGAGAGCTTCCTGCCGGTACTCGATGCGGAACGTTCATTGTACGCAGCGGACGATCAGCTGGTCCAAAGTGAGCGCGACTCCGCGCTCGCGCTGATCGCTCTGTACAAATCGCTTGGAGGCGGGTGGCAAACGGCGAGCGCCCATTTAGGCGATTAATCATCCGTAAACCAAGTGCACTAGGATGGGCGCAGCATGTCGCGGGCGTAGGCAAGACCGATTCCGTACCCACCACCGTGAGACTCGACAATGGCTCGAGCCCCATCGTAAGTCTCGTGGCGGGTCCAATCGCGCTGAAGTTCGAGCAACACTTGGATCCAAGACGTCATGCGCGCTCCCGCGGCTTCCATTCTTCGTAGTGCCAGGTCATGACTGGCGGCAGTCAGTCCGCCACAAGCATCGCCAACAACCAACACTTCGTAGCCTTCGGCGAGCGCAGAAAGGACGGGAAATGAAACGCAGTCTTCAGTGAGCATTCCAGAAACCAACAGACGCCGCCGCTGGGTCTTCAGCACGGTGCTTCGGACTGTTTCGTCCTCCCAAATATTCATATTGCGACGTTCGATGGATTGAATACCGGGAAGCGCCGCCTGAATCGCCGGCATCAAAGGCCCGCTATACACTTTGCTCGCGGACGTCGAGACAATTACGGGGACCTTGAACACCATAGCCGTCTTCGCCAGCGCAATGACGTTGTTCAAAAGCAGCTGTCGATCAATCGAGGCGACGCCAAATGCGAGGCCCGCCTGCTGATCGATCAGTAGTAACGCGCACTCCTCAGGCTGGATCAGGGACTTTGGGCTATTCATGAATGGTGACTATTGTCGGGGCACTTCCGGATAGACGCTTGAATGGAACTGCGCTGTTTGTCGCTTCATACCCTTGGATGGAGCACCGATTGCGGTACGGGCTTGATGACAGACCGGCGAATATCTGCCAACAAAAATACGGCTCCGGCATGTGTGCTGCGATACTCCGCTACAAATAGGGGTGACACAGTCAATCACCGAGCGAGCGGGCATGGTCAACTCCATTGCAGAAATCAATCAACTGAGGAGAATACCCATGGACGCGCTTGATCCCGCCCGGTCAGCCCTGTTAGTGGTCCATATGGTCAAGGGGGTGGCCGGCAACGTCGACACCCCCTTCAACCGTCTTTTCCGGCGTCGGGCCGAGGAGACAGGAATCCTCAAGGCCCAGCTACGGCTGCTGGACGGGTTCCGCAGGGCCAAGGCGAAGGTGGTCTTCACCGCGGTCACATACCAACCCGGGCTGCCCGGGGTCAGTCCGAATTCCCCGCTGTGGCGCACTCTCTTCGATTGTGTCTGCCTGATGGAGGGCACTCCCGCGGTCGACTTGATGGACGAACTCGCCCGGCGGCCCGATGAACCGCTCGTTAGGGGACAGGCGGCCAATGGTTTCGACCGAACCATACTCGACACCATTCTCCGCATCGCAGGCATCGACAGCCTCGTGCTTGTCGGTATCGCCACCGACGTCGCCGTCGAATCCACCGCGCGCGCCGCATCCGACCTGGGATACCGGACAATCGTCGTCTCCGATGGCTGCACCGCCGACAACGATAAGAGCCATATCAATTCGCTCGACGTACTCCGAAAGTGGTTCGCGGAGACACCCACCGCCGATGATGTCCTCAACACCCTGGGAGCTCCTCGGGCCAAGCTCGCCTACACGTAACGCAAGATCCCACATTTGCGTCGCAAAGGAGCCCACAAATATGACTCAACATCGGAAATTCTCAAATTGCCGCGCAAACATGCTCGCCGCGACTTTGGCGCTGCTCGGTAACGCGAAGGCATTCCCGGCCGACGCCACTTCTGGTGATTGGCCCGAGGTAAACCACGACAAGCTCGGAACGCGTTACAGCCCTCTCGCATTGATCAACACACGTAACGCGAAACACCTGAAGAAAGTCTGCGAATACAAATTTCCCGACAAGGAGCCTTCCCAGTCTGCCCCGATCGCAATCGGCGGGGTCATCTATGCGAGCACCGCACGCTACACCGTGGCGCTCGATGGGTTCGACTGTCACGCGATCTGGACATATAAATGGGAACCTCGCGGGCCCGAATTACTCAATACACAACGGGGCGTTGCATTGGCCGACGGCAAGGTCGTTCGCGGCACCTCGGATGACTACTTGATTGCGCTCGATGCGAAGGACGGCCACCTCATATGGGCAAAGCAGATTGCCAATCCCAAAGATGGCTACTTCATCAGCATGCCCCCGCTTGTCCACCGTGGTCTGGTCTATATCGGTCCAGCCGGCTCCGAATGGGCGTCAAGCGGCTGGGTGGGAGCATTTCGACTCACGGATGGTGAGCAAGTTTGGAGGTTTAACATCATTCCAGCGGATGGGGAGCCTGGGGCAGATTCGTGGGGGCCGGATCCCTCGGTGCGAAAGCATGCCGGAGGCGACCTATGGAACGCGCTGTCTTTAGATGCGGACAACGCCGTCTTGTACGTGCCGGGCGGAAATCCCGAGCCGGATTACTATGGTGACTCAAGGCCGGGAGCCAACCTTTACACCAATACCCTGATCGCGCTGAACGCAAAGACCGGTCGACTCCTCTGGTACAAGCAATTCGTTCCCCACGACGTCCACGATTATGATCTGACGCACACTCAACCAGTCATCAAGACAAAGTCGCGAACCCTGATCGTGACGACGGGCAAAGACGGGGTGATGCGTGTGGTCGATAGCCACACCCATGAGATCGTCTACAGTAAGTCGTTCACAACGCTGTTCAACACTGACGCTCCAATGACGACTTCCTTTGCTCGAGCGTGCCCAGGCCCTTTTGGCGGAAATGAATGGAACGGTGCGGCACACAGCCCCAGGCTCCGGACAATCTTTGTCCCCGCCGTGGATTGGTGCGCCGCTTTCAAGAAGAACGCATCGGCGCCGGACGCTGATAAAGAGTACACGACCGCTAACGGCTTGTATTTCGGCGGCGACATGAATTTCGACGAATGGGGCCAAGCCCGCGGGTGGCTGACCGCATTCGACGCTGCGAGCGGCAAAAGAAAATGGCGCTACGCCGCCTCAAAGCCCCTCCTCGGGGCCGTAACAGCTACGGCCGGCGACGTCGTTCTGACGGGCGAACTGAACGGTGATCTCGTCGCTCTGCACGGAAAGTCTGGAAAAGTATTGTTTCGTGGAAACGTCGGCGGGCCAATTGCGGGGGGCGTGGCGACCTACGTCGCGCGGAATGTGCAACACGTAGCCGTGGTGTCGGGATACGTGGGGGTCTTCAGTTTCTACGCGCCCGAGATCGGCGGAAGCAATCCGACGATCAACGTTTTCCGGCTGGCCAAGTAGAGATGCCGGTCCTGGGTGCGAAATGTACTTAGTCGCCACAGTGACTCTTGTGATGGCGCTCGTGGCCTTGCTGATCCTAGGATTCCTGCGCGTGGCGCGCGAGTTGCTGTCGCGAAATGTCTACAAAACTCCTTCATGCCATGATGAGGGTAACTTTAAGCGGATCGAACGCGAGTCCGGCCATTGGATGCCGGGGATGGTGGATTACAATGGCGATCCAAATACGTGCTCACCAAACGCCGAAGCTCCGGAAGATGATTCTGAAAAGCGAGGTCAGGTAAGACCAACGCGTGGCGGCTAAATACCCATTCCCGTCCGCCGCGCACTTACACCAATCTATTGAATATTGATATTTGGTCTAGTAGCTTTCGTGATTATTGGATTCCTAATATCGGTAGACATCCTGGCTAAAGTCCAATCCGCTCTTTCGTAGCCAGGCGCTCGCCTTAACTTGGGGGTTTTGCTGCTCGACCGTGGTTTCACATTCAGCTTGTCGACGATAGCCTAAGGAGACGCTCCGATGTCCTCGCAGAACAAGTTCGACGCTCAAAGACCAGATCCGCAATCCGAGCCTTTCTGCGAGGAGATCGCCGACATCGATGGACGCGAGCGCCTTGATCAGCCTCAGCTTGAGCCCATAGCTCAGCGCGTCAAGGTAAACCTGGTTCGCCGTCGCCTGTTATTGGGAGGGGCTGTAGTCGGAGTCGGCGGTGTGGCGGCGGCGGTCATCCATGACGGCGAACTAGGCAGTCCACCGCAAACTTTTCGAGGCGCTGTTCCATGGCAAGAAGGGACGGCGGACGCGCCGCCCGGCGCTTCAGGCTCAGGGTACGTGTTTTTCACAGCGGAGGAAGTCGCCTTTATCGAGGCTGCCGTCGGCCGGTTGATTCCGAACGATTCGGTGGGTCCTGGCGCCGTCGAGGCGAACGTACCTTTTTTTCTCGATCGGCAACTCGCCGGAAAGTTCGGCCAAGGCGACCACTACTATTTGGGGGGCCCGTGGCCCAAGGGCACACCTGAACAGGGTTATCAAACCCGCTTCAATCCCGCGCAACTCTATCGCGCTGCAATCGCGGCCATCGACAAATATGTGGGCGCTAATTTCAACGGCGTCTCCTTCCGTAAGCTGACGACCGAGGACCAGGACAAGGTACTCAAGGGACTTGAGAGCGGTGCGATCAAACTCGATGACAGTGTCGACAGTAAAACGTTCTTCGCCATGCTCTTGCAAAACACCAAGGAGGGCTACTTCTCCGATCCTATCTATGGGGGGAATAAGGATATGGGGGCCTGGAAGATGATTGGATTTCCTGGCGCCCACTACGACTATAAAGAATGGGTGTCCCACCACGGAGAGCGCGTGCCCTACCCCACGGTCGGATTCAAAGGCCGTCCTGGCTGGAAGGAGACTTAAGATCATGGCAACCACTTTGAAACCCGTCGATGCCGTGTTAGTAGGCTTTGGCTGGACCGGCGCCATCATGGGTCAGGAACTGTGCGAGGCGGGCCTCAACGTGCTGGCACTGGAACGCGGTCCGTGGCGCGACACGGCAACGGACTTCGCGACTGGATTCGCGCAAGACGAGCTGCGTTACATGTGGCGGCATCATTTATTTCAAAACGTTGCCGACGACACTTTAACTGTACGCAACAACGTCAATCAGGAGGCGTTGCCGATGCGCCATCTCGGCGCCTTTCTGCTCGGCACCGGTGTCGGCAGCGGCGGTGTGCACTGGAACGGTCAGATCTGGCGGTTCCTGCCCTCGGACTTCTTGACCAAGAGCCACAACCAACAGCGCTATGGGAAAAAGGCCGTCACAGACTACGATCTCACGGTTCAGGACTGGGGCACCACGTACGAGGAGCTGGAACCCTACTACGATCAATTCGACCAGCTTTGCGGTACCAGCGGTAAAGCGGGCAATCTGAATGGAAAGATCCAGCCTGGTGGCAATCCCTTCGAAGGCCCTCGAGCGAACGAATATCCGACGCCGCCCATGATCCAAACCTATGGGCCCACTTTGTTCGGCAAGGCGGCCGCCGAATTGGGGCGCCATCCCTTTCCGCATCCGACCGGTAATCTGTCTCAACCCTATACGAATCCACTCGGCGCACAGTTGGGTGCCTGCACCTACTGCGGATTCTGCGAGAAATTCGGCTGCGGCAACTATTCCAAGGCGAGCCCGCAAACAACCATCCTTCCCTCTCTCATGACGAAAGGGAACTTCACGTTGAAGACCGAATGCGAAGTGCTGCGGGTGGAGTTAACGCCGGACCGCAAGCGAGCGACCGGCGTGACCTACGTGAACAGCGCGGGCGAGGAGTTCTTCCAGCCCGCGGAGATGGTGATCCTGTCCGCCTATATCTTGCAGAATGTTCGTCTGCTGCTCCTCTCTGGGATTGGCAAGCCTTACGACCCCAAAACAGGTGAGGGTGTGGTCGGCAAGAACTATGCCTATCAAACCATGTCCTCGGTAAATGTCTTCTTCGAGGACAAGATCTTGAACCCCTTTATCGGCGCGGGCGCCTTGGCGACCGTCATCGATGATTTCAATGGGGATAACTTCGATCATTCCGGCTTGGGTTTCATCGGCGGCGCCTATATCGCGGGAATGGTTACCGGCGGGCGCCCCATCGAGATGATCTACACGCCAACGGGGACACCGGCCTGGGGCTTGGAGTGGAAGCATGCCGCCGCAAAGAATTACTTGCGCTCATTCTCCCTCAGCGTTCATGGCTCCTGCATGAGCCATCGCGGCAACTACTTGGACTTGGATCCCACCTACCGAGATATCCACGGTCGGCCGATGCTGCGTATGACGTTCGATTTCACGGACAACGAACACAAGATGTCCGACTACTTGACCGACCGCGCGGCCGAGGTGGCGCGCGCCATGAATCCGCGCGAGATCAAGCTGAATCGTCGCACCGGTTCCTTCAGCGTCGTCCCCTATCAGACCACGCACAATACCGGCGGCGCCATCATGGGCGATAACCCGACAAACAGTGTCGTCAACAAGTATCTGCAGTCATGGGATGTGCCGAATGTCTTCTCCATGGGCGCAGGCGCATTCCCACAAAATGCCGGCTACAATCCCACCGGCACGGTGGCCGCTCTCGCCTACCACGCGGCCCATGAAATCAGGGCGCGCTACCTGAAGAATCCCGGTCCTCTGGTGCAGGCCTAACCATGAGCACGCTACCTCGCATTGGCATCGCCATCGCCGTCCTGGCGCTGATCGCCGTCCTGCTCGTGATCTTGCGCCTGACCTCAAGTTCAGCGGCCTCCCTACCTCCCTCGCACCGAAACGGGAATCCTCCCGGGATACTGCCGGTCGATCTATTGAGGCAGCCGATTCCAGACACGACGCCGAATGCAGCGCAACTGCGGCGTGGACAATACCTCGTGGCGACAGGCGATTGCATGTCCTGTCACTTGCGCGAGGGGGGTGAAGCATTGGCCGGCGGGTTGGGACTCAACACCCCCTTCGGCGTGATCTATACCCCCAATATCACCTCCGATAAGGAAACTGGAATCGGCGATTGGACCGCCGACCAGTTCTACCAAGCCATGCACAAGGGAATCGACGATGAGGGAAGCAATCTCTATCCCGCCTTTCCCTACCCTTGGTTCACACTCGTCAGCCGCGAAGATGACGATGCCATTCTTGCTTTTTTGAAGACCACCCCCGCGGTCAAATACACGCCGCCAAAGAATGACCTACCCTTTCCTCTTAACCTTCGTTCCGCCGTCAAGGGTTGGAATCTGCTCTTCTTCACGGCGCACGACTTCAAGAGCGATGCCAACCAATCTGCCGAATGGAATCGCGGCGCCTATCTTGTCAACGGTTTAGGCCACTGCGGCGGCTGCCATACGCCGAAGAGCGCGCTTGGCGCGGATAAATCCGGCCGGGAATTCCAAGGGGGCACTCTCGATAACTGGGTGGCGCCGGATCTGACCGCGAACGAGCGCACCGGTCTTGGTTCTTGGAGCATCGACGATGTGACCGAATATCTTGGCACCGGCCGCAATGCACACGCGGGCGCGGGTGGCGCCATGGCCGACGTGATCACCTACTCCACATCGCTGATGAGCGAGGCCGACCGCCACGCGATGGCGGTCTATTTGAAGAGCCGAGCCGCGAGCCCGAGCATCGCCGCTGCTCAACCGGATGCGGGTGCGATGCGTCGAGGCGCCGAAATTTACTCCGATGCCTGTGCATCCTGCCACTTGGAAAACGGCGTGGGACAGCCGAGGTACTTCCCGCCCTTGGGCCCGAACGCCATGCTGCAGCAGGCGGACCCGATCGGACTTGAGCACCTGATCCTGGCCGGTGCTCGTATCGGAACCAGCTCCACTCGCCCTTCCCCCATGACCATGCCGAGCTTTGCTTGGAAGCTCACCGACCAGGAAATCGCGGATGTCTCAACCTTCATTCGCAATAGCTGGGGTAACCAGGCAGCCGCAGTGTCCGCCGCCGACGTGCGATCTGCCCGAAAAAAGCTGAACCTGGACATGGTGCACCTCACGGCCAATTCGGGTGATCAAAACTGAAGCGCTAAACCCTTCGAAGCGGACTAGGAGATCAACCATATGCGCGTGACTCTCAGCAAGGCCATAGTCATTTTAGCTTTAGGAATCTCATTCAGCACAACCGCAGCTGACTTGCCGACGCGGCATGTCTTGACGCTCCAGGCCGCAAAACTGGTGATTGCAGCCGCAGAGGCGGAAGCACTGAAAAATGGATGGCCGTGCGTGATTGCCGTGAGCGACAGTGCAGGCTACTTGATCGCACTCGACCGAATGGACGATTCACCCATGCTCGCTTCCGTGGAACTCGCGCCGGCCAAGGCGCGCACGGCTGCGCTGTTTCGCAAACCCAGCAAGGCTTTGGAAGACTCCATTCACGCGGGACGCGTTGCTGCGGTGACTTCAGGCTTTGTGGAAATGGCCGGCGGACTGCCATTGACTGTCAGTGGCGAGCTCATCGGTGCGATCGGCGTGAGCTCTGCACAACCCGATTGGGACGTACAGATTGCTGCCGCTGGCGCAGCTGCTCTCGTCGTCGGCGTTCCCCAGCGTCAATAAAGCCGGCGTTTGAGAGCTTGATTGCGCCAGAATGGCTAGGCTTGGTTTTGGTGCACGACCTGTGTCATCCGACAACGTTTGGCAGGCGGTCAGTACAATTTGTAGCGGACCGCAACGAAAAAAGTGCGCCCCAGCAATCGATAAGTCGAGGTATCGGTATTGGCATCGTTCCCGAAATTCAAGAACGGTGGCTGCTGATTGGTGAGATTGTTCACGCCCAGCCGCAGTGTCAGGGAATTTCGTATGGTCAGCGCAGCTTCCACGTCTTGATAGAAGACATCATCCACCCGGCGGCAGTACTCGTCGACCTGGAAGAGGACGAAGTTACACTCGGTATATCCGCCAATCCATTGGTTGCTGTAGCTGAAATGCCAGGGCCCCCGATCAAAATAAACATGCGCCAGTGAACGCCAGCGCGGCAGCGCCGCGGAGTACGTGGAGTACGTGCCGGCTTCGCGGATCGTGTCGCCGCCGGGAAATAGCTGCGTGTCATGGCGCGCCAGATAGCTGGCCTGCATTGACAATGTGAATCGTCCGACGCTGCGATCCGCAATCGCAGAGGCCGAAATATCTATGCCGCTGACGACCTCGTTGCCGAAGTTCCGTGGAATTGTTGACACAGAGACTATGCTGCCATCGGCGGCTCGCCGTATTAGGCTGCAAATATCCGCCCGGCCCCCGTCGGCGCATTGCTGCAGGATATCGGCGGTTCCTGGATCATTGATGTAGCCGTTCAAATTGATCTCGTAGTAATCCAATGACGCGCGAAAACTCGGCAGATCCTGCGGCCGAATATCAACGCCGGTGTCAAACGAACAGCCGCTTTCCGGCCCAAGATTCGGATTGCCGCCCTGAAATACATTGAATACATTCGCGGGATTGAATGACTGCACATACTGGCCGCCGGGCACGCCGTTGGCGGCGCAATGCACGCGCTGGATCGGGGTCGGATTGTTGCCGCAGGGATCGACTTCGAGATCAACCCCTACGCTCCCGGACGAGTAAAGCTCCTGCAAACTCGGGGCGCGAAATACGCGCGCATAGTTGGTGCGCAGCGCCCAAGACTCGAAAGGCTGCCAGCGCAAGCCGGCCTGCCAAGTAAAATGGCCGCCAAAGCTGGAAAAATCCGAGTGCCTAATACCCGCGGATAAATCCAGTGCTTCGACTAAGGGGTGCTGCCGCACGAGCGGTGCACGCATCTCAAGATACACCTCATGGGCCGAGATGCTTTCCTCAGGGATATCTTCCTGACCTCCGCTGCCGACGGCGCCGCCGCCCCGATTGGGATCAAATATGTAGCTGCCTTCATCGTGCCGGTATTCCGCTCCCGTTGCCCATTGAATCGGGCCGCCCGGAACCGCGCCCCAGGGCCCCCGCGCATCGATGCTCGCAATCCGCTCCGAATCGGTGCCATGATCCACCAGAGTTTTGCTCAAGGAAGCAAGCTGCGGTTGAGTCAACGAACCGACTCCGCCGAACAGGTCGATCGGCACGCAACCGGGGATGATGGCGCTTGCGGGCACGATGCCAGAGGCATTCGGCGAACCGCACACGATCTGGCCCTGCGCGTCGGGACCTGACGGTCCAACAGCGGTGGCGAGCAGTTGTCCCGGAATCGCGCCGATGTCGGTTTCGGTGGCGTTCGATCGGGAAAACGATACCGCCGGGGCGATTTTCCACAATCCCTCTTGAATGCCGAGCGATGCGAGTTCGCGATTCATATCGACTCGCTGTTGATACACGCGATTGCCAAGTTCCACAAAGCGACGGCGCAAACTCAAATCCTCACCGAAAGGATTGTAGTAGTTGCTGGCCGGAATGCCCGGCGTGCCGTCGGCAAGAATCGGCGCCGGATCGAGATCCGTATTGAACGGCGTCGGCGCGATTACCTGCGACGAATAACGATGATTGAACAGGCCCTCTACGTGCAGCGACACACTAGATGTGAGAGGTTGCGTACCAAACAACCATGCGCTGCTGCGCTGGTTGGGTGTCTGTAGATAGTTATAAGGGGCGAAGTTGTACTCATCCGCGTCTTGCGCGAGCCGATAATCGGCTGCTGTGCGTCCAGCCACCCCGCTGACGTGGGTGTATACGCCCTGCGGAAGCCCGAGCGCATTACCGCCAGGCACAAAGAACAAGCCTTCCGGCAGGCTGCCGCTGCCGTTCAGTTCCTTGTCGCCGTTAGCATCGTCAATGGTCAGCGGCACCGCAGAATACCCCCGGGCGGAATCAGAGACGGGACGCTGGTCGACGTACTCGCCACCCATCATCCACTGACCGCCAAACAGTTCGTGCCCGGCGTTCAAGGTCAGGGTGCTGATGGCGCCATCGTCGTGATACGTTTGGGAATGCTCGGCGGCCATATCAATGCCGTTCAGATCTGATCTGGTAATCAAGTTCACGACACCGGCCACCGCGTCGGCCCCGTAGATGGCCGAGGCGCCCGTAGTCAGCACCTCGACGCGATCGATCATCGCCGCCGGTATGGAGTTCAAATCGACGGAGTTATCGCCGCCGATTCCCCCGTTCGGCAATCGATTCCCATTGAGTAGGACCAGCGTTCGCTTCGGTTGCAGTGACCGTAAATCAACCCGAGCGGAACCATCGCCGTCATTGTTGACGTTGGTATTCAACACAGATGACGCGCTCATCGGCAATGTCTGCAGGATCTTGCTGAGAGAATCGAAACCGCCGCGCGCGAGGTCGCTTGAATCAAGCACGGTAACCGGCATGATCTCATCGTTGATGCTGACCGGGATTCGAGAGCCGGTCACCACGATTTCATTGAGCGCTTGCCGACCGTCCGCCGGAGCCTCCGCACTCGCAGCCGATTCCTGCGCTTGAACTGTGGTGCAGGCTATCAGCGACGCGCATATGCACGGCAAAATATCCCTGGCCACTCGGCTACGCATGCTTGAATCCCAGGCTGGCGGCTCTCTGGCCGGAATCTACAGATGAAGCGGAATCCCTCTGCGGGCTGCCGCGATGCCGAGAAATTCGCGCGCTGCTGCCCGTCGGGCGGAAAACCTTAAGCCTCGGTGTCGACAACAATTTAGGGTGGCTTGAACAGATAGGCGTTGGCGCTGCTCACGGGCAGGGTCTCGGTGCGCTCCTTGAGCTTGACTTCCAGTGAGCCGCGAAATGATCGATAAATGGTGTCGATGGCGCTGATGTTGACGATGATGCTGCGATGAATCTGCCAAAAGATGGCCGGATCCAGTTTTTCCTTCATCTGCTTTAGGCTCGAGTTGAGCAAAAAGGTCGCATTGCGCGTCACCACGGTGGTGTACTTGTTGTCGGCGCGCAGATAGCACACCTCTGCGGCGGTAACGATACGCAGCTCCGACCCATCCGGCACGGAGAGCCATTTAAGATACTGCGGCTCACTCACGGTCCGGCTGCGAAGCAACGCCACCAATTCCTGCAAATCCACGGGCGGGTGCCGCAACCGGGTGAGCAAGCGCTCGACTGCGAGCTTCAAGCGAGCGGTCGAGATGGGCTTGAGAATGTAGTCGATCGCGCCGCGCTCAAAAGCCGCGAGCGCGTGCTGATCAAAGGCGCTGATGAACACCACGTGCACTTTGCCGCTGACGCGGGCCGCCACCTCAAGGCCGGTGGCGCCCGGCATCTGAATGTCGAGGAATATGATATCGGGCGCAAGTCGATCCACGGCCTGCATGGTCTCCAAGCCATCCGCCGTTTCGGCGCTGATCACAAGATCGGGCCACAAGGTGCGCAGCGACTCGCGAATCTCCAGGCGCAACAGCGGCTCGTCCTCGGCAATGATTGCCGTGAGCCGCTTCATCGCGCCGACATCCTGGATTTTCCGGCCACCACATTTTCGGTCACCGAGTGTTGCAGGCGCTGTATGAGTTCATCCATTTTGCGATCTGCTTGCGGCGCAGCGCTCGCGTATAAACCCCTGATCTCGCCCAAGGATTCGAACAGCGCGCTGGGATCTATTTGGGCTCGAGTCATGGCGAGTCGAGACTCGGTCAGTTGCTGCTCCAACTGCACACGGCGTAATTCCGCGCCGCGGATCCCCTCGAGAATGCGCTGCGCGTTGCGTCTATTGAGAAAAGCAAGCATCGCATATCCGCCAAACATCAAGGTATCGCCAGCTACGTAGATCATCATCGTGCGCTGCACGTCAATAGGCACACCGGGCCTGTTTATCCCGCTGTAAAAATGGAACCAGCCACGTATGTACCACTGACCGAGGGCCGTGCCAACGCTCGCCATCACCAGGGGCACCGCGACCGCCAGCCACGGTCTGATGCCCCGGCGGATGGCCTCATCGGCGCTCAGCGCAGCCAGCAGCACCAGCAACGCACCCAGGTTTGTAATAACCAGCCCCGACGCGAGCATCGTGGACGGCAAGTCCGCGCTGCCGATGCTTTGGCTGCTTCTCACCAATAGTGTGGCAAAACCCAACATCCAGGCCGTGAGCACTCGTCGCCACGTGATTGAGCGGGCTACTGCGGGAACGAATCCCGTCATGAGGCGGCCGTTCACGATCCGCGCCCCAACGGTAGCGAGATTGCCGCGACGACGCCCCGCGGCTCTGCGTGCGCCAAAGACAACTGTGCCGCGTGCCCATATTGCATCATGAGCCGCAGCCGCACGTTCGACAGGCCGGTTCCCGTTCCGTGCCGTTGTTGATCGCTGATGCCGTGCCCGGAATCCGCCACCTTCAGAACCAGAGCTGCACCGCTGCGCGAGGCGCTCACGCGGATGAACCCGCCTTCGATGATCGGATTGATGCCGTGTTTCAACGCGTTCTCGACCAGCGTCAATAGCATCATGGTAGGCACGCGGATCTGCGCCAGATCTGTAGGCAGATCGATGGCATAGGAAAGCCGGGATCCCATGCGCACGCGGAAGATGCTCAAATACGCATCCAGCAGCTGCATCTCCTCCGCCAGCGGCGAATCGTCCTGGCGCAGCTTGGGGAGTGCGGCCGAGAGATAGCGCAATAGATTGTCGAGCATCTCGACAGCGGCATTGCGGTCATGATGCGCGAGCGTGCGAATGTTGGCGAGCGTATTGAACAGAAAATGCGGTTCGATCTGTGAGCGCAATAACTGCAGCCGGGTTCGATCAAGCGCTGCACCCAGTGTCGCGCTTTGTATGTGCGTGCGCATCAAAGTTCCCGCGGCACCGCGCGCCGAGCTGTTGTATTGGCACACCGCCGCCAGGAACAAGGCGATCTCAAACTGCTCGAGCAGAGTCCCGGGCCGCCAATCGGTGGTGTCGACGGCCAGGTAGAAGCTCCAGAGGGACATGATTGTCACGGGTATAGACAGCCAAGCAATGCGCTTGAGCACGCCGCTCGGCGCAAGATTAATGGCGAGGATCAAAATCGGCAGCGGAAGCAAAGTCGCCATAGTAAATTGCCGAATGGAGAGCGCGATATTGCGCGCTGACTCGGATGCGCTGATAACCGGCAGATTATTGGCGTTGTCCTCCAGCGCCTTAGAAACGATCACAACGAATGCCAGTAGGGACGCGTAGCCCAAGCCTGCGAACAATCCTCGCAGGCGCCCGGTCCAATACAGGGTCTGAATAGCGGGTCGCCGCATGTCACCGGACCTGGTCGACTGGTCAGCCATCGCTCGATGTTAGCCCACCAGACCGAGCCAATGCCGCATATTGCGCAAGAGCGCCTTGCAAGGGATGGCCCCTTCCAATGCAGCACGACGCCAGCCAATTGGCTGTCCGGTCGGCCGCGTGCTCCCGTTATCCAGTAGTGAAGATAACGGAAGCACGACCTAACACGTCGAATGATCTTTAGGGCGAGATGCGCTTCGCTGCCGAGGTGCCGACTACCTCGTTAAACATCGTGCCCGCAAGATTGTACATTTTTGTGTCGTTGGTGCCGGTATACGAGTTGCCGTCGCCGGACACGTCATCGGTCTCAGTCTCTACAAAATGTCCGGCGAGAGTTCCGTTTGAGTACAGCCAGCCGACGTGGTACCGGGACACTTTGTTCGGGCCAACAGCTTTCCACGAACCCATGCAGATGTTGCCACCCAGGATCGGGAAATCGATGTTCTCCCATTCGGTTCCGTCGCTATGCCATTGAATGAAGGCCTCGCCATACACGACTCCTTCAGTCGCGTAACTCACCTGCCAGGTGCCCACGATTTTATGGGCGGCGTAATCTGTCCCGCTCCAGACCCCTGGTGCGTGCAGAGCCAGGTTGGGCGACTGGTGCAAGTTGCCCCCCGATGCCGCGTTCGGGTCCATGCAGGACGCACTCGCCTGCGCCGAGAATAGTGCTCCGAGAACGCCTGTGCACAAGATCGCACCCACTCCTTGAAATGCAATCTTCCTTGATGGTTTTGATGCTGCTTTCATCGTCATGATCGTATTCTCCTGTTTTATGCAGTTTGATGTGGACGTGGTTGCCAGGGCTTGGTGAGGGTTTTAGGTCCGCCTGTCTCCCCCTGAGCCAACCGATCTTTTCCCCTCGTTGACGAACCTTGGGGCGCAGCGTTGTGCGCCGTTGGGGGAGTATAGGAATCGGTGTGCGGCCGCCAACGTCTTTCCGACGGAGCCCGGATCCGGCGGAATGAATACCCGAAAATTCAGAGCGAATGCCGCCTCTGCCGCCCGACTCGTCTCAGTCGGTGAGTTATGGGCTGCTGGCGAGTTGGGCGCGCGTGGCGGCAGGCGTGAGCAGAATATTCGCAGTTCCGAGTATTTTGATCGGTTGCAGATCGCGCGCATTTCCGTCTCGGATTGCAATCTGGACGTCGCGCGCTTGGTTGGGCGGCACCGACACAGCGGATTGCCCATGTTGCTCGAAGAGCGTCGTACAGACGGCTCTGATGCAGTCTTGCACCACGAGATCGTAGCCGTAGTCGGTCAATGTGTAAGTCGCGGAGTCGTTGTAAAGCCGCGCCACAATCGTGCCGATGCTGCCGCGTTCCGCTCCAGGCTCGGCGTGTATTTGATCGAATCGAATTTCCGCGATCCGTATGCGGTTCTTTGCCTCCGGATCTGCCTTGTCCAATTTCTCCATGCGAAAGCGCTCGAAATCGACCGGCTTTTTCTCAACCGCCGGCGGTACCGCGGTAACAAGTGCAATCGGTTCTCCGCGCTTGGCAAAGACGACGATGACAACAATCGCGACAATGGCCACGGCAATGGCGGAGATGCTAACCGCTCGAGTTTTCGGATAGAGGAACGCCAGCGCCACCAAGATAAAGACCACGATCCACAGCATTGCCTCTATTCTCATTCGAACTCAATCCTTTGCACCGCGGTAGGGATTCTCCTACTTTGTTGATTATATGCACTTTTTATCAAGTTCACCGTGTCAGACGCGCGGCTTTCCGCCTGCACCCCTTCAAGCTGCTGGTACACCGCGATCACCTCGCGCCCATCGAGCCAGGCTGGCGCGAGGCGCACCGGGAGGCTGCGCGATCAGCGCACATCGTGGCTGCCGCCGATCACTACAACAGTTTTGTCCTTGATGCTCATTGGTCCGCTCCTGTGTCTCGTGTTTGCAATCGCCTCAGCCGCAAGCAGCGGCCGGCGATGCTCACCGGCTTGCTCCCGTGTACGTGTCTGCTATAAGTAGAACGCTTGAGAGGGAAATGGAGGATGACTATGGCAAAGACTTGTTCCATCGTTGCCTTGCTGGTAATGACCGCAGGCTGTACCGACCTTAAACCCATGGAAGCGCGAATCGCGGATCTGGAGGGACAGGTCAATAAACTGCGGTCCGACCTTGCGATATTGTCGAGCAATGCGACGGCGGCCAACGCGGCGACTGCAGCGTCCGCGGCGGCGGCTTCTATCACCGCGAAGGAAGCTTTGTCGACCGCCGAGTCGAATACTGCAGCCATCGATGCAGTCAACGCGAAGATTGATCAAATGTTCAAGAGGCGTCCGTCGAACTAGAGGGACGACACTGCAAGAGTCCCAAGCCGCGTCATCGGCCGGAACTCACCTTTCGCGCGTGATGAGTATCACGCAATGGGCTTCAAAAGAGACCCCAGCGACTGCTCGGGGCTACGCGCAAAAACGCGAACGCGCGATGGCTCTCTTCGGACGAACTCAGGTATTCCAGCTCGACCGGTCTCGGGAAGTGTGAGTCCTGCCCGATGTCGTCGGGCTGTTCTCAGCTAAAGTGCGTTGGTTCTCACATAACGTGGCCCTGAGCGCGTCGATAATCTCTGATAGGAAAACTGATGCTCGGCCGCGGGCACCCACGAGGGACATAGAGTGAACTGCATCTATCGTCTGGTCTGGAACCGCACACTGAACGCGCTTCAGGTGACGTCTGAGTTCGCCCATGGCCGCACCAAGGGTGGGTGCAGCGCTGAAGGCGGCAGGTGCCTTGCCGCGTGGTTGGCCGGCGTAGCCCTGACTCTGCCGCTGGGAGCGGAGGCGGCGACACCGTCCATCGGCACCAGCGCGGCCAGCGCCACCGTTACCGCCACCTCCCCCGCCGCGGCGAACGCACTGCCCACCGACGGCACCGTCACCGCCGGCACCGGTCGCATCACGCAGGGTGGTAGCACGCTCACCGTCACCCAGCAGAGCCAGAACCTGTCTCTCAATTGGCAGACCTTCAATATCGGCAGCCAGTCCACCGTGGACTTCGTGCAACCCGATGCCGGCGCCATCGCGGTCAACCGCATCGCCGACACCAACGGCAGCCAGATCTTCGGCCACCTCAACGCCAACGGCCAGGTGTTTCTGATCAACCCCAACGGCGTGCTGTTCGGCCAGGGCGCGCAGGTGAACGTGGGCGGCCTGGTCGCTTCCACATTGAACGTGGCCGACGGCTCGCTCGGCAGCGACGCCGTGAATTTCAGCGGCAACGGTAGCGGCAGTGTGACCAACCGCGGCACGCTCACCGCCGCGCCCGGCGGCTACATCGTCTTGCTGGGCAATCAAGTCTCCAATCAAGGAGTGATCCGCGCACAACTAGGCAGCGTAGCCCTGGCCGGCGGCAGTGCGGTGACGCTGGCCTTCAACGGCGACCAACTGCTCAACATGCGGGTGGACCAGGGCACCTTGAATGCGCTGGCCGAGAATCGGCAACTGATCGTCGCCCCGGGTGGCCAGGTGCTGATGAGTGCCAGTGCCGAAAACCATTTGCTTGCCGGCGTCGTGAATAACACGGGCGTGATCGAGGCTGGCGGCGTCAGCACGGCCGGTGGCGCGGTGCGCCTGGTGGCCAGTGGCGGCGATGCCGTCGACAGCGGCAGCATCAATGTGTCGGGCGTGAAGGGCGGCAGTGCGCAGGTTCTGTCCGACCAGGACGTCAGCGTGACCGGCACAATCGACGCATCCGGCACGCAGGGCGGCGGCAGCATCCGCGTCGGCGGTGGTTACCAGGGTGGCGAAGGGCTGCAGACAGCCGCAGTCACCTATGTAGGGCCCGACGCAAAACTGGATGCCGATGCCACGCAATCGGGCAACGGCGGCTCGGTCGTTGTCTGGGGCAACCAGGGCAATAACTTCTACGGCAAGATCAGCGCGCGCGGTGGTGCGACCGGCGGCGACGGTGGTTTGGTGGAGACCTCGGCGCACAACGGTCTCAATGTCGAAGGGCAGGTCGATGCTTCGGCTGCCCGCGGCCACGGCGGGACCTGGCTGCTCGATCCTTACAATGTGACGATTGCGGCAGGTGGTGCGGCCTTTAGCAATCCATTCACGGCCACCGCAACATCCACCATCAGTCCGACGAATATCGGTACCTCGCTGAGTGGCGGCACCAATGTCTTTATCTTCACCAATACGCGGGCCAATGGCGCGGGCGCCGGTAACATCACGCTCAACAGCCCGATTACGGCCTCAGGTGGCGGCTCACTGTACTTGGAGGCGGTCGGCAGCATTTTTCTCAATGCGAACATCAACAGCGACGGTGCGCATGCGCTCAATGTAAACCTGTGGGCGAACTACGGCGGTGCCGCCCAGGGAACAACCTATTCCAGCAGCGCTGCCTGTGCGGCCTGCCAGGTAGTGATCGGAGATGTCGGCAACGCCGGCATTTCCACCTTCGGCGGTAGCGTCAACATCGAGACCGGTAATACCAGCCATGTCGGCGGTTCGTTCGTCATCGGCAATGGTTCCAATACCGGCAGTATCGATACGAGTAGCGGCCTGACTGACGGCACGCTGACCGTAAACGCTGCAGGTATTACCCAGTCCACGACGGCAGGAAACAGTATTGTCGCGGGTAGCGCGACCCTCAACGGCGGTAGTGGTTCGATCAACCTCACGAATACCGACAACACCTTCGGTGGTGCCGTCACCCTCACCGGCAACAACATCAGCCTCCTCACCAACAGCAACCTGACCCTGGGATCGGTCTCCGCCGGATCGGTGACTATCCAGACGGCAGCGGGAAAGAACCTGACGCTGACCGGCGCGATTACGGCGACCGACGGTGGCGACGCCTTGGTGCTGGTCAGTGGCGGCGCGTTCACCAACAACGCCGGAAGTGCCGCTCTCGATGCGGTCACAGGCGCCTGGCTGGTATGGTCGCAAAACCCCGCCGGCGACAATCGCGGTGGCCTCGCCTATGCATTCAAGCAATACAATGCGACCTACGGCAGTTCGGCAGTGCTTGGCACGGGCAACGGATTTCTCTACACCCTCGCGCCGACGGTTACGGCGAGCCTGATAGGTGTTGTCAGCAAGACCTATGATGGCACCACGAACGCCACGCTCGGTCCGGCGAACTATGCCACAACCGGTCAAGTCGATGGCGACACGGTGACCTTGAACGACCCTGGCAGCGGCACTTACGACACGGCCCACGCAGGTACGGGCAAGACGGTGACCGTGAACGGGCTGGCGATCGCCAACGCCACGAACGGCAGCGCCATCGTGTACGGGTATCAACTCGCCGGCACCACGGCGCAAGGAAACGTCGGCACGATCACACCGGCGCCGCTGACGATCAGCCTGTCGAACGTCACCGATGTCAACAAGACCTACGACGGCACCACGGCAACGCCCGGCGGCTTTAGTCCGACTTACAGCTTCGTCGGCCTGGTTGCAGGCGACAGCGCCACGGTGAGCAGTTCGGCGACACCGGTATTCAACTCGGCCCACGTCGCCACGGCGACGGCGATCACACAAGGCGGCCTGTCGCTGACGTCGATCACCGGCAACGGCACCGATAACTCCGTGCTGGGCGACTACACCTTATCGAGCACCACCGCCGCGACCGGGCCCGGCGTTGCCAGCATCTCGCCGATCACGCTGACGGCAACCGCCCCGAGCATCGGCGGCACGTTGACCAAGACCTATGACGGCACCACCGCGGCGACCGGCGCCACCTTGAGCGGCGGCAGCGTCAGTGGCGCGTTGAGCGGCGACAGCTTGGCGCTCGATACCAGCGCCATCACGCTGGCCTACAACAGCAGCCATGTGTTGAGCGCCAACAGCATCGGCGCCAACGGCAGCCTTGCCGTGGACATCAACGCCAGCACAAACGGCAGCCTGAGCACCGATTACAGTTTCGCACCACCTGCAATCAGTTCGGTGGCTGGAACCATCACACCGGCGACGCTCACGCCAACCTTGACCAACAGCGGCGTGACCAAGACCTATGACGGCACGACCAATGCACCGGTCGGATTTACCCCGACCTACAGCTTCAGCGGACTGGTCTCCGGCGACACCAGTGCCAGCCTTACCGACACCGGTGTGGCGTACGACAGCGCGCACGCGGCCACCGCCACCAACGTCACGGTATCGGGCTTGAGCATCGGCGGCATTACCAGCACCAACAGTTCGTTGACCACCGATTACTCCCTGGCGACCGGCAGCGTCAGCGTGGCGGCGAGCATTACACCGGCGCCGTTGACCATCGGCCTGTCGAACGTCACCGATGTCAACAAGACCTACGATGGCACCACGGCAACGCCCGGCGGCTTTAGCCCGACTTACAGCTTCGTCGGCCTGGTTGCGGGCGACAGCGCCACGGTGAGCAGTTCGGCGACACCGGTATTCAACTCGGCCCACGTCGCCACGGCGACGGCGATCACGCAGAGCGGCCTGTCGCTGACGTCGATCACCGATAACGGCAGCGATAACTCCGTGCTGAGCGACTACACCTTATCGAGCACCACCGCCGCGACCGGGGCCGGCGTTGCCAGCATCTCGCCGATCGCGCTGACGGCAACCGCCCCGAGCATCGGCGGTACGCTGACCAAGACCTATGACGGCACCACCGCGGCGACCGGCGCCGCCTTGATCGGCGGCGGCGTCAGCGGGGCGTTGAGCGGCGACAGCTTGGCGCTCGATACCAGCGCCATCACGCTGGCCTACAACAGCAGCCATGTGTTGAGCGCCAACAGCATCGGCGCCAACGGCAGCCTTGCCGTGGACATCATCGCCAGCACGAGCGGCAGCCTGAGCACCGACTACACCGTCGTACTGCCTGCCATCAGTCCGGTGGCTGCAACCATCACAGCGGCGACGCTGACGCCGACTTTGACCAACAGCGGCGTGACCAAGACCTATGACGGCACGACCAATGCGCCGGCCGGCTTTGCACCGACCTACAGCTTCAGCGGACTGATATCCGGCGATACCGGCGCCAGCCTCACCGACACCGGTGTGGCGTACAACAGCGCGCACGTGGCCACCGCCACCAACGTCACGGTATCGGGCTTGAGCATCGGCGGCATTACCGGCAGCAACGGTTCGTTGGTCAGCGATTACGCCTTGGCGTCCGCCGGCGCCAGCGTAGCGGCGAGTATTACACCGGCCACGCTGGCGGCCAGACTCACCGGTACCGTGAGCAAGGTGTATGACGGCACCGCGATGGCGACGTTGGCGTCGGGCAACTACACATTGACCGGCGTGATCGGCAGCGACGCGGTCAGCCTCAACGATCCCACAACCGGCATCTATGCCACCGCCAATGCCGGCAGTGGCATCAACGTCGGCGTGGGCGGCCTGGCGATCAGCGGCGGTGCGGCGAGCAACTACGTGCTGGGCAACAGCACCGCCACCGCCGCCATCGGCACGATCACCCCCGCCCCGCTCACCGTTACGGCCAACAACGCCGGCAAGACCTACGACGCTACGGCCTACAGCGGTGGCAATGGCGTTATGTACAGCGGCTTCGTCAATGGCGAAGGTGCGTCGGTGCTCGGCGGCACGCTGGCCTACGGCGGCAGCTCGCAAGGCGCGATCAACGTCGGTAGCTACGTCCTCACGCCGAGTGGTCTGAGCTCGGGCAACTACCTCATCACCTACGACAATGCCACGCTCACGGTATCGCCGGCCACACTGACCTATGTGGCCACGCCGGTGCAGGTGTATGCCGGCCAGGCGGTGCCGCTGCTGTCCGGCGCGGTCACCGGTTTCCAGGGCGGCGATACGCTCGCGAGTGCCACCACAGGCCTGCTGGCCTTTACCACGCTGGGCACGGCGCAAAGCACCGCCGGGAAATACGCCATCACCGGCAGTGGTCTGACCGCGAACGATGGCGATTACCTGTTCGTACAGGCCGCCGGCAATGCACAGGGGTTCACCGTGGCGACCACCGGCTCGGTAGCGTGGCCCGGCGTGGCCTATCTGCAGCAGCAGTTGGATCAGCCCCAGCCCTCCACCTCAGCCGATGCGTCGGATCTCTATACTCCGGATGTGCGCGTGATCGGCGGCGGCGTGCGCCTGCCATGACGCCTGTGACCCGATCCACCGTGTTGCGTTTGTCGCCCCTCGCGCTGGCGCTGCTGGCCGCTCCCGTGTTCGCGCAGCAGGCGCCGCCCACCGGTGGTGAACTACTGCGGCGGGCGCAGCCATCGCAACCCCCGTTGCCCCAGCCTGAGCCGGGGCTGCAGATCCAGTCGCCGGCCGGACAGGCCGGCGACAACACCCCGTTCGCGGTAAAGCAGATCGTGCTTCGTGGCAACACCATCTTCCACACCGACACGCTGCACGCACTGGTCGCCGACGGTGAAGGCCACACGCAGACGCTCACCTCGCTCACCATGCTGGCACAGCGCGTCACCGACTACTATCGCGCCCACGGTTATCCACTGTCACGCGCAATCGTGCCGGTACAGACGTTGAGTGACGGCGTGGTGCAGTTCACGGTCATCGAGGCGCGCTACGACAAGGTGCAGTTAGCCAATCACAGCCGGGTCAAGACGAGCCTGCTCAACGCCACCCTCAGCCCGCTGCAGAGCGGCCAGCCGGTGACACAGGACGCACTGGATCGTCAGTTGATGTTGCTGAATGACCTGCCGGGGGTGCAGTCGCATGCGGTGCTGAGCCCCGGCAGCACGCCGGGCACGAGCGACCTCAGCGTTGACGCCCAGGCGCTGCCGCCGGTGACGGGCAACCTCACGCTGGACGATGGCGGGGATCGCTACACCGGGCGCATTCGTCTCGGCGGCAACGTCGCGGTGAACAACCTGGCCGGCCTCGGTGACCAGTTGAGTGTGGGGTTATTGGCCTCCGACGAGCACATGCAGTACGGCCACATCGCCTATGACTTCGCACTCAACGGCGAGGGTACCCGGTTCGGGGCGGCGTACTCGGGTCTGTCCTACCGGTTGGGCGACGGCCTGTCGGATCTGGATGCCGGGGGGCATGCCACTGAGGCGAGCGCGTGGTTGTCGCAGCCTATCGTGCGCAGCCCAACGACGAATGTCAGTGCCCGGCTGGAAGTGGACAATCACGATTTGCACGACGACACCGGCAACACCGATGTGCACGATGACCGCCACACGTGGGACTGGACGCTCAGCACCACGTTGGATCATCGCGATGGCTGGGGAGCGGGAGGCGTGACGCAGGGACAACTGTCGGTGACGCGCGGGCAACTGGGCTTCGACAACGCGGCGGCGCAGGCCGGCGATGCCGCAACGGCCGACACGCAAGGACATGAGCTGCACTGGGATGGCGGTGTGAGCCGCTTGCAGACGATCACCGCCGCGACACGCCTGTATGTGGCCGTCAGCGGCCAGTACAGTCACCGCAACCTGGACTCCTCCGAGCAGTTCCTGCTCGGAGGCATGCAGAGCGTGCGCGGCTACGAAGTGAGCACGTTGGCCGGCGCCTCCGGTTATCTGACCACGGTCGAGTTGCGCCATGACCTGCGCCTGCCGGATGGAGCCTGGCAGGGCAGCATGTTTGCCGATCAGGGTGGTCTGTGGATCAATCCCGAGCCGTGGGCCGGTCTCACCGGCAGCAACCACGCCACGCTGAGCAGTGTGGGTCTTGGACTGAACTGGGCGGGCCCCGATCAATGGACAGCCCAGGTGCAGGTGGGCCAGCCGGTGGGCGGCACGCCGGAACTGGCGGGCGAGCGTCCGTCCACGCGGGCGTGGGTGCAGGTCAGTAAGGGGTTCTGACGTGGCCGGGGAGCCACTAACGCATTTTCAAGATGATGACCCGATCGCTGGTTGGATTGGTCGTCTTACGAAGTTCTGCAACTTGCGTGGCGGTGACTGTCGGCGCTTGATTGCCCCAGCGATTGCGCATGAAGGTGATAACGTCGGCGGCATCCTGGTCTGACAATTGCTGCCGGAATTGCGGCATGCGGTAGGCGTCGGGGGTACCCTTGGCCACGAGTGGTACCGAACCGTTCAGCAACACATTGATGAGCGAAGACGGATTCTCGTCAAGCACGACGGGGTTGCCGGCGAGAGCCGGCATATACGAGGTGAAGCCCTTGGCGTCGAAACCATGACAGCTCGCGCAATCGCTCGCGTAGACGGCAGCGCCAGGTTGCGTTGTGGGACTGTTGCGTAACGCGTCTGTTGTCGCATTGTCATAGGCGACTGCCTGCTGCGCGGATCTCGCCGGCAACGATTTCAAATAGACTGCGATGGCCTGGATATCGCCGTCCGAAAAGTAGGACGTGGAGTTGTTGATAACATCGGTCATCGATCCGAATGCAGAACCGACTCCGTTGTGGCCATGCTCGAGAAACTCGCCGACGTCCTTCGTCGACCAGGTACCGAGGCCGGTGCGCATGTCGCCGCGAAGACTCGGCGCATACCAAGCGTCGAGCTCCGCTCCGGCGAGAAAGTTTGCGCTGCTGTCATCGAGCGCCTTTTCCTGCTTGCCGATGCCGCGCGGGGTGTGGCAGGCGCCGCAATGACCAGGGCCTTGAACCAGATAGGCGCCGCGATTCCAGACCGCGTCATGTCCTGGCTTTGCGACATAGCTGCCGCCCGGCGCGAAGAAGAAATTCCAGAACGCGACCGGCCAGCGGAAGCTCAGCAGTGCCGGAATCTCACTCTTGGAATTTGCCTGATGAACGGGAGGCACTTGCTCCATGAAAAAGCGGTAGAGCCCCACTACGTCCGCGTCGGTGAGTTTCACGTAGGACGGATAAGGCATCGCCGGATAGAGGTGGTGGCCGTCCTTGGCAATGCCATATCGAACCGCGAGATCAAAATCGGCGAGCGTGTATTTACCGATGCCGGTCTCGGGATCCGGCGTGATGTTGGTCGAGTAAATAGCGCCGACGGGCGTCCCCATTTTGAGGCCGCCGGCGAACCCCTTGCCGCCAGGAATCGAGTGGCACGCGACGCAATCGGCGACCCGCGCCAAATACTCGTCGCCATTACGGGGGAGACTGACGCTCGCGGGGTCCCGCAGGGCTGACTTGTGCCCTGACGCCAGAACAAGCCAGGCGAAAATCCCGCCTGCGCACAACAAAGTCGCCCCGCATAATAGGACCGTCCTTGAGCGCATCGCGCTATCCCGATCCACTGAGATCGTTATCCACAATCGGCAGCGTACGAATGCGCCTTCCCGTCGCGGCGAAGATCGCATTTGCCACTGCGGCGGCGACGGGCGGGACGGCAGGCTCTCCGGCGCCGCCCCAGACATCTCCGCCGCTCGGTACCAAATGCACGTCGATCCTCGGCGCTTCCGCGAGACGTACCATGCGATAAGTGTCGAAATTGCCTTGTACCGCGGCGCCGTCCTTGATCGTGATCTTGCCGTACAATGCCGCACTCAAGCCAAATATTACGGAGCCCTCAGCCTGCTCGGCGACGGTCTGCGGATTGACCATGTGACGGGTATCGAGCGCGACGGTGACACGATTGACCTTCACATCGCCGTTCGGCTTCACCGTAACTTCGGCGACCTGCGCGCAGAGGCTGTCCGTAAAAGTGCAAATGGCGATGCCGCGTCCGCTGCCTTTTGGCAGCGGCTTGCCCCAGCCGCCCTTCTCGGCGGCGGTATCCAGCACCTTGAGCCAGTCCGGCTTGCCCTCCAGAAGCTTGCGCCGCAGGTGATAGGGATCGAGACGGCTCGCCGACGCGAGCTCGTCGAGGAAGCTTTCGATGGCGAAAGTATGCTGATTGGCGCCGGGCGCGCGATAGAACCATACCGGCAAGTGGGTATTCCGGGTGAGCAATTCCACGCGCGTGTTCGGCACGTTGTAGCCATTACTTTCCAGGCCATCGATGGCTGGCGGCTCAGCTTTGTCTGGCGGAAACGGAATGCCAACCGACTTGAAGATCGACGAGGTGACGATACGCATCGACCACGCGGTCGGCATTCCATCGGAGCCGGTCACGGCCTTGAAAGCGACCACCGCGTGCGGACGAAACCTGTCGTGGCGGGTGTCTTCCTCCCGCGTCCAGATCAGCTTGACTGGACGTTTGACGACCTTCGCGATGGCGATGGCTTGCAGGATTTCATCGTTTGCATCGC
>Ga0210391_10000911_pt1 | contig 28413 bp, 31 predicted proteins | sample IncBWC12OmetaG_FD_160573 | JGI IMG/M metagenome (GOLD analysis project Ga0210391, IMG submission 160573) | Forest soil microbial communities from Barre Woods Harvard Forest LTER site, Petersham, Massachusetts, United States - Inc-BW-C-12-O ... | reverse complement strand
GGCGGCGAAAATTATCACACCGATTTCACCGCGTGGGATTACCAGCGCGGACATGAGAGCGACCCCTGGCAGACACAGGCGGACCCGAGCTGGATCGGTGCGCCGTCGTTCGCGCGCGAGCATACTCCGTACGATAACTCGCGCGGCTACTTTCGCGGCGAGCAGGATTTTCCGGGGCCGCGCACGATGGCGGCTGCGACCGAATGGCTCGAGCGCTCGGCGCGCAGTCACGACCGGTTCATGCTGTTCGTCGACGAGTTCGATCCGCACGAGCCATTCGACACGCCCGAGCCGTACGCGTCGATGTACGACTCGTCGTGGCAAGGACCGCACATGATCTGGCCGCCGTACGTGAGCGGCGGTCTGGCTCGGGGCGTGCTCACGCGAGAGCAAGCGCGGCAGGTTCGCGCATGTTACGGCGCCAAGCTGACGATGATCGACGCATGGCTGGGCAAGCTGCTCGGCGCAGTTGAGCGCGGCGGATTCTACGAGAACACGGCGGTGATCATATGCACCGATCACGGCCACTACCTCGGCGAAAAAGATATTTGGGGCAAGCCCGCCGTGCCGATTTACGAACCGCTCGGGCACACGCCCCTGCTGATCGCGATGCCGGGAGTCGGCAAGGGCAACGTCGAGGCGCTCACCACCAACGTCGATATCTGCGCGACGCTGGCGGAGATCTTCGGCGTCGAGATGGGGCATCGCACGCACGGACGATCGATGCTGCCGCTGATAGCCGGCGAGACCCGCACGATTCGCGACTGGGCCGTTGCAGGCGTGTGGGGGCGCGAGGTTCATCTGATCGACGCCGACGCTAAGTACGCGCGCGCGCCTTCCGGCGACAACGCTCCGCTCAGCTTGTGGTCGAATCGATGGTCCACGATGCCGATACCTCGCATGCCGGAACTCCAGCTGCCGGTGCCCGACGATCGCGCCGTGCTCGATCGGATGCCGGGTGCGAGGATTCCCGTCATCCGCCAGCCATATCGCGCAGGCGATTTGCTTCCGTTCTGGGCTATGGGCAAGTTCAGTGGTAATCATTTGTATCGCCTGCGCGACGACCCCGGCGAAGAAGACAACCGCGCGGGTAGTGCCGAAGAAAAACGAGCGGCGGAAAAACTTCGCGCCGCGTTGATCGAGATGGACGCGCCGATGGAACAGTTCGAGCGCCTCGCGCTCGCGTAACACTGGACAGGAGGAATTCGATGGCAGCGAAAATTGTCGGTGGATGCATGTGCGGTGCAGTTCGATACGAAGCGGGCGACGCAGTCATGCAGGCGAGCTGCTACTGCCGCGATTGTCAGCGCTCGACTGGCAGCGCGTTCGCGCCTGTGCTGCTGGTGCCGAAAGACTCGTTCAAGCTCACCAAGGGCGAGCTGAAACATTACGAAGTGGCGGGCGACAGCGGCGGCAAAGTCAGCCGCGCCTTCTGCGTCAACTGCGGCTCGCCAATCATGAGCGTGTTGTCGGCGATGCCCTTCATCGCGGTAAAGGCCAGCAGCCTGGACGACCCGGCGCAGTTTCAACCGACCGCGAGCATCTTCACCGCCAGCGCCCCGGCCTGGGCGCCGCATTTCCCCGGAGTGCAAAAGTTCGACCGCAACCCCGGCTAGCGAATGCAATCTCTCTAACGGACTGCGGCAGTCACTTCAGGATCTGGAATAGATTGCTGTAGTCGTCGGTCCAGAGCCGCACGCTGCGGCGTGAATCCAGAGGCTGCAGTTTGTTCGCGATCTCGGCGCGGCCAAGTACTGAATCGTTGCGCGCTAGGACGACCCAGTCGCTGGGTTTGACCAGCGGGCCCGCCGCCTGATGTATGCGTCCCGACTTCAAGCCGAAGTGATTGGCGACATTCTCGAGCACTGGTTGAAGGTCGAGATAGCGGTTGGTGATGTGGATGGCGATCACTCCATCGGGACCCAGTTCGCCCAGGTAGGTTGCGAACGCTTCTATAGTCAGTAGATGCACCGGAATAGCGTCGCCGGAGAACGCGTCGAGCACGAGAACGTCGAATGCCTGCGGAGTTCCATCAGCCAGTTCCCGCTCCATCGAGAGCCGCGCGTCGCCCCGCACGATCTCGATCTTCGCGAGTGAATCCCTGATGTAGGTGAAGTAGCTGTTATCTGCCGCGGCGATCCTGATGACCGCCGGGTTGATTTCGTAGAAGCGGATGTCGTCGCCGGGCATCCCGTACGCGGCGATCGTCCCGACGCCGAGGCCAACCGCGCCCACGCGCAGAGAACGATCGCGAGGATCGGGCGCGAATCTGCGCGGATGATTGAGCATGACCAATCCGACGCCGCTGTCGGGACCGTAGTATGTCGTCGGGCTGAGTCTCTTATCCGCAGCTGTAAACTGTTCGCCGTGTATGATTTGCCCATGCCGCAACATGTAGTAATGGCTTTCGGGATTCTGACTATCGACTGAGTAAACGGCGAGCGTGCCGTAAAAGTCGCGGCGCGCGATCACGTCACCGGCACGATTCCCCTCGACGTCGACAATCAAAACGCCGCCCACTACCACCAGCGCCATCAAGGCGCACGCCTGCACGATCGAACCTGGCCATCGCTGCGCGAGCTGCGATTCCTTTTGAAACGCGACCGCGGAAATCAAACCAACGGCGACGAAAGCCGGGACCAGGTGCGGCGGAATGCGATGCATCGCGCTCGCGCTGAAGGTCGCGCCGATCAGCTGCGGCAATATGATCGCGGCCGACAGCATTGCGATCGCGGGCACCGGCTTGCGTTCGTGAATCCACGAAGCCGGGTCGCGCACCAGCACGATGAAGAGCATCAGCAGGCTGGTCCAGATTGCAAGTTGAAATTCCCAGTAGCTGGTGAAGAGCCACGGCGCGACCAGCACTACAAAGAGGCCGCCGAGCGCACCTCCTATCGCGACCGCCAGGTAGAACGACGTGAGATACTGCTGATGCGGCCGCATTCGGTAAAGCTCGCCATGACAAACCATGCAGATCGCGAATAGCAACATCGAGTAAGTGACTATCTGAACCGTGATGCTGACGTTGGGGCTGGTGAGCACGACGAGCGCGGCAAATACGGCGGCGCCCAGGGCCGGATGAAAGACGCTGCGCCGGTACCATCGTTGATTGTCGAAGCAGAGAACGAACGAGAGCAAATAGATTACCAGCGGAAGCGCCCACAGGAACGGAACGACGGCAACCTGCTGGCAGATCTGGTTGGTCGTAGCCAGCAGCATGATGGAGGGGACGGTCGCCAGCGCGATCCAGAGGATGCGAGTGAAGCGATCGGGAGCTGGAACGATGGTCGCGATCGATTCGCCGGCGTCGGCGAGAGGTTCGTCGCGGATGCCACGAGCACATAGCAGGACGCCGGTCGCGAATAAGACAAAGAGCATCGACCACGAGATCGATTGCGCTCTCAAGCTAAGTGCAGGCTCGACCATGAACGGATAGGTCACCAGCGCGAGGATCGATCCGATGTTAGAAAGCGCATACAGCCGATACGGCGATACGCCGCGGTGCATTCGCGCAAACCAGGCCTGAAGCAGCGGACCACTAGTGGAAAGAACGAAGTAGGGCAACCCGATACTGACGAAGAGCAGCAGAAAGATACGCGGGACCGGGTAATCGGGATTAGGCGGCTTCCACGAAGCGCCGGGCGTGATTGGTGAAGGCCAGGTCAGCGCTAGACCGATCATCAGGATCAGACAGGCGACGACGAGCGAGAGATGAATAGCTACTTGGCGCCGGATACGTAGGCAAGTTGCTATTGCATGTGAGTACGCATAGCCGAAGACGAGCAGCAATTGGAAGAATAATACACAGGACATCCATACGGCAGGCGTGCCGCCGAACCATGGCAGGATGTATCGCGCGAGTAGTGGTTCAACCTGGAACAGTAGAAAGGCGCCGGTGAAAATCGTGATGGCATAGATGAGCATCGGCGGGCTTAGTCGCTCGCAGGCGGCGACCTCCGAGCCCATCTGAAAGGGAGCAATTATGCGGCCAGCTAGTGGCGACCTCCGCCGCCGTGGCTGCCGCCGCCGCCATGGCCGAATCCTCCCCCGCCGTGATGGCCGCCGACGCCGTGCCCGCCGCCGCTGTAGTAGGGAGGAAGGGGAGCGTAGCCACCGATCCAGAACAGCGGCGGAGGGAAAAATCCGCCGTTCAGCGCGTTCAAAGAGGCGACCTGCTCGTCGCTCGATTCGGACGCATATTGCGCCACATCATTTTGATGCTCGAGCGCCATCTGATAGCGGTCGTATTCTCCCTGATGACCTTCGTACACGCATCCGCAAACGTCCGGATCGTAATACCAGTAGACCTTGCCGGACTGAATCGCGTAGCTGCGGAGTTCGTGCGGCGGCAGGTCTTCGGCGAGTCCCTCTTTGTCGTCACTGTCCAGTTTGATCGTCGTGAAGCCGGCGTCGCTGAGCATCGCTTCGGTTTTTCGAACATTCTCGGGCTTCGAGGCTTCGTAGTGCTGGTACATGGAGCATCCCGACGCAATCAGCGCCAACAGAACCGCGGCCATGAAGCATCTCGGTGACAAGGCAATCGAGCATATACGGCGGGCGCGCCGGACTGAATCGACAATCGCAGGCGGCGATTAAGAGCCACGACGGCGAGCCATCTTCGCGCGCGCGAGTGTTTATGATTTAACGATCATGTTCGATTGAGGCCGGGGTGGCGAAATGGCATACGCAGAGGACTTAAAATCCTCTGGAGCGAAAGCTCCGTGCGGGTTCGACCCCCGCCCCCGGCAATTAAATCTATAATAAAATCAATATATTAAGTAATCTGAGCCAAAGTTGCCGGAATGAACAATGCGCGCTAAACCGCCAAATTGTGCGGGTTTTGTGCGGGTCGCCTCAGCAAAGGTCAATTTGGATAAGCTGACCATGGTGAACACAGTCACCACAGTCACCACAGTCACCAGAGTCACCGGAGAGGAGAGGTTTATGAAAAAACAGCAGCAGAGTAAATAGCTAATAGATGATTGCTATGAATGATTACGGAAAACATTGAAGTAAGGGAAGTGAGTAAACAGGGGGGCCAATGATTGCAGCGGAAGACGAACTGCTAAAGGCGAGCCGGTGGCGGTCGGTTTCGGAAATTCCAGACTTTCCCTTTAAGTCGTTCAGTGACGTCAAGCAGGCTCTTTCAGAAGGACGATGCTACATCAGCATTGACAGATCGAAGGCCCATCGTTTCGCGCCCTTGTTCAATGGTCCGGTTGCACGGGCACTAGATACTCTGCTGTCGAACGTGCCGATCCTGATTGCGATCGCATCGGTGATAGCCGCAGTTTCTTTTCGAGACGCTTGGCTGTTATTTGGTGTGCCTGCGGCCGTGCTCGGGTTCGTCGTCGGTAGCTCAGTCCACAACCTAGTACGGCAGATTTTAAACATCGCGCCACGCGACTCGGCCGTGCCGATCCCGCTCCGACTCGCAGCGAAAATCCTTTTAGCAGGAATGTCTTTCGGGAGCGTGATAGGACCCCTACTCTTCGGCGTCCTGCTGCTTACGGCCCATACTGCCGCCGCTTGGATTGTGGCGAGCTATTTGATTTCAGTTTATGCGCTTCGCGCTTTTCTTGCCCACGGTGTGCTCACGATCAATTCCGCCGCGGGGCGATCAGAGCCTTCTTTCCTGTTTGCGCTCTCTAACGGCCTCTGTGGTCTTCGCGACAAAAGCTCAGACAAGTTTATAGGCGTAAAGCCTTGGGAGGCGAAAAGCTGATTCTTCCATCCTGCTACTGGCGAACGAATGTAAAGTCCAAGTGATTTGAGCGTCGCCGTTTTACCTTTGATAGCTCATCCAAAATCAAATTCAAGGCATGAAATGAAGCCAGAGCTGACGATTCGCTGACACTCAGTCCTTCTCTGATTTCGTCGCCTGGATGCGCAAGATTCCGATATTCCTTAAGCGGGCGTGGGAGCAGCCGAATCGCTGGCCCAAAGAACTTGAGTTCTTCCGAGACAGCGATCATTTGTCCAAGCGTCCACCGCTGGATATCTTTTTGCTGGAAACCTCGCGCTGAGGTTGAGCTTAGGGCTTTGGTTTTGCGTCGAATCAGCATGCTCAGAATGACCGTCTCGACAATGCCGCCAATTAGAATCAAAACGCTTTTCCAGCAGCGAGCGTCGAGCGCCGCGCAGCATTCTTTCCAATCTCTTTCGGCTATCGCCCGAAGTCTGCTCGATGTGATGCAAGAGAAGTCTGCCGCTGGGCGCACGGTCGCTGCGCCGGCGCCTGCCGGCGACTGATTCTGCCGAGACCGCTTGAACTCACGGATCTTCAATTCTCCTTCTCCACGATTCCAAATGGGTGATCCCGCTTGGCCGCCCTGCATTTTCTCGATCACTTGCTCGTCACTAAGCGGTTCCCAATACCTCGGATCGTCGATGTTGGTGACTATTATAGGGTTGGGTACAAACTGCCCGGGTACCTTTATGACAGGTCGCAAAGTCTTCAGGTCCCACAGCGCGAGTTGCTCTTCGCATACTTGAATCGCGAGTCCTCCGGAAGAGTAAAACCAAAACTCCCCGATAGGAACGATGCTTGATAACGGGGCTTTCCACGACTTCTCATCATAGTCGCGGATTGCTTGATGGCTAAGTGATTTTCGGGCCTTCAGATTGAACCAGGTTTGCCTTCGCGGATCTTCTGTGAAGCCCTTCGCGGCGAGGACACCTGTCCGATACTTCTCTCGTTGATCCACCGTCTTAATCGTCATGAGCTCGATTCGGCGGGCATTCCGCGGCAACACCACCTAATCAGCCTATCCAGCAAAAGCTGCCTGTCAACAGATCGCAAGATCGTCAATCCACACCCGTCAAATTTCGGCCGGCGCTCGAGGCGAACGCGAAGACTGATGCGCCTTGGAGTCAACCACATGTCGGCATTGCAAAACGGCGGCTTGAGCCCCGAATCAATCGACGCGCCTCAGCCCGCAGTAGTTATCCACAGAGAAAAGAGTGTGCGGCGCAGTCCGATTTGGTAGGGTGTGGGAGTGAAACTCGTCAGTTTTCAGGTCACTAACTACAGGTCTATCAACGACAGCGGTACGATCCAAGTTGGTAAGATCACCACACTGGTCGGTCGGAACGAAAGCGGAAAGACGAATCTGCTATTGGCTTTGCAGAGTTTAAATCCCCCTGGGGGCCTCGCGAATCTGTCGCCGATCAAAGACTTTCCCCGCCATCGGCGTTTGTCAGAGTGCAGCGATACGACGGAGGCCGTAAAGACGACATGGGAACTCGATGGAAAGGAGCAATTGAAACTTGCAGCCATTTTTCCTCGAGCCCAAAGAGTCACCAAAGTCACGATCGGTCGACGATACAAGGCTGTGCGGTGGGTCAAATTTGAAGAGCTACCAGAGGTTCAAACTGGGACCTATCTGCGAAACGTTCGAAATATTAGAGCCGCGATCTTGTCCGCGGCGGCGTCGTTAGAAGCCGCTCCGAGGATGCAATGTGAGGACGTAGTCAAAAGGTTCGAGATCACCATTTCGAGAGAGGCGGACCCAATTACTTGGGCCACATCTGCCGGTCCAATGCTAGCTGAACTTCGAAAAAGCATCGCAGCCGCGGCCATAACGCTCCCCGTCAAAGAGGAAAAGTTGCTCAGCGAGCTCGAAGAGATGGCTGCAGGCATTTCGACTGACGAGCGGCAGTACGCTGAGGCTCGTAATTGGGCGGCCGGTCTCCTGCCAGTATTTATCTACGTCGACGAGTATCCCGATCTCGACGGACACCACGATATAGCAGGGTACCTGCTACGAAAGGCCAACAATCAGCTTTCCTCTGCAGACCAAAGTTTCGAAAAGCTCTGCAAAGTTGCTGACCTCAACCCAGCGCAACTAGAGGACCTTCTCTCGAAGAATGGTCATGAAGAGCGCAATCAGCTTGCCAATAGAGCGGGCGCTGTAATCACGAGCGAGATCCGCCGGTTGTGGAAGGATCGAGCGCTCAAAATTCGATTTAACCCGGATGCTCATCATCTCGATACTTTCATCTCAGATCCGAACGCTGTCTACGATGTGGAGGTCAACCTCGACGAGCGTAGCCGGGGGTTTAAGTGGTTTTTCTCGTTCTACATAACGTTTGCGGCCGACACAAAAGGCGGTTCATCAGAGAACGCCATCCTTCTCCTTGATGAGCCAGGTCTCTATCTCCACGCAAGTTCTCAGTACGATCTACTCAGGCACTTGGCTGTCGACTTCAAGAATCAGGTTCTATATACGACGCATTCGCCGTTCATGGTGCCAACCGACGACCTAGATTCGATACGCACAGTAAACATTGACCAGGATGCCGGAACAACCGTCACAAACGATCCAACCGGTGATTCTCGCACCCTGTTTCCGATACAAGCTGCTTTGGGATTCAACATAGCGCAGACGCTATTTATCGGTCCGGCGAACCTTGTCGTAGAGGGCGTCACCGACTATTGGATTTTGTCATCTCTATCGGAATACCTGCGGGGCGTTAATAGAACATCCCTTCCTATCGAGTTAGTAATTACCCCCGCTGGCGGCGCGCAGAAGATCACTTATATGGTGGCTCTCCTTACTTCCGAGCGACTCAATGTCATGGTCCTTCTTGATGACGAACGAGCTGCGCGAAGTTCCGCGGCAGAGTTGGTAAAGCAGAAATTGATACGAGGTGACAACGTCGTGTTCGTCACACAAGCCTTCGCCGGAACACCGCCGCCAGAGGCGGACATAGAGGACTTGCTGGATCCGGCGGTCTACGACCAACTCGTTCGCGAGTCGTATCTTAGCGAACTCGGCGGACGTTCAATTGACTTGAACTCGGCCGTCCCTCGGATAGTGCGACGATACGAAGAGGCGCTTAAAGTACTACAGATCGAGTTTCATAAAACCCGCCCAGCGCGCCTTCTACTGAATAAAATGGCGAAGGATCCGACGGTTGTTATGACGGCGATCACTATCGATCGCTTTGAGCGGTTGTTCCTCACGATTGGAGAGCAACTTAAGAAGCATTCCGCTCGCGAAGCGAAGCCTTTTCATTAGACTTGGGCCTGCACCCGAAAAGCCTCTGGGTTTACAGTTCAGTTCGGTTTGAACGGCCCTAGCCTAGCCGAGAGCGTACCTAACTCGACGCCGCTCAACTCGCTGAGCATCACGACTCGTCGTAGCTTCACACGGGCAAGGCCGCGATCGATCCATCGTTCGATAGTGCGCGGAGACACGTCGAGCTTCACTGCCGCTTCGGCAACTCCGCCCAACGCCCCGATAGCAAATCTCAACCAGTCGATTTCTGACGTTCGCTCCGCAACATTCGATTTCATGGCGTCCTTCCCCTGGTTTCGTTCGTTGGAAGGGTATTTAGCGCAATCGGTAAGACACGTCAAGACCACCTATGGAATGCTATGAGACTAGAATCTAGGCCTAGTTCCTAGGCTAGATTCTGGCCCTTGCTCCCGCGGCTTACGGGTGCGACGTTCTTGCCCTTTCAACCTGCAGTCGGCGGCCGTCCCGCTCGATGCTGTTGAGCAACGCAATAGCGCCGGCGGGATCGTCGACCGTCACAAAACCGAAATGGCGCGACTCGCCGGTTTCGCGATCGCAGACGACAATCGCGTCTCGAGGACCGAAGTCCGCAACTAGATCGTAAAGCTCGCGGTCGCTCATGCTGCCAATTTTTCGGACGAACAGTCGCGTTGCCATTCAATTCCCTCTACCTTCTCGGGCGCGAGATCAACTCGCGCCTAGTGATTTTCTCCGTTCGTTGCGGACAACCGGCGATTCGGCACACAAGCCCCGGAACCGCGTCCGGCTCGATCGTGCACGCTGAGCACACCTGCCGCGTGACCGTAATCCATCGGCGCCGATCCTTGCGGTTCAATAACTGCTCCAACGGCCCCAACGGCCGCGAATCCGGTCGCGCGAATATTTCGCCTTCGCGTCGTCGATCGCATCGAGCCGTTCTTGTTTGCCGAGTTCACCGCGCGCAACGTATGGTGCGGCTGGGGCGTACTTATCGAATGGGACGCGAGTAAATGAGTACTCAGTTCTACCTGCGCCGCGCAGGTAATTCAGCGCCTGCGTGATCGCGTCGACCATATCGTCGTGCGATGATTGGGGAAAAGATGTCATTTCGTCGACAAAGTCTGCCAGCCAAGGCGCCTCCGCCGGCAGGAAGACGCGGCCGCTCTCAATGAGCGGACTTGTCGCATGTGCGCGGCTGACTTTATCGCCTTGCGGCTTGACCGGCAGGATCGGTAGTCGGGTTTCGGCCTTGAGCGCCTGAATGAGTGACTGCCCTGATGCCGCATCCTCGATCAGCACGGCGTGAGGTTTCCAAATTTCGGCCAAGGCGATCGCCTGGCGCTTGAGTTCCGGAAATTCCCAGCGCGCGCGACTGACGTGCCTGACGTAGTACCCGTCGCGCGACTCGCCGACGATCGCGATCACGCTAAAATCGTTTGATTGTCCGGTTTTGAAAGCACAGTCGAGGCTAAAGATTGTGCGGTAACACTCGACGGGACCGGCGTACTCGCGCCACCACTCTTTTCGGAAGATTGCGCCCTGCTCGAGCGCAGGTCGCTGCTGGTACAAACTCGCCCACGCGGCCGTTCCAATCGCTTCACGGATTCGAGAGAGCGTCTCGAGCGGGAATTTCTCGGTCCACAGCGCATCGCCCTCGTTCCTCCACCCCTCATTCTGCTCGGCGAGCGCCGGCAAGCTGATCACCTTCCAACCCTCGCTAGCGTGTTCTCGCAGTAGCCAGCCGGCGAGATCGTCTTCGTGCCATCTAGTTTGAATCAGCACAATGGCGCCGCCAGGCTGTAATCGGGTGTAGGCTACATCTTGATACCAGGATTGAAGCGACCGTCGAATTGCAGCGCTATTCGCGTCTTCGCGGGACTTAATGGGATCGTCGATCAGGAGCAGGTCAGCACCTCGGCCCGTGATTGGTCCGCCGGCGCCGACCGCGTAGTAATTTCCGCCGGCCGTGAGTCCGAAACGATGAACCGCGTTCGAGTCGTCGACGACGCGGCAATCTGGGAAGATCGCACGGTGGAGATCATCGACCACAAAGCCCCGGACACGTCGGCCGAAGTCGTTGGCGAGTTCCGCACCGTAACTGCTAGCAATGATCGATTTGGCGGGATTGCGACCTAAATACCATGCCGGAAACAACTGGCTCGTCGTCATGCTCTTGCCGTGCCTGGGCGGGAGGCAGATGATCACGCGGTCAAGTTCGCCACGCTCCACGCGCTCGAGCCCCTGCACAAGTGTCCGAAGATGCGGCGGCAGTTCGAAAAGCGGGCACATCGCGGCCGCAAACGCCGCTAAGTCCTCGCGTGCGTGATCAAGCTGGTTTGTTCGCATCACCATCGGCCCGTGTCTTTCTTACTCTTTCAATTCGTTCGTAGACGGCATCAAAGGATCGTTCGCCGGGATTCTGCGGCAAGATCGAACTAGGACTTAATCCCAAGCTCTTCAAGGCGCTGAGTTGCGAGTCGGCTAAACGCCGAAAAACGTCCAACCCGCCGTAAAGGGAACCGTCCTCGTTAATCAACCCGCGATCCTTGATGGCTTGATAGGTTGCCTCGACGAGTAGTGTGAGGCGCGCGGCGGTCTGCAGCGCTGGCCTATACCGCGGATCGGATAGGGTAGGCGAAAGTCTCTCGATAACCCTCACAAGTCTCCGCGTTCTTTGATCGCGCTTACGCGCCGGCTTGCGGGGTTGAGCCTTTACAGGCGTGTTCTGACTTTCGGTTTCCATCGAGTCATCTATCCAAAAATCGTCGGGGCTGGGGACCTAAAGAGGACGAGTCCCGGATCCCCACGCGGTTTGCGCTCCGCGGTGCCCCGACAAGTTGCAGCCGAAGGGGCCTAGCGGATGGCGCCGCCGGGCTTTCGCGGAGTACGCGTCCGCGCTTCGGCAATTCTTATTCACTGGGCGACCGGAAAAAGTACGCGCATCGGTTTGACGAGCAATCCCGCCGGATCGCGAACCAGCTCGCCGTCGCTATCTTCGGGCTCGATGATGGTGCGAATCGGGGCGCCAGGTTTGTCGTTGAGCCGGCCCGGATTTGTCGGCGGGATCGGCGAAATTTTGGCGCCGTACGGATTCGTTTTCTCCTCTGAGAACAACGCGATCCCGCATAGGCCGCCTTTTCCATGTTTGTACTTGATCATCGCGACGGCCTTGGGATCGATCCCCATCGCGTGCGCGACTCTGATGTCGTGATCGTTCAGACTGCATTCTGTAGACATATTCCCCTCTTTCGCGTTTTTTGAAATTAAACCGCCGCGCGCATCGAGAATTTGGATCGCAAATCCGCCGACCTGTGTCATCGATACTCTCTCCCAACCATATGCCCTGGCCCCGACGTGCGAATGTGCTGTCGGCTCTCCACCCGCTCGGCTACTCGCTTAAGTTCTGCCACCTTCTCATCGCTCGGAAATCCCGCACGTGCAAGATAATCCGAAGGAAGTAAGCTGCCGGGCAGATCAACCAGCCACTTCGGGCGCTGACCGAGCGCCCATTCGCGCACGTCGTCGCGCGTGATCTTTTGGCGATTGGTCGTCACTGCGCGAAAGTCGACTGAGGTAGGCTCTTCACCAAGTTCCAGCATCGATCTAATTGCGACTCTCTCCGGACCGGACCAGCCATGAACCTCGAGCGAACTAAGCCAGGGCCGAAGGGCATCGGCGATGTTCCATGGTTTCAACGCACCGTCGCGCCGCTCGCGCGCGATCGCGTCGCGGAGCTCGGATTTGTATTCCGTGAGCAGAGCGTCGAGTCGCGCATAGTCGCGTCGCTTCACCGGCTGCTCTGCCCTTGAGGCGAGACTCTGTCGCGGTGGCGTAGCGATCATTTCGAAAGTCTGTTGCGGAATGTCCGCACGTTCACCGTCGTCGGTTCGCTTCCGACCGGCCTTGACGTGCTCGCGCGGATCCGATTCGACGTAGCTGTCGATCATCGTATCAAATTCGTGCTCGTCCATTTCCTATCCCCTCTCCCTTTCAGATCGTTTTCCACGGCGGCAAATTCGGAGACGCCGCGGCAAGTGCTGCCTGCTGAATGATTGGAACCCTGACTATCAGTCCCGCTTCGAATTGCGGCTCAATCGGAATCCCCGGATTGGCTAGAACAATGCCGCTAAAGAGTGTGGGATCTCCGTAGTAGTTCCACGCGATCGTATCCCAGCGCTCCCCAGCGACTGTTGTATGCGGAATGTACGGACCGATCAGAGTGAGATCCGGTCCCTCCGTGACGGGAGGAATCGGCGGCGTGTAATTAAACTCGACGTTAGTGCCGACGCTTTCGGTGGGGGTGTCCCAATCGCTAAGCGCGTCTACATCTACGACTTCCGAATCCCAATCTGCGCCCGAGCCGCCTCGTCTGACCGTTCTTATTGGCATCGCTTCCTCATCCCGACCCACCCCTCAGTCTAGTCGTGCGAGTTTCTCGATGGCCCGGCGCGGGATGACCTTACGGCGACCGATTTGGACCGCCGAAATCTGCGTCAAGTCGATCGCGAGTTTCAACCGCCTAATCGACACGCCCAGCCTTCGCGCCGCGGCTGGAATCGATACGAACAAAGCGGTCTCGTTGTGTTTGGTGTCCATTCACGCCGAATAGAACCACACGCGGGGCGTGCCTGTTTTTTTGGATGGTCACGCCGACAACCGCTTTGCAGCCGGGCGCACTTCGATCGGGCGGGCGCGGAATTCAATCACGCGCGTGGACGTGAACACGCTGTCAATAACCTTCGCGGTCTCCCTCAGAATCACGGTCGCAACCGCGGTAACCGAGACGCGGTGCAGGCGGAGAAGTTCGTTCAGCGCATCATTCGACCAGGCATAGAAAGCAACGTAGAACGCCGCTTGATTCGCTGTGGCGCCGACGTGTCGCCTCAGTTCAACTTCGCGCCTAGGAGCCAGGGTGAGCCGCAATGAGATCATTTTGTCAGCGTCGCCGCCGAAGTCCTTTTCGAGTTGGCAAGACTCACACACTGACGATCCGTCCCAGGCGGGCGTAACCCACGCGCCGTGTCGTGGCGAGCCGGCTGTACATGTCGGAAAGGCTAGGGCGCACCGCTCGCATCGGGGCCATCCCTCTGGGAGGTCGATCGCGCGATCAAGCTCGCAGTCGCGACACCAAATATGGACGCCCTCAGAGAGTCCCTTCCGCTTGCAGAACGCACACTCATTGCCGAGATACGCGGTCCGCCAGTTCGACCGGCGCCGCGGCCAAATGGCCCAGTAGAGATCGCCGACCAGGAGGTGGAGAAAGACGCCCCGCGGAATGACGCAATCACCGAGCGCCGTTGGGACAACTATCCCCGGTCTTGAACGCGAATACTCGGCGATCGAATCCAGTTCTACGCGGAGATCGTTGCGCGCATAGGCACGCGCCTGCGCTGTTATGTTTGTCGGACTCATTACTCTCCCTCTTTTTCCGGCCGCGAACGCGCCAACGTCGCGGCCGGGTTCATTTCTTACTTCTGCATCGCCGGGCTGTAGGGTGACGGCTGACTTACGCGGCCCTTGCGATCGACGCTGACAAGAAGCCCGTTCGGCCTCCGCACCGTGAATGAGTGGGCGAAATCGGGAATAACCAGGTCGCCTTCCTCGATTGCGCCGAACATGACATCGAGTTCCGCTTCGGACGGCCAATAGTACCTGGGCATCTTCATGAACCAGAAAATGTAGTTCTGGCGCTGGACAGCTTTACTCGGCACGCTGAAAGCGACCTCGCGCTCAACTATCTCGTCTTCTGGCGCCTGGCGCGCGCGCAGCAGTCCCGCAACTTCATCACGCTGACCCTTGATGCGCTCGAGTCCGCGATCCACGGCCGCCGGCTTGCCCTTCACCGCAATCGTTCCTGTCGTCGGTTTGAAGACAAAGTTTACCGACTCCTCGCGCTCAATTTTCTCCAACTCTTCAATCTGCATTGCCCATATCTCCCTTGATGGTCGTTACACTTTCGATTCTCAGGACGGCGTAAGTCTTTAGGCCGCCGTGTGCGTGGCCGATTTCCTTGAGCTTGAAATCCCCGTAGACCCGGCCTTTACGATTTCGACACCAGACACCCAGGCGCCGAGCACTCACCTGCTCCGGACGATCCTTGTCTGCGGCAACGCTGAGTAACGCGGCGTGGAAGTCAGGATTCGCGGCGGCCCGATGGATGAGCTCCGTTAGGGTGATTGCTGTCGCCGCCGCAGTCTTAAACCACTCGCCGAAGATCGCCAGCGTTGCGTCCCGCTCGGGATCGGCGTTGTCGATCGAATCGCGAGTTGCGCACGGATCCGGTAGCCCCGCCCAAACGAGCGCAGCGCGGATCTCGCGAGACCACTGCTCGAATCGTCCGAATGGTTTAAGACTTTGATCGGGTCGACCCTGTTTCTGATAGGCCTGTAAGATCGTCAATGCAGCCTGGACGAGTTCGACTCGATGCTCGCGGATGTGAGCTCGCAGATCCGGAATATTGAAGGTGCGCTGCTCTGGCTTTTCGCAGTCCGGTTCGATTCGGGCGATTATGACTCGTGACGGCATATCACCCGAAAATTCTAAATTGTTGCCGGTCAACAAAAACAGAACGTTCGTCGGGAGCTGCTCAGTCATGCGAGACAGTCCCAGGATCCGATCTTGGTAGAAGGGCTTCGTGAGAATCGTTGCGAGCGCTTCACTGGCAAGCGGCCGGACAATATTGTCCAGGTCGCAAATAAGATCGCCCGCGAGCAGAACGCTCACTAGCTTTTTGCGTAGCTCGTCGGGATCTACATTGACCGAGGTTGAGACCGTTTCATGCCCGGTCGCGACAATCGAGACAGAATCCGTGATCAGCGATTTACCGCTGCCTTGCGCGGGTGCGTCGATGGCATGTGCCGGCGCGGAAAAGAGTAGTCGACGCTGTAGCGATGTCAGGATGGCGCTGATTACCACTGAGAGCCCTTCCGGCGCGACGGGAAATTCGCAAAAGGGCGCTCTCAACGTTTCGACCGCGACGTCGACCGCAGCCTTTGATAGATCGGCGGGAGGTTTCCAAGCGATATCGGAATGCAGGAGCAAACCCGTCGCCTCATCGAAGCCAGGCTTGACGAGGACACTGCCATCGGGCCGGACTATAGGTGCGTTTACAACACCCACGAGCGTTGGCAGTTTCCAGAGGCCGGCGCGAGACAGGTAGATCGCGGCAACCTTTGCGGGACAGTCGATGTCGTTGTGCTTTGAATTCTGCCAGGCGATCGCGCGGCCGAAATCGTCTTGCAGCATCGGGACAGTGGCGTGGCGCAGGACGATGGCGTCGTCCGGCCGATGAATTTTCTTATCCTTGTCCGCTTCGGCCGAAGCGACGCGGACCAGTGAGCCCGAGTGCTGATATAGTCCCCACGACTCGTAGTCTCTCAGAATCGCTTGTTCGGCCTGGTCGACCACCCAAGGCAACTGACCCGAGTTCACGATGATTACGGGACGGCTCATCGGGACCTCGCTGCGATAAAGCGATCCAACCTGGCTGAGCTGTACCGAACCTTCCGCCCGAGCCGCACGACGAATGGTAGGCTGTTCGATCGACGGTACAGCCACGATCGAGTCACACCCAAGCGGCACGCAGCCTCATCTACAGTGAGGAGGTGATCATCAGGTGGCTCCCCGGCACCGGCGTCTTCGGAGTCTAGGTGCGCAGCGATCCGGGACTGGATAGCGGCGAGCCGGCATAGGACCGATCGGACGTCTTCCTTGGTCAGCAAAGGAGCGGCGCCTGTGGCTATGTCGTCGAGCGAAACCAACTATTTGCCCTTTCGCTCATCAAACCACCGCTGAACATCGGATTTGCGCCACGCGATTTTCGCTAGGCCAACCTTGATCGGAGCCGGAAATATTCCCGCCTGCACCCATCGCCAGAGCGTCGCCCGACTCGGCTTCCCGACCCGCTCGGCGACCTCTTTGAAGGTCAACATCGTCTCGGATGTTTCATCCGCGTTCATGATTTCACCATGCGGAATCCGGGGCGTGTCATAATCAGGAAATCGTTGAAGTGGTTCTCTCCGTGTGGAAAAATATTTTCTGCGCTGGATCGCTTAACCCGCTTCGAGCCTCGTTTACAAAAACCGTCGTAAAAGCTAAATCTTTTCAAGCACTTAGCGACGGGTTAACGTCGCACGATTTTTCTACCCTTGACGAATGCGTAGCGCTACGCATATAGTCAGCGTAATGGATACCAAAGACGCAGGCAAACGCGGCGGGGAGGCTCGAGCGCGGAGTCTTACGCCAAAGCAGCGTAGCGAGGCGGCACGCAAGGCCGCGCTGGCGAGATGGCAGCACCGCAAAAAGAAAGGGGAACAGCTATGAGCAAGCGAGGGACGGGCGGCATCTACCTGCGCGGTACTATCTGGTGGCTTCGCTATTCGCATCACGGCCGCGATATGCGCGAGAGTTCCGATAGCGAGTCAGAAACCGTCGCGCGGAAAGTGCTTAAAAACCGCATTCAGCAGACCGGACGGCGGGGCAAGTTTATCGGTCCCGCGGAGGAACGGCTCACATTCAAGGATCTCACCGAGATGATCGAGGCGGACTACGCGGTGAACGAGCGGCGCTCAGCGCGCCGGCTGAGCGGCAGTTTGAAAAATCTGCGGAGTTACTTCGCGCTCGATCGGGTCGTGGATATAAGCAGCGACCGCGTCCAGGCTTATGTGCGCCAACGGCGGGACGCCAAAGCTGCCAACGCTACAATTAATCGCGAGTTAGCCGCGCTGAAACGGGCGTTCAAGATCGCTGTCGATGCCGAACGGCTATCGCGCGCGCCGCATATCGCCATGCTCGAGGAGAACAACGCGCGTCAGGGCTTCCTCGAGCATGCGGACTTCTTGGCGCTCCGCCAGGCGCTACCCCCGTACCTGCGAGATCCGATCACGTTTCTCTATTTAAGCGGGTGGCGAGTTTCCGAGATGAAATCGCTCGAATGGCGCGACATCGAGGGATCGAGTATTCGGCTTCGTCCCGAAATCAGCAAAACCAACGAGAGTCGAGTACTTCCCCTGTCCGGCGAGCTCGCCGAAGTGATAGGGCGGGCTGAGCGTGACAGACGGTTGAATTGCCCATACGTCTTCCACCGAAACGGCGCCCAAATCCGCGACTTCCGCCATGCCTGGGCCGAAGCGTGTACGACCGCCAAGGTCGGAAAGGTCCTTGTGCATGACTTGCGGAGATGCGCGATCCGTTCATTGGTCCGCGCGGGCTTTCCCGACGTCGTCGCCATGAGACTTTCAGGTCATAAAACGCGCGCAGTGTTCGATCGGTACAACGTCACCAGCGATGCCGATCTAAAGACCGCGATCGAGAAGCGCGACGAGTACCTGTCCGCGCGGCCGAAGAAGCGAAAAGTCTCTAAGCTCAAGCCGTAAGTTCTTTTCGACCCGGGACCTCGCCGCTCTACGTGCCGCTTCCGCCACCTGCACAATTTCCGCACACAACCCGAAGAAGCCTTGCCAGTCAAGGCTTTTTTCGTGCGCAGAGGATTATCTATCCATTGTAAGCGCTGGCAGCGCGCGAGCTAACGCCTAGAAACGAAGCCATCCAACGGTCACGGCGACCTACACGATCCTACACGCGCAGTGAGGCTTCGAGGCCGCGACCGCTCCGCGATTCACCGATATATGGAAACGACGTTCGAAAAAGGCGGTTTGTTTACCGCCAATCGTCCCAACCTGGCCAATCGGCGCCCTCGACCTTGCCGTAAACCAAACAAAGCGCCAACACACCGAGTCCCAAGGCCAGTGGCGCGTATTCTTTCGCGTAATGCCTGAATCCTTTCGCGAATTTTTTGAACCGACGTTGAGCTTTTCCAATGCTGTTCGGTTTTACTGGTTGTCGCCTTTTGTGAGTGGACATTCAGCACCTCGACCGATTGAACATACTCTATGTGGATATACTCCGCCTAGTGTTCCAAGAGTGTGGTTTGTTCGTCGATTGCCGGTCTGATATGTAAACCTCTCGTTACAGATGGCTGACTGTTACAGATGCGGCACATTCATTCCCCGTGGCCAGGGCTACAGGCGCGAGGTTTACACCGGCCATAGCAATCGCATCTATTTCGGAAGACGCATCTCTGGTTCAACCGGAAACCGCTATGGAGTGAGGACCATTTGCGCAACTTGTGCGGTGAACTTCGACAGGAGTAAACGGAACGTTGCGCTTTTTTGGTTGGCGGTCGTCGGCGGATTCTTTCTATTGGGGGGCATCGGTTCGCTGACGGGGCCGCCCGACCATTCGCCTACAATCGACACGACGTCCACCACAACGTCTGCCTCAGTCTTAGAGATCCCGAGCCACCATCACTCAAAACCCCGCTCGCACAAGAAGGTGGTCCCGAAAGAGGAAAGCACACCCTAGACACGGCGTTCTTGTCAGGTGTGGTGACTCTGGTGACTGTGGTGACTCTCATCCTATACGACGAGAAAATCGAGATCGGAAATTGTGCGGGTTTTGTGCGGCTGCTCAGAGATACACACTAAAAACAGAGACACAACGCCGCAGTGAAAAGCCTTAGATTGACTGCACTTATATGCTGCTGGTTGCAGTCAGTCACGCTTGGGATAGGACTTAAAATCCTCTGGAGCGAAAGCTCCGTGCGGGTTCGACCCCCGCCCCCGGCACATCTTCAAACGGTAGGCGTCGATGGCAGGGGGAGGATGCTTCGATGGCATCGGCTGTTCGCAAAGTCAAAAAGGAAATTCCGGAGATGAAGAAAACCGGATTCTGTGTGTTGATGGCTGCCTGTGTACTACTTCTAGCTTCGTGCTCCGGATTGAATGAGTCGGCTCAGAACGTCAAATACTCGACCAAAAGTGAGGCTCCAAAAGATTGCAAGGAAATAGGCGAGGTCTCCGTCGGTTCATTCCTGCCGCATATGACCATGGAGTCTGTAAAGAACGAGATGAGAAACAAGACCGCCGCGATGGGAGGCAATTTTTTAGTCATCGATGAGATCAAAAGCGTTTCCAGTTCCACTCCGCCCATGGTCGGAGCCAATGGCCTCATGACGACTGGTGGATCTTCTTCCAGCGGCTACGCCGGCAGCGGCCGCGCATATCAGTGTCCGCAAAGCTGATCCGCAATTTGTCTGGCTTGCCCCGCAGACGTTCAAACATCGTCCTGGTTAGTCTTATCGCCGTGGTCGGTGTAGCCCTCGGCTATCTGCCAGCTTCGGCCCAACTTGCGCCGGCGGCTCACCAGAGTCTCCGGTTTGAGAAGCTTGTGGTACCTACTACCCTGGCGTGGTCGGTGCTTCCCCAATCAATCGACCCGGTAATGGGAACCGAAGAGTGACGTAGAGCGCTCCAGCGACCGTCGCCCCGAGTCTCATCAATAGTGCATTGATGAGTTTCATTTATAGGAATGGCTGCACGCCCCGCGCGTGCTAGTTGGTCTGGTCGGCGGATTGGTCGACTACCTCGTCCCAGGTTTTGTCGGGGTTGTATTCGGTGATGGCGCTCGCGTGCTTGCTGGTTTCGGCGCCAAGGTCTTTCTGGACGACGACGCCGTCCTGATTGACCATGAAGGTCATCACGCCGGACGCGCGATACTCCGCCGGATAGGCGACGAAGGCGAAGCCGTTGGTCATCTTGCCGTCCACGATGTAGCGCTTCGCGCCGCCGGGAGCGTTCCTGCCCTGCCTATCGAGGATTCGATAGTAGTAGCCGTGAAAGGGCGTCGGGGCTCCATTCTCACCGCGCTTGTAACCTTCGACCGTAGCGCTCGCGACGAGCGGTCCGATCGGACTTTCAGGCTCGCCCGGCGCCGCTGCCCAATAGAGCCCGTCCTGCTGGCCGGGGTCGCTCAGGATTTTTTCGGCGTACTGATTTTTGGTCGCCGCGTATTCGTTTTGCCCATCGACGAGATCGCGCAGGACTTTGATCGTAAAGATCTCGTTGCGGCCGATGCGCCGGAAGAGCAGCTCATCTTTTGCGGCCGCCGTGTCGAAGACCCATCCGCCATCTTTCTTGATCAGTGGAATCGGCGTCGGCCAGTTCTCAGCGCCGATGATAAGCGAGACCTTGCCCTCATCGTCGTATGCGTAGCGATGCATCTCGTTATATTTGGCGACGAAATTGTCGCGGCCGTTGTTGTCTGCGACTGCGTCGCCCGACGAGATGATCTGATTGGCGTCCGGGCCGAGAATCGTACTGAGCGCATTCAGGTCATCGGCTTTGGCCGCAGCGACCAGCGCGCTCCCGGCCGCTTCGGGCGTTGGAAACACCTGCTGCTTGACGTCGTCGGCTGAGGCGAGGGGCACGACCAAGAGAACGACGAGGAGCAGGTACATCGCGAACAAAGCGAGACGGGCCATCCATTTCGGCCGGATGCCGGTGACATCGTGATCGTCGACGAGAGTGAGCATGGTGACTGTCTCTTCTGATTTTGATTTCAGGTTATTCATGCGACGCCTCATCGGTTCTTCCTGCCGCCGCCTTTACCGCCGCCGCCCCCACCGCCACGATTGCCGCCACCGCCACCGCCGCGGTTTCCTCCACCGCCACCTCCGCGATTGCCGCCACCGCCGCCGCCTCCACCCCCTTTGTTTCCATTGAAGCTGGCTTGGCCGCGAGCACGGTTCGATTGCGCGACGCTGCCTGATTCGCCTCCGCCGAACGCGCTGTTGCGGCCGCCGGTCGCGTTGCCGCCCTTATTGAAGCCGCGCGCGGGATCGGCATCTCGATTGGCTGGTTTGTTTGGTGTCGCTGGTCGATTAGGTGCCGCTGGACGAGTTGACGGCCCCGGGTTGCCGTTGCCACCATGGCCGGGCCGATTCTGCGCGCCCTCTTTCGTTTTCTGATTTCCCTTACCCGGGCGATTCTGATTTCCCGATTCAGGATTGTTCGGAAGCGTGCTCGGCTTCGGGAAGTTTGGCTTCGTGCTTGGGCTGCCGGGTTTATACGGCCGCGTGGTCGGGATATTCGGATTGTTCGGACGATTCGGTCCACCACCGTTTGGATAGCCAGGCCGGTTTCCGGGACGGTTCCCCGCGCCGCCGACATTGTAAGGCGGACGCTGGCCGCCATTCCCAGGATAGTTCGGCCTGCCGTTCCCGTTGCCGGGGTATCCATTGCCCGGCCTGCCGTTGCCGTAACCCGGCTTTCCGTAGCCCGGGTATCCGTTGCCGCCGTTTGGATAGCGGCCGGGGTAGTTGTTGTTGTTCGTGATATAGACGTTGTTGTTGTACTTGACCGAACTGCTGTAGTAGTTGCCGTGGCCGCCGCCATACCAATTGCAGCCCCAGTGGTTGTCGCCGTTGTTGATTAGCGAGCCGAGCAAAATTCCCGCGCCGAACGACAACACTCCTGTCAGCAACAAATCGCTGCCCGAGTATCCCGCGGGCGCTGCCACCGGCGCTCCGTACGCGCTGGTCGGATTGTACTGAGGCACGTAAACCGTATTCGGTTGCGCTGGCTGGATGATCACAGTCTGCTGCACTGACGGCGGCGGCGTGCCCCCTTGCTCGGCGGGCGGCGCAGGCGGCGCCGGCTGGGTCTCGACGGTTTGCTGCGACGTGCTCTTGAGCGTTCCTGCGGCGACCGCCTTGTTGCGCATGACCTGAATCGCGTTCATCACGTCGCCGGGCTGATTGTAGTACGCCTCGCCCAGGGCCGAGGTCCATCCGAGACTGTTGTTCATCGTATCGAGCACGCTCGGGAACTGGGTCAGCGACTTGATGCTCGGATCCCACGGCTGCTGATTCACCTGCGCGGCGAGCGCATCGCCGGTCAGGTTCGAGTTTTGCTTGAGCCATCGATCGGCTTCGACGACCTGGGTCGGATAAGTGGAACCCGCCAGAATCTGCGCGACCAGCACGTCCGGATAAAGCGCGATCGGCGAGACGAGTTCCTGCAACTCCTCGTCGCTGGCTGCTCCCGGTGCCGGTCCCGGCTCCTCGTTGGGCGGCGGCGGCGTTGGAGTCGGCACCACGGTCGGCTGTTCCTGCGCGGCGGCGACGGAAGGCGCAGACTGCGGCTCATCGCCACGGGAGCATCCGGTGACCAGCGGGGTGGTCGATATCATGACGGCCGCCGCGAGCATCAAGGGCAAGGATTTGCCGTGGGGCCTGCCAAGTAGCTTCATCGTCGATTAGACCTCGGGTTCAATGGGGGGCGGAGAATTCCGGGCTTACTGCTGAAGGATCATATAAATTGGCGGTAAATGCTAGGGTTTTTGCTCGCTGCCTCGCCTTTTTTTATTTTCGGACTGACCAATTTTCTACTACGGCTTGCATCGATACGATTAAAGGGTACACATTTATGTATGGAGCAGGACGTTGAATCACGAATAGTTACGTTACGCTCAAAGAAGGTTAAGTCTCTTTTACTTGTTCACGATGAAGCCGGAGGAGCGGGCAGGCAAATGAATACGGGAAAATCGTTATTGGAACAATTTCAGGGTTCGGACGGACGACAGCACCTGATCGACGCTCTGGTCTCGCAGCCGCTGGTCGGCGACAGGCACCTGGCGGTCATTGTCGCGCAGCGCCTAAAGTTGGAAGAGGTGCCAGCGGGAAAGAATCTGATCAAGCAGGGCGCATCTGACACCGATCTTTTTCTGATTCTGAAGGGCGCTGTTTCGATCGCCGTCGACGGGCGCGAAGTCGCGCACAAGGAAGCCGGCGAGCATGTCGGTGAGATGGCGGTCGTCGATCCGGTGACGCCGCGTTCGGCGTCAGTCGTCACGACGGCAGATACGGTGGTAGCGCGGATTGCGGAGCCGGACTTTTCCGCGCTCGCCGATCGGCATCCGAGGCTCTGGCGGAGAATAGCGCTCGAGTTGGCGAGCCGGCTGCGCACCGTGAGCACCGTGGAGCACCACAAAAGCACCGTCGAGCACCACCGAGTAAAGCCACACCACCGCGCCGCCTAGCGAGAACTGCTGGTCGTCGTCCTGAGCATCTGCCCTTCCTCCTGCGACGACAGCGGGTCACTACATGACTGTGGGCACGGGGGCCTGGGCTCCTTACATTGCGGAAAGAGATTCGAGCCCGGCTCGTCCGGAAGCAAAAGAACCTTACCGTCGCCCACCCCGGAGCCTTCCGGAACGAGGGTGACGATCACATGGATCGAACCGGTGCCCGGCACCTGTTGGGCAACGGACTTGTAACCGGGCGCAACCACTGTGAGAGGCACCCATTGTTGCGGCGCCACAGCGAATCCATCGAAACTGAAACATCCGTCCGCTCGGGATCGCGCCACAAAATAGTTTGCGTATTGAGGATCGCCGAATGGTTTAGCTACGATTTCTGCTCCGCCGACTGGTCGGTTCAGCGAACCAAGAATGATTCCATCACCTTTGAGAAAATAATCGGCTGGCCAGAAGAAGCATCCCTGCGTCGACAGCAAAAGGAAAAGAACGGCTGTGACCGTCGAGCGGCGAGACGTTCGTCTAATCAGAATGAATACTCCACAGGAGATTCTTCCAATTTACGCAGCCACTACATGAAAAGCGATTCTTATTCCGCACCGTGCTAACCAACCGTCATCGCTTTCTCATCGCTTCGAGTTCGTCGACGGTGCGCGGCCAGTCCTCGTGCATCAGGCGCGAGAGCGCGCGGTCGGCGAGCAAGCGGCCGCCGGTCTGGCACTTCGCGCAGTAGTTGGTTTCGTTGCTGGCGTAGCGGATGCGCTGGACCCTCGTGCCGCATCGCGGGCATGGCTGGCGATAGCGGCCGTGGACGGCCATCTCGGGGCGAAACGCCGTGACCTTTTCGGGAAACTCACCATTGGCATCGGCGCGCAATCTATCCGTCCATTCAAGCAGAGTCGCGCGCGTCGCATCGTAGAGCCGCTCGACTTCCTCGACACTCAGTTTCTGCGACATAGCGACGGGCGAGAGTTGTGCGCGATGCAGAATCTCGTCGGAATAAGAATTGCCGATGCCGCTGAAGATGTGCGGGTCGGTGAGCGAGCGCTTCAACGTGTGATTCTCGGAGCGCAAAGCGGCGGTGAACGCGTCGAGGCTCGCGTCGAGCGGCTCGAGACCGCCGGCGTTCAGAGCTTGCAGACCCGCGTCGCCGTCGACGACGCGGAGCGCGGCGCGGCGCTGCGTGCCCGCTTCGGTAAGCCACAGCCATCCGTTGTCGAACTCGAAGGCGACGAGGATGTTGCGGCCCCCGAGTTTTGGCGCGGTAGCTTTCCAATGCAGCCGGCCCGCGATCATAAGATGCAACACGAGCCACAGGCCGCCTTCGAGGCCGATCGCGATCTGCTTGCCGACGCGGCGAATTTCGCGCACCGTTCGGCCATAGGTTGCGCTGATTGGTGGAGCGGTCGAGCGCAACAGGAACGGTGACTTGACCATCGCGCGCACGAGCTGGTGGCCGACGACTCGCGCCTGCAAGGCTTCGACGTAGACGCTGACATCCGGCAGTTCTGGCATTAGAGTTGACGCGCGCAGGCCATGTTAGATTTACCCTGAAGACTTATCCTGAATTTTTGCCGATGAGGATGCGCCGATGAGCTACTTTCTTGCCAAGACTGAACCGGGAACTTATTCGATCGACGACCTCGAGCGCGACCAGCGCACCGCATGGGACGGCGTGACCAATCCGCAAGCGGTCCGCGCGATTCGCGAGATGAAGCCGGGGGACATCGTATTCATCTATCACAGCGGCGGGGTTTCGAGCGTGGTCGGGATGGCGGCGGTGAAATCGGCGCCGCGCGACGATCCCAAAAATGCAAAGTCGGCGGTGGTCGAGCTGGAATACGCGGGACGGATCGAGCCGCCGGTAACGTTGGCGGAGATCAAGCAGTCGAAGAAGTTCGATGACTGGGCGCTGGTGCGGCAAGGGCGCCTGTCGACGATGGCAGTCCCCGAGAAATTCGTCACGTGGATGCGCGCGCGCTATCCGAAGGCGAAGATCTAGGCGCGGCAAGGCTCCCGGGATTCTTCGCCGCAGCGGCTCTGAATGACACAAAGAGAGGCCGCGGCGAATAGACACACACGAGCGAGCACTTTGCCCTGTGTCTGTTCACCGCAGAGTCCTTCTTTGTGTCATTCAGAGTGGAGTCTGCGGAACGAAGAATCCCGGTCCTTTTGTCCGCACGATTTTAGGCGCGATTCTGGAATAGTCAAAAAAGAACGGAGGCGGTCGTGATGACCGCCTCCGCGTTATCCGAACTAAACTAAGGTGCGACTACGGAGTGGCCTTGGCCGGCTTCGCTTCGTTGAACTTCAAGCTCAACGCGGCAACGCCCGCGGCCACGTTCAAGCCATTCTGTCCTTCGATCGAAACCGGCTGCAATGCAATCGAGCTGTTGAAGCCGCCGACCAATACGTTCGCGCCCGCGCCGACTCCGACCGCAGCGCTGGCAGTAGCTCCGCCGTAGTGGCCCGCAAGTGCGCCCTGGCCGAGGTTGGTGGTCGGGGCAAGCACGGCCCACATAATCACGCCCGACGACAAGTAGCCGATGTCAGCGCCGAACTTGGTGATCGAGCCGGTGTAGTACTCGGTGTAGCCCGGCTGCAGCGCATAGGCGCACTCCAGCTTACGCGACGAGCCGAAAATAAATCCCCATCCGGCCGCGACGTGACAAGTGAGGTATCCTGCGCGAACCGCAGCTTTGCTGCCGCCGCCATCCTGTGCCCGTGCCGATGGTGCGCCGGTGGCGAGTGCTACCGCCAACCCTAATGCGATTACCATTCCTCGTGTCTTCAGAATCATTGTCTCCTCCGTTCTCTGCTGAGGCTGTCCGTTCCGGTTGGCCGGACCCCGAGGAAAAGCTCCTCTAGTTGGTTACCCAGTCGAGGTGCAAAACTCGCATTTTGCTTGGTCAAATGCAATACGATCTGCCCGAGTCGCAGGGTCGAGACAGGGTTAATCACTTGACTATGATCTGCCGATCCAGCACCATCCTGCGGACTTGGTTGAAGCCAAGGCACTAGGAGAACCTATCGATGAGCCTTAAGTCTATTCTCGCAAGTTTCACCGTCGCTTCGCTGGCGATTTGCGCGCTTACGCTGACCGCGTCCGCACAGAGCTCGCAGAAGCAGCTAGACCTCGCGGCCGCGCGCGCGCAGCGCAAGGCAACGGTGGGCGCCAACATGAATCTCAGCTCCGACGAGGCGGCAAAGTTCTGGCCGGTTTACGACGCCTACGAAGCGGCGATGGACAAGGTCGAGGATCGTCACGTTCGCGAGCTCAAGGAATTCGCGAAGAACTACAACAATCTGACCGATGACGCCGCGAAGAAGAAACTCGACGAAGTGTTGGCAATCCAGCAGGCGCGGCTCGACGTGCAGAAGGAATTCGTTCCGCAGTTTCGTGCGGTGGTCTCGCAAGTGAAGGTGACGCGCTTCTATCAGATCGACAACAAGATCCAGGCGCTGATCCAGTGCGACATCGCGCAGCTGGTGCCGCTGGCGGCAGCGCCGGGCGAGGCTACTCCGCAGCAGTAAGCGGGACGACCAAACTCCGCCTGAACAGCGCGTGAGGGCGGAGTTATTTTTTCCTGAGGCGATCGATCGATGCGAGGATGAGCTTGCCGGCCGCCTCGCGATCGACCCAGTCGCCGACTTTCACCCACTTGCCCTTCTCGAGATCCTTGTAGTGGCGGAAGAAGTGATCGATCTGGTCGAGCATTATCTTGGGCAGGTCGGTGTAGTTGGCGATTCCGTCGAAGTAGGGATTCAGCTCGTCAACCGGCACCGCGAGAATTTTCTCGTCGATGCCATTTTCGTCTTCCATCAGCAACGCGCCCACCGGACGGCACCTGATGACTGCGGCGGGAGCGACCGGCACCTGTGACAGCGCGAGCACGTCGATCGGGTCTCCATCCTGGGCCAGAGTATTCGGGATAAAGCCGTAGTTGGCGGGATAGTACATCGCGGTGTGCAGAAAACGATTGACGAACAGCGCGCCTGACGCCTTGTCGAGCTCGTACTTTACCGGGACTCCGCCTTGCGGAATTTCCACCAGCACGTTGATGTCGTCGGGCGGATTGCGGCCAGGCGGAATTCTAGTGACGTCCATGCGAATGCAGCCTCCGAAAACTGCAGTGAGTAGAGCATGCGATCGCGTTTGAGGCCATCGCAAACCCGCCGTATTGCCTTAGTCCTCACTTCGAAATAGATACGGGTCAAACACTCAAGCGGAAATCCAAACGGAGGAACGGCGATGGCTCTTCACGGCGGATGCCTTTGCGGCGGTGTGCAATACGAAATCAACGGCAAGCTCGAGAATGCCGGAATCTGCCACTGCTCGATGTGCCGCAAGAACAGCGGCTCGGCGTTTGTGGCGGCGGCGCAAGTCGCAGCGAAAGATTTCAAATGGACCAAGGGCGAGAGCTTGCTGGGGAGTTATGCTTCGTCGCCCGGCGCAAAGCGGATGTTCTGCAAGAATTGTGGCTCGCCAATCGCAGGCGGCGGTGAGTCGATGAAGGACAGCTTGTTCATCAACCTG
>Ga0210391_10000910_pt1 | contig 28428 bp, 26 predicted proteins | sample IncBWC12OmetaG_FD_160573 | JGI IMG/M metagenome (GOLD analysis project Ga0210391, IMG submission 160573) | Forest soil microbial communities from Barre Woods Harvard Forest LTER site, Petersham, Massachusetts, United States - Inc-BW-C-12-O ... | reverse complement strand
ACTTTGAGGTGGCACTTCGATGACTGACGAAAAAACAAAGAACCTGGACCTCGCGATTTCTCAAATTGAGAAACAGTATGGCAAGGGCTCGATCATGCGGTTGGGCAACAAGGACGTCCTTGTTCCTGTGAACGTGATTCCGACCGGCTCGATTTCGATCGACTCCGCGTTGGGCGTCGGCGGATTTCCGCGCGGGCGCGTGATTGAAGTATACGGACCGGAATCCGGCGGTAAGACCACGCTCACGCTGCACGTGATCGCCGAAGCGCAGAAGCTCGGAGGCCAGGCGGCGTTCATCGACGCCGAGCATGCGCTCGATCCGGTATACGCGCGCAAGCTTGGAGTGGACGTGGACAACATGCTGGTGTCGCAGCCGGACAACGGAGAGCAGGCGCTGGAAATCGCAGAAGCGCTGATCCGTTCGAACGCGGTGGACATCATCGTGGTGGACTCGGTGGCGGCGCTGGTTCCGCGCGCTGAACTTGAAGGCGACATGGGCGACGCGCAGATGGGATTGCAGGCGCGGTTGATGTCGCAGGCGCTCCGCAAGCTCACCGGCATCGTGGCGAAGTCGCGCACCTGCCTGATCTTCATCAACCAGATCCGCGAAAAGATCGGCGTGATGTTCGGCAATCCTGAGACGACCACCGGTGGCCGCGCGCTGAAATTCTACGCTTCGGTACGCGTGGACATTCGGCGCATCCAGTCGATCAAAGAAGGCGATCGCGTGGTGGGTTCGCGCACGCGCGCAAAAATCGTGAAGAACAAGGTGGCGGCGCCGTTCCGCGAAGCCGAGTTCGACATTATTTACGGAGAGGGCGTTTCGCGCGAGGGCGACTTGATTGATACCGGCGTGAACGCGGGCATCCTCGAGAAGTCCGGCACGTGGATTTCGTACAAGACCGACCGGCTTGGACAGGGCCGCGACAACGCGCGCCAGTTCCTGAAGGAGAATCACGATATCCGCAACAAGTTGGAGCAAGAGTTGCGCAAGCACCTCGGCCTGCCGAACCCGCAGGGCACGTCGGACGCCACCAACGGTTCAGCGAAGCCGGAAGCCGTGCACAAGCCGAATGGCGATGCGCACAAAGTCGCGCCGGAAGCCGCGAAAACTGCGGCAAAGGCGGCGACCGCGGGCTCGTCGCGCGCTTCACGGTAGCCTCTGACCTATCGGAAAAGCAAAACGGCGAAGGGCCTTTGAGGGCTCTTCGCCGTTTCCATTTTCATCGCCGGCAAAACTGTACGAAAGGCCAGTCGTAGCTAACGCGAACGCCGGCCGCAAATGCAGTTGCGCTCGGTCGTAACATTTCCTTAAACTAAGTTCATCGCGCCGGAAATCAGGCGGCGTAGGGCCAAACGACTTAGATGCGACGGTATCCAGCTTCAGCTCAGACTCTTGCGGTCGTTTTATCTTTTTTCCTCAGCGGCGCGGCGAACAGCGCCGTGGCAGCTCCGTACCCTGCTGCAAATCCGCCGGCAAAATCTTCCTCCAAGAAACATCATCGCGGCACAGTCGATAAGGCAGTCGATCCGACGAAGGGCGACGTTGCCGATTACGACGATCCCGTGATTCGTCAGCTGGCGATCGACGCGCTGGGCCACTCGAATGGCTCGGTGCTGGCAATGGATCCTGCCACTGGGCGCATCCTGACGATCGTCAATCAGAAGATGGCTTTCTCATCGGGCTTCGAGCCGTGCTCGACGATCAAGCCCGTGATCGCGCTGGCCGGCCTTGAAGAAGGCGTGATCACTCGCGACACGATGCTGAAGATCGGGCGCCGCCGGTACATGGATTTGACCGAGGCGATGGCGCACTCGAACAACACGTATTTTGAGGAAGTCGGCAGCGAGCTGGGATTTTCGCGCGTGCACAACTACGCGTTTGAAGTGGGGCTCGGGCAGCGTGCGGGCTACAACATTCCGGAAGAGCAGCCGGGCTTTTTGCCGTCGGCGCCTCCGGCGTATGGCGGCGTACGGCGCATGTCGAGCTTCGGCGAGGGCATCCGGCTGACGCCGTTGCAACTCGCGTCGCTGGTTTCGACCCTCGCGAATGGCGGGACGCAATATTTTCTGCAGTACCCGCGCACCGAGGCGGAGCGCGAGAATTTTACGCCGCGCGTCAAGCAGCAGCTTGATATCGCGCCGCTTCTGCCGGATCTGCGCGAAGGCATGCTCGCGGCGGTGATGTACGGCACGGCCAAGCGAAGCTACGATCCGGACGGCGAACAGTCGCTGGGCAAGACCGGAACGTGCAACGACGAAAATCTCGGCGGGCGGTTGGGCTGGTTTGTTTCGTATGCGGACCAGGCGCATCCGCGCATTGTGCTGGTGGTGCTGATCCGCGGCGGCTCACGGTCGATCAGCGGGCCGCGCGCTTCGGAAATCGCTGGACACATTTACCACGGGCTGCGCGAGAAGAATTATTTCGCGGAGAACGCGCAGCGCATCCAATCGATGCCGGCGGGCGCGTCGCAGTAGTTTTTTGTTTCAGTAGGTCAACCCCTTCAAAAATTTGGAATGAACGGAGTGGCGGGCAGGGTTACTGGCTCGCGCATTTCGTCCCATTTCTCTTTTCGCGAATCCTTCGCCCTTGTTATCCTCTGTGGCCATACATGCTGGAAGCTGAATCCAAACCGAGCCGAATGCCATTGGCGCTGCGCATCGCGCTGTGGGGCGTGCTGCTCACGGTGGCGGGCGCGACGATTGTGTACTCGTTCCGCATGCGTTCGACGGCGGAGGAACAGTTTACGGAGGAGATTTCGGCGTCGCACGTGGAGACGCATCGGATTCAGGATCAGGTAGTCGTCTTTACTGACGAAATTCTTCCGGCGGGGCATCCCTTCAATGCGCTGTTACAGGATCTCGGCGTCGCGCCGGATCTTGCGTCGCGCGCCGTGATGTCCGCGCAGTCGGTGTTCGACCTGCGGCACCTGCGCGCGGGCAACCAGCTTTCGATCGGGCGCACGGTGATGGGCGAGTTGCGCGAAATTCGATACCGCATCGATGCGGACCGGGTGCTGCACCTCACTCCCTCGAACGGCGACTTTCACGCGGAAGTGCAGACGATGCCATCGGAGACGCAGACGAAGGGCGTCGCGGGCGAAGTACACGGGTCGCTATTCGGTGCGGTGATCGATGCGGGCGAGCGACCGGAACTGGCGATGCGACTCGCGGACATTTTCGGATGGGACCTCGACTTCTACACCGATCCGCGGCCGGGCGACACGTTCCGCGTGGTGGTCGAAAAGAAGATGCTCTCGAATGGCGAGATGTCGTCGTACGGGCGCATCCTGATGGCGGAATACAACAATGGGCCGCGGACGTATCGCGCGGTGCTATTCCACGATCCGACGGGCGCGCCGGCGTATTACACGCCGGACGGGAAGTCGATGAAGAAGGCGTTTTTGCATTCACCGCTCAAGTTTCAGGCGGTGATCACGTCGCACTTTTCGAACAGCCGCTTCCATCCGATCTTGAAAGAATACCGACCGCATCTTGGCATCGATTACGCGGCGCCTAGCGGTACGCCGGTGCAGACGATCGGCGAGGGGCGCGTGATTTTCGCGGGGCCAAAGGGCGGCGCGGGCAACCTGATCGAGATCCAGCACACCAACGGATACACCACGTACTACATGCACCTTTCGCGGATCCTGATTCACGGCGGGGAGCATGTGACGCAGGGCGAGACGATCGGGCTTGTGGGAATGACGGGGCTTGCTACCGGGCCGCACCTGGATTTTCGGATTCAGAAAGGGAAGGATTTTGTGAACTTCGAGCGGCTGCCGCTGCCGCCGTCGGACCCGATTTCGAAGCGCGATATGCCGGCGTTCGCGGAAGCGCGCGATTCGGCCGATGCGTTGATGCCGTCGCTGAGCGCCGCGCACAATGCGCCTGCCGTGGCGAGCAACTCCGCCGTGCCGACGCCGTTTCCCGCGCCGGCTTCTTCAAGCCAGTAGCCTCAAGCTCAGGTCCGCTTCTGTTCAAGCTGCGTTCGCGCGCGACTACTCAACGATTCATTTGTATGTGTTAATGGAGTTCAGCGGGGACGCGAAACCCGGGCCGGGTTGCGCGTTGACTTGGCTTTCTGCGACAGCCTAAGATGCGGGTTTGAGCAGTGCCCACACGTGAGCGACCAGACCGTCTCGCACTATCGAATTCTCGATAAAATCGGCGCAGGCGGAATGGGCGTAGTCTATCGCGCGCATGACGACCGGCTCGGCCGCGATGTGGCGCTGAAGTTCCTTCCTGACGAGCTCAACAACGATAAGACTGCGCGCGCGCTGCTAATTCGCGAGGCGCGGACCGCCTCCGCACTGAACCATCCCAACATTTGCACGATCTATGACGTGGGCGAGGCGGACGGGAAAAGCTACATCGTCATGGAGTTCGTGAACGGGCGTCTGCTGGCGGAGCAGATTCCGGAAGAGGGGCTCCCCGTCGATACGGTGATCCGACACGGCGAACAGATCGCGGACGCGATTGCGCACGCGCATGAACGCGGCGTGATCCACAGGGACTTGAAGTCGCCGAACGTGATCGTGATGCCCGGCGGCCGGTTGAAGGTGCTGGATTTCGGATTGGCGAAGCACATGACGCCGGGCGAGATTTCCCTGAAGACGCAGTCGATCAGCACGCTGACGTCAGAAGGCGCGATCGTCGGGACGATGCATTACATGGCGCCGGAATTGTTCCGTGGCGATCCGGCCGATGCGCGCAGCGACATTTGGGCTCTGGGCGTGATGCTGTATGAAATGGCCGGCGGGAAGCGGCCGTTTCGCGGAAGGACTTCGTATGAATTGAGTTCGATGATCCTGCACGATTCGCCTCCCCCGCTGCGCGATAACGTGCCGTTGGGATTGAGGGCAGTGATCGAGCACTGCCTGGCGAAGGATTCGGCACAGCGGTATCAACATGCGAGCGAGGTGCGGGCGGCGCTGGAGGCGCTGCGAACGAACTCATCGGTGATACCGGCGAGCGCGCTGTTGCCGTCTGGAATTCAGGCGCCTGCGGGTCCGGCACCAAGCTGGTCGCGCGCGAAACGCGCAGTTGTGGCGTCGCTTGCAGCGGTAGGACTGCTGATCGCAGCGGCGGTCGTCTGGAAGCTGGTGGAGGTCAAGTGGCGCGGGGCACCGGCGGTAGGCGCGGCGTCAATCCAATCGTTAGCGGTGCTGCCGCTGGAAAATCTCACCGGCGATCCCAAGCAGGATTATTTCGCGGACGGAATGACGGACGCGTTGATCACCGAACTTTCGCAGATCCAGAAGCTGCGCGTGATCTCGCGAACTTCCGTGATGCAGTACAAGGACAAGCACGAAAGTCCTGCGCAGATTGCGGAGGAGCTGGGGGTTGACGCGCTGGTGGAAGGTTCTGTTCTACGCTCGAACGATCGCGTGCGCGTATCGGCGGAACTGGTGCAGCCGAAGACGGGGCAGAACCTGTGGGCGCACAGCTACGAACGCACTAACACGGACATCCTGGCGCTGCAGAGCGACGTGGCGCGCGACGTGGTGACGCAAATTCAAATTCAATTGACGCAACCGGAGAAGGAGCGGCTGGCGAAATCGCGAACGGTGGTTCCTGCGGCGTACGACGCGTACCTGCGGGGAAACTATGAGGTCGCGAAGCGAACGGGCGAGGGAGTGACGCAAGCCGTGGACGATTACCGCCAGGCGATTCAACTCGATCCGACGTATGCGCCGTCGTATGCGGGCCTGGCGGCGGCGCTGACGCTCTCGGCGGATTACAAGGATGTGCAGTCTTCGGAAGTGTTGCCGGAAGCGGAAGCGACCGCGGTGAAAGCGCTGCAGCTGGACGATTCACTCGCGTCAGCGCATGCCGTACTGGGCTTTATACGGTTGTACCGCCTGGAATGGCCCGGCGTGCTGGATGAATTCGAACGCGCGATCGTGCTGAATCCTGGAGACGCGAATACGCACCACTGGTATGCGCTTGCCCTTTCCGCAGCAGGAAGAAGCGGTGAAGCCATCTCCGAAATGAAGATTGCACAGGAGCTCGACCCGCGATCGCTGATCATCAACGCCAATTTGTCGTGGGTCTGCTATCTTGGCGGAAAAGTCGATGAAGCCATCGCGCAGGCGCAGAAAACCGTGGCGCTGGACTCGAGCTTCGCGGTGGCGCACGGAAATCTGGGGCAGGCGTATCTCGCGAAGGGCGAATACGAAAAGGCCCTCGGCGAACTGAAACAGGCGCTGACGCTTTCCGGGAACGAAACTTCGTTCAAGGCGGAACTGGCGAACGCTTATGCCGTAGCGGGAAAAAAGACCGAGGCGCTGGCAATCCTTCACGAGTTGACGGAACTATCGGCTCACCAATACGTTTCGCCATACAACATGGCCCTGATCCACACGGGGCTCGGCGACAAGGATCAAGCGTTTCAGTGGCTGGACAAAGCGTACGACGAACGATCGGTACGGCTGATCAATATCGCGGTGCATCCGCGGTTTGCGAGTTTGCGGAGCGATCCGCGATTCGCGGAATTGGTGAAGAAGATCGGACTACCGATGCCGGCCGGCACCGGGAATTCCAATTGAATATCAAATCGAGTGGTTAACGGCGAGCCGCACGCAATGTTTCTTGACGCTGCGTTGCGGGTCAACTACACTCACGCGCATACGGCACGCACCGCCGCGAATCGGCCCTATTCCCCAGGATCATAGAAATCGAGTGCGCCCGACCGGATGAGGAGAGCGGCATGGCCAAAGTGAAGTTCACACTGAAGAATGTGACGCGAGAGATCGAGAAATCGCGGAAAACGCTCAAGGCGCTACGCAGCAAAGTAACCAAAGCCGACCAGAAAAAAATCGACCTGAACTTGAAGGCGTTGGAGAGAACGCACGGCATCGTCGCGCATATTTGCCGTCCACCGACGTTGTTCGGCCAGACATTCACGACCAAATCGAAGTAAGGGACTCGAGTTCGAGAATAGCGAAGGGTTACGTTGCTCGTGATGGCGAGGAATCCGCGACGTGGCCCAAAGGAAGGTCGACGTGGCCAAGGTCAAATTTACGCTCCACCCAATCGCCGCGGATATCCGCCGAGCGCAGGAAAAATTGCGCGAGCTTCGTCCGAAGGTAACCAAAGCCGATCAGAAGAAAATCGATCTGAATCTCCGCGTGCTGGAAAAGTCCTATCGTCTGATCGAATTTCCTTGTCCCAAGTCGCGAACCGAAATACCGCCGCTGTTCGGGCAAACATTCACGACGAAGGGCTGATCGATCGCGCGGGCCCGTACCTTATTTCGAGAGATACGTAGCGGTTCCGATCGCGCGATTGTTCCCGAATGACTAAAGCAAAGAAGGCCCTCTTCCGGCGATCTCCCTGCCTGGTGTCATACTGGCGCGGCAAAAATCTGATTTTTGAGAATTACGCGACGGGCAAGGGCGCGATGGCGGCGCCGATCACCTCCGAAGTTCTGAATTTCTTTAGCGACTGGCGTCCACTCGAGGCGCTGGCGTGCCACCTTCCGCAATATTCTCCAGCTTCATTGCGCGCAGCCGTAGCGGGACTCGCACGGCTCTCGTTGCTGCAGCGCTCCGATCGCAAACATGACAAAACGGAACGTGCGATGGATTCGTGGAAGTATTGGAATCCCGCAGCGGGATTTTTCCATTTCACCGGGCGGGACCTGCCGTACACGGCTGATCTCGTCGAGACGCGGCGGTTCCTCGAAGAGTTGAATCACGAGATCGCGATGCCCGTGCCAGTGAAGCGTTATCCGAGAGCGGCACACACAAAACTCTTGGCGCCGCGAGAAGCCGGAGAATTTCCACGGGTGCTGTCTTCACGCCGGACTTGGCGGAGATTTGCGCGAGGGAAACTGTCGTTCGCGGACCTGAGCACGCTGATGGGGCTCACGTTTGGAGTGCGCGAGTGGGCTGAAGTGCCGCCGCTCGGGCGATTCGCGGTGAAGACGTCGCCGTCGGGCGGTGCACTGCATCCTATCGAGGCATACCTAGTGGTGCGCGATGCCGAAGGCGTTGCGCCAGGAATTTATCACTACGACGCGGACAAGCACCGGCTGGACCTGGTGCGACGCGGCATGACGCGCAATCGAATGTCGGACTACGTGATCGGTCAGCGGTGGCTGTCGGATGCTTGCGTCTACGTGGTAATGGCGGGCGTGTTTACGAGGACGCAATGGAAATATCGCTATCCGCGCGCGTATCGCGTGGTGCTGGCGGAGACGGGACACTTGTGCCAGACATTTTGCCTGACGGCAACGTGGCTGGGGCTCGCGCCGTTCTGCACGATGGCGCTGGCGGATTCAATGATCGATCGAGATTTGGGGATCGATGGGGTGACGGAAGGGTGTTTGTACGTCGCGGGAGTGGGGATTCGCCCAGCGGGTCTGGATTGGAAGACGGCTTCGCTGCCGATTGATCCGACGGGGAAGACACGGAGTTTTCAGCGATAGCCGCTGTTGCGACTTGCCGTATACGAAGTAACCGGATGCAATTGGATAGCGCGGCCGTGCGCGGAGTTGCCAGGTAATCTGTAGCGTGGGCGACGTTGCGCAGCCAGAACTGGCTACCCCACTACCCGAGGTTACGCGCGGACTTCCCAGGTGTCGCCGGCGCGGAGGAGTTTGCCCAGGTCGCCTTTACCGCGCTTGGCTTGGACTTCGCGGATCTGATCGTTGATCAGATCTTCGTAGCGCGGAGTGCCTTCGATGCCGCGCAATACGCCGATCGGAGTGGGGAAGCCTTCGAGCGTGTCTATGCGCGAGAGCGCAAAGGCGTAAAGCGGATTCGGATCGCTGTCATTGTGGACGAGCAGGTCGTTCTCGGTGGCGCCATTGCCGAGCGTGACGACTTCGAGCTCGAGGCCTTTCATGCGAATGCCCTTGTCGCGATTCTTGCCGAAGACGAGCGGCTTGCCGTGCACGAGTTCGAGCACGTTGTCGTGGCGCGTTTCTTTTTCGGTGAGCGTCTCCCACGCGCCGTCGTTGAAAATGTTGCAGTTCTGCAGAATTTCCACATAGGCCGAACCAGAGTGCGCGGCGGCTTTCTTCAGCGTTTCCTTCAGGTGCACTTGGAAGACGTCAACGGACCGCGCGACGAAGGTCGCTTCGGAACCGAGCGCGACCGAAAGTGGGTGGAAGGGGCGGTCGACCGAGCCGAATGGCGTCGACTTCGCTTTCTTGCCGACTTCCGAGGTCGGTGAGTACTGGCCTTTCGTAAGACCGTAAATTTTGTTGTTGAACATCAACACTTTCAGGCCAACGTTGCGGCGCAGCATGTGAATGGTGTGATTGCCGCCAATCGAGAGGGAATCGCCGTCACCGGTGGCGACCCAGACGTCGAGGTCGGGACGCACGAGCTTCACGCCGGTGGCGATTGCGGGTGCGCGGCCGTGAATCGTGTGGAAGCCGAACGTGTTCATGTAGTACGGGAAGCGGCTGGAGCAGCCGATGCCGGAAATGAAAACGAAATTCTCGCGCTTCACGCCGAGTTCGGCGAAGACCATCTGCACGGCCGAGAGGATCGCGTAGTCGCCGCAACCGGGGCACCAGCGGATTTCCTGGTCGGTCTGAAAGTCGCGCTTCTTGTAAATCGGAAGTGTATCCGTGGCCAATCCGTTTCTCCTGAACGCGTTCTACAGAACGCCGAGCAATTCCTCGATCTTGAATTCGATTTCCGACTGTTTGAATGGCTTGCCTTGAATTTTGCCGTAGCTTATCGCGTCGACGAGAAACTTAGCGCGGAGCAGCATAACGAGCTGGCCCATGTTCATTTCGGGCACCAGAACTTTTTTGTAGCGCTTGAGCACATCGCCCAGATTGCGCGGCATGGGATTCAAGTGGCGCAGATGAACGTGGCCGATCTTGCGGCCCTTGGCGCGCTGCGCCTTCATCGCGGCGGTGATTGGTCCGCTGGTCGAGCCCCACGCAACGATCAGCAAATCGCCTTGCGCGTCACCCTCAGGGACGAGGTCCGGAATGTCCTGCGCGATACGCGCTACTTTTTCGGCGCGGGTGCGGACCATGTGCTCATGGTTCAGCGGGTCGTAGCTGATGTTGCCGGTGACGTCCTGCTTCTCTATGCCGCCGACGCGGTGCTCGAGGCCCGGCGTTCCGGGAATCGCCCAGGGGCGTGCCAGGGTTTCCGGATTGCGCCGGTAGGGTTGGAAGCCTTCGGGATTCGTTTCGTACTTCACCGGAATTTCCGGCAGCTCATCAAGCGTAGGAATTTTCCACGGCTCGGCGCCGTTGGCGAGGTAGCCGTCGGAGAGAATGATGACCGGAACCATGTACTTTATGGCGATGCGGCTGGCTTCGAGCGCGATCCAGAAGCAGTCGCCGGGAGACGCGGGCGCGAGGACCGGAATCGGAGCTTCGGAGTTGCGGCCGAAGAGCGCCTGCAGAAGATCGGCTTGTTCGGTCTTGGTCGGAAGGCCGGTGGAAGGGCCGCCGCGCTGAATGTCGCAAACGACGAGAGGCAACTCGACCGCGACAGCGAGGCCGAGCGCTTCGGTCTTGAGCGCCATGCCCGGGCCGGACGTGGTGGTGATGCCGAGCGCTCCGGCATATGCCGCGCCGATCGCGGCGGTGATGGCGGCGATTTCGTCTTCGGCCTGGAACGTCATCACGCCGAAATCTTTGTGTGCCGCCAGCTCATGAAGAATGTCCGACGCTGGCGTGATGGGATAAGAGCCGAGGAACAATTTGATATTGGCTTTCTGCGATGCAGCGACGAAGCCGAGAGCGAGCGCGGCGTTGCCGCTGATGTTGCGGTAGAGGCCGGGTTCGAGCTTCGCGGGTGGAATGTCGTACGTGACTTGGAACGATTCCGAAGCGTCGCAGTAGCTGTAGCCCGATTTCATAGCGAGCAGGTTGGCCTGCACGAGGATCGGCTTGCTCTTGAACTTGTCGTTCAGCCAGCGCTCGGTGGCTTCCATGGAGCGGTTATAGAGCCAATAGCACATGCCGAGCGCAAAAAAGTTTTTGCACCGGTCCATGCTCTTCGTGTCGAGGCCGAGATCCTTCAGCGCGGCGCGAGTTAACTTGGTGAGTTCGACTTTGAACAGGCGATAGCCGTCGAGCGTGTGATTGTCGAGCGGGTTCTCGGTCTGATTGGCCTTGCGCAGATCGGTTTCAAGAAAGTGGTCGACGTTGACGATGAGAATGCCGTTCGGTTTCAGGTCAGCGAGATTCATCTTCAGCGCGGCGGGATTCATCGCGACGAGCGCGTCGACCGCATCGCCCGGCGTGTACACGTCGGTCGAGGAAAAATGAACCTGGAAACCACTGACGCCCGGCAGAGTGCCCGCAGGAGCGCGAATTTCGGCGGGGAAGTCCGGGAAGGTCGCGAGATCGTTCCCGAAAAGGGCAGCGGTATTGGTGAACTGGCTGCCGGTGATCTGCATTCCGTCGCCCGAGTCGCCGCAGAAGCGGATGACCGCGTTTTCCACGGTCTCGCGCCGGCGCTCCAGGGGTTCAGTAATCGTCGAAGCCATTCGTGTTCAGGACCTCAAGTTAAATTGGCACAGTGCTGCGGCTGCATTGAAAGATGCGCGGATTGTCTCGCAGGATGCGGCAGGATCCGTGGTCAATCGAAACGGCAGGCCCAAGCTGCGCGTCTCAATGTTAGGCGGTCGATACGCCGGTACGAACCATTTCGCGGCGCGGTCCGATGCTCAACGCAACGACGTAAAATTCACCGGGCGCGTGGGCGGCAACTCTGCCAAGACCGCGGACAAAGCTCGTGCATCTTCCTTTGTAGGTTAGCATAGAGCGGCGCGTTTCGCCCCAAGCCGTGCCCGCGGTGTTGCTGTTCGGATGCATAGAAAAATGGGATTGGACTTTCTAAAATTCGCGCAGGGCCAGGCGCGGAAGGCGCCGGCGACGGCCTCGCATGCCGTGCGCCACTGGTTCTTCCATTTGGGAGGGCTAGGTCTGATCCTGCTCGGCATCATCGACAGCTCGGTAATTCCCGTTCCGGGAAGCGTCGACGCGATGACGATCATTCTTTCGGCGCACGAAAAAACACTGTGGATCTACTACGCCGTGATGGCGACGGTAGGCTCGGTGCTGGGCGCCTACTTCACGTTCCGCATCGCACGAACGCAGGGCGAGAAGGCGATGAGCAAGCGCTTCTCGGCGCGGACGATCAAAAAGGTGAACCGCATATTCGAGAAGTACGGTTTCAGTGCGATTGCGGTTCCAGCGCTGCTGCCGCCGCCGATGCCGATGGTTCCGTTTGTGATCGCGGCCGGCGCGATGAAATATCCGGTGCAGAAATTCCTGCTGGCGATGACCATCGGCCGCGCCACACGATACGCGATCTTGGCTTACCTGGGTGCCAAGTACGGGCGGCAGATTTTCGCCGTGGTGGTCGCGCACGGTTGGACTTTCCTCTACGTCCTGATCGGGCTTTCCGTGCTGGCCTTTCTGGTGTGGTTTTTCGGGTTTCGGCACAAGAAGCCTGCACTCGCTCACGGCGCGGATTAAGCTGGGCGGCGTGTCTCGTTGAAATCTTGCTTCAGGAGCTAAAGCTCCAATCAGAGAAGTCTGCAAGGGTACGGGCAAAAGCCCGCTCCTTCCTGGCTCCGGGTCAAGTTCTAGGAGTACCTACCTTTACCCTTTTCGCACAGTTTCGTAAGGTTCATCCCGTCTCCCTGCGAGAAATGCTAGCGTTATGAAAAGCCCCTGGGAGTAGTGTGTGACCGAGTTTGAGGACACCAATTCGCCCGGCGCTGAAAAGCGCCGAAGCACGCGCATCATCAAGTCTCTGCCCATCACGGTGACGGGCACGGACGCGCTCGGACAGGAATTCCGCGAGTCCACGCACACGGTGATGATCAACTGCTACGGGTGCAAATATCAGTCGGTTCACTACGTCCCGAAGAATACCCAAGTTTCAATAGACGTTCACCGCTTACACAAACGATTGCCGTCGCGCGCTGTGCGTGGGCGCGTGATCTGGGTGCAGCGGCCGCGGTCGTATCAGGACGTCTATCACATCGGGCTCGAATTCGAAGTCGCGGGCAACGTTTGGAGCCTGGCTGCGCCGCCGGCGGACTGGTTTCCGTTTCCCGGCGACGAACAAGAGACGCGCGAATTTGAGAGCGAGAGTGAACCGGGGTCCGCGAAGGTCGCGCCGATCGGCGCGGGGCGGCGGAACTTAGAATCCGAGCAGGTGCTGCTGGTGCCGTCGTCAGTTGCGGTAAGCGAGGACTTCGAAGTCGACGTTACCGCGGAAATCTCCGCGGTGTCGAAGCCCGCGCCGCATCGAATGCCGAACGGCGAGCGCTACCGCGACCGGCAGAATCTCTCGATGCGGGAAATGGTGCGCGAGATCGTCGACGAAAAACTGAACGAGCATTCGGTGACGATGAGGAGGCACTTCGACGATTCTCTGCAGCAACTGCTCGAAAAAGTGTACGAGCGGATGCAGGCCACAGCCGAAGAATCGACGCAGGAAATTCGCGCGATTCGCGAATCGCTCAGCGTAGTTCCTTCGCCATCGTCGGCAGCTCCCGCGCTAAAAGGGCGTCCGAATCGGCGACGTCGCGGCAATTTCAACGGCGGCGGAAGCAGCCAAGTCTAACTCTCCCTTTTCCACAGCCTTAGCCCTTTCGGACGGTAAATTAAAAAGGGCAACTGTCCCCAAGTACCATTGACTTTCGCTTTTGATTCGCCCAGACTTGCGAAAGATACTACGACCCAAAGGGGCGTTCGATGTCGTTAACAAAACGGCAAAAAGAAGTTCTCAACTACCTGGTAGGATTTCTCAACAAGAACGGCTACTCGCCGAGTTTCGAGGAGATCGCGCACGCGCTGAAGTTGACGTCGCTGGCGACGGTGCACAAGCACCTTTCGACGCTCGAGAAAAAAGGCTTCGTGCGCCGCGGCTACAACCAGAGCCGCTCGATCGAAGTTCTGCAGTTGCCCAAGCCGGTGCGCGAGCAGGTGCTCGAGCGCCAGGTGGCCGAGCTTCCGCTCGCCGGTCGCATCGCGGCGGGCCGTCCGCTGGAAGCGGTGGAAGTGAACGAGACGATCTCGCTGGCGGACTTTGCGCGCGGGCAGGGAACGTACGTGCTGCAGGTGAAGGGCGAGTCCATGCGCGAGGATCATATTCTGGACGGCGACTACATCGTGGTCGAGCAGACGCAGGTAGCGAACCCGGGCGAAATTGTGGTCGCGCTGGTTGGCGATGACGATGCGACGGTGAAGCGTTTTTACCGCGAGCCGGGCGGCAAGGTTCGTTTGCAGCCTGCGAACTCGACGATGTCGCCGATCATGGTGGCGGCGTCTGACGTGAAGATTCAGGGACGCGTCGTCGGCGTTCTTAGAAAATACTAACGTCTCTAGCGCGGCTTATCGCACTACTTCCGAAGCCGGTCCGATTTGCTTTGAATCGGGCCGGCTTTTCTTTTTCCACCGGTTTCGCGAAATAGGACCTTGCCTTCGCGTACCGGTCAGGTTCAAACTCTTCGAGCCTGCACCCAGCAGCCCTCAGTCGAATGCCTCGAAAATGGGGCGCCCTTATCGGGTCGGACACATCTGTTTCATTTTGAATTTGGCACCGCCTGTTCGCGGGACTACATTCAAAGACCCGGTCCTTATATTATCCGATTCTCTGGGCTCCTCCAGCTTGAGCCGAGGAGGGCAAATGTGGGGAGATAAGAAGCCGGACACCGCGAAGGGTCCGCTCCCGCAGCAGTCGAACGGGCATTCGGTTCAGAACGGCAACACGGCAAGCAATCCGAACGGGCCGAGTGCGAATGCACCGGCTTTCACTGGGGAGGCAATAACAATGGCACCAGAGGCGAATTTTTCCAACACCACACCGAGCGGAATCGCGAGGCTGGGATCGACCCTTCACGTGAAGGGCGAAATCACGGGCAATGAAGACCTGCTGATTGACGGCAGCGTCGAAGGCCTCGTGCAGCTCGAAGACCGCAAGCTGACCGTGGGCGCGAGCGCCAAGGTGACGGCGGACGTGATCGCGCGGGAAGTGGTGGTCTACGGCAACGTGAAGGGCAATTTGCGCGCCCGCGACCGCATCGAAATCAAGAAGGACGGCTCGGTGGTGGGCGATTTGACCACCGCGCGCATTTCGATCGAAGACGGCGCCTACTTCAAGGGCTCGATCGAGATCGACAAGACGGGCGACCTGGCGGACAGCGACAAGGGTTCGATCCGGCGCACCGCGAACGCGACGACGTAAGCCCCTCGGCGCGTACCGTTTGGAATTAGAAGGCCCACGGTGGTCCGCTCTTCAGCGGGCGGCCGTGGGCTTTTTGTTTCTTCAAGTGAAACGAATGGACGAGGCCTCAGCCTTTCCTCTTCAACACATAGAAACAGGCGACGCCAATAACTACGGCGAAAGCCATCACATTGAGAGGCACGGTCGCAGTCTGGCCCTCGAAGCCATTTGGAGCCAGGAAGGAACCGGCTGAGAATGCGGTCGCAAATCGGCCTTGGTATGCGCGGGTGTTCCAAATGTATTCGAGAGCCGCGAAATTAAGAGCCACGCTACCGACAAAACCCGTACAAATCGACGCCACGGAGCGCGTTAGGAGCCTCATGCCTGACCCCGCTTTCGAAACGCTGATATTTCATCGGAATGTGTGGGGCATACTCACGCGTTGCAATATCCTCGCCGCGCGTTGGCTCGGCGCGACTTTGGTTGACAGAGTTCCCGCCATCCCTTAGACTCTACGTTTGTCTCTTGAAGGAAGGGTGTGACTGGCTGATGGCTACATATATACCGCGGGGACGTCAGGCGGAAGAACTGACGGTCGGCAGCAACTGGTTCGTGATCGATGCGAGCGGCGTGGTGCTGGGCCGCTTGGCGACGAAGGTCGCGCGGATGCTGATCGGGAAGGACAAACCGACGTATACCCCGCATCTCGATTGCGGTGACCATATCGTCGTTGTGAATGCCGAAAAGGTGAAACTGACGGGGAACAAGATCGACCAGAAAGTGTACTACCGTCACAGTGGATGGCCGGGCGGACTCAAGACAACTCCGATCCGGGCGTTGATGCAACGTCGTCCAGAAGAGGTCGTACGCGAAGCGGTGCTGGGCATGCTGCCCAAGAACAAGCTGCGCGCACGAAGAGCAAAGAAGCTGCGTGTTTATGCCGGAAGTGAAGGCCTCGCGCGCCACACCGGACAAAAGCCTCAGCCGATCGCGCTGTAACCTCGCACCATTCGGTCCTTTAACTTTTTGAGTCCGGCGGAATCTTCCGTCAGGTCTACTTGTCTCCGCAGCCCGGCTGCGAGGGACGCAGTACGAGGGGGAGCTTTGAGCTCGACGAATACGTTTCAGGGATCGGTAAAACAGCACTACGGCACGGGCCGTCGACGCGAGTCGATCGCGCGCGTCTACATCAAACCCGGCGCCGCGAAGTTCACGGTGAACGGACGCCCGGTGGATGAGTACTTCCGCAACGTGGCGTGGCACAAGGCGGCGACCGAGCCGCTGTCGTTCACGCAGATGCAGGACCAGCTGGAAGTGCGCGCCGTGGTCAAGGGCGGCGGCACGGGTGGACAGGCCGGAGCGGTGCGCATGGGACTTTCGCGCGCGCTTTCGGTGCTGAATCCGGAGCTGCGGCCGTCGCTGCGCACGAACGGATTCCTGACGCGCGATTCGCGCATGAAGGAACGCAAGAAGTACGGACAGAAGGGCGCACGCCGCCGCTTCCAGTTCAGCAAGCGCTAAAGCTTCCACGCCGCGCGGGCGCGTGAATCCGGCGCGGCAGATCGAAGAGTTTGGACCCGGCTTCGGAAGTTCGAAGCACAAACGAAGCCGGGTTACATCACGGCCGGCAAGATGCCGGCGAAAAAGGAAGCTGCCGAGCGGAGAGCACGATTCGCCGCCGTGCAAAGTTTCCCTTTCTGAAAAGGAGAACCATGGGAGTCGAGATCACAATGAAAGAGCTGCTGGAGGCCGGCGTTCACTTCGGCCACCAGACGCGCCGCTGGAACCCCAAGATGAAGGAATACATCTTCGGGGAACGCAATGGGATCCACATCATCGATCTGCAGAAGACCCTGAAGATGTTCCGCGAAGCTGCGCGGTACGTTTCGGAGATTACGTCACAGGGCAAACGAATTCTTTTTCTCGGCACCAAGCGCCAGGCCCAGGAAGCCATCGCCGAAGAGGCGAACCGCTGCGGCATGTTCTACGTGAACCACCGCTGGCTGGGCGGCACGCTGACGAACTGGGTCACCCTTCAGAAATCGATCAAGCGCCTGAAGCTTTTGAAGGCGATGAACGAAGACGGCCGCATGGCGGAGCTTTCAAAGAAGGAAGCGGCGCGGCTGGATCGCGAGTTGAAGCACCTGAAGCAGAACTTCTCGGGCGTGGAGAACATGACCACGCTGCCCGATGCGATGTTCGTGATCGATCCGAATGCGGAGCTGATCGCGGTGCGTGAAGCGCGCCGTATGGGCATCCCGGTAGTGGCGATCGTCGATACGAACTGCGATCCGGACCTGGTGGATTGGGTCATTCCGGGCAACGACGACGCGCTGCGCGCGATTCGCCTGTTCACTTCGAAGATTTCCGACGCAGTGGTGGTCGGCAACCAGTCGTTCGAGCAGACGCAGATCGCCGATCAGAAGTCGGTCGACGGCGCGGACGACGGCGTCGATTACGTCGACACCAGCGCCTACGAAGTCTACGAGAAGCAGGAAGGCGACTTCGTCGAAGGCGAGCCCGTGGAAGCAATGGCGGATGAGAATCTGCCGCTGCCGACCGAGGACGAAATCCAGCATCGATAGTTTTGGAACTGAACCTCGACGAGCGGGGCGATGACGGCTCCGCTCCTAACGCAGGGAACTCCGGTTTTAATTTTTCGGCGGTACAGCCGGGCGTTGCGCCGATTGCTGTGCGGTGCAGCTACCAGCCGGAACTCATATAAAGGGATTGGTGTAGAGATGGCAACTCCAGAGAAGAACATTTCAGCGCAGCAGGTGAAGGAACTGCGGGACCGCACCGGCGCGGGATTTTCGGCGTGCCGCGATGCGCTGGCGGAAGCGAATGGTGACCTGCAGCAGGCGATCGACGTCCTGCGCAAGAAGGGACAGGCTGCTGCGGCGAAGAAGGCGCAGCGCTCGACGTCGGAAGGCCTTGTGAGCAGCTACATTCACGCGGGCGGCAAGATCGGTGTGCTGCTTGAAGTGAATTGCGAAAGCGATTTCGTCGCGCGCACGGACGATTTCCAGAAGCTGTGCCACGACATCGCGATGCACATCGCCGCGCTCGATCCGCGCTTTTTGCGCCGCGAGGAAGTTACGCAGGAAATTCTCGACCGCGAGCGCGAGATCTATCGCGATCAAGCGAAACAGACCGGAAAGCCGGAAGCCGTGGTGGAAAAGATCCTCACCGGAAAGATGGAGAAGTTCTACGAGGAAAACTGCCTCTACGAACAGCACTTCATCAAGGACGAAGGCATCACGATCAAGGAACTGGTCGACCAGGCCATCGCCAAGATCGGTGAGAACATCACCGTGAGCCGCTTCTCGCGGTTCAAGGTGGGCGAACTCGAGAGCGGTAAGGACAACGCGGCCGACACGGCTGTGGCGGTTCCGTCGGTCTAAATTGAAACGTGCTTCAAATTTCGGAACGAAGGAAAATCCGCCGCAATGCCGGCGGATTTTTTTTGCCTGCACGACGATTCAAAAGCGAACAGACCGGTTGAAAGATTCAATCAAACAGCCCGTTTTCGACCAGCTTGCGGAGTGTCGCTTGGCGATTCTCTGCTAGAATGCTCGGCGGGCCAGAGGGGCTGGCCAATTCTGCGATGACCAAAGCACAGCTGGCAAAAGACAAGAAGCAGCCGACCGGTTCGCCGGTGTACGAAAGAATTGTGTTGAAACTGTCGGGCGAATCGATGGCGGGGCCGAATGAGTCCGGCATTCACGCCGAGACTGTGCATGAGATTGCGCGCGAAGTGAAGGACACTCACGATCTGGGCGTGCAAGTCGCTATCGTCGTCGGCGGAGGAAATATTTTTCGCGGCGGCCGCCAGAAGGATTCGAGTCTCGCGATCGAGCGTGCTACGGGCGACTACATGGGCATGCTCGCGACGGTGGTCAATGGCCTCGCGCTGGTGGATGCGCTGGAAAAAGTCGGCTGCCACACGCGCCTAATGAGCGCGATCGAGATGCACCAGGTGGCCGAGCCGTTCATCCGGCGCCGTGCGACGCGCCATATGGAAAAGGGGCGCGTGGTGATTTTCGCCGCAGGCACCGGCAATCCTTATTTTTCCACGGACACCGCTGCTGCGCTGCGTGCGATGGAAATCAAAGCCAATGTTATTTTGAAGGCCACGCGCGTCGACGGCGTGTACGATGCCGATCCTGAAAAGGTGAAGAACGCGAAGAAATTCGACCGCATCACCTATATCGACGTGCTGCAGAAGGGGCTTTCGGTGATGGACTCGACCGCCATCTCGCTCTGCATGGACAACAAAATGCCGATCGTAGTGTTCGACATGAACGTGGCGAACAACCTGCGCCGCGTGGTGCTGGGCGAGCACGTTGGTTCGGTGGTCACGGCCGGTTAACGCTGGGATTCTGTTCGATTCGTCCGGAGGCAATTTTTCGATGACCGCAATTGCGACAAGCAAGGACGCCATGGCTCAGGCGCGCACACGCATGGAAAAAGCCGTGGAGGATTTTCGCAAGGAACTTTCGACGGTACGCACGGGACGCGCGAACGTTTCGGTGCTGGATCACGTGCGCGTCGATTATCACGGCACGCCGATGCCGATCAATCAGCTGGGCACGCTGAGCGTGCCGGACTCGTCCACCATCCTGATTTCGCCGTGGGATGCGGGAGCGGTGCCACTGATCGACAAGGCGATCCGCACGTCCGACCTGGGCTTGAACCCCACGAACGACGGAAAGGTAGTGCGCGTGCCGCTGCCGTCGCTGACTGAAGACCGCCGCAAGGATCTGGTGAAGCACATCCACAAGATTGCGGAGAACCACAAGACGGCGCTACGCAACGTGCGCCGCGACATCAAAGAAGCTGTGGAGAAGCTCGAAAAAGAAAAGAAGATGAGCGAGGACGACAAGAAGCGCGGCCTCGACGAGCTTGAGAAACTCACGCACTCCGAGACGAAGAAAGTCGACGACCTGCTCGCCGCGAAAGAAAAAGAATTGATGGAGATGCGCTAGCGCCCCTGCCCGATTTTGCTTCGGCGCGACTTGCTTCGCGTCCTGCGGCGCGATTCCTCCGATGATTGACGCCCGACCCAGCATCACCGCGCAGCGCGTGGCGATGCGGCGCGCGGCTCACCAGCTGTTCGACCATCCCCTTGTGCTGAATGATCCGATCGCACTGCCGATTCTTTCGGCGGAAGTGCAGGAGCGCGTTCGCGCCGAGGAGCGCAAGACGCGCGGCCGGGCGGCTTCGGCGTTTCGCGCGTTTATCGTTGGGCGCAGCCGCGTGGTTGAGGACGAGCTTGCTGCGTCGGTGGCACGAGGAGCTTCGCAGTACGTGATTCTGGGCGCGGGGCTCGATACGTTCGCGTACCGCAATCCGTATCCAGAGTCGCAGCTGCGTGTGTTTGAAGTCGATCATCCCGCGACCCAGGCTTGGAAACGGAAGCGGCTTGCGGTTGGAAAAATTGCAGTACCCGCGTCGCTGTCGTTTGCGCCAGTCGATTTTGAGAAGGAAGCGCTTGCCGACGGGCTCGCGGCGGTGTGCTTCGATCCCGCGAAAGTGACGTTCTTCTCGTGGCTCGGCGTCACGCCATATCTCACGCGCCCGGCGATGCGATCGACACTGGAATTCATCGCGGCGCGGCCAAAGGGCAGTGGCGTTGCGTTCGACTACGCACGGCCTCGCAGCAGCTTGGGATTTCTGGGTAGGCTGATGTTCGATGCGATGGCGCGGCGCGTGGCGCGCGCGGGCGAACCGTTCAGGCTGTTCTTCGAGCCCGCAGAACTCGCGGCCGAACTTCGGGGGCTCAGATTTACGACGCTTGATGATATAAGCGGAGACGATTTGAACGCGCGCTATTTTCAGAATCGCAGCGACAATTTGAAAATGCGCGGACGCGTCGGACGGATTATCGTCGCGCGGACTTAATTGGCCGCTGCGCCCGGCTGGCGCGTCTTGGTGTTGCGTTAGTTCAGCGCGTGTACGTCTTCCGGCAACATCAGCGTGAAGGTGCATTTGCCCGTCGCCGCTGTGCACGTCACCGTGCCGCGCCGCACGAGCTTTGCCGGCGACGAATCAGGAAACATCGGGCCGAAATCGATCCCCTTCAATTTTTCTGTGAAGGGCCGCAGATCCTGGCTGCCGTTGATGAACTTCGCGGCGTCCACATTGGGCTTTTTCGCTCCGGCCGCTCCTGGGGAGAGCAGCACGAAAAAGTCGGCCTTCGCGTCCTGTTTCGAACCGTCAGCGATAGGGAACTCGCGCGACTTCAAGAGTGCTGTTTTACCTTTTGCGACGAGCGCGTCGATGCCGGAATTCGTGCCTAGCAGAACGATCAGCCGCGCGCGCGTTTCAGGCACGGAGTGCTGCGCCGCCATTGCTTCAGCGTACAGTTCGATCGCCTTCTGCTTATCACCGCGCTTTTCGTAAATCTGCGCGAGATGATCGCCCACTTCGCCGTGCTGATTGAGCAGCCAGGACGCGCGAACATAGCGCTCCGCGACATCGAGATCAGCCTGCTTAAAGTGCACCCAACCGAGCGTGTCCCAGTAAACGCCCAGGCTCGAGACTTGGTTGAGATCATCGAGCGTCAGGTGCAGTAGTCCCACATTGCGCAGCGCCGCTGCGGTGGTGGAGACGGCCGACTCGGCGTACTGGCGCGCCTTATCGAGTTCGAGGCCGTCTTCGGACAAGTTGTAGGCGACGTTGTTCCAGACGACGGGCGTCTGCGCCATGTCGGTGGCTTTGTCGAAGGCGTCCATGGCCTTGTCTTTTTGGCCTGAATTGAGCAGCGCGCGGCCGAGGCTCACTTCGAGCTCGGCGTTATCCGGAGCAAGGACGGTGGCTTTATCGAGTTCGGGCACGGCGTCCGCGAATTTGTGCTGGTCGAGATAAATACCGCCGAGCGCGGCATGCGCCACGTTGTCGAGAGGGTTGATTTCGATTTGCTTCTTGAACGCTTCGATCGCTTCGGGGAATTTTTCCTGTTGCGTGAGCGTGAGTCCGAGATAGTTGTAGACGTGTTCGTCGTACGGGTCGGCTTCAATCTGTTTGTGGAACGCGGCAGCGGCATCGTCGAATCGACCGAGGCGCAAATAGGCGAGGCCGAGATCGTTCCAGACTTGCTTGGTCTTCGGGTCGATGTCCGTCACGCGCTTCAACAGCGGAATCGCTTCCTGGGGATTGCCGGCGTTGAGCGCGGCGATGCCGGATTCGAGCAGCTCCTGCGCCGTCGCAGTCTTGGGAATTTCCGGCGAGCCCGGCGTGGGATTGTCGACCTGCAGCGTCTGGGTTTCGTCGGCGTCGACGGCGCGCGAAAACGTGAGGTATTCGCTGGTGCGCGAGGCGGGAAGTTCGCGCATCTTGAAATTGAGCACGCGTTCGGCGGTGAGCACGCCATCGGCGAAGTGGTAGGTCGATTTGTAAGCCGCGTAGTCGCGATCGACGTTCACTCCAAACGGCGGCTGCGCCGTGAAGCCCTTGGGTAATCTGAGCGTGAGTTTCTCGGTTACATCGAGCGGGCTGCCAAGCTTGATGGGATCGACTTGATCTTCCGACGCGTCCGGCAAGCCCAGCGAGAGCATCGGGATCCCGACTTTCGTTTTCTTGCTCGACCAGTCGAGAAACCCGGTCTCCGAATATTCGAGATCGAGCTCAAACGGATTCGCCGTGTCGGAGGGATCGCTCGGCTTCACGCTGGTCACTTCGCCCTTGATCCCGTCGAGCGACGCGATGGTCTGGCCGAGTTCCTGCCATTGATTTTGCGGAGTGCGACGGAAGGCGACGCGCAGCACAAATTCGTTGTCGCCGCGCAGGAAATACTTCAGCTTCACGTTGAGCTTTCCGAGGTCGGTCACCTCGGCGTTCATTTCCACAACTTGCGTCGATGTCCACGGCGGGTCGACGGGCGTTTCGACAAGTTTTCCGCCGCCATCCGGAGGAACGAGCAGGGCCTGCTTATCGCGCAACGGCGAGGCGAGCAGCCGGAACGGAGCGACTTCGGCCGTCGAATCCATCCAGACCAATTTCTCCTGATAGGGAACGGCAGTGATCAGATGATCGAACTGCGACGGCGACGGCACTGTGGGATCAATCTTGCGCGCGGAGGGAATCAGCACGGCGTCCGACGGAATATCGATCGCGTTAAGCATCGCCGCGAGCAGCGTGACTTTGTCTTTGCAGTCGCCATACTGATTTTTAAAAACGTCCGCGGCGGCGTGTGGCTGAAAGCGGCCGAGGCCGAACGAGAGACTCACGTAGCGGATGTTCTGCGCCACGTAGTTGTAGAGCGCGGCCATTTTGTCGAGCTCGGCGGCTTTGCCCTGCGTGAGTTCCAGCGTCTTCGCGCGAATTTCCGGAGTTGGTGTGGTGCGGCCTTTTTGCAATTCGGCGTACCAGGCGGCCACGGCCGGCCAGTTCTTGAAGGTGGTGATTTGAACGTCAGCCTGCTTGTCTCTGGCGGGCTCGGCCTTCTTTTTCTTTTGCTCGTCGTCGGTCGGCCGCGTTAGAACGCTGTGCTTCCACTGATAGATCGTGCGGGCGTCCGCGTCTTTCTTTGAAAAACTGGTCGCGGCAGTCGAGGGCTTTGCACCGTCGATGTTGGAATAATCGGCGGATTTGACGATCAAGGCGCGCTCCTGCGGAACGTTGATCTCGAGTTGCTCGTCGAGAATGATGGCGTCCTGGAGAAAATCCTGCGAATACCAGAACTCGTTGGGCGCGAGAGCTTTTACCGTTTTGGTAAGAATGTCGTACTCAATCGTGTCGCCGGTATGCAGCGACGGCACGGTGATGTGCTTTTCCTTGTAGTCGGTGTATTCCGGCGCATCGCGCTCGACGCCCGCCGTCATTTCCTTGATTGCGTCGGGCGAAGCGGTAACAACCGTGCCGTCAGCCTTCACGACGCGCACGAACTTCACGTCCATTTCCTCGTTGGCTGAGTTGTACCCGAAGACAAGTTCGCCGAGCTGTTGCACGCCGGCGTCGCTCTGCACCTTGATCCGCGCGATCAGGTCGCGCTCGCCCGTGCCGTCATTCTCGAAGCGCACCTTCGTCCAATATTTTTCGACGACGAAAGGCTCGCTCGAATAGTCCGGCGCGAGCTTTTGCATCGGTGCGGGCACGGGAGCGGACGGCTGCGCTGGAGGCGGCGAGAGTTGTTGCTGCGCGAGTGCGGTCGTTGCGAAAAAGAAAACGAGGAAGGCCGCCCAGAGGTTCTTCATTCCATCTCCCAAGTGAGATACGCCCCGAAACAGTGTAGGGGCGACGCGAGCGTGAGTAAATGCCGTGAGGCGGAGGTGTTGAACAAATGGAAATCAGTTCAACCCGGCGTAACCGCTAAAATCGTGAAATCGAACGCACCCATCCAAACGCAGTTTTTCGCCTCTTTCGCGGTAAGCTGCTAGGAATTCCTGTATAGCTTTGAAAATGGGAGGTTTAGAAGGAGGTGGTCGAGGCGCGGAAAGACCGTCTCAGATGTGCTCAATTGGTCAACAGTTTGTGGTACTATTACGTCGCTGCGGGCAGCGCGCGCGACTTACGCGATCCGTTTTGGAAGTTGGAAGCAAGCCGTTTAGCGCTCGTTGGCACGATTTGGTCCAAAGCCTCAGATTTATTTTTTGGATTGATTCGAGTTGACAAGGCTTACTGGCTCTCCTATACTTACGCGGTTGCTTTGAGCAGTTGCATGTGTGTGATTAGGGAAGTCTTTCCGTCCCCGGAACAAAGAACGACGGATCGGGGATCGAGAGAGCGGCCGAAATGGGGCGCCAGCCCCGCAAAGCCGTGACAGCCTCCTCCGCAGTCGAATCGATGCAGTTCACTCCTTGGGGTGAAGTCGCGTCATCGCGGAGTACCTAGGTTTAATCCTACGGTTTGGCACCTTTTCTGTTCATTCACTCGCCGATTTTCGCGCGGGGCGGAACACTGCGCTTCAAAATCGGATTTATTCGCTCGACCGGTTGAGGAGATACACGTGCCGACGTTTTCACAGCTTGTACGCCATGGCCGCGAAAAGATTCGCGTGAAGACCAAGTCGCCCGCCCTGGAAGGCTGCCCGGAAAAGCGCGGCGTTTGCGTCCGCGTCTATACCCAGACGCCGAAGAAGCCGAACTCCGCGCTGCGCAAGGTTGCGCGCGCCCGGCTGACCAACAGCGCTGAAGTTACCACTTACATTCCCGGCATTGGCCACAACCTGCAGGAGCACTCGATCGTGCTCGTGCGCGGCGGCCGTGTGAAGGATCTCCCGGGCGTTCGCTACCACATTATTCGCGGCACGCTCGATGCGGCCGGCGTTGAAAATCGCAAACAGGCGCGGTCGAAGTACGGCGCCAAGCGGCCTAAAGCCGCCCAGAAGTAGGAGGGTCGAATAGATGCCACGCAAGGGTTGGGTACTTCGCCGCAAGATTCCTGGGGATCCGGTCTATGGTTCGGACCTGGTGCAGAAGTTCATCTCCAGCATGATGTACGACGGCAAGCGCGCCACGGCGCAGTCGATTTTCTACAATGCGATGGATCAGGTCGCCAAGAAGTCGAATGACGACGCGTTCAAGCTTTTCAAGAAGGCGGTTGAGAACTGCAAGCCGGCGCTTGAAGTGAAGACCCGCCGCGTCGGCGGCGCGAACTATCAGGTTCCCGTCGAAGTGAACCCTTTCCGTAAGCAGTCGCTCGCGATTCACTGGCTGGTGCTGTACTCGCGCACGCGCGGCGGCCGTTCGATGACGGACAAGCTGGCTGAAGAAATTCTCGACGCGGCGAATGGCCGCGGCGGCGCGGTGAAAAAGAAAGAAGACGTTCACCGCATGGCGGAAGCCAACAAAGCTTTCGCGCATTATCGCTGGTAATCCAGGCCCGGGGATACGATGGCACGCGCGTTTCAACTCGATCAGACCCGCAACATCGGGATCATGGCTCACATCGACGCCGGAAAGACGACGTCGACCGAGCGCATCCTGTTCTATACGGGTGTGACCTACAAGATCGGCGAGGTGCACGAAGGCACCACGGTCATGGACTGGATGGAACAGGAGCGCGAACGCGGCATTACGATTACGTCCGCCGCGACGACTGCATCCTGGACTCGCTTCGCCAAGAAATACCGCATCAACATCATCGATACGCCGGGCCACGTGGATTTCACGGTGGAAGTCGAGCGTTCGTTGCGCGTACTCGACGGCGCTGTCGCGATTTTTGACGCGGTCGCCGGCGTGCAGCCGCAATCCGAAACCGTTTGGCGCCAGGCGGACAAGTACCGCGTTCCGCGCATCGCGTTCATCAACAAGATGGACCGCATCGGCGCCGATTTCGATCATTCGGTTCGCTCGATGCGCCAGCGTCTTGGCGCCCACCCCGTACCGCTGCAGTTCCCGATCGGCCGCGAAGATAACTTCATCGGCGTGGTCGACTTCCTCGAAGAAAAAGCCATTATATGGAAGGACGAAACCCTCGGCGCGCAGTACGAAACGCATCCGCTCGAAGTTCTGTGGGACGCTGAATTTTTGAAGGCGCGCCCGGAAGTGGAAACCGCCGTCAAGGCGTCAGGCCTCACCAAGGAATTCTACAAAGAGCACCGCGACAAGGTCGTCGAGTACATTGCCGAACACGACGACGAAATCATGCACAAGTACCTCGAACAGCACAAACTCGAAGCGGCCGAACTGCGCGCGTCGCTGCGCAAATCGACCATCGCGTTGAAGCTGGTTCCTGTGCTCGCCGGTTCCGCGTTTAAGAACAAGGGCTTGCAGCCGCTTCTCGACGCCGTGATCGATTACCTGCCGGCGCCAATCGACGTTCCTCCAGTGGAGGGCACTGACCCTAACGGCACCGAAACGCTGGTTCGCAAGGTTTCGGACGACGAGCCATTCTCTGCGCTGGCGTTCAAAATCATGACCGATCCGTTTGTCGGCCACGTGACCTATATCCGCGTTTACTCCGGCGTCTTGAAGGCCGGGCAGAACGTGTACAACTCCACGCGCAAGACGCGCGAGCGCATTGGCCGTTTGCTCCGCATGCACGCCAACAAGCGCGAAGAAATCGATTCCATCGAAGCGGGTGACATTGCAGCCTGCGTCGGCCTGAAGAACGTCACTACCGGCGACACGCTGTGCGATGAAGACAAGCCGATCGTTCTCGAGAACATTGACTTCCCGGCGCCCGTGATTCAAGTGGCGATCGAGCCGAAGACCAAAGCCGATCAGGAAAAGATGGGCGTTGCGCTCGGCAAGCTCGGCCAGGAAGATCCCACGTTCCGCATGCACACCGATGCGGAGACCAATCAGACCTTGATTTCGGGGATGGGCGAGCTGCACCTGGAAATCATTGTCGATCGCATGATGCGCGAGTTCGGCGTGCAGGCCAACGTCGGCCGCCCGCAAGTCGCCTACCGCGAAACGATCCTGCGCGAAGCGGAAGGCGAAGGCAAATACATCAAGCAGACCGGCGGACGCGGCCAATACGGCCACGCGGTGATCAAGCTGCATCCGCTGCCGCACGCGAACCACGACGACATGCACGAGTTGTCGGAAGAAGAAATCGCGGAGATGGCCAAGAACATTGGCGGCGGCAAGGGCGGCAAATTCAGCTTTGACAAGGAACATCGCCTCCTGTTCATCGACAAGGTGGTCGGCGGATCGGTGCCGCGCGAATTCATCAAGCCGATTGAAGACGGTATTCGCGAAGCGATGGAAACCGGCATCCTGGCGGGCTACGAAATGGTTGACGCCGCAGTGGTTTTGACCGACGGCAGCTACCACGACGTGGACAGTTCGGAAATGGCGTTCAAAATCGCAGGCTCGATGGCTTTCAAAGATGCGTGCAAAAAAGCCAATCCGAAGTTGCTCGAACCGATTATGCGCGTCGAAGTGGTGGTTCCGGAAGATTACATGGGACCGGTAATCGCGGACCTGAACTCCCGCCGCGGCCAGATGCAGGGGCGCGAATCGCGCGGCGGCACCGAGATCATTAACGTGCTGGTTCCGCTGTCGACCATGTTCGGTTACGCGACGGAAATCCGCAGCCGCACGCAGGGCCGCGGCAGCTTCACGATGCACTTCTCGCACTACGAGCAGGCGCCGAATAATATTTCGGATGAAATCATCAAGGGCAAGAACGGCGACGCCCCGAAGCGGTAGGTTTTTAAGGCGAATTTAGCAGCGAAGAACGGTTTGACACAGGAGCTGAGAGAGAAATGGCGAAAGAGAAATTCGAGCGGACAAAGCCGCACGTGAACATTGGGACGATCGGTCACATTGACCACGGCAAAACGACGTCGACGGCGGCGATCACG
>Ga0210391_10000908_pt1 | contig 28461 bp, 17 predicted proteins | sample IncBWC12OmetaG_FD_160573 | JGI IMG/M metagenome (GOLD analysis project Ga0210391, IMG submission 160573) | Forest soil microbial communities from Barre Woods Harvard Forest LTER site, Petersham, Massachusetts, United States - Inc-BW-C-12-O ... | reverse complement strand
CTGGCCGTCGCGGGTGACGTCGTAGGTGAAGAGGTCGGTGGAGGAAATGGGAGCGCGGCCGCGGACCTGGAAGAGCGGCGCGGGTGCTCCGGATGCGAAGGTGTCGCCGAGAGTGACGGGCACCGCCATCAACATGCCGGTGGGCGAGAGGTAGAACATCTCTTTGCCATCGGCGCGCCAGCGGGGTTCGCCGCCGCCGCCGCGTGAGACCTGCCACTTGCCGGTACCCGCGGGAAATGTGGTGACGTAAATTTCCCAGGCACCGGTTTCGTTCGAGGCGTACGCGGCCCATTTGCCGTCTGGCGAAATTTGGCCGTTGGTTTCGCTGGCGGTGTCCTGGAGCAGGGGGGTGGCGCGGCCCCCCGAGACGGGAGCGACGAAGAGCTCGGAGCCGCGCGATCCGCCGGAGAAATTCTGCAAGGAACAGAGGATGAGCTTGTCGTCCGCTGACCAGGAGTTGGGAATGATGTCAGAGCCCACGTTCGCCTGAGGGACTGCGCCTTCGCCTGGAATGCCAATGCGGATCACTGGCTTGGCAGCGGTGAGGCCTGCGGCGTCTTTGACATCGATGCCGGAGGTAGTGGACTGTCCGGCAAGGGAGCGGTAGGCGACCTCTTTGCCGTCGCGGGACCAGATCGGGTCGGTTTCTTCGGCGGGATCGAAGGTGAAGCGGGTATTGGTGGCACCTTTGGCGTCTTCGAGCCAGACGTCGAGGTTGTTCGACTTCAGATCGGTAATGTCGAGGGCGACGCGGCTTCCATCGGGAGAAAGAGTGGGGTTGGACTGGAGTGCGGGTTCGCCTATGATTCCCTGGGATTTGCCGCTGCGATCGAACCAGGTGAGCTGCGATGTGGTGTAGCTGGTGTGCGCGGTATAGACGAGGGTGCTGTTGAGCGAAACGGTAAAGACGCCGTAGTAGACGGATGGCTGGAAGCCCACGACATCGGCAATCACGCGGGAATCGCCGGTGACGGTTCCGGTGGAAGGGCTAAAGGAGATGGCGCGGAGAGTTTCTTTCTCGTCGAGATAGAAGAGATGGCCAGCGTCAAAGGCAACGTTGGATTTGGCGTGGACGAGGACTTTCTTTTCCAGGTTGTCGAGGGAACTGAGGATGATCGCGGAGGCGGAGCTTTGATCGCCTGATCCGAACTTTGCACCGAGGAAGAGGAAATGATTGCCATCGGGCAGGAAGAGGGGCCAGCGGTGGGAGTCGATGTCCGAGTCAAAGATTTTGCCGGTGAGCACGGAGGCGTTGGTGCCGTCCGCGTTCACCTTCCAGAGGGGGCCGGAAGGATCGGGCGAGTAAATGATGACATTTCTGGCGCCCCAGGTTCCCCCGCGCGGGAAGGAGACGGTGGTGAGCATCTGGGGAGGGCCTCCGGCTACCGGGATCTTTTGCAGCTTGCCGTTGGCGAAGAAGGCGATCCACCGATCGTCCGGAGAAAAGAAGGGGTAGCTGGAGCCTTCGGTGCCGGGAAGTTCGGTGGCCGCGCCCGCGCCGACCTGCTGGATGAAGAGCATGGGGGCGGCGGTAGTTTCGTCGGGCGCGACGTAGGCAAGCAGGCGGCCGTCGGAGGAGAGCATCGTATCGTTGGCTTCGCCAGGGACGGAGATGGCGAACTCCATGCGCGCGGGCGCGGGGCCGACAGGGTGCAGGAACCAGGCGAGGGCGGCGACGGCGAAGAAGGCGAGAGCGAGCAGGGCGATGCGCAGCCAGGATTTGCGGGCAGCGGGCGCGACTGCGACTGGTACGGTTTGGCGGCCGCTCGAGTCAGTGCCGGAGAGGACGCCCATGGCGAAGGAGAGATCGCGCGCGGACTGGAAGCGATGAGCGGGATCCTTTTCGAGGCAGCGGCGAACGATGCGGTCGAGGGCGGGGGGAATCTGGACCGCGGTGCCGGTGATTTCGGGGACGTCGTCGCGGAGGACGGCGGTCATGGTTTCCGCAGCGGTGTCGCGGCGGAAGACGCGCTGGCCGGAAAGCATTTCGTAGAGGACAGCGCCGAGGGCGAAGAGGTCGGTGCGTGCGTCGACGGGATCGCCGCGGACCTGTTCAGGCGCCATGTAGCCGGCGGTGCCCATGACGACGCCGGCGGAGGTGGCATTGCTGGTGAGGTCGGGGTCGAGGATGGTGTCGGCGGAGGGCGCGACTTTGGCTAGGCCGAAGTCGAGGATTTTGGCGCGGCCGTCGCGGGTGATGAAGAGGTTTTCAGGCTTGAGGTCGCGGTGGATGATGCCCTTATCGTGCGCGGCGGCGAGGCCGTCGGCGATCTGCACGCCGTACTGGATGACCTTGCGTTGCGGAAGCGGGCCGCGGTCGAGGAGGTCGCGAAGGGATTCGCCTTCGAGGAGTTCGGTGACGAGCCAGGGTGAGCCGTCGCTCTGGCCTACGTCGTAGATGGCGAGGATGCTGGGGTGATTGAGGGCGGCGACGGCGCGGGATTCCTGCTCGAAGCGGTGGAGGCGTTCTGGATCGCGGGCAAGGGATGCAGGGAGGATTTTCAGAGCAACGTCGCGCGAGAGGCGGGAATCGCGGGCGCGGTAGACCTCGCCCATGCCGCCTGCGCCGAGAGGGGCCTGAATTTCGTAGGGGCCGAGCTTTGCGCCCGAAATAAGTGCCATGAATGGTGGCAATTATACAGAGCGAAAGATTGAGGTCGAATCAGGTGTGGCGGAAGAGCAAATCGGCGGCGATGAAGACGAAGAAGATGACGGCGATGACGCCGTTCATGGTGAAGAAGGCGGCGTTGAGGCGGGTGAGGTCTTTGGGGGAGACGATGAGGTGTTCCCAAAGGAGGAGCGCGGCGACGGCGGCGATGCCGGCGAAGGCTATGGGTCCGAGATGGAAGAGGACGACGAGCGTGACCAGCAGCGCGAGCATGATGAGGTGCATGGTGCGCGCGATCAAGAAAGCATTCGCAGTGCCGAGGGTGGCTGGGATGCTGAGGAGGCCGGCGGTGCGGTCGTGCGATTCGTCCTGGCAGGCGTAGAGGACGTCGAAGCCGGCGACCCAGAAGAGGACGGCGGTGGTGAGGACGAGGATACGGGGGTCGAGGGAGCCGCGGATGGCGATCCACGCGCCGGTGGGGGCGAGGCCCAGGGCGAGTCCGAGAAAGAGGTGGGACCAGCGGGTGAAGCGCTTGGTGTAGGAGTAGAAAAACAGGATCACGAGGATGATGGGCGAGAGCAGCAGGGCGAGGTGATTGAGCTGCGCGGCGGCGAGGATGAAGACCGCGGCCATGACGATCGTGAAGGCGGCGGTGAAGTTGCGAGTGAGGAGTCCGGCAGGAATGGCGCGCTGACGGGTGCGGGGGTTAGCGGCGTCGAGGTCAGCGTCGGCCCAGCGATTGAAGGCCATGGCGGCGGAACGGGCGGAGACCATGCAGACGACGATCCAGAGAAGTTTGGAGAGGGGTGGCCAGCCGTGGGCGGCGAGCATTGCGGCAGTGAGCGCGAAGGGGAGCGCGAAGATGGAGTGTTCCCACTTGATCATCTCGAGAGTGACGCGGATGGAGCGGAGCAGGGGCACTGTTACTAGGGTACAGGGTGCAGGGGGTAGGTTGTAGAAAGGCAGCGTGTAGCGCATAGCCCGAAGCCCGGCGCCGGTGTGAATTTGGGGCAAAGGGAAAGCCCCATTCTGTGGCGCTTTTTGCGCTTTCAGAATGGGGCATTCGAGTTGGTGGTTCGCCTACTTTATTTGGAGGAACGTTCTGCAGGGGCGTTGGCGACCTGCAGGTCGTTGGTGACGCTGAATACGCCCGGGACCGTGTTGGCCTGGATGCCAGCGGCGTTCTTCTGGGCCTGGTTGTCGACCTGGCCGTAGAGGGTGACGTGGCCGTTGGATACCTGGATGCGGATGGGTTTCTCCGGATCCATCGCGTACTGGCTGAGCAGCGGATAGCCATAGATGGCGCGGAATTCCCGCAGACGGATGCCGTTGTCAAAGTCGGAGATGGGGTCGACCTGAATCTCGTCGACGACATCCCGAACGCCTTTGGTGTTGGCGACTACGGCGACTGCGTCCGCAGCGGCTACAGGACCGGCGGCATGACCACTAATGGTGGCGACGCCGTTCTGAATCTGCGCGGAGACGGTCTGGAACTGGACCGGAACGTTGCCCCACAGGTTGTAGGTGATGGCCTTGTTCACCTTGGCCTGGAGCTGCTGATCGGATAGATCAGTCGCAGTTACTTCGATTTCGTTGTTGACGCCGGCCACACCTTTGACGTGATGGGCCTTCTGGTCTGCGCTGAATTTCTCGGCTACGACATCGACGCTGCCGGTGAGGGTGACGGTGCCATTTTGGACGTTTGCCTGAACCCCTTTGAACTGCGAGCCGTGCAGGGCCTTCTGGACTTCCTGCTGCAGCTGGGGATCATTGTTTTGCGCGAATGCCGCAGGAACGGCAAGAGCCGCGGCGAGAGAAAATGCTGCAAGTGCTTTCATTGGATACGCTCCCGGCGCTCTCCCGGGCTTTTACTTTTTCCAGTCGCGGGGATAGGGCCGCCTGGGGGCAGCTACCATCCAACCGGGGCCGGGGGAGAGGGCCTTTCAGTTGAATCAGACACGGAAAAGGGCGGTTTGGATGCGCTTTTGGGAGGAATTTTTAGAGGGGCTGGCTGGGCCGGGACTGATGTTGTTGGGATTCATTTTGAAACCCTCGGGCTGGCTGAGGCATCGCTTCCGCCGCGGCGGCTTCCTGATCGGCCGCTTCGCGACCGATTCCCCTTGCTGACGGGATCTGTGGTTCCGGGTGAGGTGGTCAGCTTCGGGGGGGCCTCGACGGCGCGCCGGATTTGCCCCTTCCCGCGGGCTAGCTTTGTGGCGGCGCTCCGCTCGGGATGACATCGCTAATTTCGCTCGGGATGACCGGCGGATTTAGTGGTAGGCGCGGCGGAGACGGAAGACCAGGGAGAAGACGCCGGATTCGTCGCGGACGGCCAGGACGGAGAAGGTTCGGGTGACACGCCATTCACCCTGGATAAGTTGCTCAGCGGTGGAGTTGACGTTGGTGGAATAGGTGAGGGTGGCCTGCTTGGAGATGGGTTCCTCGACCGTGATGCGCGCAGTGGCGTTTCCGACTCCGGAGACGAAGGTCGGGTCGATGCGGACGGAGCCGCCTCCGAAGAGCTTCTGAATGCGGCTGCTGATGGTGGCATTGAGAGCGCCGCCGAGGAGGGAGTCAGCGGTGGAGTTGACGCCGGCCTGCTGTTCTTCCGTGGAGTAGATCTGCTGTTCTTCCTGGGTGCGGCCCATGGCGAGGAGGGAGAAGATGTCCTGCTCAGAGAGCGGCGGTTCGGAGCGGAAAGTGGGAGTGAGGTGGGAGGTGTTGCCCTGGAGGCCGATGGTGATGTTGTAGTCCTCCACTGTCGTGGAGGCGGTGAGGTCGACGGTGGGCTGAATGCGGATGGGGTTGCTGAAGTAAATCTCGCCGTGCTCGAGCTGGAATTTTTCGCCGTTGAAGGTGGCGCTGCCTTCGGTGACGGTGACGCGGCCGAGGACGCTGGGTTGGGCGAGGGTGCCGCGGACGGTGAGATCGACATTACCGGCAAGGCGGGCAAAGGAGTTTTGGAAATCGAGTGAGGGGGCGGAAGTGATGCGGACGTCGAGGCGCACCTTGTTGGAGGGTGAGTCGGGTGCGGGCGGCAGGGAGACTCCGCCGCTGGATGCGGAGAGGGAGGCGAAGTCGAGGTCCTGGCTGACCGAAAAGGCGGTGACGGTGACGTTGCCGGCGAGCAGCATGCCGGCCTGGGTTCCCTGGAATTTGAGGTCGGCGTCAGCGGTGGATGTCACTCCCTGTGGATAGCGGACGCGGACGCCGCGGGCGGTGGCGGTGATTTCGGAGTAGAGGCCGCGGTGCCAGGTGACGAAGCCGCCGAGCTTGATGAGACCGCCGCCGGAGTAGGCGTTAACGTTTTTGAATTCGAGACGATCCTGATCGAAGACGAGCTCGCCGTTCATGCGGCTGAGGCCGTTGATGTAGTCCTCGAGCGCGACGTTTACGTTGGTGAACTTCACATTGCCGCTGAGGTCGGGATTGGCGGTGGTTCCCTGGGCGCTGAGAGTGAAGTCGACGTGGCCGGAGGAGAGGATGTCGGTGTCGAGGGTTTGGGCGAGTGCCATGTTGACGGAGCCGCCGGCGGTGAAATGAATGGCCTGCGGCGAATCGAAGAGGCCGATTGATCCCTGAGCGTGGAGGTCGGTGTCGGGGCCGATGATGCGGACGGGATCGAGATGGAGGGTGCCATTGGACAATGCGGCATGGAGCATGCCGTCGCTGTGGATGGGCACATCTTCGAGGGTGATGGACAGCTCGCTGACGCGAGCGTCGCCGTTGAGCTTTTTGGGATAGCGCAGCGGGCCGGAGACGTTGACGGCGGCGGCGATGGAGGAGCTGCCGCGGATGCCGGTGACGGAGAAGGTTCGGAGGATGGGATCGATATCGAATTTAGCGATGGTGAGGCTGGCGCGCGTCTGATAGTCGCCGTTGAGCTGGGTTTCGCCGTTGAGGTCGATGGTAGCGGTATTGATGTGTGCGCTGGCGTGGACGTCGAGGGCCTGGCCGGAGGTGTGGGCGTCAACATCGACGACGCCGGTGGCGGCGCGGGCCAGCGAGAGATTGCGGATGTGGAGGCTGGCCTGGAGGGACGGCACTTTGAGCGGGCCACTGCCGCGCGCGTCGAAGGTGACGGAGCCGGCAAGCGGGTACTGATCGTTCTGGATGCGGCGAATGTTGGCAAGCTCGAAGTCGCTGCCCTGGAGGTTGAACTGGACGGTATCCGCGCCGAAGTCGTAGCCGCCGCTGCCGGTGATGCGGCCGCCATCGAGGGAGAAGACGAGATTGGTGGCGTCGACGGCTTTGCCCTGGAACTGGAGGTCGGTGGAGAGCGAGCGGTAGGACTCGCCTTCGATGGCGCCGCTGGTGAGGCTGACGTGTCCCTTGCCGTTGAGATTGCCGATGGTGCCGGTGGTTTGGGCGCTGAGGTTGAGAGTGCCTGAGACGGGATAATTTTGGCCGGTGAGGGCGATCCACTGCTGGACGTCGACGTTTTTGGCCTGTGCGCTGACGTGGAGAGTGGAGGATTGCGCGAAGAGCTCAGACGGTTCTTTGGGATTGCCGTGGACCTGGCCGCTGAACTGGATAGTGGTCTTTCCCTGGACGAGAGTCGCGGCGCTCACGCTGAGGGCGCCGTAGTTGTAGTCGGCGTCGGCGGTGAGGGAGTCGAAGTGGATGTTTTTGATGGCCAGAGTGGCGGCGGGCGTCGAGGCGCGCGGGGTGACTTCGAAGTCAGAAGCCACGAGATGTCCGCGGAAGTCGGGGGCATCGAGAGTGCCGGTGAATTCGCCATGGAATTGCGCCTGGCCGTGGAGGTTGGCGGGGATGGGCGTGGGTTGGCCGGGTGCTGCAATGCCTAAAGTCGCAAGGACGGGATTGAATTCGGCGACATTGCGGGTGATGAGGCTGGCGTTGATTTCCGTGGGGCGCGAGGTGGGGTAGACGCCGAGGGTGCCGGAGGCCTGAATTTCGGAGGCAGGAGTATGGACGTCGAGATGACCGACGGCGACGGAGCCATTGTGTTGGAAGTACTGCGCCTGGACAGTGCCGGTGACGGGAACTTCGTTGGGCGCTGGCGGCAGCGGCGGAGCGATGGTGACATCGGCGGAGCCGACGAGGTCGTCGGCGGAGCCGGTCCAGTCGACATTGGCGGTGCCGGATGCGGCAGTATCGAATCCGAGGCGGCGGTAATTTGGCGGGGCGACCATGTCGAGAATGCGATCGAGCGAGAAGTTGGCGACGCGGGTGCGGACGGTGCCTTTCTCGACGGGAAGTTTCGTGTGCTTTGACTGACCGGGTGGCGGGGCCGGCGACTGCCAGTTGACGATGTGGAGCTCGCCGTCGACGGTGCCGCCTGCGACGCTGACGTGGACGCCGGTGACGGCGATTTGATCCTGCGTGATGTGCGCGAGGGCGTGGACAGTGGCGCCGGTGATATCGACAGTGGCGATGGAGTAGGCGCCTCCGGAAACGGCGGCGGTGCTGTCGATGGTGAACTGCGAGAAGGTGCCCTGGCCGGAGGCGTCGAGCTGGGCGGTTCCGGCATCGATGCCGGGGACGCCGGTGAGGGCGCGGATTTCAAGAGCGTCAATGGCGCCATTGGCTGTGAACTGGAAGTGAGGATTGCTGAAGTCGTTCAGCGAGCCGGCAACGCGGATGACGGTTTTCTGGCTCTTGTTTTCGGGGCCGCTTTGTAGGGTGAGAGAGACGAGGTTGGCGGTGTTACGGCCTACATCCACGGAGGCGTCGAGCGTGGAATGGACGGGGATGTTGTCACGAGTTTGCGGACCCCGGAGGACGACGATGTCTTCGACGTGGAGGGAGCCGGTGTAGTGATCGTGCGCAGCGATGTGGTCGTTGGCCGGGACGTAACTGACCTGGGTGGCGAGGTTGTTGGCGGAGAGATTGAACGGGATGGTTCGGTCATTGAGGATGGCGAGACCGTTGGAGACAACGGTGCGCGCGACCGCCAGCGAGAAGATTTGGTCTTTCGATGAGCCGGTGGAGGGATGTTTGGGTTGCGGCTGATTCGTAGAGCCGTCGGGATACACGATGAGGTGAATGACAGGGCGGTCGGCTTCGAGATAGTTGAGGGCGATTTTGGGGTGGAAGAACGACAGGATCTGTAGGCGAACGAAGAGGCGATCGAGATGGGCGTAGGGAATCTCGCCGGGAGCTTCGAGGCCGTGGATGGTGAGGTCGTCGGCTTCGAATTCGAGGTGGGTGAAACGCCAACCGAAGTGCTGAAGCTCGACGCGACCGCCGGTGGATTTTTCCAGCTCGGCGATGAGGGTATTCCGGACACGATTTTCGAAGGTCGGCGTGGAGGCAAAGATGGCGAGGCCGACGGCGACGATCGCGAGGACGCTGATGGTCCAGAGGAATAAGTGCAGGAAGAATCTTGCAACACGGCGCGGCTCACGGGGCGTCGGCTCGGGAGCGGATTCGGGGAGGGGGATAGGAGTGATGCTCATTGGCTTTGGTCCCCCTGGGGGTTGGCCTTGAACAGGTTGAGGTCAGCGCTGTAGGCATCGTCGACGATGCGGATGTTGCCCTGATCGCGAAGGCTGGAGAGCCAATCCTGAAAGAGGCCGCTGACCTGCTGCTCGAGGAGAACTTCCTGGATGCGGGAAGAAACGTCTTTGAGGGGCGGTGCGGTTTCGTGATTTTTGACGAGCGCTGGGACCAGAGTTTTTTCGTAGTAGGAGGAGGTCTGGTCGGGGGTGACGCGGATGCCGCTGCGGAAGCGGAGATCGATAAAGCGGAGGATGGCCATGCGCTGGCTCCAGCGCTGCTCGACCATATCGTGGGTGAGGGCGTTGTCGCGGAGGAAGGCGTCCCAGCCGTGTTCGGAACCGCAATGGAATTTTTCGCAGTCGGGGATGGATTTGGCGAGCTCATCGACGGCTTTTTGGACTTCGGCATCGGGGGTATCGACGGGCTGCTGCTGCTCCTTCATCTGCTGGAGGATAAGGGTGCGATCGACGAGGCGGCGGAGGGCGTTAGCGGGAGTGTTCTGGCCTGGAAGCACCTGGAGCGGCTCGAGGGCGGAGAGATGCATTTCCTGGATGACGTCGCTTTCGAGGATGACGTTGGAGCCGATGACGGCGACGACGTGATCGAGCTCAACAGATCCGGGAACGGCAGGCGGCGGAGGCGCGGGCGGCGTGGCATACTGCGCGGGGGCGGCGGAATTTTGGGCAGCGCAATCCCACGTCCCCAACACCAGCGACATCGGGCACCCGATGAGGATGAGGCAGAGAGCCGGAATGAGGGAGCGCGCTTTCACTAGAAGGCCTGCCCGATGCTGAAGTAGAAATTGAAATGGCCGGCCTGACCGTAGCACGGGGAAGTGTCGCCGTGGACGCAGGTGCCCGGGCCCACGTTGCCGTAGGTGATGATGACGGGGTAGACGGGCGGGTTGAGGTTGTAGCCCAAATCGAAGCGGATGGGACCAATGGGGGTGTGGTAGCGCACGCCAATTCCGACGGAATGCGAGAAGTCGTTGAAGTCGCAGGTGCCGGTGGTGTTGGTGCTGGAGTGGCGGGTGACGGCCTGCTGCGCCGCAACCGTGAGGTATTGCGGGGCAGTGCACGTGTAGCTGTGCGGCTGCTTAATGCGGAGGGCGGCGGGCCAGATATCAGAAGAATTATTGAAGACGTTGCCCATATCGTGGAAGAGGACGAAGCCGAGGGCCCGGCCGAAGTAAGGGAGCTGCGGGTTGGGCAGGCGGAGTTCGGTCTGATTGACGAAGGCTCCGGCGCCGCCGATAGGGAAGCCGGTTTGGGAGTCGCGCGGGCCTGCGGAGTTGAGGTTGAATCCGCGGAGGGATTCGGGGCCGCCGGCGTACAGGCGTTCCGGGAGCGGAATGGATTCGTATTTTCCTTCGCCGAAGACGCGCTCCATGCCGAAGCGGGTGTTGCGGGCAAGGACGATGCTGCGGTGTTTGCCGATGGGGTAGTAGGTGGCGTTGGACCAGTCAAAGTGGTCGAAGTTGGCCTGGGAATCCGCGATCAAATTGTCAGAAGCAAATTCCTGAATGCTGTTGTACATGCCGGTTTGAGCGTCGAGCGGTTCAGGGCGGCGGGTATCGCGGATCCAGGTCATTTCCGGGCCAGCTACACGGACGGGTTCGGAGAGGAGCGGGATTTCGTCGGGCGCCACCTGGATGGTGTCGGGGTCGACTTTCACGCGGCGGAAGGAGAGCTGGTAGATGAGGGTGTTGATGAGGTCGGGATGCTGGGTCATGCGGACGTCGGCTTCGACCGTGGACGAGGCGAAGGTGACGACGTTCTGGGCGTTAATGTAGCCGCCGCCGAAGGAGAAGTCGAGGGACGGATAGTTGAGGAAGTGCGGGGCGGAGTAGTTGGCGGTGAACTGCTGTTCGAGCGAGCCGTATTCGGAACGGAAAGTGATGGACTGATTGCGGCCGAAGAGATTGATGCGGGAGACATCAAGTTCGACGAGGCCGCTGACGCCGAAGTGACCGTTGGCATTGCAGGCGTAGGTTGCGGGGTTGATGCCGAGCAGGATGAGGCTGACGGCGTTGGGGCAACTGGTGCCTGGGGTCCCGGTCTGGGCCTGGAGGCCGGCGCCGTAGACGACGTTCCAGCGGCGGGCCTCGTCGAACTGAACAAGAACGCTCTTGCGGAGCTCGTCTCCCTCGGGATTTTGGACGGCGGTGGTGACCTGATTGAAGAGGGTGAGGTTGTAGAGCCGGCGCTGGGAATCGAGGAGTTTCGACTGATCGAGGGGCTGCCCGGCTTTCACGAGGATTTGGCGATTGACGACGCTGGGGCGCGTGTAGTGGAGGCCGGCGACGATGACGTTGCGAACGAAGATCTGATCGCCGGCCGAAACGTTGAGCGCGACGTCAACGAGGTTGGGATCCTGCGGGGCGGGGTTCTGCTGGACGGTGACTCGGGCGTGATCGTAGCCGCGATCGAGGAAATAGCTGAGGATTTCGTCGCGGTCAGCGGCGAGGTTGGTGGGTGAATAAGGCTGGCCGGACTCAAGGCTGAGCTTCGGCTGAAGGTCAGCGAGTTGGGCTGGACTGACGCCATTGATGTGATAAACGCCGACCTTCTGCTGGGTGCCTTCTTCGATGCGATAGGTGACGGCGAGAATGCGCTCGTTATTCTTCGGGGCGGTGCCGACGTCACGGACTTCAGGAGTGACCTTGACGTTGGTGAATCCGTTGCTCTGATAGAGAGCGCTGATGGCATTGACGTCGGCGGTTTGCAGGGCGAGGCTGTAAGTTCCGTGGGGGACGAAGAAGGATGCAGGCTCGATGCTGAGGCGCTGGCGGAGGGTCCAGTCGTTGAAATAGCCGTTGCCCTTGATGGCGATGGACTGGACGCGGTCGCGGGGGCCGAGGGTAACGGTGTAGGTGACGTTGGTCAGGTCAGGGGTGCGGTTGGTGACATAAGCGACTTTGGCGTCGAAGTAGCCGTCGCGCTGGAAGTAGTCGCGGATGCGCTTGCTGCCGGAGTTGAGTAGATCTTCGTCCAGGGTGCCTTCGACGAAGATGGGGACGATCGACTTGATTTTGCTTTTGCTGAGACTGGCGCCTTCCACGCTGACTGTGACAACAGGACCGCGATCGGCACGAAAGTTGAGGGTGAGCTGATTGGTGGCAAGGTCGTAGTGCTTCGAGGTGAGGCTGACGTTGGGCTCGAGGCGCTGCTCCTTTTGGTAGGTTTTACGAACATTCGCGAGGGCGCGGCTGACAGTTTCGCGATTCACTCTGGCGTTGGGCTTGAGCTTGGCCTTTTGGCGGAAGGTGGCGAGATCCATCCCGTAGTCGCCCTCTACGATGACTGCGCCGACGCGGGCGGGCTTGCCGGTGGTGACGCTGAACTGGATGTCTTCTTCGGAGTGGGCTTTGTCAATGCGGGTGTGACGAACGATGGACCCCTGGTAGTAGCCGTTTTCCTGGAGCGTTTGCAGGACCAGGTCGGCGGCTCGGTCGATTTTTTGCGGCGTGAAAGGTGTTCCAGGGCTGAGGCGGGTGGAGTAGTAAGCCTGATTGCTGAGTTGAGTGCTTTTGATGCCACGGACAAGGACGCGGCCAATGAAGAGGGTGGGTGTGCCCGTGTAAGTAAGGATGACGCCGTCGCCTTGTTTTTCGCCGTCGACGGCGATGGTTTGAAAGAGGCCGGTGGCGTAGAGGCGGCGGAGGCTGTCGCGAACCTTGACGGGATCGAGGGGGGTGTTGGGTTGCTGGTCGAGTTGGCCGGGGAGCGGATCGAGGTCGGCGCGGGTGACACCCGCGTAGCGGATATCAATGACGTTGAGGCCAGTCCATCCACGCAGGCTCTGCGAGGTGGGCACCGGCTGAGCGACCTGGCTGGGCTGGCTCTGCACCTCGTTGTAGGAGGGGAGAACACTGCCGGGAGGGACGGTGGACTCTTCCTTTTTCTTTTGCTTCGGGTTCGACGAGCCGGGCATCTGAGTGGACGGCGTGGAAGTGGGTGAGGGGGGCGCCTGGGGCGTGGGGTTCATGGGCTGCTGGGCGCGGGCGATGGAAAAGCCGGCCACGAGCAGGACTGTGAGGATGACGGAGGCGCAGCGGGGCGGTTTCGTGAGGAGGCGGCCTGATGAGGGCCGAGCCATCACAAATTGGCCTGCTTCGATTCCGGGCTTGCACCCGCGCCCTTGAGAAACGTCGTTCGAACCCAAACCGCCCTCGTCCCGACCGCTAAATAACGTGTTTGACAGAAACAATGGAAAAGCTGGTGACTGATTGCGTGCTTTCAACCATGAGATGCTCCGCGTGGGCCAGAACAATGCCCGGCGCGACTGCCCATCGAGTCGCAATAAGTTTCTATACTACTGAGAGATGGCAGCGTCGTCTCAAACGTTAGCGGAACGGTACTCGCGGCAGACACTCTTCCAGGGGATTGGACCCGGGGGGCAGGAAAAGTTGCTGCGGGCGCACGTGGCGGTGGTGGGCGTGGGCGCGACGGGCGCAGCGGCGGCGAGCCTGCTGGCGCGAGCCGGCGTGGGGACGCTGACGCTGATCGACCGGGACTTTGTGGAAGAGAGCAATCTGCAGCGGCAGGTGCTGTTCGATGAGGCGGACGCGCGGGATGCGTTGCCGAAGGCGGAAGCGGCGCGCCGGAAGATTGCGGGGTTCAACAGCGAGATCGACGTGCGAGCACAGGTGGCGGATCTGGTTCCGGGGAACGTGCATGAGCTGCTGCGCGGGGCGGAGCTGGTGCTGGATGCCACGGACAATTTCGAGACGCGGTATTTGCTGAACGACTATGCCGTGGAGCAGGGGAAGCCGTGGATTTATGCGGCGGCCGTGGGGTCGTATGCCGTGACGATGAACATTGTGCCGGGGGAGACGGCTTGTTTGGCGTGCATCTTTCCGGAGGCGCCGGGCGGGGCGGTGGAGACTTGCGACACGGCGGGGATTCTGAACACGGCGGTGAACCTGGCAGGGAGCCTGGAAGTGACGGAGGCTCTGAAATGGCTGGTGGGCGCGCGGGAGAAGATGCGGCGGACGCTGATCAGCTGCGATGTGTGGGCGAACGAGTGGAGCGAGATTGCGACGGGAACGCCGCGGGCAGATTGCGCAGTGTGCGGGGTGCGGGATTTTGTGCATCTGCGGGGCGAGGGGCGGCCGCACATCACGCTGTGCGGGCGGAATTCGGTGCAAATTCATGAGCGGTCGCGGGTGGTGGATTTCGCGGAGATGGAAGCGCGGCTGGCTCCGCATGGATTAGTGAAGCGGAACGCGATGCTGCTGCGGTTCGAGCGTGGGGAGATCACGATGACTCTGTTTGGGGACGGGCGGGCGATGGTGCAGGGGACGAGCGATGTGGCGGTGGCGCGGACGTTTTATGCGCGGTTTGTGGGGTCGTGAGTTATCGGAGGCCCGTAACTTTTATCTTCGATCGCCCTGACACAAAGCAGATATGGGCACCGACGATGGCGAATGGGATGTGAATCAGGGCGTCGCCGGGCGTGAAGGCAATTTCATAGCCGATCCCAGCGGCTGCAAGATAGAGCACAAGGAGTCCCATGGTTTGGAATAGCTGCTGGGCCGCCTGGCTCTGTGCGGCGTCTGTGTTGCCCTGGCAGGTTCGTCGGAATCGCCTCTGGCGGATCGCGCAAGGCCTCGCTGGATAATTGTTTCAACGGCAGCTAGCAGGAGAAACAAGAAGTTCCACGCCAGTATCTTGACCGACATCGGGCCGTGCCCGAAGTCGTGTCTCATCGCGGTGATGACGAGCAGGATTGCGTCACAGAGCAGGAATGTCGTCAGACCGTGCCACGCCAGATCGCGATTCATTGAGTCGCAGTGTAGCTCAGTCACGTTGGCGCAGACGTTTTATTCGCGGTTTGTGGGGTCGTAAGGGCTAGGCTGCTAGTTTCCGGAATCGTGCGATGCGCGGCTGCTTTTGTTTGCGTGCCTGCCAGAGGTCATAATTTAGCTGCATTTTCGCCCAAAATTCCGGGCTTGTGCCGAGAGCGGCGGAGAGGCGCAGGCTCATGGCAGCGGAGACGCCGGCGCGTCCATTGAGGATGCGGGAGAGGTGTGCGCGTGTGATCTGCAGATGCTTTGCTGCCTCGCTGACGGTGATTGCCCCCAGGTAATCGCGAAGGACTTCGCCGGGATGTGCTGGATCGTGAATCATGATTGCCTCAGTGGTAGTCCTGATAATCCACCAATATTGCATCTTCCCCTTCGAAAGCGAAGGTGAGACGCCAGTTTCCGTCAACGCGAACCGACCAGTGGCCTCCCAGGTCGCCGGCCAGAGAATGCAGATAATTTCCGGGTGCTCCCATATCCTTCGGCGACGCCGCGACATCCAGAGCGGTCAAAAGCCTCCGCAAGCGCGGAGCATGCTTCGGCTGAATTCCTGCTTTCGATCCTGTTTCGGCGAATAATCTCAGACCCTTGTGCCGGTAAGTTCGGATCACTGTGTAGTGTAGCTATACGGTGCACGGGAAGCAAGAGAAAACGGACAAGCATGACCGCAAGAAAAACGCCCCGGCTCATCACCGGGGCGTTTTTGTTTTTCGCCGAAGGCGCGTATGCCTGAACGGCCAGTTCAGAACTGGTTCCAGAGGAACTGGTTGTAGACCTCGTGGTGGAACTGGACTTCCTGGGGTTTGACGTAGGTGCCGAGGAGACGAGGGCAGCGATCGGCCGAGGCCTGTTTGAGGTCGGCGTAGCGGCCTTTGACGTCTTCGCCGAGCAGTGTTGAGGTCCAGGTGGCGCCGCGGAAATTCTCAAGCGCGGTGTAGATGTTGTCGGGGAGATAGCGCTCGGCCTGGCGCAGGTTTTTGATCTTCGCGAGGTCGCCCTGCAAGCCGGACTTGAAGACGGCGAGCATGACGAGGTAGGGGTTCGCATCGGGCGCGACGGAACGAACTTCGACGCGCGAAGAGCGTTCGTTGCCGATGGGAATGCGCACCATAGAGCCGCGATCGACGGCCGAGGCCTTGATTTGGTTGGGGGCTTCGAAGTGCGGATCGAGGCGGCGATAGGCGTTAACGCTGGGATTGAGCAGGAGGCAAATATCGTTGCCGTGGGTGAGGATGCGGTCAACGAATTTCCATGCGAAATTGGAGAGCTTTTCCTGGCCGGAGGGATCCCAGAAGAGGTTCTTGCCGTTTTTGCTGATGGAAACGTTGGTGTGCATGCCGCTGCCGTTGACGCCGGTGACGGGTTTGGGCAGGAAGGATGCGGTCATGCCGAGGCGCGTAGCCACCTGGCGGCAGATGAGTTTATAGAGCTGAATCTGGTCGGCAGCGGCGATGACTTCGCCGTAGCCGTAGTTGATTTCGAATTGGGAAGGCGCAACTTCGGGGTGATCCTTCTCGTTTTCGAAGCCCATGGCGCGCTGCACTTCAGCGGTGGTGTCGATGAACGTTCGGAGCGGATCACCGGGCAGCGAGTGGTAGTAGCCGCCGGTATTGACGTATTCAAATCTGCCGGTGGTGAGGAAGGTCTTTTCGGCATCGATGCCGCCGAAGAGGAAGCCTTCGATTTCGTTGGCAGCGTTCAGGGTGTAGCCCTGTTTTTCGTACATCTCCTTCGCGAAGGTCTTGAGGAGACCGCGGGTGTCGCCGCCGTAGGGTGTGCCGTCCTTGTCGATGACGTCGCCGAAGACGAGGACTTTGCCGGCGCCGAAGATGTCGGCAGGGGCGTAGTAGAAGGATGACCAGTCGATGAAGAGGCGGAGATCGCTTTCCTTTTGCGCGGTAAAGCCGCGGATGGAGGAGCCGTCGAAGGTGAGGTTCTCGTAGGACTTGAGGAGGAACTTCTTGTCATAGTCCAGCATGTGGAGGCGGCCTTCGAGGTCGCAGAAGAGAACGGTGACGGCCTTAATGCCTTTTTGGTCGGTGAGGAATTTGAGGCGCTCCTCCTGAATTTTGTCCAGGGCGACGCGCTTCCTGCGCTGGTCTTTGGCTTTGAGATTGAGTTCTTCCAGCTCTTCGTACGAGAGCGCCAGGAAATTGCGAAATTCAGTCGACATGCTTCTCCTTCGATGGTGATGAATATATGATTCGCTGCCGCGCCAGACTCACGCCGGGCACACCGCGACCCTCGCCGGGGTTACGCGATTTCGAATGCGGAGAAAAGGTTTGGCGGTCCGCCTCCAGAGTAACGCGCAGAGCCTGCAGATGTCTTCCTGCTATAGATATTTCTGATTGTCCGAATACATTCTTCTTATCGCGGCCAGGGCTGCGCTGAAAGCAACAGGGCGCCGGTTGCCCGGCGCCCTGCTTTGGTGCGGAATGGATCCTAGTTTCCGGAGTGCGGACTGCGTCTCCGCAGACTGGCAGCCTCCGCCTGAATGGCAGCGTTGAGTTTTCCGCTCATTGTGCCGACCGGCATATAACCGTCGGTCAGCGTCTTGAGAAACGCGACTATGTCGTTCTCGTCGGAATCGGAGAGGCCGAGTGCGCCGACGGTCGTATCTTCGTTGTCGGCGTCCTCCGGCGCCGGCCAGCACGTGAATCTGGCCCCGGGATCGTTCGGAGAACTGCACTGGTGGTCACGCGTGTTGTAGAAGTGGACGACCTCCTTCAGGCTCTTCAGATAGCCATTGTGCATGTAGGCCTTCGCGAAGTGCGGGAATGGCCGCTGATCGACGTTCCGCAAGGTTGGAACCTGCATCTTCCCGAGGAATTGCGGAGCCAGCGCCGCCCACGACTGGTCCGGCACTGTCAGTCCGTCGAGAAATGCACCCACACCCATGTCCACATACGCCAGCCCCTGGGGATTGGCGACGTAGCCATATTGGTCCGGCGTGCTTTCGTACAGATAGGGGATCGCGTAATTCTTCGGGAGGCCCAGATTCGACGAAGTGAAGTCCGTAAACAGCGGCGCGACATCGGTCGGCGTGCCGCCGGTTACGCCGTTGGCCAGGCCGCTGAGGTGACAGGTATTGCATTTGCCAGTGGTGTTGAAGAGCTCGTACCCGTGCTGCTCCTGCGGGGTGAGGGTAGCGCTGTTCGCGAGGTAGGCGTCGAATTTGGACGAAAACGCGTTCACCGACGGCGACGCTTCATAGGCCGCGATGGAGAGAGCGAATTCATCGTAGATGGTGTTGGCGCGGTCCCGATCTTCAGCACTCAGACTCAGTTGAGGCCCCACACCGCCTGCTCCCGCGGGAGTGGTGCACACCTTCTCCGCATTCGAAGGCCAGCTGATGAGGGAGATGGCGTTGCCCCATATCTGCTGAAAGAGCGAAACATACTTTCCTGTTGCGAGGCGATAGGCGACGCAGGCACTGTCCGGCAACCCCATTTCAACAGGATTGGTGGGAGGGCCCTGAGCCTGCTCTGCCGCCGGGCTTTGCAGCTTCCAGCCGGTGGCCCGCATATCCCAGAAATTGCCACCGTAGAAATCCTTCTGGGTGGCGTTGTAGTGCAGGACCGGTGCCAGAGTTGCGTAGGTGTAGCTCATGGGCTTGCGGTCGCTGAACCGCGTCCGCACCGATCCCGGATAGGCGACGGTGGTCAGGTTCAGCACCTCGCTCCGTCCGGTGTAGCCCACTTCCGGCATGTGGCAGAAACTGCATGCCTCCTGCTTGTTGACGGACAGGCTGGCATCGAACAGTTCCAGCTTGCCCAGTGTCTGGATCTGGTGCATGGAGTCCATACTGGTCCCGAGCAACTGGAGCGTCTGGGCCTCGGTTTGTTGGATTTCCTGCTCGATCAGCGCAATTTCTCCCTGCGCCGCGGGTGGGATTCCATGCCCAAAAGCGGGAGAAGTTCCAGGCCTCCCGTCGTCGGCCGCGCCAGCCTTCGCCGTTGCGGCACGAATGGCATAGAAACAGGGAATCAAAGCTGCCAGCATGGCAGCCACGACGATGATCCGGAGCACGGAGCCGTGCCCGCCCGACAACATAAAGTTGTCACGTCTTGAATGTCGCATGGGGTTCTCCCTGCGAAGACCCGTCAGAGGTCTCCTGTTATGGGTTTTTCTTCCCTGCAGCCACTGGTTGGAACGCGCGGCTGAAGGGGGACGGATCGCTCGCGGTTGTCCACGCCGAACCCGGGCTTTGGGGATTCGGGGCGAACGATCCGTCGGTTGGAGTGCGATCGGGGCCGTGGGTTAGAGAATGGGTGTTGCGACGTACGTCCGGCAGGACGGTTTTCCCGGCCGGGAGTCGTCCGTCAAGGGGTCTTGACGAGCAAATAGTAACTCAATAGTTAATAGACGTTCAATCAATCCAGATGAAGATTTATTCATCCTTCGATCAACGGCTGCCTGTCTGATTCCAGCGGCAGCCCGGGCGCATCGGTCTTTTTTGGGGGGCTTTTCCAGGCCATGTATTCTGACGCCTGTGAGCGCGCAACAGGGAGAAGCGGTCGTATTGCGGACGTGGCCGATCCATGAGGCGGACCAGATCGTGTCGCTTTTCACGCGGGCGCATGGGCGCATTAAGGGAGTGGCAAAGTCTGCGGCGAAATCGCGGCGGCGGTTTGGCGGGGCGCTGGAGCCGATGACGTGGGTGACGGCAACGTATCTGGAGAAGCCGAAGCAGGAACTGGTGCGGCTGGATGCGTGCGAGGTGATCACGTCGCCGCTTTCGGATCCGGTGGACTACGCACGGGCGGCGGCGCTGGCGTTCTATGCGGAGGTGCTGGAGGAGACGCTTCCGGACCACGATCCGCACGACGCGGTGTTTCGGCTGCTGCTGGCGGTGCTGGGGCAGACGCGGACGAGCCGGATCTGGATGCCGGTAACGTATTTCTCGCTGTGGATGACGCGGCTGCTGGGGTGGATGCCGAGCGTGACGCACTGTACGGCGTGTGGCGAGGCATTTGCGGGGCAGGCAGCGTGGTTCCACGCGGAGGCGGATGGGTTGGTTTGCGCCCGGCATAAACTGGCTGGGGCGCGGGTGCTGACGGCGGAGTCGCTGGGGCTGGCGCGGAGGATCTTCGAGTCGCCGATTGCGGCGCTGGCATCGGAAGAGTGGCCGGCGAATCGTGCAGCGGATTTGCGGCGGTTTGCGACGCAGGCGCTGGAGCGGCATCTGGAAAGAAGGCTGCATGCTGGGGCGGCGCTGGTGAAGTTGGGGCGTTGACATCCCGGGCGGAAGGGCTTGTCACAAGACGCCGTTGGGCGGATGCTGTTAGATAGAGACAGGATGAGACGCTTGAACGACATTTCGAGCCGCATGAGGCAGCAGGCGGACAGCCCTGCCTGTCGATGTCGCACGCACGACGACCGAGGGTTCTAAGACCCTCCGCCTGGCAAGTCCCTGAAACAGGGTCCCATAGACATGGCGCGATGGAAGTCGCGCTCCGACAGACAAGCGATCGAGGCTGCGCAGGCCGCGACGCAATCCAGACTTTCTGAGGAAGGGAACTATGAAAATTGCGAGCAGTGTGACGGAACTGATTGGGAAAACCCCGCTGGTGCAACTGAATCGTGTGACCGAAGGCGCGCACGGGCGGGTGGTGGCGAAGCTGGAGGGTGCGAATCCGGCCAGTAGCGTGAAGGATCGTATCGGGCTGGCAATGATAGAAGCGGCGGAGCGGGAAGGGAAGATCAAGCCGGGCGAGACGGTGCTGATTGAGCCGACCAGCGGGAACACGGGGATTGGCCTCGCGTTTGTGGCGGCGGTGAAGGGGTACAAGCTCATCCTGACCATGCCGGAGACGATGAGCCAGGAGCGGCGGGTGGTGCTGATGGCGTTTGGTGCGGAGATTGTGCTGACGCCAGGGCCGAATGGAATGAGCGGCGCGATTACAAAGGCAAAGCAGATCTTGGCGGAGACGCCGCACGGGTACATGCTGCAGCAGTTTGAGAATCCGGCGAACCCAAAGGTGCATTTCGACACGACGGGGCCGGAGATTTGGAATGACACGGATGGGCAGGCGGACATTCTGGTGTCGGGAATCGGGACGGGCGGGACGCTGACAGGCGTATCGGAGTACATCAAGCCGAAGAAGCCTTCGTTCAAGGCGATTGCGGTGGAACCGGTGGACAGTCCGGTGCTGAGCGGCGGGAAGCCGGGGCCGCACAAGATTCAGGGGATTGGCGCGGGGTTTGTTCCGCGGGTGCTGAAGACGGAGTTAATCGACGAAGTGGTGCAGGTGTCGAACGACGAGGCGATCACGATGGCGAAGCGGCTGGCGCTGGAGGAGGGGCTGCTGGTGGGGATTTCGTCGGGCGCGGCGGTGCAGGCAGCGGTGAAGGTGGCGAAGCGGCCGGAGAATGCGGGCAAGCTGATTGTGGTGGTGCTGCCGGATTTCGGTGAGCGGTATATTTCGTCGGTGCTGTTTGAATCGCTGCGGAATCAGGCGCAGGGGTTGAAGACGGCGGCGCTGTGAGCGCGCGGGGGGCAAGCGCATGCATCTGCGGGGATTCCGGTATGCTGCCGTCTAAGTTCTGCTGAGGGTTATGGGCATTTTCGCCAACATTAAAGAAGATATCGACTCGGTGATGGCGCGCGACCCGGCGGCGAGTTCGCGGCTGATGGTGGTGCTGTGCTATCCGGGGCTGCATGCGGTGTGGATGCATCGCATTACGTCGAAGCTGTGGCGCGCGGATTTGCGGCTGGTGGCGCGGGTGCTGTCGCAGGTGGGGCGATTCGTTTCGGGGATTGAGATTCATCCGGGCGCGGAGATCGGGCGGAGAGTGTTCATCGACCACGGATCGGGTGTGGTGGTGGGTGAGACGGCCATTGTGGGCAACGACGTGACGCTGTATCAGGGAGTGACGCTGGGCGGGACGGGGAACGAGAAGGGCAAGCGGCATCCGACGCTGCGCGACGGGGTGTTTGCGGGGAGCAACGCGCAGATTTTGGGAAACATTTGCATTGGGGAGAATTCGCGGGTGGGCGCAGGGTCGGTGGTGCTGCGCGACGTGCCGCCGAATTCGACGGTGGTTGGGGTTCCGGCGCACATTGTCTACCAGAATGGCGAGCGGGTGCTGATTACCGATCCGAGCCAGGTGAAGGATCCGCTGTCGGGCGTGATTATTGCGTTGGCTGAGGAAGTGAAGCGGTTGCGGGTGCGTGTGGATTGCCTGGATGGACAACTGGAGCAGACGGCTCGGGATCTGGATGGGGTGAGGGCGCTGACCAGCGAGGATGAGGAGCGGGAACAGTACCGCAGTGAGCAGGCGGATGCGGGGTTGTTTTCGATGGGGGAAGGGATTTGACTACAGGGTATAGGGGATAGGGAGTAGTCGGTCATCGGCGGAATTCATCTTCGTTTTACGCAGCGTTCATGGGAAGGAGCATCCCTTTGCTCTGGAGGACGCTGTGAGTATTGCAATCAATCGCAGACAATTTATTCGTGGCGCGGGAGTCGCGTCGGCCGCGGCGTTGACCGCGGCGATCCCGAGTACTGCAAAAGCGGCTAGCCTGCCGGCACCGGACGCATCGCAGATCGAACACATCATCGTGGTGATGATGGAGAACCGGAGCTTCGATCACTTTTTGGGGTGGCTGCCGGGGTCGCGCGGGCGGCAGGCGGGACTGAGCTATCTGGACAACGAGGGCGAAGCGCACCCGACGTGGCGGCTCAACACGTTTGTGGGCTGCTCGCATCCTGATCCGGACCACTCGTACGCAGGCGGGCGGAGCGAGGTCGACAACGGGAAGATGGACGGTTGGCTGCGGACCACGACGAACGACGTGTTCTCGATCGGCTATTACGAAGAAGCGGATCTGCCGTTCTTCAGCGCGCTGGCGCGGAACTATACGACGCTCGATAACTATTTCGCTTCGATTTTGTCGTCGACGTTTCCGAATCGAGTATTTCAGCACGCGGCGCAGACGGACAGGCTTTCTAATACGCTGGATATTTCGACGCTGCCGACGATTTGGGACACGCTGGCGGCTGCGGGCGTGAGCCACAAGTACTACTTCGGCAATGTGCCGTTTCTTGCGCTGTGGGGTGACAAGTACATCGACATTTCGGCGCCGCACGCGGAGTTTCTCATCGATGCGGCGACGGGGAATTTGCCAGCGGTGTCGTTTGTGGACCCAAAGTTCACGATTCTGGACGATGGCGAGGGGAACGACGATCATCCGCACGCGGATGTGCGGGCGGGCGAGGCGTTTCTGGGGCAGGTTTACCGGGCGGTGACCAGCGGGCCGGGGTGGAAGAACACGGTGCTGATCATCAATCGCGATGAGTGGGGCGGATTTTACGACACGATTGCTCCGCCGCGGATTATTGCGCCGAACGATGTGGACACGGACCTGGTCGATGGGAAGGCGTTGCTGGGGTGCAGAGTGCCGACGGTGGTGGTTTCGCCATGGGCGCGGGGGAATACGGCAACGCCGCGGATCAACTCGGGGCTCTACGATCACACGTCGGTGCTGAAGCTGATCGAATGGCGGTACAACCTGCCGCCGCTGACGAAGCGGGATGCGTCGAGTGAGATAGCGAATTTGGCGGAGGCACTGGATTTTGCGAACCCGGATGTTGCGGTGCCTGCGCTGCCGGTGGTGACGGCGCCGATTCCTACTCCGTGTGGATTATTTGAGCTGGGCAGCGACGTGGACAACGAGAGCTATGACTTTTACGAACTGTTGAACTCGGAGCTGACGGCGAATTGGAAGCTGGCTTAAAGACAGTTGTCGGTTGTCAGTTATCGGTGATCGGTATTCAGGAGTCGGGAGTCAGCCAACGAGAGTCGGGGCGCGGCCTCGACTCTTGTTGTTTGGGCTATTTGGATGGATGCGACTGCACGATGGCGGCGACCATGGCGCGGAACTGGTCGTAGTCAGGTTTGCCGGAGAAGCTGCGGTACAGGGTGGATCCGCTGGCGTCGGTGAGTTGGAAGTGGCGTTCACCGGCGGCGGCCTGGGAGGCGTGGGTTTGTTCCCACGATTTCTCGTCGAAGTCGTTGCTCTGGACGTCGATTTCGCGCGTCGTGTTGGCGGCGGGGTCGTGGACGAGGAAGCGGTAATACGTGTGGAACTTGCCCATGGGCTCGAAGTACTCGATAGCTTCCGCCTGATATGAACCCAACTGAAACATCTCGAGGAGAAAACCACTGGCTTTGCGGGTGTCGGGTGCCCCGGTCGCGTGGAGCTGGGCGAGTTCGTTGCGTTCGTCGTCGCGCTGTTTCGTCATGCCGGCAGAGGCGTAGGCAGCGACGAGGGTGGTGTGGACTTTCCAGCTTTGCGGGTCGAGCTGGCGCGCTTTCTCGGCGTACTGGACGGCGAGGGGTCCGTTGTATTGCTCGAGGGCGGCGGTGGCGGCGTAGAGGGCGGCGACGGCGTTGTTCGGATCGGTCTGAAGGACTTGCTGAAAGTCTGCGAGAGCCTGGGCTGGCTGATGGGCCTGGAGGGCGGCGAGTCCCTGGTCGGTGGTGACGGCGGGGCCGGGCGCGGGCGTCTGCGCGGGAAGAATGAGAGGCAGGACGCAGGCGAGAAGGATGAGGAATGCTCGAATAGGGACGGGGCGGGTCATGACGGATTCCACGGACTACTGTATCGCGTGCTGTGGCGCGTGACCGGTGGAAGACGGCGAGGCTGAGGACGGGTTATTCTGGTGCGAAGTATTTCAAAAGGTCTGCAAGGAGAACGGCCGTGGTCTATCTGGTAGTAGGCGGATTCGTCGTGATCTTCATCAGCACGATTTTGTGGGCAACGAGCCGGAAGGCTGACGGTCACCACTGAGCGGGACAAGCGTCCAACGGTAAGCCCCAACGTTTTCAATGGATATGATTTCTCATATTTTCCAACAGAAAACGAGAGGGCTGGACGGTCTCGGACGCTGAATTCCTGGATTCATCGTCGCAAGGGTGTAGCTATCTCCTTATTTTTCTGTCTCCCGGGAATGGCAGGAACAATACTGGATTTCGGATGGGAGGGTGGCAGGAGACTTGCTCCATAGCCACCTATCGGGAAATCCGCGCGCCGAGCAATAGCCAAAGGCGGGCGACAGAGCCCAGAAGAGCAACAACGCGTTCCGAACTGACCCGCACTATGGAAAGGTCGTTTCAAACTCGCATCACGGCGATCCTGCTGGCACTGTTTACAGGTACGGCGATCCTGTGCGCGGGATTCAACCTGAAGCAGGAAAGCAATTATCAGAGACCCGTGGACGGCGTGTGGTGGGTCGAGGCGCCGGGCGGGCTAATCGCGCAGCGAGTTCCGGATAACACGCCGGGCGAGCGAGCGGGGGTCAAGACCGGGGATCTGCTGGTTGCGGCGAACGATGTGCCGACGCAGCGGTGGGCGGACCTTGTACGGCAGATCTGGCGGACGGGCGCCTACAACACCATTCACTACACGCTGGAGCGGCATGGATTCCGGCTGCCTGATGTGCCGGTGGCGCTGGATGTGCAGGACCGCAGCATCAACCAGGGATTCCGGCTGATTGCTCTGGTGTACCTGGGGATTGGGCTGTACGTGCTGTTGCGACGCTGGACGGCGCCGCACTCTACGCATTTCTACATTTTTTGCCTGGCGTCGTTCGTGCTGTATTCGTTCTGGTACACGGGCAAGCAAAACGAATTTGACCTGATTATTTATTGGGGCGGGATTGGCGCGGCGGCGCTGCAGCCAGCGCTGTTCCTGCATTTTGCGCAGGCCTTCTCGCGCGAGCGGCGGACGCGGCGCCCGTGGCTGGTGGCGCTGCCGTATGTGCTGGGGACAGCGGTGGTGGGTGTGCAGGTGCTGGCGCAAACGCGCTGGCAGGCGACGGAATTGTTGCGGCACAGGCTGGACCAGACGGCGACGGCGTATCAGGCGCTGCTCTATGTGTTGGCGGCTGTGGTTTTCTACCAGCATTATCGCGCGGCCGAGGCGCCGCTGGAGCGGCAGCAACTGAAGTGGCTGACGCGAGGCACGGTGCTGGCGGTGGCGCCGTTCACGCTGCTCTATGCGATTCCGTATCTGGCGAACTTTGCGATGCCAGATGCGCTGACGAAGATTGCCGGCATTTGCATGGTGTTTTTGCCGCTGACGTTCAGCTGGGCGATTGTGCGCTACCGGATGATGGACGTCGATTTGATCTTCAAGCGCGGCGTGACTTACACGCTGGCGACGGCGACGCTGGTTGGGGTCTATTTCGGGCTGGTAGCGGTGTCGGCGGAAGTGGTGCACACGCATTTGCCGAGCACGGGCGTGTGGGGACTGATCGCCGCGATTATCGTGGTGGCGCTGCTGTTCGATCCGCTGAAGAAGACGATTCAGGGGCAGGTGGATAAAGTCTTCGACCGGCAGAGCTATGACTATCGGACAACGCTGATCGATTTTGGGCGGGGGCTGAGCTCGTTCACGAATCTCGACGCGCTGCAGCGTGCGATTGTGGACCGGCTGGCGCGGACGCTGACGGTGGACCGGGTTGCCGTGTTTTTGTCCGAGGCGCCTGGGAAATACCGGTTGGCGGCGCAGCATGGGCTGGAACCAGCGCTGGTTTCTGCTGGCACAGCGCTGGATATGGGCTTCCTGGATTTCGATGAGCCAGGAGCGGGAACGCATTTGTTCCTCGAGAATCCGCAACATGCATTGCATCTGACGGCTCGGGAGCGGCAGGCGGCGGCAGCACTGGACATGAACTACTTCCTTCCGTGCCGCATCGGGGTTCCAGGAGCGCGCGACTGGCAGGTGCAGGACCGCACGATTGCGGTGATTGGGCTGGGGCGGCGCGCGGCGGGAGATTTTCTGTCGAGCGAGGATATGGAACTGCTGGAGTCGCTGGCCGGATACATCGGCATTGCGCTGCAGAATGCGCGGCTCTACGCGAGCCTGGAAGAAAAGATCTCCGAGTACGAGCGGCTGAAGGAATTCAACGAGAACATCGTTGAGAGCATCAATGTGGGGATTCTGGCGGTCGATCCGGACGAGAAGATCGAGAGCTGGAATTCGCAGATGGAAGTGATGTTTGCGCTGCCCCGGCAGGAGGCATTGCGGCAGCCGCTGTCGGCGGTATTTCCTGCGGAGCTGCTGGACGAGTACCGGCGGGTAAAGGATCAGCCGGGCGTGCACAATCTTTACAAATTCAGGCTGGAGACGCGCGCGGAAGAGCGGCGGGTAGCGAACATTGCGATTGCGCCGCTGGTTTCGCGGAATTTCGAGACGGTGGGGCGGATCATTCTGATCGACGACATCACGGACCGGACGGAGCTGGAAGGGCAGCTGGCGCAGGCGGAGAAGATGTCCTCGATTGGATTGCTGGCGGCGGGCGTGGCGCATGAAGTGAACACGCCGCTGGCGGTGATTTCTTCGTACACGCAGATGCTGTCGCGGCAGGTGCGGGGCGACGACCGGCTTGGGCCGTTGCTGGAGAAGATTACGCAGCAGACGTTCCGGGCGTCGGAGATTGTGAACGGGCTGCTGAATTTTTCGCGAACGAGCGGGGCAGAGTATCGCGAGACGGATGTGAACGCGATTATTCGCGACACGCTGACGCTGCTGGATCATCAATTCCGGACGTCGCAGATAACCGTGGAGATGAGCCTGATGGCGCAGTTGCCGCCGATTATGGGGAATGCGGGGAAGCTACAGCAGGTTTTCCTGAATCTATTTTTGAACGCGAAGGATGCGATGGCGGCTGGAGCAGAAGAACACAGCGGGCCGCGCTCGCTGCGCGTGGCGACGGAAGTGAACGGGCACGTGAGCGTGTCGATTACGGACAGCGGATCAGGGATTGCGCCGGAGCACCTGCGGCGGATTTACGATCCGTTCTTCACGACGAAGACCGCGCGCAAGGATGGACAGCCGCGCGGTACGGGACTGGGGCTGGCAGTGACATACGGAATTATTCAGGAGCACTCGGGGAAGATTCACGTGGAGAGCCAGGTGGGACAGGGAACGACGTTTTATCTGGAGTTCCCGATGCTGAGGAAAGCCGCGCATGTCTGAAGCGACGATTGCAGTACCGGCGAACGCGCAGGCGATGGCGGCAGATGGCGCACGGATTCTGATCATCGACGACGAAGCGGCGATTCGCGAATCGCTGGAGACACTGCTGACGCTCGAAGGCTACCTGGTGGATTCGGCGGAGAACGGCGAGATCGGACTGGAGCGGATTGGGGAACAGGCTTTCGACCTGGTGCTGCTGGATCTGGCGCTGCCGGGGCGGAACGGGATTGAGATTCTGGGGTCGATTCGCGAGCGGCACGCGACGCTGCCTGTGATCATGATTACGGCGTACGGCACGGTGGGTAACGTGGTGGACGCGATCCGCGGCGGGGCGCAGAACTTTGTGCAGAAGCCGTGGGACAACGAGAAGCTGCTGGCGGATATTCGCGCAGCGGTAGCGCGGTACCGGGCGGAAGAAGAGAACGTTCAGCTGAAGCGCGCCTTCCGGCTGCGGTACAACTTCCCCAACATTGTGGGCAAGAGCGATCCGATGCTGCGGATCTTCGATCTGGTGGCGCAGGTAGCGCCGACGCGATCGACAGTGCTCATTCAGGGCGAGAGCGGCACAGGCAAAGAGTTGATTGCCAAAGCGCT
>Ga0210391_10000907_pt1 | contig 28501 bp, 30 predicted proteins | sample IncBWC12OmetaG_FD_160573 | JGI IMG/M metagenome (GOLD analysis project Ga0210391, IMG submission 160573) | Forest soil microbial communities from Barre Woods Harvard Forest LTER site, Petersham, Massachusetts, United States - Inc-BW-C-12-O ... | reverse complement strand
CGGATTGCGTCCAGGTGGTGCTGTGGCTGCTCGCCAATCCCAAGGTCAATGGCATCTTCAACCTCGGGACTGGCCAGGCGCGCAGTTTTGCCGAACTTGCCAGCGCCTTGTTTGCGGCCGTGGGCAAGCCGCCGCGTGTGACCTATGTGGATACCCCTCTGCCGATCCGGTCCAGTTATCAGTACTTTACTGAGGCGCGCATGGAGCGTTTACGGGCTGAGGGCTATGCGCGGCCGTTCATGACGCTCGAGGATGGCGTGCGGGACTACGTCCAGCGCTATCTCTCGCAACCCGACCGCTACCGCTGATGGTCGCGGCCCATCCTCTGCTGGCGGGTACCCGTCACCTGATTCTGGACCGTGATGGCGTGCTCAACGCAGAGGCAGCGGATGGCAGTTACATCCTCAGGGCGGCCGATTTCAAGTGGCTGCCGGGTTCGCGCGAGGCGCTGGCGCGGCTGTCGCGGGCGGGACTGCGCATCAGCATAGTCAGCAACCAGTCCGCTGTCGGGCGGGGACTGATGAGCCAGGCGCAGCTGGAACAGGTGCTGGACGCCATGCGCACGCAGGCCGAAGCCGCCGGCGCACATATCAGCGCCGTATATTGCTGTCCGCACGCGCCTGAGGCGCACTGCGACTGCCGCAAGCCCGCACCGGGACTGCTCCGTTGCGCCATCGAAGCGTCCGGCATTCCCGCGGCACAGACTTTGATGGTGGGCGATGATGTGCGCGATGTGGACGCAGCGCGGGCCGCGGGCGTCGGTGCGGTGCTGGTGCGAACCGGCAAAGGGATGGCGGCAGCCGCAAGCCTCGCCGGGCGCGGCGAGAGGCTGCCGGTATTCGATGACCTTGCGCAGGTTGCGTATAACTTGCTTCGAACTTCCAGGACCGAATGATTCATGAGCGACTCCGTACAGACCGATCTGGCAGCGCTTCTGGCCGTACTTGATCGCTATGCGAGCCTGCGAATCTGGGTAGTGGGCGATCTAATGCTCGATGAATACGTCAGGGGGGCCGTGGACCGCGTGTCGCCGGAGGCGCCGGTGCCGGTCGTGCGTGTGCGCGATACCGAACATCGTTTGGGGGGCGCCGCCAACGTCGCGCGCCAGGTCGCGGCACTGGGCGCGAAAGTCACGCTGGCCGGCGTCATCGGCACGGATGCGGCGGGCGATGACCTGCTGCGCCTGTGCGCCGCCTCCCAGGTCGATACGCGCGGCGTGGTCCGCACGGCGCAGCGCCGCACCACGCGAAAATTGCGGGTGCTGGGCCACAGTCAGCAGCTGTTGCGCATGGATTGGGAGGATGTCGGCGCCTGCGATGCGGAGCTGTGCACCCGCATGCTCGAGGGCCTTGGCAGTAATGCGCCCGATGCCATCATCCTGAGTGATTACGCGAAGGGCGTGCTGACGGCACAGCTGATCTCCGCCATCACGGCGCGCGCCGGCAAGGTACCCATCGCGGTCGACCCCAAGTCGCGCGACTTTGCCCGCTATCGTGGCGCGACCACAATCACGCCGAATTTGCGGGAACTGGAGCTGGCGGCCGGCGCATCGCTCGATCCGAGCGACTCGGCGGCTATAGCGGCCGCGGCACGGACACTGATCGCGGCCGCCGGCCTCGACTCGATGGTCGTCACGTTGAGTGAGCACGGTATGTTGGCGGTCACTGCCGCGGGGCCGGCGATTGCCGTGCCGGCCAGCCGCCGCGCGGTATTCGATGTCACCGGTGCCGGCGATACGGCCATCGCCGTACTCGCGCTGTCACTTGCCGCCAAAGCGCCGTTGGCGGCCGCCGCGAAACTGGCCAATGCCGCCGCCGGCGTATCCGTCGGCCAGGTCGGCGCGGTGGCCGTGGATGCAGACAGCATCCGCAGCGAGCTGACCACCGCCCCGGAGGCCAAGGTGCTCTCGCGTACGGAGCTGGCCACGCGTGCCGCATCCTGGCGGCTCGCGGGCAAGCGCATCGTATTCACCAACGGCTGTTATGACCTGCTGCATGCCGGGCATCTGTCGCTGCTGCACAGTGCGGCACGCCTGGGCGACATCCTGGTGCTGGCGATCAACAGCGATGAGTCGGTGCGCCGGCTCAAGGGACCAGAACGACCGCTGGTACCGCAGGCCGAACGTGCCGCGCTGCTTGCGGCACTGGCGTGCGTCGATGCCGTGACGGTGTTTGATGAAGACTCGCCGCTGCAGACCATCGAGGCCGTGCGCCCGCACATCCTGGTGAAGGGTGCCGACTACACGGCCGATCAGGTGGTCGGGCGTGAGGTGGTCGAAGCCCTGGGGGGCCGCGTCGCCCTCGTGCCCCTGCTGCCGCAGAAATCAACTTCCGCGCTGGTGGAGCGCATCAAGGGTCTCGCCAAGGACCCGTAGGCATCAGCTACCGGCCTTGGTCGGTCGCTTCCATCCCGGGATACTGAGCTGCCGCGCCCGGCCGAGCGTCAATTCTCCGGCTGGCGCGTTGCTGGTGATGGTGGAACCCGCGCCGATGGTCGCGCCTGCGCCAATTTGCACCGGCGCAACCAGCATGCTTCCCGAGCCGATGAACGCGTCGTCACCGATGGTCGTCGGCCATTTGTTGACGCCGTCGTAGTTGCAGGTGACGGTGCCCGCACCGACATTGACTCCCGCACCGATCGTCGCATCCCCCAGGTACGTGAGGTGATTCGCCTTCGATCCGGCACCGATGCGGGTCTTCTTGACCTCAACGAAATTGCCGACGTGCACATTCTCCGCGAGCACCGATTCGGGCCGGACCCGCGCGAACGGGCCGATGCGGCACTCCGGACCGATGAGGGCGCGATCGATGACGCAATTGGCGAATACTTCGGTGCCGGCCTCGATCAGCGCATTGCGGATCAGACAGTTGGGGCCGATTTTCACCCCGTCGCCCAGGGTTACCTGCCCCTCGAACACCACGTTCACATCGATCACCACATCCTGGCCGACCGACACGGTGCCACGGACATCCACCCGCGCTGGATCGACCAGAGTTGCCCCGCCGAGCATGAGTTTGCGCGCCTGGCGGGCGCGCCAGGCGCCTTCGGCCGCAGCCAACTGGATCCGATCGTTGACGCCCTGCACTTCCTGTTCGTCGGCTGCGAGCAGCGGCTGCACCGCCATCCGGTCGCGCGCCGCGAGGCCGATCACGTCGGTCAAATAGTACTCACGCTGTGAGTTGCGATTGTTCAGGCGCCCGAGCCACTTCGTCAGGCGCGCCGCGGGCAGTGTCACCACGCCGGTGTTGCATTCGCGAATTTTGCGCTGCTTCGCCGTGGCGTCCTTCTCTTCGACAATGCCCTGTACGCGGCCGCTGGCGTTGCGCAGCACGCGGCCATAACCTGTCGGATCGCTGGCGTTGACGGTCAGCAGCCCCACGCCATCGCGACCGGCCGCCTGCAGCAACGCCCGCAGGGTGTCCGTGGTGATCAGCGGTCCGTCACCGTACAGAATCAGCACGCGCTGGTCATCGGACAACGCCGGCGCCGCCTGCATCACCGCGTGTCCGGTACCCAGCTGCTCCGCCTGCCTGACCCACGTCACTGACTCGTGCGCAAAGGCCTTAGGAACGGCCTCGCCGCCGTGGCCATAGACCACCTGGATCGCGGCGGGGTTGAGGCTGCGCGCCGTATCCAGCACATATTGCAGCAGCGGCCTGCCGGCCAGCGGTTGCAGCACTTTCGGCAAGGCCGATTTCATGCGCTTGCCGGCGCCCGCGGCCAGGATGATCACGACCAGAGGTGCTTCGGCCTTCACGTTGCTGCGGGGTCGAACCGATTTCTTGATCGCCACATTGCGCCTCAATGTCGTGCCGGGGGTTGCGATGGCTGAGCGGTGCAGCTGTGGGCCGCTGCAGCATCGAGCTGCGGCAGCCGCGCCTGCATTGCGGGTCCGACAAACAGCCTGGGATTGGAGTGGATGTCACCTTCGTCCGCCTCGCGCTGGCGAATGATGCGGGCGGTATCGGTATAGGCCTGATTGAGCGAACAGGCGTGCGGCAGCGTGTCCTTGAGCAGCGCCTCGCCAAAGTAGGTCAGGTCGCGGGTGTCGTCGCAACCGAACGAGCTGTGGCGCGCATCCGCGGCCGTCATGATCAGCGTTGAATCGTTCTTCAGCACCGGGATGAAGATTCCCGAGTAGCACGCGGACACGACGATCACCCGCCAGCGGATATGCGACTCATTCAGGATCTTAGCCAGGTCCTCCGGTGACAGGGCGTCCTCCGGCATCTTGCCGTTGGTGATGGCGATGCCGTCCTCGTCGTTGCCATGGGAGGTCAGCATCAATACCAGCGTGTCCCGATCGGCGTGCATCCGCCGACCGATTGCATTCAGCGCGACGCGCAGGTTCTCAAAGGTCGCGAGCGCGTAGGTCTGCCGGTCGCGGATGTCGTTGACGAGCAGCAGCGAGCGGTTGGCCGTCGCGAAGCGCGCGCCGAAAATCCGTTGCGCGAGTTCGGCCTCCTTGCGGAATATCTTCTGCTCGCCGTAACCCGCAAACCCCACGAAGTACACATCGCCCCCCGCGGCGTTGCCCCGGTCCATCCGGGCAACAGTCGCGAGCAACGTCTGGCGCTGAACGTCGGCGGGGGGAGGGCGCAGCACCGAGGGGGAGCCATCCGCCGCGAATCCCGGCCGCCCCTGCAGGCCCAGACACAGCAGCAGGCAAATCACCGCCCAGCGGGTCGGCAACTGAGGATTGGCGGACCTGGCCATGGCCAGCAGCTTACCGCCGTAGCACTCAGGGATTCTTGGAAGCATGGCTCAACTGTTATAAAGATTTCATCTTACTGTAACCATAAGGGCCGTGACTGCCTGCACTCTGGGTTGGTTTGATAGTCAGGTGAGCCATGGTCTTCAAAGTCGGGATTGGTGTGCTGGTGGGGTGCGGTGCGCTGCTGGTCGCGCAATGTGCGCTCGCGGATACCATCCTGGTGTCGGGGAGCAACTGCAGCACGGATTGTATTACCTATAACGATGTGGGCTCCACGCCGGCAGCGCCCATCAACACCATCGAGCTCGGTAGTCTGAGCAATCCCGTCAACGTCGCGTTTTCCGACAATCTCGGTTCGAATTCCTCCGGCGGTCCGATTCTCACCACTGACAACTACACCTTCATGGTCCCGAGCACGAGCGCCAGCGCTACGATTTCCGGCGACCAGGTATGGCTGAACAATGTCGGTTTTTCCGGCACGGTCGACAGCTTCTCGCTGATCGACCTGTCGACCGGGACGACGGTCGCGCAGGAGACGCCCTTGAGTCCGTTTACCGGCTTGCTGCTGGATCCGAGTCTTGCCGCCGGACTGTACGAGTTACAGGTCAAAGCGACTCTGAATGCCGGTGCAACGGGCAGTTACGATGGCGTACTGGTCGCCAACGCCTCACCAGTGCCGCTGCCGGCCACTGCCTGGATGATGCTCTGCGGATTGGGCGCAGTGGCCGTATTGACGCGCCAGCGCAAGCTTTCGTAGACCCTGCCCAGGCTATCTAGCCGCGGATCTTGCGCAGCCGCTCGAGTATTTTGAGCTGCGCGGCAACCCGCGCGAGCTCCGCCAGGGCTTCGGCCTGGTCAATGGCGCCGGCCCGATCCCGCAACGCTTCCTCCGCCCGCTGCTTGGCGGCCAGTGCCGCCGCCTCATCGATATCCTTGGCGCGCAGCGCCGTATCGGCGAGCACGGTGACTAGGGTGGGCTGAATCTCCAGCGCTCCGCCGCCCACGTAGAACACCTGCTCCTGGCCGTCCGGCGTAAGCACGCGCACTTCGCCGGCCTTGAGCAGGGTCAGCAATGGCGCATGGTGGGGAGTGATGCCCAGCTCGCCCTCGGAGCCGGGCGCCACCACCATGGTCGCATCGCCCGAGAAAAGCTCGCCTTCGGCGCTGACGATGTCGACCCGGATTGTGTGGGACTGTGCCATTACTGCAGCGTCTTGGCCTTTTCCACGGCCTCATCGATGGAGCCGACCATGTAGAACGCCTGCTCGGGCAGGTGGTCGTACTCGCCGCTGAGGATGCCCTGAAAACCCCGGATCGTGTCCTTCAGCGCGACGATCTTGCCGTCCTGGCCGGTGAAGACCTTGGCGACATTGAAAGGCTGGGACAGGAAGCGCTGCACTTTGCGGGCGCGGAATACCGTTTGCTTGTCCTCGGCCGACAGCTCGTCCATACCCAGGATGGCGATGATGTCCTGCAGTTCCTTGTATCGCTGCAGTACCGCCTGCACACCGCGCGCGGTGTTGTAGTGCTCATCGCCGATGACCAGGGGGTCCAGCTGCCGGCTGGTTGAATCGAGCGGATCCACGGCCGGGTAGATGCCGAGGGAGGCGATCTGCCGCGAGAGCACCACGGTCGCATCCAGATGCGCGAATGTCGTGGCCGGTGAGGGATCGGTCAAGTCGTCCGCGGGTACGTAGACGGCCTGGATCGAGGTGATCGACCCGGTCTTGGTGGACGTGATGCGCTCCTGCAGCACGCCCATCTCCTCGGCGAGCGTGGGCTGATAGCCCACGGCGGACGGCATGCGACCCAGCAGCGCGGACACCTCGGTGCCGGCCAGGGTATAGCGATAGATATTGTCGACGAAGAACAGCACGTCGCGGCCCTTGCCGCCGTCTTCGCGCACTTCGTCACGGAAGTACTCCGCCATGGTGAGACCGGTGAGCGCGACGCGCAGGCGGTTGCCCGGCGGCTCGTTCATCTGGCCGTACACCATCGCGACCTTGGAGTTGGACAGCGTGTCCTTGTCGATGACGCCCGACTCGATCATCTCGTGATAGAAGTCATTGCCTTCGCGGGTACGCTCGCCGACACCGGCGAACACCGACAGACCGCTGTACTGCTTGGCGATATTGTTGATGAGCTCGAGCATGTTGACGGTCTTGCCGACGCCCGCGCCGCCGAACAGACCGACCTTGCCGCCCTTCGCGAACGGCACCAGGAGGTCGATGACCTTGATGCCGGTGACCAGCAGGTCCTGACCGCCCGCCTGCTCATCGAACGCCGGTGGTGCCCGATGGATCGGCAGCTGCTGCGGGGAGTCCACCGGACCACGATTGTCCTGGGGACGCCCGAGCACGTCCATGATGCGGCCGAGCGTCGCCTTGCCCACCGGCACCGAGATCGGCTTGCCGGTGCCGCGCACGGCAAGCCCGCGCTTCAGGCCTTCGGAAGCTCCCATGGCGATGGTGCGCACGACGCCATCCCCAAGCTGCTGCTGCACTTCCAGAACCAGATCGGAATCCACGAGCTGCAGCGCTTCGTAAATGTGCGGAATGTGCTCGCGCGGAAACTCGACGTCGATGACGGCGCCGATGATCTGGGTGATCTTGCCTTCAGCAGTATTGGTCATGCGGTAGTCCTTAACTTATACGGCAGCGGCGCCGCCGACGATCTCCGAGAGCTCTTTCGTGATCGCAGCCTGGCGGGCCTTGTTGTAAACGAGTTGCAGGTCCTGGATGAGGTTGCCCGCGTTGTCGGTGGCGGCCTTCATGGCGACCATGCGCGCGGCCATCTCGGAGGCCACATTTTCCACGACCCCCTGGTACACCTGCGACTCGATGTAGCGCATCAGCAATCCATCGAGGATGGCTGCGGCATCGGGCTCGTAGATATAGTCCCAGTGCTCCGGCAGGCCTTGGGTGTCGGCGGTGTCGATCGGCAGCAGCTGCGTGACGCTTGGCTGCTGCGTCATGGTGTTCACGAACTTCGCGTTGGCCAGGTAGAGCCGGTCGATCTTCCCTTCGCGATAGGCGTCGAGCATCACCTTGATCGTGCCGATCAGATCCTTGATATGCGGCCGATCACCGAGTCCCGAGACGGCACCGAGCATGGGAGTACCAAGCCTGCGGAAGAAGGCCGAGCCCTTGCTGCCGACGATCGACAGACTCACCGTTGCGCCCTTGTTCTGCCACTCGCGCATCTGCAGCAGCACCTGCTTGAAGAGATTGGCGTTCAAGCCGCCGGCGAGACCGCGATCGGTGGAGATGATGATGATGCCGATCGCCTTGACCTCGCGCGAGATCAGGAAGGGATGGCGGAAATCCGGATTAGCCTCGCTCAGGTGGCCGATCACGGTGCGCATTTTTTCCGCGTACGGGCGCGCCAGCTTCATGCGCTCCTGCGCGCGACGCATCTTGCTGGTGGCCACCATCTGCATGGCCTTGGTGATCTTCTGAGTGCTTTTGACACTCGCGATCTTGGTGCGGATTTCCTTGGTGCCGGGCATGCTGTGACGACTCAGTAGGTACCGTTGGCCAGGAAGTCTTCGATGATCTTCTTCAGCGTCGCCTCGTGCTCCTTGAGAACCGGCTTCGCGTTGATGGCATCGAGCGCCGCCTTGTGGCTGGTGTTGGCGAAGCCCTGCAGGGCGGCCTCGAAGTCCACCACCTTGGGGATCGGCACCTTATCCATGTAGCCGTTGTTGACGGCATAGATCGACAGCGCCATCTCCGCTACCGACAGCGGCGCGTACTGCTTCTGCTTCATCACCTCGGTGGTGCGCTGCCCGCGTTCGAGCTGTTTGCGGGTCGACTCATCGAGGTCCGATGCGAACTGGGAGAAGGCCGCAAGTTCCCGGTACTGCGCCAGCGCGAGGCGGATACCACCGCCCAGGCGACGGATGATATCGGTCTGCGCGGAGCCGCCCACGCGGGACACAGAAATACCGGCATTCATGGCGGGCCGGGTGCCCGCGTTGAACAGATCGGTTTCCAGGAAGATCTGGCCGTCGGTAATGGAGATCACGTTGGTCGGCACGAAGGCGGTGACGTCGCCCGCCTGGGTTTCGATGATCGGCAGGCCGGTCAAAGACCCGGTCTTGCCCTTCACCGCACCCTTGCTGACCATCTCGACGTACTCTTCATTCACGCGCGCGCTGCGCTCGAGCAACCGGGAGTGCAAATAGAACACATCGCCCGGGAAGGCTTCGCGGCCCGGCGGCCGGCGCAGCAGCAGTGAGATCTGACGGTAGGCCACGGCCTGCTTGGACAGATCGTCGTAAATGATCAGGGCATCCTGGCCGTTGTCCATGAAGTACTCACCCATGGTCACGCCGGAGTAGGCCGAGATGTACTGCATGGCGGCCGGGGTCGAGGCGGACGCTGCCACGACAATGGTGTGCTTGAGCGCATCGTGCTCTTCGAGCTTGCGCACCACGTTGGCGATCGTCGACTGCTTCTGGCCGATGGCGACGTAGACGCACTTAATGCCGGAGGTCTTCTGGTTGATGATGGTGTCGATCGCCATCGCGGTCTTGCCGGTCTGGCGATCGCCGATGATCAGCTCGCGCTGGCCGCGGCCGATCGGCACCATCGAATCCACGGACTTGTAGCCGGTCTGCACCGGCTGCGACACTGACTTGCGGTAGATCACGCCCGGCGCGACCCGCTCGATGGGCGCAGTCTTCTTGGCATTGATCGGGCCCTTGCCGTCAATCGGGGTGCCCAGCGCGTCCACGACGCGGCCCAGCAGCTCCGGACCCACGGGCACTTCGAGAATGCGGCCCGTCGTCTTGACGGTATCGCCTTCGCCCAGGTGCTTGTAGTCGCCCAACACTACCGAGCCGACCGAATCCTGCTCCAGGTTCAGCGCCAGACCAAAGGTGTTGCCCGGAAACTCCAGCATTTCGCCGTAGCGTGCATCGGCCAGGCCGTGAACACGCACGATGCCGTCGGTGACCGACACGATGGTGCCGACATTGCGTGCTTCGGTGACGCCCTTGAAATTCTCGATGCGCTGCTTGATGAGATCACTGATCTCAGTTGCCTTGATGGCCATGCTTTAAGGTTCCTTGCGAATTTCGTGTAGGTGGCCGCTCATCACGCGACCAGTTCGTTGGCGATGCGCTCCAGGCGCCCACGCACCGAGCCGTCGATGACCAGGTCGCCGGAGCGCAGTACCGCGCCCCCGAGCAGTTCCGGATCGGTGGTGCAATGCAGGCGCACCTCGCGCTTGAGGCGGCGGGCGAGCGCCACTGACAGGGTCTCCTGCTGCTTCGCATCGAGCGGCGCCGCCGATGTCACCGCGACATCCGCGATACCTTCCGCGTCGTCTTTGTAAAGGTCGAACAGCGCCGCCATCTCGGGCAGGCAATCGAGCCGATGCGATTCGGCCACGGTCTGCACGAAGTTGCGGCCATGCTCCCCCAGGCCCGCGCCGGCAATGTCCAGCACCAGCTTCGCAAGCTGTGCGCTCGTGACATGGGGATCGCCGAGCAATGAATGGACGCGCGGATCGTCCACCACCGTCGCGGCCGTGTTCAGCGCCTCGGACCACGCACCGAGCATGCTGTCGGCGCGCGCCTCGGCGAAAGCCGCCTTCGCGTAGGGACGAGCGATAGTGGTTTTTTCAGCCATGCTAGATCTGTGCGGCGAGCTTGTTCAGAAGCTCAGCATGGGTCTTGGCGTCGATCTCGCGTTCCAGCACCTTGGACGCCGCGGCCACTGCGAGGCCCGCCACATCCTTGCGCAGTGTTTCGCGCGCGCGAGTCGCTTCCAGTTCGATTTGCGTTTGGGCCGACGCGATCAGTCGCGCGCCTTCCTCACTCGCCTGGCCTTTGGCGTGCTCGACCAGATCATTGGCGCGTTTCTGGGCCTGGTCGATGATGTGCGTCGCGCGCTCGCGGGCCTCACGGATCACGGCGTCGGCCTTGGTTTGTGCCTGCGCCAGCGACTGCTGGCCTTCCTCGGCGGCGGCCAGGCCCTGCGCGATGCGCAGCTGTCGCGCCTCGATCGGAGTCGCCAGCATGGGCACGACTACCTTGTAAATGAACCAAAGCAGGACCAGCAGGACAATGAACTGTCCTATAAACGTCGCATTTATCGAGAGCATCGATCGGTCTCCCTGTGTGGGGCGCGCTGAGGCTTCGTCGCTCAGTGCGATCCAATCAGCGGATTGGCGTAGGCAAAGAACATCGCCAGGCCGACACCGATCAGGAACGCCGCATCGATCAGGCCCATGGCCAGGAACATCTTGGTCTGCAGCGTCGGAATCAGCTCCGGCTGACGGCCGCCCGCCTCAAGGAACTTGGAGGCCATGATGCCGATGCCGATGCAGGCCCCGGCAGCGCCCAGGCCGATGATGAGACCGATCGCAATGGCGGTATGGGCCTGAATGGTGGTGACTGCGGTAACTGCGTCCATAGATATCGTCTCCAGATCAAATCCAATGTGAGTAAAACAAAGTCCTCAATGCTGCTCTTCCGCCATCGCGATATAGACGATGGGCAGCACCATGAAGATGAATGCCTGCAGCAGGACAATGAGGATGTGGAAAACGGCCCAGCCGCTGCCCAGCAAGATCTGCGCGGCGACGAGGGCGAGACCGCTCGCTGAAGCGTGGGAAACACTCAGCCCCAGCAGCGCGATCAGCATGAAGATCAGTTCGCCCGCGAACATGTTGCCGAACAACCGCATCGACAGCGACACCGGCTTGGCCAGTAGCTCAATGATGTTGAGCAGAACGTTCGGAATCCACAGTAGCGGGTGGGAACCGAACGGGGCGCTGATCCACTCGTGCAAATAACCGCCGGCACCCTTGGAGCGCACGCCCGCGCCAATCACCAGGATCAGCACCAGCACCGCCATAGCGGCGGTGCCGTTGATGTCAGCCGTGGGCAGCACCCGCCAGTGTCCGGCACCAAACAGACCCGCCACATCCCCCGGCGCATCCAGTGGCAGCAGGTCCATGGTGTTCATGGCAACGATCCAGGTGAACAGCGTCAGCGCCAGCGCCGTGAGGAACCTGCGGTTACCGTGATAGATCGAGGCAACCTCGCCATCGACCCACTCATAGACGAACTCGATGAAGGAGGCCAGACCGGACGGCTGAACGTCCCCGCGGGTGCGGCGCGCGGCCAACCACAGCAGCCAGCCCACCAGCGCCGCAAGACCGGCCGACATGACCAGGGTGTCGACATGCCACGTCCAGAAGCCATGGCCCACCGTCAGGTGGGTCATGTGATGATTGACGTATTCGGTTGGCGACTCAGCCATCTACTAACCCATTCCTCTCGTTACTTGCCCGCCGGCCGTACCACTCATCGATGGCAGCCAGGAAACCACCAGCGCCGCCACATATCCGCACAGCAACGCCGGCCACACTGTGTGCGGCAGGCGCGTCGCGACGGCAAACAGGGCGATCGTGCCGATCACCTTGATGAACTCACCGACCAACACCCGCTGCAGGGCTGCGCCCACCGAGTGCTCCGCAACCCGCGCCCGGCTGCTCGCGTAATACGTGGTGACCCACGCTATTGCGGCGCCGAACAGTGCCGAGCGGACCGCCGGCAGGCCACCGGCCACCAGGCTCAGTGCCGCAACGGCAATCATTGTGATCGCCTGGGCCCGCACACCCTCCAGATGGGGGCGCGCCGGCGGCGGATCAATCGTGTTCACTTCAAGCCCCTGTGCATCAGGTGACACGAACAACTCCCTGACTGCACTGTTAAGGCGAGTCACACACTGAATGGGCTGCTGCGAATTCCCGCCAGGACCCAAGCGCTGCGACAGGATTTGGTTGTCCTACAGTCACTTACGTGACCGGACCACGACGGCGGCGAATTATAGATATGCCGGCAGGAAAACGCTACAAATTAGCGTCTTAACAGTGCATCGAACGGGCCTTCAACGAATATGTTCGAGAATGCCGTCAAGCTCGTCGAGGGAGTTGTAGCTGACCACCACTTTGCCCTTGCCCGAAGCGGTGTGTTGGATGGCCACACGGGCCCCGAGCTTCTCGGACAGGTCCAGTTGCAGGCGCTGCACGTCCGGATCGGTGCCCGAGGCCGCCGCCGGGGTGTCGGTGCGCTCGGCGGCACCCCGGGTCATGCGCCGGACGATGGCCTCGGTTTCGCGTACCGAAAGTTCCTTCTTCACCACCAGCACCGCAACTTCCACCTGCTGGCGGCGGGTGCTCAGACCCAGCAGTGCCCGCGCGTGACCCATTTCCAACTCCCGCGCCTCCAGCTGGTCGCAGACCTCCGGCGCCAGGTCCAGCAGCCGCAGCAAATTGCTGACCGCGGCCCGTGAGCGCCCGACGGCCTCCGCAGCCTGCTGGTGGGTCATGCTGAATTCACTGATCAGGCGCTCCAGGGCCCGCGCCTCCTCCAGCGGATTGAGATTCTCGCGCTGGATGTTCTCGATGAGCGCCACCGAGATCGCTGTCTCATCGGGAACGTCGCGGATGATGGCCGGGATGTCCGCGAGCTGCGCGAGCTGTGCGGCGCGCCATCGGCGTTCGCCGGCGATGATTTCGTAGCGCTGCCCGCCCGTCGGGGTGGTGGCCTCGATCGGACGCACCACGATCGGCTGGACCACGCCCTGAGCGCGAATGGAGGCCGCCAGCTCGTTGAGCGCCTGCTCGTCCAGGTGCGAGCGGGGCTGGTAGCGGCCACGCTGCAGGATATCGAGCGGCAGGCGCGTCAGCCGATCACCGGCAGGGCCGGAAACCGCGGCGGGGGGTGCCGGCACGCTCGGCGGGGCGCGCGGCGCCTCCGTCCCGATCAGCGCATTCAGGCCTCGACCGAGACTGGGTTTCTTCTGTGCCACGACCACCCCTACTGCAGACCCGGCGGGGTCGGCGCGGTCGGTGGCGGCGTCATCTCATCCTCACGCCGGATCATCTCCCCGGCGAGCGCGAGGTACGCCAGGGCGCCGCGTGACTCCTTGTCATGCAGCAGTACCGGTTTGCCGAACGAGGGCGCCTCGGCCAGACGGACGTTGCGGGGGATCACCGTCCGGAACACCTTGTCGGGGAAGTGCATGATCAACTGGGCCCCGACCTCGTTGGATAGATTATTGCGCGGGTCGTACATGGTGCGCAGCAGCCCTTCGATCTCGAGCTGCGGATTCACGGCCGCCCGGATCTGCTCCACGGTCGCCAACAGTCCCGTCAGGCCCTCCAGCGCGTAGTACTCGCACTGCATCGGGATCAGCACGCTGTCCGCCGCGACCAGCGCGTTGACAGTCAGGAGATTCAGCGCCGGCGGGCAGTCGATGAGGATCACATCGAATTGCTCACGAATGCCCTTCAATGCCGTGCGCAGCTTCATTTCGCGTCCCGCGATCAGGGTCAAGAGCCGCACCTCGGCCACCGTCAGGTCCTGGTTGGTCGGCAGCAGCGTGAAGCCCGAGTGTTCGATGAACACCAGCGCGGATTGGATGTCGCATTCGCCCAGCAGCACCTCGCAGGTGCCCTGCGTCAGCTGCGATTTGTCGACACCGCAGCCCATGGTGGCGTTGCCCTGCGGATCGGCATCGATCAGCAGCACCCGCCGTTTCGTGGCCGCCAGCGACGCCGCCAGATTCACGGCCGTCGTGGTCTTGCCGACGCCGCCTTTCTGGTTGGCAATTGCGATGACCCGCTTCATGGCCCAAGTCTACAGCCGGCGATGATGAGATGGCGCTCCTCGTTCAATCCGGGCACCCGCAATGGCACGGTCTGCTCGATCACCCAGGGGGCCGTGACGGCGGCAATCTCGGCATCCGGCAACCGCCCCTTCATCGCGAGCACCCGGGTGGCCGGGCCGCACAGCGGCGCGACCCATGCGAGCAGCTGCGGCAGGGCCGCGCAGGCCCGCGCGATCACCGTGTCGAAGGCCTGCGCCGGGCGCACATCCTCGACGCGGGCATGCAGCGCCTCGACGTTGGTCAATCCCAGGGTGCGTGCCGCATGCGCCACGAAGCGCTGCTTCTTGCCGTTCGAATCCATGAGGACGCAGCGGCGCTGCGGGGCAATCACCGCCAGCGGCAAGCCGGGAAACCCCGCACCCGTGCCCACATCCGCCAGGGTGTTGCCCTGCACAAACGACGCCACGGACAGACTGTCGAGCAGGTGATGCGTCAGCATCTGCTCGCGGTCGGTGATGGCGGTCAGGTTATACGCGCGGTTCCAGTGCGCGAGTTCATCCAAGAGGCGCAGCAGCGCGGTTGCGGCGGCATCATCGAGGCTGACGGCGAGCTCCCGGGCGCCCGCCAGCAGCGTCGAGCGCTCATCGCCCATTGCTGACCAGTTCAGCCATGAACTCATTGACGGACAGCGCCGTCAGGCGCGCGGGGTCGGCAAACAACGCCACCACGCGCGCGGCCTGCTTCGCAGGATAGTGCGCGTTCACGGCCGCTTCGAACTTGGCGATCATCAGCGGCTGCCCTTCGGCGCGGCGCCGTCGGTGACCTACCGGAAAGTCCACCTGGATACGCGGCGTCGCGCTGCCGTCCTTGAAGAATACCTGCACGGCGTTGCCGATGAAGCGGCGCTGCGGATCGTAGTAGTCCTTCGTAAACGCATCGTTCTCGTGAACCTCCATCAGGTCGCGCAAGCGGTCGATGCGCGGATCCGCTGCCACCTCATCTTCATAGTCCGCCGCCGTGAGCCGGCCGAAGATCAGCGGCACCGCCACCATGTACTGGATGCAATGGTCGCGGTCCGCGGGGTTGGCGAGCGGCCCGGTCTTGTCGATGATGCGCACCCCGGGCTCCTGGGTCTCAATCACGATGCGATCAATCGCCTCGAGCCGATCGCGCACCGCCTCATGCAGGGCGATGGCGCATTCCACCGCCGTCTGCGCGTGAAACTCCGCGGGCCAGGAGATCTTGAACAGGATGTTTTCCATGACGTAGCTGCCGAGGGGCTGCGGCAGCGCCAGCGTCTGGCCGGCGAACAGCACATCCTGAAAACCCCAGCGTGGCGCGCTCAACACGGTGGGGTAGCCCATCTCCCCGGTCATCGCGAGGAGCGCGTGACGCACACCGCGGCTGGTCGCATCCCCGGCCGCCCAGCTCTTGCGCGAGCCGGTATTGGGCGCATGCCGATAGACGCGCAACGCGCCGCCGTCGGCCCAGGCATTGGAGACGGCATTGCAGATCTGGGACTGCGAACCGCCCAGCATGGCGGTTACGACCGCCGTGGAGGCGACGCGCACCAGCAGCACATGATCGAGGCCGACACGGTTGAAGCTGTTGGACAATGCCAGTACGCCCTGGATTTCGTGCGCGCGGATCATGGCGTTCAGCACGTCGGCCACGGTCAGTGAGGCGCGCGCGTGCATCAGCGCCTGACGCGACAGGTAATCCGCGACGGCCAGAATGCCGCCGAGGTTGTCGGACGGATGCCCCCACTCGGCCGCCAGCCAGGTGTCGTTGAAATCCAGCCAGCGCACCATCGTGCCGATGGCGAAAGCCCCCTGCACCGGGTCCAGCTCCAGTGACGTGCCCGGCACGCGCGCACCACCGGGCATGACCGCGCCCGGTACCACCGGACCAATCAAGCGGGCGCAGGCCGGAACCTTCAGCGCCATCAGTCCGCAGGCCAGCGTATCCATCAGGCAATGCCGCGCTGTCTCGAACGCCAGCGCCGAAACCGGCGGCGGCGCGCTCACGTACGATGCGATCCGGGTGAGGACCTCGTCCGGTGCCGAGCGCTGTGCGCGCTTGGGATCAAATGCCGACATCACCTCACCGCCGGTCGTGCAGCGGCACGTAGGCCCGGGGCTCAGGACCGGTGTAGTCGGCCGCCGGGCGTACGATCTTGCCGTCGGCACGTTGTTCCATGACGTGGGCCGACCAGCCGGTGGTGCGCGAGATCACGAACAGCGGCGTGAACATCGACACCGGGATCTGCATCAGGTGGTACAGCACCGCCGAGAACCAGTCGACATTGGGAAACAGCTTCTTCTGCTGCCACATCACCGACTCGATGCGATCGGCGACTTCGAACAGTCTGAGGTCGCCGATTTCGCGGGACAGCTGGGACGCGACTTCCTTGGCGAGCGGATGGCGCGGATCCGCAATCGTATAGACGGGGTGACCGAAACCGATGATGACCTCGCGCGCCGCGAGGCGCGCCAGAATGTCCGTCGCGGCAGCGTCGGCGTTCGGATAGCGCTGCTGGATCTCAAGCGCCACTTCATTGGCGCCGCCGTGCTTCGGGCCGCGCAGCGCGCCGATACCGCCGACAATGCACGAATAGATATCCGAGCCGGTGCTGGCGATCACGCGCGCCGTGAACGTCGAGGCGTTGAACTCATGCTCCGCATACAGGATGAGCGAGGTGTGCATGGCGCGCACCCATGAGGCCTTGGGCGGCCGCTCGTGAAGCAGATGCAGAAAGTGCCCGCCCACCGAGTCATCGTCGGTCTCCACGGCGATGCGCCGACCCGAGCTGCTGAAGTGGTACCAGTACGCGAGCATCGATCCGAGCGATGCGACCAGCTGATCGGCGATGTCGCGCGCGCCGCTCGCCGCATGCGCGGCCGGCTCGGGCAAGGCGCAGCCCATGGCCGAGACACCGGTGCGCAGCACGTCCATGGGATGCGCGGCCGGCGGCAGGACCTCCAGCGCACCGCGCACCGTGCGCGACAGCCCCCGCAGTGATTTCAATTTCGCCTGGTAGCTGGCCAGGGTTGCCGCATTCGGCAGTTCGCCATGGATCAGCAGGTACGCAACCTCCTCAAAGGTGGCCTCGCGCGCCAGATCCACGATGTCGTAGCCGCGATAATGCAGATCGTTCCCGGTTTGGCCGACGGTGCACAGTGCGGTCGAACCCGCTGTCACACCGGCCAGGGCCACGGACTTCTTCATTCTTACTCCTGTGGCGGATCGGCGCCGAACAGCCGATCCAACTGCGCCTCGTAGGCGTGATAATCGAGCACGTCGTACAACTCTTCGCGGGTCTGCATGCGCGCCAGTTGCGCGCGCTGGGTGCCGTCCTTGCGAATGCTGGCGTAGACCTCCTGTGCCGCAAGACTCATGGCCCGGAAAGCCGACAGGGGATACAGCGCCAGGCGCACGCCCGCCTGGTCAAGTTCGTGGACGGTGAACAGTGGTGTGCGCCCGAACTCGGTGAGATTGGCCAGCACCGGAACGGTCACGGCCCTGGTGAACTGCCGATACTCCGCCAGCGTCGTGATGGCCTCGGCGAATATCATATCGGCGCCGGCGGCGACATAGGCTTGCGCGCGCATGACCGCCGCTGCCATGCCCTCCACCGCGTGGGCGTCGGTGCGCGCCATGATCACGAAGGAGTCATCGCGGCGCGCATCGAGCGCAGCCTTCAGCCGGTCACACATCTCCTGGGGCGCTACCAGCTGCTTGCCGGGTCGGTGGCCGCAGCGCTTGGACTGCACCTGATCCTCCAGGTGCAGTCCCGCGGCACCGGCGCGCGCCAGTTCATGGCAGGTACGCGCGATGCTGAATGCGCCGCCGAAGCCGGTGTCCGCGTCCACGAGCAGCGGCAGGTCGCACGCCGCCGTGATCCGGCGCACCTCCTCGGTCACATCGTTGAGCGTGGTCACGCCCAGATCCGGCAGACCGAAGGCGCTGTTCGCCACCCCCGCGCCCGACAGATAGATGGCGCGAAAGCCCGCGCGCGCCGCGAGCATGGCGGCGTAGGCACTGACCGTGCCGGCCACCTGCAGCGGCCGTTCCAGCTCGAGCGCATCGCGCAGCTTCTGGCCTGGAGAAGAATGGGGCATGTGCCGGCTACCTTCGCTGGCGTTGCAGCCAGGCGATCAGACCCTGGGTGTTCAGATCGAGATCCTTGGACAGGTATTCATCCACGCGCGCCTCGGGCGTTGCAACCCCGTGGCGTTGCGCCAGCCTTATCCATAGCACCCGCATGTCAGCGAAGATGGCGGCGTACGGGTCTGCGGCATCCCGGTGTTCCAACGCCAGCGCCGCGAGCTCGGCGATCTGCGCCTTGAGCGATGCGGCGACGGCCGGCAGGCCGGTGATGCGGCTGTAATGCATCAGATAGGCGGCGCGCGGTTCCGTGGCCATCAGCCGATCGACGGAGGCGATCAGCTGCACCGGATCAAACTGAGTCGGGGTCGTGGTCGGCACGCCGAAGGCGCCCTGCGCGGTGTCGAACTCGCGGTACGACAAGCCGAAAGTGTCGCCGGTGAACAGATTGCGATGCTCGAGATCCACCAGGCAGTAGTGATGCAACGCATGCCCCGGTGTATGCAGCAGCTGAAACGGTCGATCCTGCAGGTTGAGCTCCTGGCCATCCGTGCTGGTGAGGATCCGGGCCGCATCGATGGGCACAAGTTCGCCGTACAGCTCCCGGTAACGCTCCGCCCCGTACACCGCCTCGGACGCCGCGATGAGGCGGGTCGGATCGATCAGATGCGGCGCGCCGCGCGGGTGTACCACCACGCGCGCGTTCGGCAGCGACTGCAGCAGCAACCCGGCGCCGCCGGCGTGGTCCAGGTGCACGTGCGTGATGAAGACATACTCGACCGCGTCCGGCCCGATCTGCAATTCCTCAAGCGCCGCCAGCAGATGCGGCACCGAATAGTTGGTGCCCACATCGACGAACGCGGCGGCGGCGCCCTGCCGGATGATGTGAGCCGCGGCCAGCCCCGGCCTGATGTATTCGGTATCCACGGCCGTGATGCCATCCGGATGGCGGGTCAGGCGCGCAGGTGTGAAATGGGGTGCCATGAAGCCGATCGTATCAGGCACGATAGCGGCACCTCGACACCTTCTGCGATACGCACTGATTCATGAGAAATTCCTTGGCCGCCAGGCGGCAGCGCGCGTGGCTCGTGGCAGCCGGCCTTGGTGTTGGCCTCGCATGCGGGCAAGCACCGCCCCTCACCCTGCCATTGCCCGTGCAGGGCCTGCCGGCGCAACCGCGCGGCGCGCTCATTGTCGATGGGGTACCCCCGATCGATCCGAATCTCGCGGCGCGCATGGCCGATTATCTGGTCGGGCGCGATGCATCGTTCCTCGCCTGGCTGCCCGACAACAGCCTGCTGGTCAGCACGCGGTTCGCGGATGTCGCGCAGGTTCACCGGGTCACAGCGCCCCTCGGGATGCGCGAACAGCTGACCTGGTACCCCGATCCCATCACCCAGGTGTTGAGCGCCGCCGCCGGCGCCGCAGACGGCTTTGCCTTCCTCAAGGAGCACAACGCCGACGCAGTGCCGCAGCTCTACTACTACAGTCTGGGCACCCGCAGCGCGCGCCTCTTGAGCGTCGGCACCGGGCGCCATGGCAGCCCGCTGTATTCTCCCGATGGCAAACACATCGTGTTCACCGGCACCGAACGCGATGGCGTCACATCGGACATTTATATGTCGGATATCGGTGCGGGAACCGCGCCGCATCTGGTGGTGGCCGGCCGCGATCGCCCGTGGTTCCCGGTTGACTGGTCCGCCGATGGCCAGAAGCTGCTGCTGTGGCAGCCGGGCAGCAACGATGAAAGCAGTCTGTTCATTGGCGATGTGAATACCGGGTCGGTACTGCCGGCCGAGCCCGCCGGCAAGCACACGGGCGTTCGCCGTGCGCGCTTCGCCCCCGATGGACGCGGCATCTACATCAGCGCCGTGGATGACAGCGACTTCGCCGAGCTGCGGTATCTCGATCTGGTGACCCACCAGGCCCACAGTCTCACGGCCACGATACCCTGGGATATCGTCGACTTTGCGGTTGGAGTGGACGGCCGCTATCTCGCGTACGTGACCAATGACGGCGGCCGTGACCGCCTGACGGTTCTCGACAATCAATCGAAGCTCGAACTGTCCCCGGCAGGCCTTCCCGAAGGCCGCATTTCCGGCCTCAAGTTTGATCACAGCGGCCGCGAGCTGGCCTTCGGCGCCGAGGGACCGCAGTCGCCCGCCGATGTCTATGTATTCGAGCCCGAACACAATCTGCTCACGCGCTGGACCCACAGTGAACTCGGACCGGTGGACCCGCAGGCATTCGTGCCGGCGCAGGCCGTCCAGTATCCGACCTGGGACCGCGGCAAATCAGGCCAGCGCCTGATTCCGGCGTTCGTTTACCGGCCGCGCACCGCGGGGCCGCATCCGGTACTCATCGACATTCACGACGGTCCCACCGGCCAGTTCCGCCCGGGTTTTGATGCCTTCATTCAGTTCGCCGTGAACCAGCTCGGTTACGTCGTGATCGCGCCCAACATCCGCGGCTCGACCGGCTACGGCAAGTCCTTTGCGGATCTGGACAATGGGCCGGCGCGGGAAGATGCGTTGCGGGACTTAGGCGCGCTGCTGGTGTGGATCGGTATGCAGAAGGACCTCGACCGCGCCCACGTGGCGGTCATGGGTCAGTCCTACGGCGGCTTCCTGGCGCTCGCCATGCTGACCACCTACGGAGATCGCTTAAGCGGGGGCATCATTGTGGATGGCTATGCGAGCCTGCCGTCTTATCTGACGGACGCCGCGGCAGGCGAAGTCGCCGTGCGCCGCGCCGAATTCGGCGATGAGCGCGATCCGCAGGCGCGTGCCGAGCTGAACCGCCTCTCGCCCCTCAACAGCCTGGCGCAGATCCGCAAGCCGGTGCTGGTTTTCCAGGGGCTGCAGGACACCCCGGCCCAGATCCAGCAGGCCGGGCAGATCGTGGCCGGCATTCGCGCGCGCGGGGGTGAGGCCTGGTATGTGACCGCCCGGGACGAGGGCCACGACATCCGTCATGTCGCCAATCAGAATGTGTGGCTCGCGACGGTCGCGCAGTTCCTGCAGAAGCTCGCGCCCTAGCGGCCCGCGGAGAGGATGGTGATCGGCCGATCCAGAGTGCCGAGCGACGGGCGCATCTTGCTGAAGTATTCGGCGAGCGCGGCCACATCCGAATCCTTGATGGTCGCCGCCATGCCCGACATGATGGCGTTCTTGCGGCCACCATCCTTGTATTCGGCGATTTCGCGCCTGAGGTAGTCCGGGTGCTGGCCGGCCAGGTTCGGATAATTCGGCACGACGCTGATACCCGTCGCACCATGGCAGGCCGCGCATACGGCAACCGCCGCGGGGGCGGGCGGCGCGTCGGCCGGTGCAGGTTCCGCCTGCAGCGGCGGCCCCGTGAAGTAAGCGGCGATGTCCGCCATGTCCTGGTCGGACAGCTCCGAGGCCTGCGCGTGCATGGTCGCGTGCGAACGCTGGTCACCGCGGTATTCCTGCAGCGCGGCGATAATGTATTCGGGATGCTGGCCGACGAGCTTCGGCACGCTGTAGTTGGGATAGGCGTTGCGATAGCCGTCCACACCGTGGCAGCCCAGACAGGTGTACGAGATGGCCTTGCCACGCACCGGATCACCCTTCTGGACCGGTGCCTGGGCGAACGCGGCCGCTCCCGCCAGCGCAAAACCTGCGGCGAAGATCGACAGCATGCCCGATCGGATCCAACAGCCCATACCCGTCACCACCTTGCACAAAACGGCTCCGAATCTTAAGGATTCGTCCGTGTAATTACCACCCACTGTGGCACGTCCGCGTCGTTTCGCGGATGCTTCTCACCCATGATCGCACTGATTCAACGCGTCTCGCAGGCCGAAGTGCGCGTGCGAACGCAGCTCACTGGCGCCATCGACCGCGGCGTGCTCGCCTTTATCGGGGTGCAACGGGAGGATACCGAGTCCGATGCCGATCGTCTGCTCGAGCGACTCTTGACCTATCGCATTTTTGCCGATGACCAGGGCCGCATGAACCTGGATGTACGCGCGGTCGGCGGTGGCGTGCTGCTGGTGTCGCAGTTCACCCTGGCGGCGGACACGCGCTCGGGCACCCGCCCCGGCTTCAGCACCGCCGCGGCCCCTGAGCGCGCGCGACAACTGTTCGAGTACCTGGTGGCCCAGGCGCGCGCAGCCCACCCGCAGATTGCGACCGGCGAATTTGGCGCCGACATGCAGGTCAGCCTGGTGAACGATGGCCCCGTGACCTTCTGGCTGGAAACCCGCGCGCGCTGAGACAAAAGGCTAGTGACGGCCGGAAGTCATTGAATTTGACAGAGAAGTTTACTGTGCGACGACGCTTATTTGCCCTATCATTCCGACCATGATCGAACTTCTGATTCTGGTGGTCGTGCTGCTGGTGGTGTTCGGAGCCGGCAAGGTGAAGGGCGCGGGCTCCGACCTCGGCGCTGCCGTCAAAGGATTTCGCAAGGCGCTGCGGGAACCCACGACGGAGCGGCCGCCCGGCACCAAGGCCGAGGCCGCGGATGCCGCCGCCAATCCGGCCGGGACTTTGCCCGATGCGGAATTCCCGGAAGTGGTGGCGGCCCGGGCGCGCGGGAGCGGCAAGCCGGATGCCTAAGATGATGCGAGCACCCGGCATCCGGGCCCGGCAGCGCGGTTTCTTTGACTTCAGCATGTCCGAGTTGGGGATCATCTTCGTGGTGGCCCTGGTGGTGCTGGGACCGAAGAAACTGCCCCCCCTGGTGCAGCAGATCGGCCGCTGGGTGGGACGTGCGCGCCACATGGCCCGCCAGTTTCGCGATCAGCTGGAACAGGAGGTCAACACCATCAATGCCGTGAAGCCGGTGCCGCGGCACATCACCCCGGAAGTCGGCCCGGCCGCGCCCGGCACCCCGCCCGCGCCCGATGTCGTCGGTGCCGCCACGGGGACTGCCGATATGGGAGTGGTCGAGACCACGACTCCCGCGGCGCCGAGCGCGGAAATTCCTGCCGTGGTCGAGGCGCCCGGGAGCGATGTGCACCCCGAAGCACAGATGTACTTCGCGTTGAACGGCAGCGAGCCGGCGGTGGTCACGCAGGATCCTTACGCGCCGCAGCCCGCTGAGGCGCAGGCGGCAGCCGAGCCATCCGCCACCGCGCCGAGCGAGTCTGCCGGCCATGGCGCGCCCGAAGCCGGTCACGAGTCCACTGCGCCTGCAAAAATTCCTGAACCTGCTCAGCCGGCAACCGTGGAAGTATTGTTCCCGCACGATCATGGCTGAAGAGGACCCAGACAAAAAGGATAAGGAAAATCTGGCGGAAGGGACGTTGATCTCACATCTGCTGGAGCTGCGTAACCGTCTGATGCGCGCCGTGATCGCCGTCGTCATCGCGTTGCTGCCGTGCATCTACTATGCGCAAAAGATATTCACCTTCGTCGCGGCACCCATCCGCGCGAAACTCCCCAAGGGCGTGACGCTGATCGCAACGGGCGTCATGTCACCCTTCTTCGTGCCGCTGAAGCTTGCGATGTTCGTCGCGATATTCATCGCCATGCCCTACATCCTCTACCAGGTGTGGGCTTTCGTGGCGCCCGGTCTGTACAAGCACGAGAAGCGCTTCGCGATTCCGCTGGTCGCGTCCTCCGTAGTGTTGTTCTACGTCGGCATAGCCTTCGCCTACTGGGTCGTGTTCCCGGTGGCCTTTGCGGCCTTCGCCTCGGCCACCCCCGCAGGCGTGACCTGGATGGCTGACATCAACAGTTATCTCGACTTCTCCATGCGGATGTTTTTCGCCTTCGGTCTGGCTTTCGAAGTGCCGATCGCCGTGGTGCTGCTGGTGATCACCGGTTTGGTGAAGCTGGAGAAACTGAAATCCAGCCGCGCCTACGTGCTGGTCGGCGTGTTCGTGCTCGCCGCGGCGGTCACGCCGCCCGATGCCATGTCCATGTCCATCATGGCTGTCCCCATGTATCTGCTCTTCGAGGGTGGCCTGATCATGGCCGGCGTGTTGTACAACATGCGCAAGAAGGATCAGGAACGCCGCGAGCAAGATCCGCCTTGAGCGAGATTGCGGGGACCGGCACCTGGATGGGTCACCCGCGCGGGCTCGCGACCCTGTTCTTCACGGAAATGTGGGAACGGTTCTCCTTCTATGGCATGCGGGCGCTGCTGCTGCTGTACATGACCGCGGCGGCCAGTGCGGGCGGCCTGGGCATGAGCGACCGGCAGGGCGGCGCGGTCTACGGGCTTTACACCGCAGCGGCGTACCTGAGCTGCCTACCCGGAGGCTGGATCGCTGATCGGCTGCTGGGCGCGCGCAAATCCGTATTCTGGGGCGGGGTGCTCATCAGCCTCGGCAATTTCGCCCTGGCGGTGCCGGCCGGGACCGGCCTCTTTTATCTGGGCCTGCTGCTGATCAGCCTGGGTACCGGCATGTTGAAGACCAATTGCAGCTCGCTGGTGGGCGAGCTGTACAACGGCGCGTCCGGCTCGCGGCGCGACGCCGCATTCTCGCTCTACTATGTCGGCATCAATCTCGGCGCCATGTCGCCGCTCGTGGTCGGCACCATCGGTGAGACGGTGGGCTATCGCTGGGGATTTCTCGCCAGCGCCATCGGCATGGTGATCGGCCTGATCCAGTACCAGACCAGCGGAAAATGGCTGGGCGATGCGGGCCTCGCGCCGCACCCGGCACCGCCGCGCGAACGCAAGCGCTCGCAGCGCATCCTGCAAGGATCGCTGGTGCTGCTGGGCGTGATCGTGGTGATGGCCGCGCTCGGCCTGGTGCGCATGGATGTCGTGCAGCTCGCGGGCGCGACCGGGGCGGCCATGGTGGCGCTCGCCATTGCGTTCTTCGGCAGTGTGCTGCTGTTCGGCAAGCTCACATCAGCCGAGAAGAAATCCGTCGCCGTGATTGCGATATTCTTCGTCTGCGCCGCCTTGTTCTGGGCCGGCTACGAGCAGGCCGGCTCCACGCTCAATCTGTTTGCCCGTGATCACACCGACCGCTCCTTCCTCGGCAGCTTCTTTCCCTCCGGCCAGCATCCGGTCAGCTGGTACCAGATTGCGCAGGCCATCTTCGTGCTGGCGTTTGCGCCGGTGTTCGCCTGGATCTGGGTGACCCTGGGCAAGCGCGGACGGGATCCGTCTGCGGGCGCCAAATTCGGTCTGGGATTGCTGCAGCTGGGGATGAGCTTCCTGGTGATGATGATCGCCGCGCAGATCGTGCTGCGCACCGGCCACCGCGTATTGCCCGGCTGGCTGATTCTCACCTACCTGCTGCAAACGACCGGTGAGTTGTGCCTGAGTCCCATCGGGCTGTCGAATGTCACGAAGCTGGCCCCGAGCCGCTACAGCTCGCAGATGATGGGCACGTGGTTTTTGGGCGCCGCGATCGGCAACCTCGCGGCCGGCCTCATCGGCGGTGAAGTGGCATCGGGCGTCGCCGACATGCCGGCGCAGTTCCTGCGCATGGCGCTGATCGGCGGTGCATCCGGATTCATCATGCTCGCGCTGGCCAAGCCGGTGCGCGCCTGGATGGGCGCCGCGCGCTAGTTCCACAGCGCGCCCTGCAGCGAGAAGCGCCAGCGGTGCCACAGGTGCACGCGCGTACGCTCGAGCACGGCCTGCTGCAGGCGGCGGGTATCGAAGCCGGAACCGATGCACAACGCGCCGCTGATTCGGCCGCGGGTCAACACGACCTTGCAGTACTGCGCGGTGCCACTGCCCCGAAAGCTGAGTTGCCGATCGCCGTCGCCGAGCTGATCCGGGGTGACGCGACCGGCGCTGAACACGGGCAGCCCTGACACCTTCAGGTCCAACGCGCCGGAGGAACCCTGGTAGGTACGCTGCTCGCCGGCGAGCACGGCGGCAACCGTCCGCGCCTGTTCCAAGCCGGGTTCGGCCAGGCCGTAGACCACCCCGCGATGCTCCGAGCACTCACCCACCGCATGAATATCCGGGTCGATGGTGCGCAACTGGTCATCGACCCGGATGCCGGTGCGTACCGGCAGGCCCGCCGCGATCGCGAGTTCCACCCGCGGCCGCAGTCCGGTCGCGAGGATGATCGTATCGCAGGGAATATCCTCACCGCTCATCAGCCGCACACCGGCCACGCGCGTATCCCCATAAATACTGCGCACGCCGGTATTGAGCACCACGCGCACGCCGCTGTGCTCGACGTGGTTCCTGAGCAGCTCGGCCGCGACGGGATCGAGGTGACGGGGCATGAGGCCTGCCGAATGATCAATGATCGTGACTTCGATGCGCGATTTGAGCATGGCGCGCGCGGCCTGCAGGCCGAATAGGCCCCCGCCCAGCACGATGGTGCGGCGAGTGCGCACGCGGCGCGCGATCAACCGCTGGGCGTCGCGAAAATCGCGGAAGGTGAACACCCCCGCGAGCGTGATCCCCGGAATGCGCGGAATGTGCGGCCGCGCGCCGGTGGCCAGAATGAGCTTTGAATAAGGCTGGACCCGGCCCCAGGAGTCGACCACATTGCGCGCCGCCCGATCGATGGCCGTGACCGTGCAGCCGAAGCGCCGCTCCAGTCCCGGATCCTGAAGTACCGCCGGATCAATCGCCAGTGACTCCCAGCGCAGTTCACCGGCCAGGAATGCGGAGAGGCGCGCCCGATCGTAGGGTTCGCACGGCTCCTCGCCATACACCAGCCGCGGTGCGGCGGGCAGCAATTGCGCCAGCTCCGCCGCGAGCCGCATTCCCGAAGGACCGCTGCCCACGATCACGATCGGCGCGGCCGCCGGATCAGCCAGCGCGTAGCCGGGCAACTCTTCTGGTGCGGATGACTCCATTATTTTCACGTACTGTTGACCGTGCAACGGCTGTGCCACGCCCGGGAGCCGAGGTGCGCGCCGCGCGTGCCTGACCCACCTGATCCCGCCCCCGGCGGGTGCAGCACCCGCGCGGCGTGCACTGCGCCGACGCGGTAAACTGCGGCGACATGGAAAGCCAGACTTTAGCCGGCAGGACGATTGCCGTTCCGGAGACCCGCGAACTGGATCTGTTTGCCTCATTGCTCGAGCGGCGTGGCGCACGCGTGCTGCGCTGCCCGCTGGTGGCAATCCGGGACGCGGCGGATCCCGCGCCCGTCCTCTCCTTCCTGCGCCGCTTCGCGGCCGGCGCCTGCGATGATTTCATCCTGCTCACCGGCGAGGGCCTGCGCCGGCTGGTGAGCTGCATGGAACAGCATGAGCCTGCGTTGAAACCCGCCTTCCTCGTGGAACTGGCCAAGGTGCGCAAGATCACGCGCGGGCCCAAGCCCGCGCGCGCCCTGCGCGAGCTCGGATTGAAACCCGACGTCGCGGCTGAAGTACCGACCACCGCCGGCATCATCGCCGCCCTTGAGCCCATCGCCTACAGCCTCGACGGTCGCAGCTGCGCCGTGCAGCTGTACGGCAATGAACCGAACCTGCCGCTGATCGAGTTCCTGCAGCGCTGTGGGGCCGCGGTCGTCACCGTTGCACCCTACTCGTATGCGGATTCGACCGAGGACGCCGCGGTGCTGGAACTCCTCGCCAGCATCGAGCGTGGCGGCATCGATGCCATTGCCTTCACCAGCACGCCGCAGGTACGCCGGCTGGTCACGGTCGCGGGCGCCGCGCGCGTGACACAGGCGCTGCAACGCACGCACGTCGCCGCCGTGGGGCCGATCGTCGCGGAGGCACTGCGGCAGCACGGCATCAGCGTGCAGTCGATGCCCGAAGACAGCTTTTTCCTCAAGCCCATGACCAGCGCCCTCGAGGCGGCGCTGAGCGCAACCCGGCCAGCATGATGGCGAGCGTGCAACGGCAGCTGACCGTGCCGGCGGTGGTGCTCGCGATCATCCTGGCCGCGGTGCTCGCCGCCGCCAATGCGTACCTGGGATTGTTCGCCGGCATGACCATCGCCTCGGCGATTCCCTCGGCGGTCGTGTCCATGGCGGTGCTGCGCGCGCTGGGTGGCGGCGGCATTCTTGAAAACAACATCGTGCAGACCGGTGGCTCCGCCGGCGGTTCGGTCACTTCGGGTGTGATCTTCACGGTGCCCGCGCTGGTGATCTTAGGCTACTGGCAGTCGTTCCATTTCTGGTGGGTGGTGGCCATCG
>Ga0210391_10000906_pt1 | contig 28522 bp, 22 predicted proteins | sample IncBWC12OmetaG_FD_160573 | JGI IMG/M metagenome (GOLD analysis project Ga0210391, IMG submission 160573) | Forest soil microbial communities from Barre Woods Harvard Forest LTER site, Petersham, Massachusetts, United States - Inc-BW-C-12-O ... | reverse complement strand
CACCACGCGCAACTTCACGCTCGGCCAAACCAATCAGGACTACGACTTCATCCTGCGCAGCTCGAATTCGGACTTGAACGGCATGCCGCAGTTGAAGACTCCGGATGCCGCCATGCTGCTGCAGGCCTCGTTGCAGCATGTGGTGCTGACCTATGATCCCATCAACGGGCGCCAGATCTTCGTCAACGGCGTGAATGCGAACGTTCCGGATCCGCAGAAGGGCGGCACCATCTCCAATTGGGACAACACCTTCGCGCTGGTGCTCGGCAATGAGGTGTCGGGCGATCGTTCCTGGCAGGGACTCATCAAGTTTGTCGCCATCCACAACCGTGCGATGTCCGCTGCGCAGGTGCTGCAGAACTACAACGCAGGCGTGGGTGAGCGCTACTACATGCTGTTCAACGTCTCGACGGTGACCGGCGTGTCGCAGTCCTACGTGATGTTCACCGTGAGCCAGTACGACAGCTACAGCTACCTGTTCTACCAGCCGACGTTCATCTCGCTCGACCCGGCGGTGACGGCGAGCAATCTACCCAGCATCCCCGTCCAGGGCATCCGCATCGGCCTGAACGGCACGATTCCTCAGGTGGGCCAGGCCTACATACCGCTCAAGACCACCATCACGGGGACGGGCTACACCTCTCAAGGCGAGGTATTGTCGAACATCGGCACGGTCATCGGCCTGCAGAGCGGACCGCTGACCGACACGTTCTTCCTCACCTTCGATGTGCTCGGCAGCCACCAGAACGTGGTGGTCGAGCCGACGCCGGCCACGCCGCCGCCGGCACCGGGCCCGGTCGTTGCCGACATCGGAGTACGCACCTTCGCCGAGGTCAATTCAACCCTGTCGCTGCTCACCGGCGTACCGACGACGGACGCGGCGGTCAGCGCTACCTACCTGGCCGTGCAGCAACAGCTGCCGACGGATCCGACGCTCGAGGGCTTCTCCTCCGCGAATCAGGTGGGTATTGCGCAGCTGGCCATCCAGTACTGCAACGAAATGGTCAACAACTCGACCTACATGTCGCAGGTGCTGCCGGGCGTGACGCTGAACGGTTCGCTGTATCCGGCGGGCACCGCCTCGGTGACGAGCGCACTCGCGGCGCGGGTTCTCGGCAACAGCCCGAAGGCTCAGCCGGCCGCCTCCACCGTGACGACCGAGCTCGGCAATTTGATGACCAACCTGTGCACGACCACGGCGTGCAATACCACGGCTCGGGCAACCGCAGTCACCGCCGCGCTCTGCGCGACGGCCTTCGGCAGCGCCGACATGTTGATCAACTAAGGCAGATGAATCGAAGAGGTTTTTTATGAGCAAGAAGTCAAAGGCTCTGGGAATACACGAACCGCTCCGCCTCCAGGAACACCCCCGGCCGCGGACGCGCCGCGAGTTCGTGGCGCAGAGTTTCATGACCGGCGCTGCCACCGTGATCGGACCTTCTCTGCTCGGCATGCTCGCCGCACCGCGCGCGGCCAACGCGACGCTCGCCAGCGACATTCAGGCGATGGTCACCGCCTGCGGCATCACCACCGGCGCCGGCAAGATTCCGTTCATCTGTTTCGATCTTTCGGGCGGCGGCAACATCGCCGGCTCGAATGTGCTGGTCGGCGGCCCCGGAGGGCAGCTCGACTTCCTGTCGGTCGCGGGCTACAGCAAGCTGGGCCTGCCCGGCACCATGGTACCGAACCCCAGCACCACCGGAAACTTCATCGATGCGAGCTTCGGCCTGCGCTATCACTCGGACAGCGCGCACCTGCGCGGCATGAAGCTGCGAGCCAGCGCCAAGGCGATGGCGGGCACCAGCGGCAGCATCATTCCCGCCCTGTCGCAGAACGACACGAACACGAATCCGCACAATCCCATGTACGGCATCTATCAGTTCGGAGCGCGCGGCGGCCTGCTCAATCTGATCGGCTCCGAGAGCTCCCAATCGGGCGGCAATTCGATGTCGCCGCCGACGATGGTGATCGCCGCCGCCATGCCGACCAAGGTATCGAGCTCCGCCGATACGGTGGGCTTGGTGAGCACGGGGCAGTTGAGCACCTTGCTGCCGCCGCTGGCCAACGGCACCAACCCCGACGTCACCAATGTGTTGGAGTCGATGAAGCGCATCAGCGACGCCAAGTACGCGCAGGTGCAGGCGTACCCCACGAATGCGGCGCTCAATACCACCGCAATAGGACCCGACGGCATACAGGCGTGCAGCTACACCAAGGCCGCCTATATCGTCGACAAGTACGCCAGTCCCTCCGCCGTGAACCCGGACGTCGATCCGAATATCGTGGGACCCTCCGGCATCTTCCAAACGGCGGAATACCAGGCGAACTCGGATTATCAGAAGACCGCCGCGGTCATGAAGCTCGTGATCGACGGCAACGCCGCCGCCGGCACCATCGAAATGGATGGCTTCGACTACCACACGGGCGACCGCGCCACCGGCGAGGCCCGCGACTTGAATCTGGGCAACTGCATCGGCGCCTGCCTGGAGTACGCCGCGCGGGTGAGCAAACCGGTCATGATCTACGTGTTCAGCGACGGTTCGCTCGCGAGCAGCGGCATGATTGACAACTCCGTGGGTGGACGCGGCAAGGGTGTGTGGACGGCCGACAACCAGAACGTCGCGGCGACCTACTTCCTGGTCTACAGCCCGAACGGCCGGCCGGTACCGGCACAGAGCAATCCGGAGTTGAGTTTGCAGATCGGCAACTTCAATCCGGATGGCTCGCAGAATACGACAGGCAGTCCCGCCGGCAACAACGTCCCCAACCTGGTGCAGATGGTGGTGCTCAATTACATGGCGCTCCACGGCACCAGCGCGATAGCCGCCTGGCCGAGCTTGTACAACCCGACGATCAACACCCTCGGCGTGGGCTCGACGCTCGAACCCCTGATCGCTTTCAACCCGATCGTGAACGGAACCGTCGGGGGTTGATGACAAGGATCCGGCGACCACTCCGGATCCCATGTCTCAATCCGGAGACAGCGCCGCCGCGCGCGTTCCCTGCCTGAATCCGGCGTCTGCGCCGCGCTCGGATCATTTTCCGTGAATGTGCGCCAAGTCATACAGAATTGTCGTGAAGCAGCAGGCTGCCGCGTTGACACTGCGGCTCGCATTGTGCGATTTTGCATAAGATCTGATCAGGGCAAACTCGCTGAAAGGCGAGGGCGCAAAGCTTCCGGTCTACGGGGTGTTCCTACGACAGCGGGGTTACCAGCGTGATTGAAGGATTGCCGTGCCTCGGGCGCGGCTTCGATTTAAGCGGTGCGAGCTTCGCGGTGAGGACATCACCGCATGCGTAGAGTATTGCCCGGCCTCAATCTGGTCCTCGGCGCCGCGTTGGCCGCCTCGCTCCTCGTCGCAGCATCGAGGGCGGCCGCACCCACTCTCGTCGGCAAGGACGCGCCCGACTTCGTGCTGAAGAGCTTGGACGGCCGAAACCTGCGCATGTCCGAATATCGCGGTCAGGTCGTGCTGGTCAATTTCTGGGCGCGCTGGGCGGGAGACTCGCGCCAGGAAATGCCGGCTCTCGATCGCATCAACACCACCTACGGCCGGGCCGGGCTGGTGGTGCTCGGTGTGTCGATCGACGAGGACTTGGCCCGCGCGCGCGAATTCGCGGGCGCCATGAAGGTCTCCTATCCCATCCTGTTCGACACCGGCTCCGACATCGGCCGGAACTATCAGCTGCAGAAGATGCCGATGACGATACTGGTCGATCGCGCGGGCATCGTGCGGTATTCCAACGTCGGCTTCAAGCGCGGCGACGAGCGCGCTTATCTCGATCACATTCGCGAATTGCTGCGCGAGTAAACCCATAGGTCCGTTATGAATTCCAAGCATCGAGTTGTGTCGATCATTGTGCGCGGGGCGGTGCTGGCCTGCGCCTTGGGCGCCGGGATCGCGCTCGCGGCGGCGCCCGCGGCCACGCCGGCTCCGGCTGCCGGTGCCTCTGCCGCCGCACCTGCCGCGGCACCCCCTGCCGCCGCGCCGAGCGCCGAGCCGCCCGCCGCCGCCGCGGACGCCGCTCCAGCTACCGCGGCCGATGCTCCGCCCGCGGACTTCAAGACGCTGGATCAGGAGGTGCAGGGCCTGAAGAAGGATGTGATCGACCTGAACAAGGATCTGTTCGTGCTGGAAGAGGAACTGCTGTTTCCCGCGAACACCCAGGTAGCCCTGTACGTGTCGATGGACGTCGGCGCGTTTTTTGCGCTCGATTCGGTGACGATCAAGATAGACAACAAGGAGGTCAAGAATTACCTGTACACGGCGCGCGAAGCGGATGCCCTGCTGAAGGGCGGTGTGCAGCAGATCTATTTGGGCAATCTGAAGGTCGGCAAGCACGAGCTGGTGGCCTTCTTCACGGGCAAGGGCCCCGTCGAGCGCGACTATAAGCGCGGCGCCACGATCACGTTCGACAAGGGAGTGGGCGCCAAGTATCTGGAACTCAAGATCACGGACCGTGTGGCCAAGCATCAGCCGGAATTCGCGATCAAAGACTGGGAATGATGCGTGCAACGACTGATTAACAGCCTGCGGCCGCTGATTCTGGGCGGGTTGATGTTGGCGCTGCCGTGGACGGTCGCACAGCCTAAGAACATCAAGCCGGATCCAAACGGCCTGCCTCCGCAGGACGTGAAGGATCTGCATTACGGCGATGTGCTGTTCTATTTCTATCAGGACGATTATTTCGATTCGATTACACGGCTGCTCGCCGCCCGGCAACTCGACCGCATCCCGCACACGCAGGGCGAGGCGGAGCTGCTCTTGGGCGGCTTGTATCTAAGCTTGGGCGAACATGTCGAGGCGGGCAGGATCTTCGAGGAGCTGCTCAACAAGAACACATCGCCCGCGGTACGCAACAAGGCCTGGTTCTATTTGGGAAAGGTGTGGTATCAGAGAGGTTATCTCGAGGAATCAGAGCGGGCGTTGAGGCAGGTCTCGGACAAGGGCGACCCGCGCATCAGCGCCGAGCGCTATATGCTGCTCGCGCAGCTGATGATGCGCCAGGAGCGCTATGACGATGCCATCGCGGCCTTGAGCAGCTGGCACGGCGCGCCCGATTGGACCGCCTACGCTCAATTCAACCTAGGGGTGGCGCTGGTGCGCAAGGACCGGCTCGCCGACGCCATCCCCTATCTCGATCGCGTCGGACGCATCGAGACGCGCAGCGAGGAGCTGCTCTCGCTCAGGGACAAGGCGAACCTCGCGCTCGGCTTCGCACTGTTGCAGGCGCAGCGCGCCGCCGAGGCCAAACCCATCTTGCAGCGGGTACGTCTCGAAGGGCCTTACTCCAGCAAGGCGCTGCTGGGCGTCGGCTGGGCGGACGCGGGGGTGGGTGAATTCAAGCGGGCGCTGGTGCCCTGGTTGACGCTGCGCAAGCGCAGCCTGCTCGATTCGGCCGTCCAGGAATCCTTCCTCACGGTCCCTTATGCTTACACTCAGTTGTCGGCGACCGGCCAGGCCGCCGAATACTACAGCTCGGCCATCGACTCCTTCGACGCCGAGATCAAGCACATCGACGACTCGATCGAGGAGATCCGCAGCGGGCATCTGCTCGACCGGCTGCTCGGCGACGACAAGAAGGACGCGTTGACCTGGTACTGGCAGCTCAGCACTCTGCCGAACGCTCCCGAATCGCGCTATCTCTACACGCTGCTCGCGAGCAACGAGTTCCAGGAAGGTTTGAAGAATTACCGCGAGCTCAACTACATGAGCCGCAACCTGGACGGCTGGCGCGAAGATGTGTCGGCCTACGATGACATGCTCGACACGCGCCAGCAGGCGTACAACCAGCGGGTGCCGAAGGCCGATGCCGTCATGGCGGCGACCGATCTCGATGGGCTCACGCAAAAACGCGTGGATTTCGAGTCTCGCATCAACGAAATCGAGAAATCCAACGACGTCGCCGCCTTGGGTACTCCCGAGGAGCAGCGTACCTGGGCGCGATTGAAACGCATCGAGGACTACCTTGCGGCGCATCCCGACGATCCCGATCTTGCCGAAATGCGCGCAAAGCACCGTCTGATGAAGGGCGTCTTGTACTGGCGGCTGTCGGCGAGCTTCAAAGCCCGGCTGTGGAACGAGCGCCGTTCGGTCAAGGAACTCGAAGCGGCACTGAAGGAGACGCAGAGGCGGGCGGTCATGGTGCGCCAGGCGCGGGCGGGCGTACCGACCAATACCGGCGCCTACGCGGGCCGTGTTGCGGGCATACGTGCGCGCATGGAGCAGCTGCAGGAACGCTTGGCGGATGCGTCGGGACGGCAGAACCGGTTCCTGCAGGCGCTCGCGATCCGCGAACTCGAGGGCCAGAAGCAGCGCATCGCGACCTACCAGATTCAGGCGCGCTATGAATTGGCGGCGATCTACGACCGAGCGGCGAACGAGAAGCCGAAGGCGACGCCATGAGAACCGCTCTCGCGAGGTTCGGGAAGGGCGGTACACCCCGGGCGGTGCGCGGCGCGGCGGCGCTGGCCATCGCGCTCCTGGCGCCGTTCGCAGGATCACCCGGCCACGCTGCGGACAAGAAGCCGCCCACCATCAAGGATCTCGACGCCCAGCAAGTCGAAGTCAATACCGATCCGCCGAAGAATGTCGATGCCAACAAGACCATGGACAGCTACCGGCGCTTTCTCGACCTGAATGCCGGGGATGCCGCGCTGCGCGCCGAAGCGCTGCGCCGCCTCGGCGACCTGAATCTCGAAAGCTCCGAATCCGAACGTATCGAGCGCGAGCTCATCACCAACGAGGGCCTGCGCGCCACGGAAGCCATCCATTTGTATTCGGCGCTGCTCAAGACCTATCCGAAGTACGAGCGCAACGATTCGGTGCTGTACCAGCTCGCCCGCGCCTACGAACTCAACGCGCAGCCGGAGAAGGCGCTGGCGTCCCTGGATCAGCTGGTGGCGAATTATCCGAACAGCCGCTATATGGACGAGGCGCAGTTCCGGCGCGGCGAATTGCTGTTCACCGACAAGGCGTACCCCAAGGCGCAAACCGCCTACGAGGCCGTCATCAAGATCGGCTCCAAGTCCGGATTCTACAACCAGAGCCTCTACAAGCACGGGTGGTCGCTGTTCAAGCAGGGTGAGAGCGAGCGCAGCCTGCAATCCTTTGCGGGCGTGCTCGACTCGGTGCTGGTGTCGAAGCGCAACCCGTCGGAGTTGATCGAACTGGAAACGCTGAGCAGGCCGAACCGCGAATTGGTGGAGGACACCTTTCGGGTGATGAGCATCACCTTCTCTTACCTGGATGGACCGAAGACCGTCGACGACTTCGTGAAGCATCGCACCCCGCGGCCCTACTACTATCTCCTGTATGCGCGCTTGGGCGACCTCTACATGGAGAAGGAGCGCTACACGGACGCGGCGGACAGCTACCGCGCTTTCGTTTCGCAGGACCGCAACAACGAGAAGGCGCCGCTGCTCGAGATGCAGGCCATCGAGGCCTACCAGAAGGGCGGCTTCCCGCAGCTCGTGCTTCAGGGCAAGAAGGAATTCGTCGAGAACTACAGCTTCGGCACGGCGTACTGGCAGGGTAGGGACCCGAAGAAGGAACCGAAGGTCGTGGCCGTGCTCAAGACCAATCTCAAGGACGTCGCGCAGCACTATCACGCCGAGGCGCAGCGCAGTAAGAACGTGGCCGACTACCAGGAAGCGGCGAAGTGGTACCGCAGCTATCTGACGTCCTTCCCGGATGATCCGGATTCGGCCGTCACCAACTACCTGCTCGCCGACACCCTGTTCGAGAGCAAGCAGTACCTCGATGCGGCCAAGGAATACGAGAGCACGGCCTACCACTACGGCGCTCATGAAAAGGCCGCGGCGGCCGGCTATGCCGCGATCGTCGCTTACGGAAAACAGGAGGAAACCCTGAGCGGCGAGGCCAAGGCATCGGTGCACAGCCGCAGTGTGGACAGTTCCTTGAAATTCGCGCAGACCTTTCCCAACCATCCGGAGAGCGCGACGGTGCTGACGCGTGCCGCCACCGATCTGTACACGATCAAGGATTATCCCCGTGCCATTGCGGCCTCCGAGACGCTGCTGGCGCGGCAGCCGCCCGTGGACGCGACCAAGCAACGCGTTGCCTGGACCGTGATCGGCAATTCGAACTTCGATCAGGGCGTGTATGACAAGGCGGAAACGGCATACGGCCACGCGCAGACACTCATGCCCGCCAACGATCCCGAACGCGGCGTGATTGTCGAGCGCCTGGCGGCGTCGATCTACAAGCAGGGCGAGCAGAAAAGCAAATCCGGCGACAGTGCGGCGGCGGTGGAGGACTTCCTGCGGGTGGCAGCATTGGCGCCGACCTCGAAAGTGCGCGCAAATGCGGATTTCGACGCGGCGGCCCTGCTCATCAAGGACAAGAAATGGGATCGGGCCATCGTCGTGTTGGAGGGGTTCCGCCGCAACTTTCCGCAAAGTCCGCTGCAGGCCGATGTCACGCGCAATCTGGCGGTGGCCTATACGGAATCGAATCACCCCGGCCAGGCGGCGGCGGAGTTCGAGAGAATCGCGCAGAGCCCCGGCGAATCCGCGGACGTGCAGCGCGAGGCGACTCTGCAGGCGGCGGATCTATACGACAAGGCGGGCGACACGGCGAAGTCGCGCACCATGCTCGAAGCCTTCGTGAAGCACTTTCCGCAGCCCTTGAATCCGGCCATGGAGGCGCGCAACAAGTTGAGTTCGATCGCGGCGAAGGCCGGCGACACGCAGGCGCGCGACGTCTGGCTGCGCGACATCATTGCCGCCGATCGCGCCGCGGGCGCCGCGCGCACCGACCGCAGCCGCGCCCTTGCCGCAAAGGCGACGCTCACGCTGGCGATTCCCGTGCGCGAGGAGTTCAGGCGCATCAAGCTCGTGGCGCCGCTCAAGAAATCCCTGGTCGAGAAGCGCAAGGCCATGGAGGCGGCACTCAAGGCTTACGAGCAGGCGGCCGACTACCAGGTGGCCGAGGTCACCACTGCGGCGACCTTCGAGAGCGCAGAATTGTATCGTCAGCTGGGCAAGGACTTGATGAGCTCCGAGCGGCCCAAGAACCTATCCAAGGATGAATTGGAGCAATACGACGTGTTGCTCGAGGAGCAGGCTTTCCCGTTCGAGGAGAAGGCCATTAAATTGCACGAAGTCAACGCGGCGCGGACGAAGGACGGCACCTACGACGAGTGGGTGCAGAAGAGCTTCGCCGCGCTGGCGCAACTCAATCCAGGCCGTTACGGCAAGGTGGAGATCGGTGAGCAACTGGTCGAATCGATTCGTTAGCGCGAGCCTGCTCGCGCTGCTGGCCGCCTGCCACAGCGCGCCGCCGAAACCGGCGAGCGCGCCGCAACCGGCGAGCGCGCCGCAACCGGCGATTGCGCCCGTGGAAACCCGTGCGCCGGCCGCCCCGGCGGGGACACCCACGGTCGCGCCGGCCGCCGCGGCGACCCGGGCCACGGCGCCCGCGCCGGGTGTTGCCGGCGCCTCCGGCGCGTCGACTCCGGGTGCGGCGACCGCACCGGGCGCCCCCGGCGGCACCAGCGGCACCGCGGCGCCCGTCGATACCACCCCCATCCCTGAACGCGCGAGCCAGCAGTATGCACAGGCGCTGCAGCTCATGAAATCCGGGCGCAACACCGATGCGGAACTGGAGCTCAAACAGCTGGTCGTTGCCTATCCGCAATTCACGGGGCCGCAAGTGAACTTGGGATTGCTGTACCTGCGCGATTCGCGTCTGCCCGAGGCCGAGGCGGCGTTCAAGGCCGCGCTGGAGCAGAAGCCCACCGACGCAGTTGCGGGCAACGAGCTCGGCATCGCCCTGCGCCGGCTCGGTAAATTTACGGAAGCCGAAGCGGCCTATCAGCGTACGATAGCGGCGGAGCCCAATTACGCTCCGGCGCATCTGAACTTGGGTGTGCTCTACGATTTATATCTTGCACAGCCGCAGAAAGCGCTCGAGGAATTCGAGCGCTACCTCGAGATTGCCGGCGAGAACAAACAGGTCGCCGGCTGGGTGGTGGAATTGCGCAAACGCGTCGGAGCGTCGGCACCGGCGCCCAAAAAGGAGACTGCATGAGCACTCCGGCCAAAATCTTGAGTTCGATCGCATGGATTTGCGTCTGCGGTGCCGCAGCGGCTCAGCAGCCGCCACCGCCCGCGCCGCCGCCGGCTAAGGCGACCGCACAGTCCGAGGCCGGCGACCCCCGGGCCGACACCTCAGGCTCGGTGGCCGCGGGCCCCGCCAGCGCCCCTGCAGCGGCCTCCCCGGCAGCGCCAGCCCCCGCCCCGGCGGCGCCGGCTCCCGCCTCGGCAGCGGCCCGCACCCCCGCAACCGGACGCGCTACGCCCGTCCCAGCCCGCACGGCGCAGCCTAAGACCGATCGGCTGGAATTGGGCACGGCCACCGTCACCGGCGACCGCGAGCAGCCCAAGGTCATGTATATCGTCCCCTGGAAAAAGTCGGATATCGGCGACCTGACGGCCAAGCCGATGAACAGCCTGGTGGATGAGATTCTGGCCCCGGTCGACCGGGACGTATTCAAACGCGAGGTGATTTATTACAGGGCCGTGGAAGCAACGTCCCAAAATGGTGCGTCGCCCAAGCCGGCGCCGCAGGGTGAGAAGTAAGTCATAGCTGATTTTACGGAATCTGGTTGAATCTCAAGTTCGGAGCGGGTGGAGACATTTCTTAGGAGCGCGCAGATGAATTTCATGAGTTCTATCGTCAATTTCTTCAAGGACGGCGGAGTGTTCCTCTACCCCCTGGCCTTGATTTTCGTGGTCGGCGTATCGATCGCCATCGAGCGATACGTGTACTTGACCCGCGAGACCATTCGCAACCGCAGCCTGTGGGACGACCTGGTGCCCGCGTTGAGCGCCGGCAACTTCAAGCAGGTAGTGGGCCTCACGCAGAACTCCAAGGCGTCGATCGCCACCATCCTCAATTATGGGGTGGCCCGGGTCGCGAGCGCGCGCCGCCGCGACGACATCGAAAAGGCCATGGACGAGAGTCTGCTCGAGGTCATCCCGCGCATCGAGAAGCGCACTCACTATCTGTCGTCGCTGGCCAATGTCGGCCTGTTGATCGGCCTGCTCGGCACCATCACCGGCCTGATCGGCGCCTTCAGCGCCGTGGCGACGGCGAACCCCGCAGAGAAGGCCAGCCTGCTCGCGGCCGCGATCTCGGTGGCGATGAACAACACCGCGTCGGGCTTGGCGGTCGCCATCACCCTGCTCACGGCGCACATGTTCCTCGAGTCGAAGACCACCTCGCTGATCGACAGCTTGGAGATCGCGTCGGTGAAATTCCTGAACTCCATCACGGAGCGGCAGTCGGAGCCCGCGCATGCGCCCGCGGCACCCCCGGCCCCCGCTGCACGAGCTCCGGCCGCCGCTCGCGGCAGCATCTGACGGTACCCGCTGAAGGTTCGCTGCAATGAAGTCAAAATCCGCGCGCCTCGTAAGACGCAATCACGCCCGCTATCACGAAGGGCGCGATGATCTCAACATCGTGCCGATGATCGACATGATGGTGATCTTGGTGTTTTTCTTGATATTCACCGCGGTGTTCTCCAAGACGAACATCCTGCAGATGAACCTGCCCAACAACAGCAATGCGGCACCGCTCGACTTGCCCAAGGACCTGAAGCTCGAAGTCATCATTCGCGGCGACGACCTCGTGATCAACGACCGCAACTCAGGTCCGCTCAAGACCCTGGCTAACACGCCGAACGGCTATGACTTGGACGGTCTCTCGGAATTCATCCGCAGGGTCAAATCGGAGTATCCGCAAATGACCGAGGCGACCATCCTGTCCAGCCCCGCCACCACCTATGACACCCTGGTGCAGGTGATGGACACGGTGCGCGTGTACCAGCTGCCGGTTGCGCCGTTCTCGAAGGCGGAGCTGTTTCCGGACATCTCCATCGGGGATTCGCCCATATGACGTCCTATAGAATCCAGCGCCACCGCAAGCGCAAGCACGGCGCGAACCATTTCGCACTGATTCCGTTCATCGACATGATGACCATCCTGGTGGTGTTCCTGCTCGCGCATACGGCGGAGGTCGACATACTGCCGAACACCAAGAACATTTCGATTCCTCAGTCCCTGTCCGACCGCAAGCCGAGCGCCGCCGTGGTGGTGATGGTTACCAAGGACTCGGTGTATGTGGACGGCGAGTTGGTCGGCTCGGTGAACGACGTCGTCGCCAACCAGGGTCCGTTCTTCGCACCGCTCAAGGCGGCGTTGCTGGCGCAGAACGAACGTAGTGTACGTACCGCGCAGCAAACCGACCCCTCCAAACGAGAAGTAACCATCATGGGAGACAAGAGCACGCCGTACAGCGTGCTGAAGAAGATCATGATGAGCTGCAGCGAAGCCGAATACGGCAAGGTGTCCTTCGCCGTGGTCGAACGTGAAAGGGCGGCAACCTAGATGACGGCCGCGAACCCAGCGCAGCGCACGCCCACGACGTTAGCGCCGTACTACCGTCGCTATGAACTGCCGTGGTCGCCGTCGGAGGAAATGGAGCGGCGCTTCCGCACGATTCTGCGCAATCTCGCCATCGTATTCGCGATCATCGCAGTTCTCATGCCGTTTCTGCCGCGGCATAAAATCCTGGTGAACACCGAGTCGTTGCCCGAACGCGTGGTGCAACTGGTGATGGAGCCGCCGCCGCCACCACCACCACCGCCACCGCCCAAGCCGGAGAAGCCGCTCGAGAAGGCGCCGGTCGTGCCGAAGCCCGTGGATCCGCGGGTGAAGGCAGCCAAGACTGCGCAGGTGTTCGACCAACTCGCGGCGCTGCGCGATGTCGACCTGGACAAATTTCAAAAGAATCAGCAAAAGACGACCGACCCGGGCGATGTGAGCGTGGTGAGCCGCAACATCATCTCCTCCAAAGTCGGGGGAACCAGCGGCGGCATCAACGCGCCCACCAGCAGCGGCCTCGCCGCGGGTTCCGGTTCCCTGCGCGGCATCTATACCACCCAGGTGAAAGACCCGAACATGGGGGCGTCCGGCCAGGGCGCCACCCGCGCCGGCGGCAGCGGCAAGGCTTCGCGCAGCGCGGACGAGATCGCCCTGGTGTTCACCAGGAACAAGGGCGCGATCGATGCCATGTACGCGCGCGCCCTGCGCGACAATCCGGCGCTGCAGGGCAAGGTGGTGCTCGAGCTGACCATCTCCCCGTCGGGCGACATTACCGCAGCGCGAATCGTCTCCTCGGACTTGGGCGACAAGGAATTCGAGAGTAAGCTGTTGGCGCGTATCCGCTTGTTCAAGTTCGAAGCCAAGGATGTCGCGACGTTGACGGCCACCAAACCCATCGACTTCTTCCCCGCCGGATGAACATTCAATCTGAAATCGAGTTCTTCAGCGATCTCGGCCTGATCGACAAGGCGCGGTTCATCACGCGCCTGATGTTCGAGGTCGCGGAGGAGGCCAAAGTGGGCGCGGGCGACGGCCAGGACGTGACGCGTCTGCGCTTTGCCAATGAAATGAATCAGCGCCTGGCGCGCTTCGCCTACCAATTGCTGGGCGAGGACATCGCGCGCCCGCAGGATGACGTCGTGATTCGCATGTTGCTGGGCGCGCGCGCCGACAAGAACGCGCAGCGCATCATGCAGAACGCCTACCGCCGCGTGCTCACCGGCTTCGAGAGCTTCGACACCACGGTCCTGCTCAATCCGCGCTAGGGCCTGGCGCGGGCGGCCTCAGGCATTCGCCGTGCGGCGCTTGGGGGCAGGTTCCTGGGCTTCCGCAGCATCGCTCTCGAACAAATGCAGTAACTGCTCGGCCGATTCGCGGGTGGTCTGCATGAACTTGGTTTCGTCGTCCTTCACCGCCTGCTGCTTCGCCATGGTTGCCTCGTCGTGGGCGCGGAACCGCCGCACCGTGTCGACGGCCGCCGATTTCGACAATCCCAGCGACTCGAGCACCTTTTCGGACATCTCGAGGCTGGACACCAAGGTTTCGCGAATCGTGTAACGCACGTCCAGATCCATCAGCCGAAACGCGTGCTGGCGGTTGCGCGCGCGCGCGAAGATCTTCATGTGCGGGAAGTGTTTACGGATCAATTCCGCCGTGCGCACGGATGCCTCGACGTCATCGATGGCGAGCACGAAAACTTCCGCATTCTCGGCGTGGGCGGCACGCAGCAGCTCCAACCGGGAGGCGTCCCCGTAGAACACCTGGTTGCCGAAACGGCGCAGAAAATCGACCTGGGTTTGATTGGCTTCGAGGGCGGTAAAGGCGATCTTCTTGGCGAGCAAGATACGGCCGACGATCTGCCCGAAGCGCCCGAAGCCCGCAATGATCACCTTGGGATACAGTTCCTCCGGCGTATCGAAGGGCCGTCCCTCCGGCTCCTTCTTCTTGAACAGGACATCGTGCAGCGTCAGCAGGAGCGGGCTCAGTATCATCGAGCCCGTCACCGCCAGCACCAGCAGGTCGGCCATTCCCGCATCCATGACGCCGAGCGAGGCGGCGAGGCCGAACAGCACGAACGCGAATTCGCCGCCGGAGGGCAGACTGAACGCGAGTCCCCGGCCGGCCGAGTTGGGCAGGCCTGCGAGCCACCCAATCCCCCGAAGCACCGCTACCTTGACCAGCATGAACCCCAAGGTGATGCCGATGAGGGTCAGCGGCTTCTCGAGCACCAGGCTCAGGTTGGCCGACATTCCGACCGAGATGAAGAACAGCCCGAGGAGCAGGCCCTTGAAGGGCTCTATGTCGGCCTCGAGTTCGTGGCGGAATTCACTGTCGGCGAGCAGCACGCCGGCCAAAAAGGCACCCAGCGACAGGGACAATCCCACCTGACTGACCAGCAGCGCGGTTCCGATGACCACCAGCAAGCCGGCGGCCGTGAAGGCCTCGGCGACGCCCGTTGCGGCGACGATGCGCAGCATGGGGCGCAGCACGTAGCGTCCGCCGAGGACGACGGCGGCGATGACGGCGATGAACTTGATGGCGAGCCATCCCCCCGGACCTGCAGTCTTGGCCGAGGCGGCCCCGAGCAGCGGCAGCAGGGCCAGCGCCGGCAGCACCGCAATGTCCTGAAATAGGAGGATGCTGAAAGCAGATCGTCCGTATTGAGAATTGAGTTGTCCCCGCTCCGCCAATAACTGCAGAACCAGCGCGGTGGACGACATCGAGAGACCGAAGCCAATGACGAGCGCGGGCGCCAATCCCACGTCGAACCCGAAGTACGCTGCCGAACCTATGCACGCGGTGGTCGCGAGCACCTGCGCCAGGCCGAGTCCGAAGATGGATTTGCGCATCACCCAGAGGCGGGAGGGCTGCAGCTCGAGGCCGATGACGAACATCAGGAGTACGATGCCGAACTCTGCGATGTGCTCCGTGGCGTCGACTTTGCTGATCACCCCGAGGCAGGCGGGGCCGATGACGATGCCTGCGGCGAGGTAGCCGAGAACGGAGCCCAGCCTGAAGAAGCGGAATATGGGGATCGCGATGACCGCCGCGGCGAGGAATATGGCGATCTGCGCCAACAAGCTCATAATCTTCTCCTTTTTGATAATAAGAGCCTAGCACTATGTTTCGGCAAAGCATTCAATTTCCCGTCAAGGACGCAGGCCTGCGCGAGGATGTGCATGCCCTGGGCGCGCTGATCGGGGAGATGCTGCGCGACCAAGGCGGCGAGGAATTCTTCACACTGGTGGAGGGTGATCGCCTGGCCGCCATACAGCGGCGCGAAGGGGACGCCGCCGGGGAGGCGGAATTGGAATCGCGCGCGACGGGCCGGTCGCCGTCGGCGGCGACGGACCTGACCCGCGCGTTTTCCATCTGGTTCCAGGCGGTGAACACCGCGGAGAAAGTGCATCGCGTCCGCCGCCGCCGTCAATATCTCGACGAATCGAGCACGGGGCAACCCGGCGGCATCGCCGATTGCATCTCACGCCTGCAGCGCGACGGAGTGACGCTCGAGCAGGCGCTCGCTCTGATCGGCTCCATGAGCATCGAACCCGTGTTCACGGGGCATCCGACGGAATCGACCCGCCGCACCATCCTGCGCAAGCAGCAGCACATCGCGCAGGACTTGCTCGATCGGCAGAATCCTGCATCGACGTCCGCCGAATTGAACACTCTGTGGGCACGCGTGCGGCTCGAGATCACCAGCATCTGGCAAACCGAAGAACATCCGCGCGAGGGCTTGACGGTGGTCGACGAGCGCGAGCACGTGCTGTTCTATCTGATCGACATTCTGTACCGCGTGGTGCCCTTGTTCTACGAAGAAATCGAGGCGGCGCTGGCCAAGGCCTTCGCAGTCCCGGTCGAACGGCTGGATGTACCCAGCATCCTGCATTTCGGATCCTGGGTCGGCGGCGACATGGACGGCAATCCGGACGTGCACGGCAAGTCCATTCGCGAGACCTTGCACCGCCATCGGCAGGTGATCGTGTCGACGTACTTCACCGAATGCGGACAACTCGCCGAAACCCTGAGCCAGAGCGCAAACCGCGTCGGCGTCAGCGGCGCGCTCGCCGCCCGCATCGATGGCTATAGCGCCATACTGCCCGGCGCACAGGCGCTTGCGCCGGCGCGGCACGATCGGATGCCGTACCGCATGTTCTTCGGACAGATCGGCGAGCGGCTCAAGGCGACCTACGAAGGCCGGCCCAACGCCTATCAGGGTCCCGACGAATTGCTGGCCGATGTGACCCTCGCGGCCGAAAGCCTGATCCTGAATCGGGGGCGCCACGCCGGATATTTCCTGGTCAGGCGCTTCATGCGCAGGGTGCGCACCTTCGGTTTTCATCTTGCGACGCTCGACGTCACCCAGCATGCGCACATGCACGATCAGGTGATTGCGCAAGGCTTGGGATTGGCGGATTGGCCGATGCTGGCGCCCGAAGAGCGGCTCACGCAGCTTCGCGATCTCCTGGCGCGCGATCAGGGGCCGACCTCGACCTTCGACGCCATCGGACGCCGTAGTCTCTGGGTGTTCGAGGCCATCGCACAGGCGCGGCACAAGTTCGGGTCTCGTGCAATCGGCGAATACATCGTGAGCGGCGCCCGCGGACCCGAAGACGTGCTGGCGGTGCTGCTGCTCGCGCGATGGGCGGATATCACCGACAAGCGTACGGGTGAATCGCCGCTCGATGTCGCGCCGCTGCTGGAGTCGATCGACTCGTTGGAACGCGCCGGCGATGTCCTGCGCGCCCTGCACCGCGAGCCCGCGTACGTGCGGCATCTGGCCTCGCGCGGCAATCGCCAAAGGGTGGTCATCGGCTATTCGGACAGCAACAAGGAGGGTGGGATCGCCGCCTCACGGTGGTCCTTGCAGGTGGCGCAGTCCGAGTTACTGCAGGCGGCGCGCGAAAGCGGCATTGAAGTGTTGATCTTTCACGGCCGCGGCGGCACTCCGTCGCGCGGCGGTGGGCGTACGGAAAGTCTGGTCGAGGGGATGCCGGACGGCGCCATTCGCGGTGCGTTGCGCTTGACCGAGCAGGGCGAGGTCGTCAATCAGAGTTACGGCCTGCGGCCGATCGCCATGCGCACCTTGGAGCGCACCTTCGCATCCGTGGCCCTGGCGACGGCCCACGCCGGAACCAGACCCCCGACCCCGCCGGCACAGATGGCGGCCATGCAGACCATCGCAGCGCGCAGCCTGTCGGCGTACCGCGAATTGGTGTTCGGCAGCGCGCAGTTCTTCGAATACTTCCGCGCGGCCACGCCGCTCGACGTGATCGAGCGCATGCACATCGGATCGCGCCCCGCGGCGCGGCCCGACGGCAGCGGGGTTCACGCATTGCGGGCCATTCCCTGGGTGTTCGCATGGACTCAAAGCCGCCACATGCTGCCCGGGTGGTTCGGCTTCGGCAGCGGCCTGCAAGCGGCGATGGAACAGCACGGCGCCGATGTCGTCGGCCAAATGACGGCGCAATGGCCCTTCTTCGGGCACTTGCTCGACGATGTGGAGGCCATGCTGGCGCGGACCGACCTGGAAATTGCCGGGCACTACGATGCGCTGGCGGGCGCCGCGCTGCGCACGCAGGCCGAACTCATCCGCAAGGAATTTTCACTGACGGAGGCGCACGTGCTGCGCCTGCGCGGCACGACGGCCCTGCTCGACGGCAATCCGACCTTGCAGCGATCGATCAAGCTGCGCAATCCGTACATCGACCCTATGCATCTTATGCAGGTGGATCTGCTGCAGCGCTGGCGCAATACGGGGCGCAAGGATGCTGCGCTGTTCGGCGCCTTGCGGGCCACCATCAACGGCATCGCGCAAGGACTCCAAGCGACGGGCTGACCGTGATTGATCACGGACGACAGCATCACCAAGGCCGGGTGGGAGGGGGTATTTCCCGGACCGCCGTAAATCCGTCCCTGGAGGCTGCGGGAAAAACATCCTGTTTTTCACGCTCCGGGAAATACCCCCTCCCACCCAGCCTCCGTGCGCGTTGCGCGTCGTTCGTGAAAGGTCACGGTCAGCCCGTCGATTAGCATTCGGGGACGTTGACGGCGAGGCCGCCCTGCGAGGTTTCCTTGTAGATGGTCGACATGTCGTGGCCGGTCTGGCGCATGGTCGCGATCACTTGGTCGAGGGATACCTTGTGCGAGCCGTCGCCGCGCATCGCGAGGCGCGCCGCGTTGATCGCCTTCACCGAACCCATCGCATTACGCTCGATGCAGGGTATTTGCACCAAGCCGGCGACCGGATCGCAGGTCAGGCCGAGATTGTGCTCCATGCCGATCTCGGCGGCATTTTCGATCTGCTCGTTGCTGCCGTTGAGCGCCGACACCAAGCCCGCGGCCGCCATGGAACACGCGACGCCGACCTCGCCCTGGCATCCCATCTCGGCGCCGGATATGGAGGCGTTTTGTTTGTAGAGCATGCCCATCGCGGCGGCCGTGAGCAGGAAACGAATCACGCCGTCGTCGTCGGCTCCGGCCTCGAAGCGCCGGTAGTAGTGCAGCACCGCCGGTACGATTCCCGCCGCGCCGTTGGTGGGCGCCGTGACCACCTGTCCGCCGGCCGCATTCTCCTCGTTGACGGCCAATGCAAACACATTGACCCAATCCAGGGCATGCATCGGACTCATGGGATCGCCGCTCATGAGCTGGCGGTACAGCTTCGGTGCGCGACGCCGCACGCCGAGCACGCCCGGCAGCAGTCCCTGAGCCTCGAAGCCGCGGCGCACGCAATCCTGCATGACATGCCAGATTCGCAGGAGGCCGGAGCGAATCTCGGCATCGGTGCGCCAGGTGCGCTCGCGCGCCAGCATCAATTCGTGAATTTCCAGACCCTGCGCGCGCGCGAGCTCGAGCAGGCGCGCGCCGGAATTGAACTCGAACGGAGGTTCGCGGCGCGCGGCGCCGACATTGGCCTCGGCGCCGGCTCGAACGATGAAACCGCCGCCGATGCTGTAGTACTCCTCTCGCGCCAGCACGTGCAGGGCCGAATCGTGCGCCGTGAAGCGCATGCCGTTGGAATGCCCCGGCAGCACCTGATCCATGTGAAACAGAAGATTGAGCGGCTCATCGAAGGCAATTTCGTGCCTTCCTGCCAGGCGAATGCGGCCGTTGGTGCGTATTCTGTGCAGCGCGGATTCGACGGCGGCGGAATCGATGGTATCGGGGCTCATGCCTTCCAATCCCAGGAGAATGGCGCGGTCCGTGCAATGACCGCGGCCCGTCAAGGCGAGGGAGCCGTAGAGTTGGGCGGACACTTGGGATGTTGGCGACAGCAGATCGCGGGCTGCCAGTAGTTCCACGAAGCTGCGCGCCGCGTTCATCGGCCCCATGGTATGGGAGCTGGACGGCCCGATGCCGATTTTGAAGATGTCGAAGACGCTCAAACTCATGCGGTTGAACCTGTGCCGGTCGCTGCGAAGCGCTCGATCATACCCCGCCGCTTCCGCCGCGACTGTCCAAAGGGCGCCCTCTCAAGTGCTAGAATCGTCAACCTGTAAATTCCCGCACTCGTCGATATCAAACGGAGTATTCCAATGATTCGCCACACATTCATCGTTGCGGCCGCGCTGACGGCCACACTGACGCTGGCCGCAAACTGTGCGAGCGCCAAATCCATTCCTGCGAACATCGCATCGGCGGTTGCCGACGGCAACCGGCCGGATGCCGACAGGCAGCGCGATGCCAACCGCAAGCCGGCAGAGACTCTGGCGTTCGTGGGCGTGAAGACCGGTGCGAACATCGCCGAACTTTTGCCGGGCGGAGGCTACTTCACCCGTCTGTTCAGCAAAGCGGTCGGCGGCTCGGGACATGTGTACGCGTTGGTGCCGGCGCCTCTGGTCGATGCCCCGAAGGATGTGCCGGATTTTGCGGCGCGCGTGAAGGCGATTGCCGCCGATCCGAACTACTCCAACGTGACTGTCGTGGTAGAGCCCTACAGTCAACTTGCCGTGCCGGCGCCCGTCGATATGGTGTGGACATCTCAGAACTACCATGACCTGCACAATTTCCCCGGCCTGGATGTGGGGACATTCAATAAAATGGTGTTCGATGACCTGAAACCCGGCGGCATCTATCTCATCCTGGACCACGCCGCGGCGGCGGGGTCGGGTGTTCGGGATACCAAGACCTTACATAGGATCGACCCTGAAACGGTCAAGGCGGAAGTGCTGGCCGCGGGGTTCAAGCTGGTGGGGAGCAGCGATTTGCTGCATCAGCCGGGCGATGATCACACTGTGAAAGTGTTCGATCCGTCAATCCGGGGCAAGACGGATCAGTTCATCCTGAAGTTTCAAAAGCCCGCTAAGTGAGCCGGCCCCGAACTTAGGGGGTCAATTGCTGTCAACTGAATCGGGTGTTTCACGTTGATCAGCTAGGAAGGGCTATGGAGTATATGAAATTGCTACACTTTTTATCGAAAGGGACGGCCGTCGCGCGATTCGGCGTGCCGGTTGCGGCAGCGCTTTTGTTAGCGGCCTGCGTGACCCCGCCTCCGCGCACCGTCGTGGTGCCTGCGCCGCAGCCCCAGCCGCAGCGCGTCTATGTGTACCCCGCTAACGGGCAAAGCCCGGAGCAGACCGAACGCGACCGCTATGAATGCCATGTTTGGGCGGTACAGCAGACCGGGGTGGATCCCAGCCGCGCGGATGCCAGTGCCTACGAGCGGGTAGTCGTTCAACCCGCCAATCCCCCAGGAACGGGTACGGCCGTTGGCGCCATCACCGGCGCCATTATCGGTTCCGTTATCGCCGGGCCGCGCAACGCGGGCGCCGGGCTGGTTCTCGGCGGCGCCACAGGCGCCATCATCGGGTCTGCGTCCGATGCCCAGGCTCAGGCTCAGGCGCAACAGACTCAGGCGCAGATCAATCAAAGCGCCGCCGCAGGGCGGGCGCGCGCCGATTCCTATCGGCGTGCCATCGGTGCCTGCCTGCAGGGACGCGGCTACACCGTGACCTAATTGAGATTCCAGGGGATCCTCGCCATGAGTCGACTAGCGAAAATCGCTTTGGCAGCGTCCATGCTGCTATGGGGCATCGGGGCCGGCACGTTTGCGTCGGCCGACGAGCATGATCGCGGGCGCGCCGAACCGCGCGCTCAGGGACGGCCGCCGGCGGGTCGACCGGCCCTCGACGGGCGCGGCCAGGTATTGGACAGCCGCTACAACCACGGCCGTTACTATCCTCCGTTCGGGACCGTTAGACCCTCATTACCCGAGGGCTATCGCCCCTATTATCGCGGCGGGAGTCCCTTCTACTTCAGCGGCGGCATTTGGTATGCGCCCCGCGGCCCCGGATTCGTCGTGGTGCGTCCGCCGGCCGGACTGGTGATCTCGGTGCTACCACCCTACTACGCCACTGTCTGGATCGGCGGGATCCCTTACTACTATGCCGACAATGTGTACTACACCTGGCAGCCCGGCCAGAACGGCTATGCCGTGGTGGACCCACCGGACAATGCCGACACACCTTCGCCGCCGCCCGATACCAGCATGCAGGGCGATGATATGGTGATCTACCCGAAGAATGGCCAGACCAGGGAACAGCAGGCGGCAGATCAATTCGAGTGCCATAACTGGGCCAAGGGACAAACGGGCTTCGACCCGACGCTCCCCGGCGGGGGCGTTTCGGGAAATGCCGATGCGGCTCGCAACAACTACGGCCGCGCGATGTCCGCATGCATGCAGGGCAGGGGCTATCAAATCGGCTGAGGACAGTCTGAGTATTTGGTCCAATGTGGGCGAAGTCCTACGCGGCGCGATGCTCGCAGCCGACAGTGATCGGGCCCCGCGCCTGGCATAGTTCGCGATATCGATGTTTATTGGTGCAGGAGAATTTTCGATGTTGGCCATCCACTCGGCCGAATCTTTGACCCGCTTCGACGATGTGAAGCGCAAATTTCCCAATCACCGGCAATGGCGCGAGTTTATCGCGACGATTCACGAGTCGGTGACCTACCCCTGCGCCGTGACCTATCCCATGGTCCTGAACGCGCTGCGATCGAGCCGCGCCTGGTTCAACGACAGCGCCGCGCGCGCATCCAGCTGGTTGGGCGCCGACTACTAGCACTCACGCGGGCTCTCGAGCGAGCGCATGCGACCGCGCGTCGGCGTAGTTTTGCTCAATTGGCCTGCCAGTGATACCGTTCCAAATTCTGGTCGCGCCAACTCGCCGCGCCATCAAAGGGGACGCACACATGTCGAAATCAGATGAGCTGAAGACGCGCAAAGCGGCGGCGGTGCCCGCCGGCGTGGGTAGCCGCGGCATTTATGTCGCCAAGGCGGAGAATTCCGAGCTGTGGGACGTCGATGGACGGCGTTACATCGATTTTGCCGCGGGCATTGCTGTGCTCAATACCGGCCATCGCCACCCGCGCGTCATGGAGGCTGTGGCGCAACAAGCCCTGGCATTCGCACACACCTGCTTCCATGTTGCGCCCTACGAATCCTATGTGCGTCTCGCCGAGCGGCTGAACGCGCTGGCGCCCGGCGACTTCGCGAAGAAGACCCTATTCCTGAATTCGGGCGCCGAGGCGGTTGAAAACGCGATCAAGATCGCGCGCTATTTCACCAAGCGCTCCGCCGTGATCGCGTTTTCGGGCGGCTTTCACGGCCGCACGCTCATGACCATGGCGCTCACCGGCAAGGTCATGCCGTACAAGCGCGGCTTCGGACCGTTTCCGGCCGAGGTCTATCACGCGGAATTTCCGCAGCCCTATCACGGCATCACGACGGAGCAGGCGCTGGCCGACCTGGATCGATTGTTTCACGGCGACGTCGATCCGAAGTCGGTCGCTGCCATCATCATCGAACCGGTACAAGGCGAGGGCGGATTCAACGTCGCCCCCGCCGATTTTCTGCGCGCGCTGCGCCGGCTGTGCGATGAACACGGCATCGTCATGATCGCCGACGAGGTGCAGGGCGGCATGGCGCGCACCGGCAAGATGTTTTCCATCGAGCACTCGGGAGTGGTACCCGATCTCATCACCGTGGCCAAGGGGTTGGGCGGCGGCTTCCCACTCTCGGGGGTGACCGGCCGCGCAACCATCATGGATGCGGCGCATGCCGGCGGCCTCGGGGGCACCTACGGCGGCAATCCGATCTGTATCGCGGCGGCACATGCCGTGCTCGATGTGATCGAGGCAGAGGGTCTGTGCGCGCGCGCGGCGGCTGTCGGAGACAAGATGCGCACCCGACTCCAGGCGCTCGCCAAGGAGTTGCCCTGCATCGGCGACGTGCGCGGTCTGGGCGCCATGGTGGCGTTCGAGCTGGTCAAGGATCTCAAGACCAAGGAGCCGGACGCCGAACTGACTGCGGCCGTGCTGAGTCACGCGGAAGCGCGCGGCTTGATCCTCCTGTCCTGCGGCACCGCGGCGAATGTCGTACGCCTATTGGCGCCCCTGACGATTCCGGATGCGGTGCTCGCCGAGGGCCTCGACCTATTGGCCGCGGCACTGGGCGACGCCTACGGCCGCGAATCCAAACGAGCGGTCGCCTAGCAGGGCCCACTGGCGCGGGCGACCTCGATCATGCTGATGAGGAGGCGGGTGCGACGCACCCGCCTCCTCATACCGGCCTCGTACTAGTGCTTGAACACCACGGTGATGCCGAAGGTCCGCGGCCGATAGGATATGTATCGGTAAGCGGGACTCGCCAGCAAATTGCCGCTGCCGTCGTAAGAGTTGGTCTGATGGTTGTAGTTCAGGATGGTATGGCTGTCGGTCAGATTGTCGACGAACAGCGATACCCCTAAGTCGCCGAACTTGGTGCCGGCGCGCAGCGAGGCGAAGCTCTCCCGCGCGGTCGGCAGCCCGGTGGCATCGTACGACGATGTGTTGGGATCCTGGGTTGCATGCAGCCATTTATCGCCGGCTAGGTACTCCCAATCCCCGCGCACGTAGGACTCATGGGCGAACGCCTGGAATTTGTATTCCAGACCGAGTGAAATCGAGTAGGGCGGAATCGAGTAGCCGGTCCCGATGCCGTTGGGTCCTGCGATCGCATCGCCGGCCACCACCACCGGCAGCCCGGTGGTAACCGGCCCGATGAAGGTGCTCGTGGTGTAGCGCGCGTCCGTATAGCCAAAGCTCGACTCGATGGAGAATGCGTCGGTCACCTGGAAATCGGCCTGCAGGTCGAACCCCTTCGAGACGGCATTGCCGAGGTTTTCGGTGAATTGGATTTGGCAGATGGGCGGCACCACATTTTCCTGGATGTTGTTCCACTTGATGTAGTAGATGCTGCTGGCCAGGCGAATACGATTGTCGATGTTGTTCTTGGCGCCCACTTCGAAGCTCTGCACCGTATCGGACTTGTAAGTGGCCGGTGCGCCGTTTGACAAGCCGAGATTGAGGAAGTCCTGGGTGCATCCAAGCGTGAGATTCTGAAAGGTGGGGTCGTAAGGGATCGACGGATTGCCGCCACCGGGGCGAAAGCCCTTGGAGTAAGTGAAGTAGTACATGTTGTTCGGGTCGACCTGCCACTGGATGCCCGCTTTGGGCGTGACCGGGTTCTCGCTGTTCGACTCGGTACCGGCCCGCGGGCCGCTGTTCTGCGGTCCGCCCGACTGGCTTTCGATGGTGAAGGAATCCTTCGACACGCGCACGCCGGCAGTTAGTTTCAAGGTGTCGGTCACATTGAAATTCACCTCGCCGAACCCTGCGATCTGGCGGTCGTAGCTCACCAGCCGGTTGAAATAGGAATCGCCCATCGGCAGGTAGGAACTTCCATCCGGATTGAACTGAGCGCCGGGTTGAAAGAACGTTGCAATGTTGTACCCGAAAAGCTGATTGAAGAACGCGTCCGCCATCGGGTCATGGATTTCTTCCAGGCTGAACTGCCGATCGAGCGAGTAGAACACACCGGCCGTCCACCCCACGCGGGCGTGCGGATCGGTCGACTGCAGCCGGAACTCCTGGGTCAAGTTGCGTTGCGAGTTGGTAACGCTTGCGGGGGAGCGGTAATCGGTCAGCCCCGCAGGGAGGTGAATGCCAGTTCCGTCGAGCAGAGGGAAGGCCGCGAGGCCTGCGGCGTTGCCATACGCCGGGATCTGGCTTTGATAATAACCGAGGTTGTACAGCGTGCCGTCATAGCCGCTGATTTCCTTGCGGTCGAAATAGGAGGTCGTCGATATCAGCCGGACGGGGCCCATGTCCGCTTGGACGTTGAGTGAGGGCAGGTAGAACAGGTCCGGCTCCGGGCGAGCGGTGGGATCCGCGCTGACGTAACGGTTGGCGCTCGGGTCCGAATATTCGGGCCAATAAATCGTCACGTCGTTTCGATGGCCGTTCTGATACAAAATACTGGGCGACACCTTGAGCGCGTCGTTGGGCTGCCACAATGCGGCGACACGCAGTACGGTCGTTTCGTCGTAATTCGCGTTTTTGTCCACCACTTCCAGGGTCGTCGGATCGATGCGATCGATCCAACCGCCGTCGCGCCGATACCAGGCGCTGACGCGCACGCCGAACACGCCGTCGATGACCGGGATACCGGCGGCAAGGCCGGATTCGTAGCTGGGGGCACCGCCCTGCGTGTACGACGTCTCGGCCTTGGCGTAGACGCTCGACTGGGTGAGGCTTGGTTGCACCGTGATGTAGCGCACCGTGCCGCCCTCCGAACCCGCGCCAAACAGGGTTCCCTGCGGACCGCGCAGCACTTCGACGCGGTCGAGGTCGAAGAGCTTGACCAGCGCATCGTCGGAATTGAAGCCCAGATTGCGCACCTGAATCGGGGTATCGTCGATGTAGATGCCGGTGGTGCCCGAGCCGCCGCTCGAGGAGATGCCGCGAATCGAGATCTGGTTGGTCTGGCTGGAGTCGAAAGCCACTCCGGGTGTGAAGCGGACGACGTCCGAGAAGTCCTTGATGCCCTTCTGGTCGAGCATCTCCTGGTTGATTGCCGTGATGCTGATCGGAACTCGACTGATGCTTTCCTCGCGACGGGTCGCCGTCACGGTGATTTCCTCGAGGCCGACGGCCGGAGCCGCTGCGGTCTCGGTCGTATCGGCGCTGGCTATGGTCGCGGTGCAGCAGCCGGCACCAATTATAAGAGTGCGTAAAAACAACACTCGCCAAGAAACTCGCTTAAAAATAGCGCTTGAATGAGTGGCTGGCATGGCGTCCCCGAGGATTAGTTATATGGTCAGATAACTCTTGCCCGACAGTAACACTGCATAAAACCTCGCGCAACCGGCGATGCGATAGCATGCGGGCATGGCCCTGAAGCTCGAGAATCCCGATCTTACCCGCGATGGCGCGGCCTGTCTGGCGGTGAAGGATGAAGTGGTGTCGGTTGAATTCGCGGCCACGCCAGGCGTGCTCGAGAGCGCGGTCGGCCGCAATCGCTACCAAGCCGGAGATGCGCTGCTCACCGGTTCGACGGGCGACCGATGGTGCGTGTCCAGGGATCGATTCGACGCCAAGTATCGCCCGGAAGCGTCCACAACGCCCGGCGAGCCGGGCAGCTACCGCAATCGGCCCGTGACCATTCTCGCCAAGCGCATGGCCGTTGCGTTCGCCGTCGAGCGCTCGGCGGGCGGTGATCTATTGAGAGGCGACGCGGGTGATTGGCTGGTCCAGTACGCGCCCGGCGATCACGGCGTCGTCGCCGCCGCCCGATTCGACCGGGTGTACCGCGTGCAGTCTTGGCCTAAGCACGCAGTACACCCGGTTATCGTCAGAGGCGGAAAGTAAACGTCAGGCCGACGGTTCGCGGCCGGAATGTGAACTCGCGCTGCAGGCGGCTCTCGCCGTCGCCCGGGTCGATGGTCCAGTTGTAGTTCGTGACCGTGTGCGAGTCGGTGAGATTGTCGACGAAGGCGGCGATCTCCCAACCCCCGACCTTGGTGCCGGCGCGCGCCGACGCGAAATTGGTCGAGGCGAGCACGTAATTCGCGGAATCATACTGCTGGGTCGTGGGATCCTGCCCGGGTGACGGCCACTTGTCGCGGCTCTCGAACTCATCATCCACGCGAACGAACGATTCATGATCGAATACCGTGAATTTGTACTCCAGGCCGATGGTCGCAGTGAAGGGCGCGTTGGGCTGGCCGCTTTGACCGGTGATGGCATCGCCGCTCGAAACTACCGGCGGGCTCTCCGTGGGCGTCAGGCGCGAGTCCTGGGTGTAGCGGGCATCGGTGTAGCCGGTTGCGAGTTCCAGTGTGAACGTGTCGGTCAGGGCGATTTCCGCTTGTATGTCCATGCCCTTGGCAGTGGCTTGGCCCAGATTCGCGATGAAGGAGATCTGGCAAATCGGCGGCACCACAGTCTGCTGGATGTTGTTCCAACGGATGTAGTAGATGCTGCTGGCGATCTTGATGCGGTTGTCGATATTGTTCTTCGCGCCCACCTCGAAGCTGTTGACCGTGTCGGAGTTGAAGGTCAGGGGCGAAGCCGCTATGCCTAAATTCTGGAAATCCGTCGCGCAGGCCGCGTAGGGCACTGGATTGTTGCCGCCGCCGGGCCGGAAACCCTTGGCATAGGTGAAGTAGTAAAGATTGCGCGGATCCGCCTGGTAGGAAAAACTCACCTTCGGCGTGAACGCATTCTCATTCTTGTCCGCGCCCACGGTGGCCGGCGCATTGAACAACTGCGGGCCGCCGGTCAGCGAGACGAAGGAATACTTGGACTTGGAATAACGCGCGCCCAGGGTGAGCTTGAGCTCATCGGTAAAGCTGTAGGTTCCTTCGCCGTAGATGGCCGTTTGCTGGTCCTTGGCGTTGGTCAGCAGGAAGTACGAATCGTTCGGATAGCGCGGGTCATAGGGAACAGGATTGCCGTTCGCATCGGTGAAGATGTCGGTGTAAGGCATGTTGGTCACGACCGTGGTCAATTCATTCAGCAGCGGGTCGTGAATCTGCTCCAGGTAGCGCTGGCGATTCTCGCTGAAGAACACGCCCGTGGTCCAAGTTAGCCGTGACGTCGGATCGTTCGACTGCAGGCGAATTTCCTGCGTGATGTTCTGCTGGAAATTGTCGATGGACGCGGGCGATTGATAATTTGTCGCGCCGGCCGGCAGATGGACGCCGTCACCATCGAGCATTAGCGGCTGCAGCAGCGAAAAGCCGGGGCCGAAGAAAGTTTGATAGAAACCGAGGTTGTACAAGG
>Ga0210391_10000905_pt1 | contig 28530 bp, 49 predicted proteins | sample IncBWC12OmetaG_FD_160573 | JGI IMG/M metagenome (GOLD analysis project Ga0210391, IMG submission 160573) | Forest soil microbial communities from Barre Woods Harvard Forest LTER site, Petersham, Massachusetts, United States - Inc-BW-C-12-O ... | reverse complement strand
CTGGTGAACTCAGGACTACAGTACCTTCGGGTGTCTGTCTATTCGACGACTGAGGCCGGGTACGAAATCGAATCGGGTTCGCGCTTCCGCTTGTCGGAGATCATGGCGAATGTCCTGGAGCTGCGCAGGGTTCGGGAGGCCCTGCATTCACAAACGCCGTGGATCTGCGCCAACTTCGTCACCAAGCATTCGGAAGAAGCGGACCTCTTCCGGCAGCAGTGGCAACCGATTGCCGACGATTTGAGAGTAGAGGTGATCCACAACTGGGGAGGGATGGATTCCCGCTTGGTGCAGCTTTCCCCACCCAGGCCGCAAGATCGGAAGGTATGCAGCAAGCCCTTCTACGAGCTGGTCATCAAAGCAAACGGGGACGTTTCCCCGTGCTGCGCTGACTGGAATGGATCGCTGAAGGTGGGGAACATAAACGAGCAGTCGCTAGCGGAAATCTGGGGCGGGGAAATGAGCGCTGGAATCCGTAAGCTTCACCTGTCTGGAAATCGATCCGCGCTTTCCATGTGTAAGGATTGCACCCTGATCGAAACCCAGCCTGACAACATGGACGCGCTGCTGGACGCATGAAGCCTATTTGGCAAGCCCGTAGCAACGAGCGATACCCGAGGTGATGTTTCCGCTCGCGGCGAAGACGCGGAAAGCATTCACCGGGGTTGTCGAGAGATAGGACGCTCCGGTCATGTTTATGACATCGGGGTTCGCGCTTCCATCGTTCGCCGCCACACTGCCCTGAAATCGCGGGTGAAAGACTCCGTTCAGCGGACTGTAGAAATTGAAGAAGCCTACCGCCCCTCCCAGGGTAACTGAACTCGAAACGCCCCCGCCCGCAGTGATCTGGATGCCGGTGTCGGGGTTCGCCCCTCCGACCGCGCACCCCACCTCTGAGCAGCGGTAGAAGGCCCATGAATAGTTGCTGCCGGAATCGTAAGAACTGCCCCCATTTGTCGATAGCTGGATAACAAGCACGTCGCCATTCGACGCCGGCACGAGAGAAATAAACTGAATCTGGTACGTGTCATATGTGGAGGTGATGCACGTAGTGAAATTGAGCGCCGTGGAGTTCGACGCGGTATGCTCTTCGATGAGTACGAAGCTCCCCGAGCTTACTGAACCCGAAGAGATTCCGGCATTCATGACCCAGATAGGAGTCGCCGTGATGGTGCCAGTCAAAACGGCTTGGATATCGAGCGTATCGCCGGCAGAGAACGTGAATGAATGCGTCGTATCGCTGCACGTCGTAGCGGGGTTCGTGATTGTACACGTAACAGCCTGTCCGCTGCCATTCTTGCGCCACGTGAGGACTGCCGAGTTTGGCGTGGCAACCGTGACTCCGAGCGCCGTGCTGATATCGACGCCAAATCCCGAGACACTTCCGCCGGTCCCCTGAAACGTATTCACATTCGCTTCCGTTGCTGAGGCTAGCGAGCCGCCGCCAATCGGAAAGTAGATCGTCGCGTTCGACAGTGCGATTCCGGCGAGGCCTGAATACACGGTGAGGCCCGTTCCGCTGCCTCCACCTCCACAGGTTCCGCTTGATCCATTCACGAGAACGCAGTTCGTCCCGGCGCCCGAGACGGCGACGGCATTGCCGCTGCCGTCCCCCTTGAGGGCGTTCGTGGTTGTCGCGATTGTGCCCCCGCCGGCCGGAGTCCCACATGTCAGAGCCCCCGCCGTGCTCACTGCGCTGACGAACTGCCCGGAGGTACAGGTCCCTCCGGTTACAGTGCTCACGGTGGCCGTGTAGCAGGGGTTGGGGGAACTCGCAGTGGTGTACTGCAGAAACTGGCCATTGGCAGGCGTGAATCCAGTGCAAAAGGGAACGCTTTCCAGGCCAACCACTGTTGCGGAAGTGCAGCTTCCCGTTCCGGCGTCTACGTCTCCGTTGAGACATGTAAGTCCGCCCCCGCCTCCCCCTCCGCTGCCGGCTGCCGCGGAAGTTCCGGCATACCCGATCACTTTTACGATCAGCACTGGCGTTCCGCTGGCGACAGTCAAGGTGTTCACCTTGATCTCCAGGTAAGGGTAGTAGTCACAGCAGAGATTGTTCTGTCCGCGCGGAAAAGTGGTCACCGGGTTGGTAGTGCTGCCCGATCCCGATCCGCCTCCCACTGCTGGCGTGAGTGCCGCATAGCTCCCGCTCGAGGTTGCGGCGCCGTCGAGTTCCACGGAGAGCGCGGAGACTGTGCCCGAGCCCGGCTGGATGTAGTAGACGAGTCGAAAGGCCACTGCCCCCGCTGGTCCCCCGGCGAGGGTTGGCCCGTTGGCCACGATACAGGAGCTTTGCAGGCACGTGGTGCCCGCTGAGGTGTAGGACTGGGTAAATTGGATGCTCGCCGTGCCTTGCGCGAAGCTAGGTAGACAGAGAGCGAAAAGGAGAAGTAGTTTCTTCATGCTCTCAAGCATAAATTAAAACGGCCCCATGAGGGGTAGGATGCCTCATGGGGGCCAGGGATGGAAACTTATGCCTGGGAAGGAGTGTACTACCCGATCCGCGTAGGCGTCAAGAAAAAAAGAATTGTGTTTCGCCGCCTTGTCGGCGGGAGCGAACGAGAATCACCAGTGTCTCCAGTACGGTCCCCCACCGAAGAAATAGAACAGCAGGAGGAGGAGAATCAGCAATCCGACGATCCCGAACCCTCCACGGGGTCCGTAGGTCGTATACCCCCAGTACCCTCCGCCCAACCCGAAAAAGAGAATCAGCAGAACGAAAATCAGGAGCATTGCCCCTCCCTTCCTACTTCTCCGTCCACTTGCCGACTACGTTGCCCTGGGAGTCCGTGACATCTCCCGAATGCTTGTCTACTTTGGGGTTTGCCACATGCAGGACGGTCCCCGGCGCTTCTTTCGCGATCTCCGCTTGCAATTCTTCGAACGTATCGAAGGGTCCGGTGATGGCGTTCAGGGTGACTGGGTGCAGGAGTTGAAAGGGCAGCGTCCATTTCCCGATGACGTACCCTTGTGCGTTCTTTACATCGCCGGAAGTTGCATTTCCGCGAATCAAAACAGTGCCCGGCATTTCCCGGCTCGCCGCTGCTTGCAGTTCTTCAAACGTGTCAAACGGCCCGAGTTGCGCGTTCAACGTGACTTTCCGAATAGCGTGGAACATAGTTTCTCCAGGGAAGGGAGATGCAATCGGATGGCCGTTGTCGGGGCGCTCCGGCTCTGCCGAGAAACGTAATTGTTTTTGCGCGGGGGTGAGACCAGCTTTGGGATAGGGGTACTATCCCCAAGCCGAACCCCGCCTCGTAGAACGGGATTGCCCCCCGCGCACCTGAGATTTTAGCAGGGGTGGTATGCTATTCGACTGAAAGGGGTACTTTCAAAACTTGCTGCACCATCCTGACATCCATGCTCCGTGGTCGCAATGGTCGGAAGACCAGACCTTGCATCTGGTGATTCCCTATTCCAACCCGTGGCGCTGGCGAACCCGGCGCGAGCTTTTCAATGACTGCTATCGACACTTCAAGGCTTCTCCTAATGTCATCCCCTACCGGGTGGAAATCGCTTTCGGAGATCGTCCATTCGAGGTAACGGGAGACGATCCCAACGACCGTCAGTATCGGACCACCGATGAAATGTGGCTGAAGGAGAATTCAATCAATCTGGCGGTGGCGCGGCTTCCGGTCGATTGGAAGTACGCAGGGTACGTGGACGGAGACTTCCATTTCACCAGGCACGATTGGGCACTCGAAGCGATCCACCTTTTGCAGCACTACGACTTCGTGCAACTCTTCAGTACGTATGCGGATGTCACGGGAGAAACGGCAACCAGTTGGCAGGGGGATAGGCCTTACCGCCTGAATTCGACCTTCGCGTGGAACTACCAGCACGGGCAGCAGTTTTTGAAATCGCAGCTCGGGAAGCGCGTGAGCGATCCGGGATACTTCGGGCAATTGCTGTCGAACTCCTTTCCGTTCGGATTCTGGCCCGGCGCTCCGGGTGGGGCATGGGCATGGAGACGCCCCGCATTCGAAACGGTGGGGGGCATGCTCGATACCTGCGTTGTGGGATCTGGCGACTACCACATGGCCGCTGGGTTGGCGATGCTGCCTGACACCCACGCGGAAATGCGGCTTGCGTTGCCGGGTTACTTGAGGGCCATTCAAGAGTGGCGCGATCGCGCTGCCCAGCTCCACGCGAATATCGGGTGCGTCGATAACTTGGCTGTACACAGCTGGCACGGAAACAAAGTCTCGCGGGGATACGGAGATCGGGTGGACATCCTGCGAAACTTCCAGTTCGATCCGTACCGGGACATCCAGCGGGACTGGCAAGGGCTCTGGAAATGGGACGGGCGAAAGCCACAAATGCGCGACGCGGCCCGGCGCTTTTTCTTGGATCGCAACGAAGACGAAAGCGCGCTCCGCGACTCCAAAGGGCCGTTAGTTTAAAAGAGGGAGGAACAATGACGATAGCTGAGGCGCAAGCCTTGATTGCAACACTCGAACAGAGCATCACCGGCCTTCTGCAAGCCTTCCAGGCGCAGACAGGCCTAATTATTCACTCCGTTCCCGTGTCGGAAAACGGGAACGGGAAAACGGTAGTCGCCACTGTCAAAGTGCAACTGTGAAGTGGCTTGTTTTCGGTCGGCATCGCGTCGTACCGCTCGATTCGGCGTCAGGCCGCGAAACAATGAAATCCTTCCATCGCCTTTGGTGCCGTCTCTTCCACAGGTCCCCTATGTGGCCTATTCACAATGAATACGAGTGCAGAAGGTGTGGAGAGCGGTACCCGGCATACAGTTCAAATCTCGTGAGAAAGGAGGAAAACGCGAAATGGTAAAGCTGAGCTTCTGGGAGCAATTTATTGTTCAGGCTGCCGTCAGTCTGTTGACTGTGCTGGCATCGCAGGTATCGAATCAGACGGAGCTGGCAGCACTTCAGGCAGGGATTCAATTTCTGCAAAAGCTGCTGGCGGGACAAGTCAGTACGACGTAGAGAAGGAGGTGATCCGAAATCTTCCGGGGCGGGCTGTCACGGCCCGCTCTTTTTATTTTGTCTCGCCGCCATCCGGCGGGAGCGCGGGGCGATATGGGAGCGCCCATTCGGGTGGCGCGATTCTTGTTCTCTCCGCTTGGTTTCGGTTCTGCATGATGAAATCGCCGCGAGACGTGAGCAGCGATAAGACAGTCACTGCGTTCGTGCCCACGCCTCGGTAGTCGAGCTTGCCACCCCAGAACACGAAGCCGTGGTGCTCGCGTTCTTTGTACACCAAAATCAAGCTCATGATCTCGTGCCTGTACGCTCCCGCCTGTGGCGGCCAAACTATAGAATCGGAAAAGTCGCTCATTTGCTCACCTGATACCCTTCCCTAGCTGCTGCCAGAATTGCCATTCTAGGCGAATCGAAGCATGTAGCGTAATCTTTGAACATCTCTCTGTGTCCTTCCCTGAAGTAGACTCCCAGCACCTTTGTAGGGTCTGAGGTTAGGTACCAGCATGGTAATTGACGGCCTTGTATGTGGACTTCCCGGAGGAATAGGGGATGGGCGAGAAATAGGAAAAAGGCAAGGCGTTTCATGTCGTCATGCCCGAATCCCTTCTCGTCTCAGCATATCGAGCGCCTTGCGATCAAGCTCTTCATCGGTGGTCTGGTCTCGCAATGCCTTCAGCTTCGCCCGGTACGCGGGCATGCGTGCCGCCGTTTTCTCGATAACCGACTCCGCGTTCCTGCGATACCATCGCCTTTGGGAGGCCTTCCTGCGGCAATACATGCAGGTTGGAAGATCGCAGATGCAGAGGGGTCGGGGGCCGTTTCTGCCGCGTGGCGTTTGCCAGGGGTCCAATTCGTCCTGTATGCGATTTCCTGCCATGTCACGATTCGGCTTGGCCGCCAAAAAGAGAAGTGGGACGGAACCATTCGTACCGGCCCGATCAGTCTCCCCGTCCCCGATATCCACTTTCCTCTATTGGATAGCTTTCAGTCTATCGGGAGAAGACCCAGGAGAAGTACCGCTACCCACCTCCGTAGGGTGACAACCGGGAATGAAAGTGCTGCAATCAAGCGAAATCAAGGGCTTCCAACCCCAAGATGTTGTGGTCGCAACCTGCCAACCTGACCCGTTTGCCTGTTTGGATGAAAACAAAGTACTTCTGAAAAAAGCTAGTTACCATAATAACCGATATCGGAAGCTGAAGAAAACACGCGTGTTAGGTGTATTCGGGGGATTTCTTCCCGACATCCCTGTCGCTACGCAAGCGCGTACGCAGCACCCAATATTCCTACTCCAATGAGGGCCAGGAGAGGCCAGGATAGCCCTGTCTCGTCGGGAAGGTCCGTCAGGGCGGAGAGATCAATCGAGCCCGTCAGAGAGTCCAGAAACGAAGAATCTGAGGTTCCCGAATCGCTGGAATCGGAGGGGAGGGAAGACGAATCTGAAATTCCGGCCGCCGCGAGGATACCTGAAGCGTACCCCGCTGAGGTCGGAGTCACGCCGGCGTTCAGTTGGGTTTGCAATGCTCCCGGCCCTTCGTTGTAAGCTGCCAGCGCGTCCGGCCAGTTCCCGAACTGATTGTAAAGCTGCTGGAGGTAGGTGAGGCCCCCTTGGATGTTGCCCGATACGGAGGTTGGATCGACATTGAGTCCTGCCGCGGTGGCGGGCTCCAGTTGGAAAAGGCCGATGGCACCTGCCGAGCTGGTGAGCGGCGCCCCGGAGCTGCCGTACATGTTGCCGCTCGATTCCGCGTTCACCAGGGAGGTTACCAAGCTCGGAGGGCAGGAAGGGCAGTATGTGGGTATGGCAGCTAGGATCTGATTGGTGTAGGTGGAACTCACAGAAAGTTCTTTCGAGGGGTGCGGATTCGCATGCCCCATTCAGAGAACCAACGGAGAGCGCCATACCGAATGCCGAATAACGCTACCCAGTAATGGAACCGATGAAAGGCAGGTCGAAATCGAAGCCATGTCCCTTTCATGGCGCCTCTTTTGTCTCGCCGCCATCCGGCGGGAGCGCGGGGTCTTCCGGGAATTCGAAGATTTCAAGCTGGCGATCCATCGTGCCAAAAGCATACTGCTGGAGGCGAGGCAGGTCTCCATCGGCATCAGTCATGAAAGCGTAACTGCCGACGCTCCCTGCGATTTCCGGGATAGCGGGCAAGACTTCGCAGTGGACCGGACTTGAAAGAGGCCTCTCGATCAGGCGCGAGCCCACGCGATACTGGATGCTTCGCTTGCGTTCCATGCCTGAGATTATACCGCCGTAGGCTCGTAATCAGGAGAGGACTGGTAGCAGGAAGTGCAGACCCCAGGACGGCAGCTCTGTTCGCCCTCAGGCTTCCGTTGGCGACAACAGAGGCAATGGAAATAGAAGACCTTGCCTTGAAGGAATCGGGCGGCCCGTGTCCGGACAATCAAAGGGATTGCATCCTGGATGCGCGTCGGAAGCTCCGTGGTGGGATCTCGGACCAACTCTTCCCTGCGCATCTCGTTGGATTGTTCCAGACGCCTTATCCAGTAGGGACGCTTGCAATGCTTGCCGTGCCCTCCCACGCGCTTACACCACCGGCAGCGTTCGTTTCGGGAGGATTGAATCGCGAGGGTGCGCCGCTGGAGAAGTTGGGCCTTCGTCACATCGGAGATCCGGCCAACCGATAGGATTTGCGGGCTATCGGTTGGGGACTCCAACGCCCGCGCGCCCAACGCTTTCATTCCAGGCTTTCCGCCTTAAGGTGGCCGTTGTCACCATCCAGAAGGCTTTCGAACGCCCTCCAGAAACTTGCGGGACAGGCGCGGACTCGAACCGCTCTTGTTTGACGCTCCCCACGTCGCCAAGCACCCACTTGGCTTTCCTCGCCCCATATCAGAGAGGGGAACTCCGAAGAGTTCCCCAGGTTGGGAGGCCATCAATCCAATGAAGGAGACAGCCAAGCTCCAGATTCAAGAATACACCCCTTTTGCTTGTCGCGCACCAACGGTTAGGTGGATTGCTTCCGCTCAAACTGGGCCACCGCCGCCTCTGTCTGCTCCATTTGCCTTTGGAGGTCCGAGATGTACCGTTCCTGGGATTCGAGGAACGCCTCCATCGGGTCCACTATGGACATTCGGAGCGCCGCCACCATTTGCTCCGGTACTTCGTCCAGTTGTGCCATCGCAGCGTCCAAGCGGGCTTGCATTCGGTCGCGTTCCTCGACAGCTTTCGCTAGCTGCGTTGCCGCATCCGGCACTTGCGCCACGCTCGCGTAGGCCGGAATCTTCCCGGCCTTCGCTGCGCGCTCGTATGCCGTCACAGATAAGCAGAGGTAGTCATAGAGGGCATCTGTCAGTTTGCGGGTTTACCGCGCGTACCTTCGTCAGTATCAGTAATTCCGGGCATGCTCATGGCTCAGAGTCTATCAAATCTTCCGCTCCGGCTCTGCCGAGAAAAAAATGGAATGTGCTTGTCGCGCATCAGCGATCAGCGCGTTGCTTCGGAGGAAGTGGGGCCAACGGGAGCGTCTGTGACTGTAACCACGCCCTCCTTGATCTGGAGGGCCACCTTGCGGAAATCGACATTCAGATCTGCCGCGATATCGTCCCACGTCTTGTCGCGCAGGCGAGCGATTTCAGCTAGGCGGTTGGCCACGAAGGTGTTGACTGAATTGAGAAGCGTGAGCGTCCCTTCTTCCGCGGCGTCCAGCCCCGCCATTCGTTCGCAGCGATCGGGAGCTATGCGGATGCCGCTTCCGTCCTTCTCGAATCCATAGCGGCCTGGAAAACAGTGGTGGCCATCTTCTAATTCGAACGCAGTGCGTTCAGGGGAGTCAAAAGCAGATTTTTCTTTGGGCATGACACCACCGAGTCTACATCGCTCTCTTTACGTGTGGCAACTGGGGAGCGTCTTCCTGCGTTGCGATGGGGGCATCTACAGGAGAGCACTTGACCACCTTGACTCCCCGGAAGGTGATTTTGATGATCGGGGTGACGACCACCGGCCCGATGTTGGAAAAGGACACCGGGGGTTGCGATCCTTCTCCCACATACCCATCGCTGCCTACCACCAAGCCTGCTAGCAGGAATGGCCCGCAAGTCTCTACCTTGGGGCCACCCGTAGCAGTGTCCGTCAGCGTTGTCGGCGTGAAAGTCGCAAACCCGTCCGTTGTCGATACCGTCTGTATCTGCGTGCCTGCCGTTTGGCTGGGACGCAGGAATGTCGCATAAATAGTTCCCGCGATCTCAGTTAGCACGGGATTGTCGAAAGGACTCTGATTTGGTGACGCGAGAGCTCCCGTGTCGATATTCCCCGTTTCCGTCCATGTGGGATTGATGGCGGGCGTTCCTACGTAAATCGCCGCGTACGGGCTGGGACCCGTGCCGTACTGTTTCCGGCGGATGCCCCAATAGATCGAGGCGCCCGCTATGAGCATGGAGGGAGCGGGCTGGATTTCGTTTTCCGCGAGGTCTTGGTTGGCGCCGCTCTGTCCTGGAAACTCCTGGAAGTTTTGCAGTGCTCCCGCCGCCGTCACCTCCTGGTACCAGAAACGATTGTTCCAACCCGGAGGTCCGAAGCTGCTGAAGATCGTATGCAGCACGTTGTTGGAATCGAGTGCGGAATTTTGTACCGTGAACTCGGTGACGTTGAATCCCGGCAGCGCTTCGGCTGTCGCGCAGATGTTGACGGGCGCGCTCCATGTAGACCCGTTCCACGTCTGCGTAAAGTAAGCGAAGGGCCCCGCTGTCTGATCGGCCATCACCGTGACGATGTTGCCATTCGATGCTATGAAGACTTGCAGGTAGACGGCATTGCCCGGCACGCCTCCAGATTGCTCTGCAAAGGGCGCGCCCCATGTCATCGTCGCCAGATTGAATTGGGACAGGAAGGAGTTGCCACTGAAGCTGCCTTGCTGGTACGCCAGCGTGATTGTGCTTGCTCCATCCCAGGTGGCGGCCATGGGTTGGATCGGCCATCCGCCGGCGTTTGGCCCTTCCCCTCCCTGCTGCGTCCATACGGTGCCCGTGGGAGAAGACCACACTTCGATGACGGTAGTGGTGCCGTTCTGCAGAACCATCCAGTAGATCCCGGCGCGCTGGAAGAAAGCCAGCAGGACGCCAGCGGAGACTACCTGGGTGGTTGCCATGAGGGAAGGATATCAGGATTTCAGCGCACCGTGACGCGCCCGTGACCGCAAGCCTTGCATCGCACCGGCGAGAGCTCCATGCGTTTCGATCCGCACGCGGAACAGCGGACCTCCTTGCCTTTCCGGTGTCCCTTCTTGACGATGTAGGCCATCAGTTGACCGCTGGCCGCGGCCATTTCACGCGCGGGCGTTCGTTCCAGTTCCCGTACGTAGTGCGTTCCATCGCTAACCAGATCGGGAGCGCGTCCTGGATGGCGATGCCGAACATCTTCTCTGCTTGGGCAAGTAGTTCATGGTGGATGCGCGTTTCCGCTTCTGTCCCCATCGCCTGCCGTGCCGCGGCCCCGTATCCCTCCATCGCTTCCACCACCAGACCCGCGTTGAAGATCTCTTCGAGTTCCACGATGCGAATCGATTGCCCTCGCACTTGGCAGAAGTAGCGCTGTGCCGCTTGGGCGCTTTCCACATAACAAACAAAGGGAAGGCCTACGATGCGATCACAGATGGCTTGTTGGGCGGGGGAAGGGTTGGGTGTCATACGGGAAGATTATAGCGCTTTTGCTTTGGCCGCCTTATCGGCGGGAGCGCGGGGAGAGAAACGGCCCCAGAACGCCGGCCAAGGACGCTCCAGGGCCAACCAGAATTTGTTGGAGAAGCCCCGCGTTTTTGGATTTGCGGGACAGGACCATCATACCGTGGCGCTCCGGCTCTGCCGACAACCAATATGCGCTACAGGCTTGCCAAGTCAATTCTCAATGCCGACCCGGCAGGACAGATGATCTCATCGGGTAACGGCACTGGAAGCCTTCCCACAGGTGCCACACCTTGCAGCGTGCCTGCGTACGCCAGATCGTTCTCGACTGGCGCCTGGGAAAGTGGATTCCCCAGGGCGTCCCAAAATCTCACCAGCAATTGCCCTGTGTTCCCTGAGATTTGGAAGCCTCGAATGCGGAACTCTGCGTCAGCTTGCAAGGGTAGGACGATCTGATTGGAGGGCACCTGCGCAAGTGCCGGGTAGTCTGTCGAATCGAAGTAATATTCGAATTCGTAGTATTCGTACCCAGGGGGCGGGGGAGGGTAAGCGTATTGAGGACGGTAGGGCAAGGCAACTCGATTATATGTCAATCCGCCTTGCGGCGGGAGCGCCCCGTCATTGAGGGATCGGAGGGCAAGGAGGCGGGCAGGGAGGATCGCACCACCAGAGGAAGCACCCGTTTCCGCAATCGGTACAGGGCTCTCCTTGCCACGGTAAAGGCGGAAGAGTGGGGCCTGTCGCGATGGGCGTAGGGCCGGACAAGCAGAGCAGAAGGGCGAGGAAAACGAAAGTCAGGCAAAGCGCTCGCATGAGTTCTATTCTACCGACAAAAGAGAAAGGGCCGGGAAAACCTACTCCCGGCCTCTGTCTCATGCTCCCTCAGAAAGGTATTCAGTCGAATGCAAACAGTTGAGAGCTATTCTACTCTTTCGCTGCGAGTTTCGCAAGACACTCCGCGGCCAGTTGGAGAGCTCGCTTGTAAGATGACGCTGAGTCTTCCATGTGGATGAAGCCATCGAGCGTAACGAGTATTCGAAAGTGCCCCGTGAGATGCCCTTCTGGCGTGCGGAATTGAGTGATGGTGAGCGTCATGCTTTCCGCTGCCATCCTGCAAGCATCGCCACAATGTAGTTGGGCGGCCCTGCTGTTGCTCCCACATTGGTAGCGTACACCGAAACGATATCCGTAGGCTGGAAGTTTTCCGAATGCCTGAGTTGGATCGGCCCGTGCGTAGGAGATCCGAAGGGGAAGGGCACGAGCTGGAAATCGGCAAGCGGCGAGCCTTGCGGAGCAAATCCCGACGCCGGCGTGTTCCGATTCACAGTGTACAGCACGTCTCCCGGATTTCCCAGCAATTGCATGTTCGTCGTGACAGCCGCGAACATGATATCTGTCAACTCGAACTGGAAGCCTGAAGGCACTTTGTATTGGAGCACCAGGGTTGGAGTGTTGGCGGAAACCAGTGTCTCAGCGGGCATGACGATATAGCCCGTAGGATTCCGGCGCTCTGAAGCCGGGGGAGGGTACACCCAGGGGAAGGGCCACAGGTCGCGCGCTTCCTGAATGCGGCGCGCTTCGTCTGCCGCCTTGACTGCCTGGGGACCGCTGGCATAGGAGAGCGTAGGTCCGCGTCGGAGATCGAATTGGTTCGCCATGCCTATCTGCACTCCTTTGGCTCCAACACGCCAATCACAAGCTCGATCCTCTGGGAATTACCCTGGGGTCCTGTTGTCGCTCCAAGAGTGTCCCAGATTTCGACCAGAAACAGTCCATCTCCTACCACCGGATGGGGAGCGTCAAAGAGAGTCGGGAAGCTCGATACCTGTCCGCTCGCCTGGAGTGGGTCCGCAGTCAGATACGCGGGCTTGTAATTCCCCAGGAAGATCGAGGGTACGGGCTCGTCCCAGAACGTGTAGGGCTTGCCTCCCACATAGAAATTCATGTCCGTGATCTGGACGTTGAATTGGGGAGGGTTCGAAGTGCTCACCGAGGCCGGGAGGAAGAACCCGAAGATCACGGCGCCCGGCGTGATATGCAAACCGTACGCCGCGTATCCGAAGGCCGGAATCAATTCATCGGCACTCGCCGGCGCTTTGTAGAATTTGATCGCGTAGCAGTCCAATCGCTTCGAGAGTGGTGCCAGTTGCGCGATGGTATACGCATCGATCTGCCCGTAGTAGGGCCGGGTGAGGGGATCGAGTTCTAAAGGGGAGAGGGCGAGTTCGATCATGCTAGAAAGCCCTCCATGTCGCCTATTCGAGCGGTCGGGGTTCGTCTCGTGACTTCCCTTTCCAGTCGGGCATCGCGGCTTGCGGTGAGTGAATTGGAAGCGTGTGCGACATCGCGGCGGAACACTCGGCACCGGCTGTCATACGTATGTGGCCACTTCCCCGGCTTGGCATCCGGGAACATGCATCCAGGGCAGGCCCGCGTATCGACGCGGAGTGCGCCCCAGCCGCCCACGATTGTCTTGCCCTTCCAGTCCGGAGTGTGCAGATATTTCAGCTTTCCAGGATCTCCCTCTTGCGTTCCTGGAGTGAAGTTTCCGCCCGGTATGGTGTGCTCACTCATTGGATGGCCGTATCCATCAGTCCGTTAAGGAACGGCAGAAAACGAAGACTCGACACCGCAATCGGCCGCCCCACAAGCCTAATGCGAAACTCCGCCATGGGCGGAATGTAGCGCGGCACGGTGAGCGTTCCGGCCTGCTGCACGCCTTCGGGAGCATTGAGCGCGGGGAACAGGACGCCGTGGAAAGGGATTGCCGATAAGGGGGCGCGGTACATGATTTTTTGGAGGATCTGAAACTCGATTGTATAGGCTTCTCGAAACCGCTCGCGGTCGTCGGCCTCCATCGTGCCATATCCACAGTGCAGGGAGCGGGCGATGAAGTCCATCGGGGGCCTGAAACCCTCATGGCAAAACTCGTACACCTCCTGCGTTATCCCGGCCCCGTGGGACACCCAATCGAACGCTAGCACCGCGTCCCCCCGATCCACCATCGACCTGGCAATCGCGTCAACATTTATGCCGAGTTGCGTTAGTTGCGTGCTCATGATCCGTACACCTTATTCCCAATCAAATTGATCGGGAAGCTGGGAATCGTTGCGTTCCCTGCAAACCCTGAATCTGATCGCTCGATATCGTACCAGAGCACGTGATCTTTTGGCACGTAGACTTCAGGGTAGAACACCGAGGGAAGGGAGTTGCCTGTACCGATGGCCGGGATCGTCGCCCCGCCGCAACTGAAGTTTCCCGTGCAAGGTCCGAACAGCGTTTCGTAATGCACGTAGTCATTACTGAAGGCCTTCTCGTTCTCGTCCCTGAGAATGATGCCGATCTCCAACCCGAACGGAGCGAAGGATGGCCCGGCTTGCCCGTATCGCACAACGAAGTCCGCATCGTTCTGACACTTGAATTGCTGGCGCAAGCGCGGCCCGATTCCCAAGGCATTTTCGTTTGCCTGGAGATTCTGTACCACACCGTACGGGTTGACCGAGCTGATTGGATTGATCGGGTAGACGAACGGCAGCAGTCGGCATTTCTCCGGGTACGTGTACCCCGGATTGATTCCCCACGGGAAGAGTTTCACGCCCCGAAAGTAGAACGTCAGATTTGTCAGCGTGGTGGTGCCCGTGTTTACCAAGTCCACCTGTATGACGCCGCCAGCGGGGTAGAGGATCTGGTGCCCGAGAGGCTTCCATGCCCCTCCCTGCCCGCCGTAGGGCATCAAAAGGCCCTGCGGAATGTACCCTTGGGCCCGGAAGTCCCGGAGAGGTCCGGTGTACCGCATCGAGACGTTATTCAGTCCGATCTGGGTACGTGACGCTATCGTGTCGTACTGCACTCGCATGGCCCGGCCACGCAGCACGAATTTCGCATCGTGATCGAGTTGGAGAGTGCAACCGAGGATTTCCTGCCCGGGTGCCACGGAAGCCAAGCGCGCGTCTTGGTTGGGGCCAAGCACGTAGTCCTGATGGCGTTCTTGAAAGGGAGGCCTCACGCTGCCCTCCGCACGCTGCTGCATTTCCTTCGCTTCACACCATACAGTGTAACCTCGGGGGCGTTCACCGGGGCACCGGTCGGATTGTAGAGGTAGAGCGTCCAGTTCGATCCTGAGGGCGCTTCCACTTCCGATTCCATCGGTACGAAGTAATGCCCGGCGATGCTCGCTCCGTCGATATGGCTTGCGTAGTCGGCGAGGGGCACCGGAACGGCCTGCATGTAGTCGCCGCGTGGGGTCTTCAGTTGAAAGTAGAGCGTCGAATGCGACAGCCCCGTGCGAATCTTGATCGCTCTGCAAAGGAACGCCGCGTCCGCTTCCATCAGCAGAATGATGTTGTTCGCGAACCCGCCGGCAGGCACCGTCACGTTGAGCAAGGGGCAGTTCGTTCCATCGAATGAGTAATGGAACTGCTCGTATTCCTCTCCCGTAGGCGGGGGAGGGAAGGCGAATTGAGGCCGGTAGGTCATCCCTTCCATACCTCATCGTCAAACGTGATGACGATCATGAGAACGATACAGACCACGGCGAGAGCACACGCTGCGATGGAAATAAAGTCAGCCACGCTTCCTCCGCTTGAGATCTTCGATGATGCGTTTCGACTTGTCGTCCAGTTCCATGCCAGAGCGGGCAAATAGGGCCAGCTGATCTTCCGTCACGCCTGCGGCCTTCTGCCATTCAGGATCGCCCCTTCCAGCCTCAGCGATTACCGCCAGAAAGAAGCGTGCGAACGCGAGGTCCGATTCTACTCCGTTTAGCGATGGGTTGGCCGAGTCGAACTTCTGCCGGAGTTCCTCGAAGCTCGCCGCTAATCCTGGGGTTGAATCATGCGTCATCCCCGCTTCCTCCGCTTGAAGCCTTCCAGGAACATCGTCCAATAGATGTTTCCCGTTCCTGCCTGGTCCACTACCTGAAGGTCCGCATAGACGATATCGTTCGGATCGATTACCAGATCGATCGGCCATGACGTGGAGCCCACGAACGCCGCGGCATCGAGGTAATCATCGAACACCGCTTGGCCCGATCCTAGGCGCACTCGCACCAGCACCCGGCCCGCCGTCACCGTGTTGTCTTCCGACACCAGAACCAGAATGCGCTGGCAGTGGAATTCGGAATTGTCCATTCCAATTTGCTGGGAGGCTGTCAGGTTGGCATTGGTGACGACGATGGTGCTGCCCGGCGTCCCTTGTGGCCACACTCCCGGAGTCGGAGGAAGAAGCGCGGAGTAGATGAAATCCTCATCGTAGTAGCCCGGCGGGGGAGGATCGGCGAGGCCGTGCTGCCATGGCGGCGCCATGATGTTCTGGTTGGGATCGGAGAAGTAACGCGGAAGATTCTCTACCGCTTCATCCGTGGGGCAAATGCGTCCTTCCCCGCCTTTCAGAAGATACTGGTAGGCTCCGTCGAAACAGATGGCCATGGGCTGTTGATTCGTGGTATTGGTGACTTCGAATGTCACTTGAATCTTCGTGCCGACTGGCATTCTCCACTCGGGGCGGAAGGCGTATTTGTAACTTCCATATCCTGCGATCTGAAGTGCGTCCTGTAACTGATTGATGAGGAATTTGCCGGTGGGCAGTAAGAACTGCACCGACAAGGCTGTCGCGGTGGTGCTGGTGATCTGGATACCTCGCAAGCACCACGTAGTATCCCCGGTGATCTCTTTCGTGATGGTTTGCGTCGGAGAGCCCGTAGCCGCGGCGAAGGTCGTTTGAATCAGGAAGCCCTTGCGGATGTAAAGCGATGACAACCCTTGACGCGGAGGGCGCGGACGCCCGCACTTGTCGAGAACGTAATCGGCTTGCGTGAGAATTTCCAGATCAGACACAACGTCCCTTCCGAAGCCTTCGCATCATGTGCAGATGGCGAACCGTACGGCGCTTGCATCCCATCTTCTTGAGACGCACGATTCTGGCGTACTCATCGTCCCCGACAGCCGTGTCGGGAGCGCCCGCGCTTGATTTGGTTGCCATTTCGCTACCCATCTTACATCAATCCCCCGAGCCTTCGGGGAGGTCTTCCGGGGAGCGCTTCAGACCCATCCGGTCCGCAATCCTCCCAACGAGGGCCTCCAGGTGAGGGAGTCCCTTCACTTTCTGCTCTACGTCCTTAAATCGCTGATACACCCCGCCCACAGTGAAGACGAAGGCGAGAAGCGCAGCGACGTTGGTAACGGACAGGACAATCGTGACGGTTTCCATGGTTTTAGATAGCATGTAAATGCTACGGGCACGTTCACTTCCGTTCCAACAAGCTTGCTCCGATCAACCCAAGGCCTGTAAACAGCAGCAGCTTCCCCCAGGGATTCGAACCCAGTCCGCACCACCCTTTGGTAGCGCCTACCGGACTGCCCCATGCCGGCGCGGGCATAATCTTGTCGATTTGTGTGCCCGATTCGCTGGCTTGCTGGTGGGCCTGCGCGATCTGCCCTGCTTTCCGTTGCCGGGAGAGTTGCCGATCCCTTCGGATAACTGCCGTGCGTTGCATCGTCGCCTGAATCGTCAAGGTTCCCGGCCAATTGATCGGGTCCTTTCGCGCCGCGTCAAGCTGCCTCTGCGTAAAGGGTGTCAGTGCTTGCGGAGACCCCACTGGCACGGCGTTCGGCGCTGCTGCAATCGTGCTGTCCGAGATGATCGGAGCGCACAGCGCGTCGATATTTGCTTGCGTGATGGCGGTTTGACTTTGGATGTTGTCCGCCGCCATATCAACCGAATTCTGCACTTCCGCTTGCACCGACGGCCCCAACGAAGCGAAGGCTTGAGGACTCGGGTACGTGCATTCGTAATCGGCTCGCGCCTTGATCGCGGAGATCAGGATTTCGCCCGTGCAGAAGTCATTCAACTCCTGTTCTTCGAAGGGGTACATCTCCAGGTTGTTCGGACCGATCTCTTCGGGTGTCGAGTAAAGCGCCATGAAAACCCTTCCCTCTACCTGAGAAACATCAAATACACGATCCAGAAAAGCACCAGCAGCACCGTCAGGTACGGATACGCCACCACCGCCAGAACCGAGAGCAAATGTTTTCGCATGTTTCTCGATTGTAATGCACGGGGCCGCTTACGGAGGATAGGCGGCCCCGCGATTCACTTCCCCGGCGGACATGCCCGATGACTACCGGGGAAAGAGCACTACTGAACGGCGCGGTCGGTCAGTCCGGTCAGATTGGTTTTCAGCCACAAGCCATGCCCACCGTTGGATGACGTGAGCAAAGCGCCGGCAGCGCCAGCCGTGGTGCCATTGGCGATGGGACCCGAAGACGACGGGAAGTAGATGGTCAGCGACCAGGGCATCTGGGGCGCCAGATACTTGGCGAAGTCGCCCATCTTGTTTGTGGCATGGGGATTTGTCATTCCCAGCGTGACGATGTTGGTATTCGCCACGGTGGAGAAGCCCGAGAACCCGACGCCTGGAGGCTGCAATTCCAAATACCCTTCGATGAAAATTTTTTCAATGATTTTGAACTCGAAGTAGCTGTACTGGCAGAACGCGAACATATCGTTCACGTTCGACTGCAGTCCGATTCCTTCCGTCACCGAGTTATTGCCCGATGCACCGGGCAAGAAGTAGAACCCGATCCGATTGAGGATCAGATCGCGCGGGGCTGTGAATCCCTGCCCCGACTGAGAGGGCATGTTTGTTTCGACCTTCGTCAAGGTCGGGTTGGGAGACGCGGCCGCCAGCGGGTAGGGGTCCTGCTGACTGACGTACTGATTGAACAGTCCGTAGCTGGGTGCGAACGTCGTGCCCGAGGCCAGCTTAAGGGTGTAGTAGTACGTCCAGATGTCACGGGACACCATGGCTTGCAGGATGGCGTTGATATTCACGCTACCCGATGCGGTGGCGGGGATGGCGGTTCCCCCGCCCGTCGTCTTACCGGCCCAGGGGCCTTTTGCGGATGGAGACATTTTGGTTTCCTTTGTTCCCTGTCATTCTCACAGGGGCAGAGTTTCTAAAGGTTGACTGACATGGAACGCTGGAGCGTCCCGGAAGATTGCTGTTCGTCCGCCATCCGGCGGGAGCGTCACGAATGGATCGCTCCCGCCGATAAGGCGGATTCCCGCCTAGACGTTCATCAAAGCGCGGCCTGCTCCGGACCCGGCCCCGGCAACAGATACCGGAATGGAACCAGGAGTTCCCAGGCTCGTATTCCCGTTACCTCCGATGATCTGAGGCACCGCGAAATTGAAGCCCGAGAGGTAGTCGCCCATTCCCGACGCTCCCGCAGAAGCGTTCAGGTATTGGCCGAACGGGGTGTAGTCCCCGATGATGCGCTTGATCAGAGCGCCCGCACCGCCGGCGATAATGCCGGAGGTAAGCATCATGTTCCGCTTGAACATGAAGTGCCCCGCCACGGCCAAGACAGCGGTTGACGCTGCCATGCCGAGGTATCCCATCGGCCCGGTGTTGGAGCTTCCCAGCACCATCTGCGGGATAGAGGTTGCCCCCAGTCCGCCGATGATGGCACCCGAGCCCAACGACAGCCAGTCCATCGGACTGCCCATCGTGCCCGGATTCCGGCGACGGCGATTCATTCTCTTCCCCGTCCTACGGGGTGCCCTGCGTTTTCCAGCGGGGTTTGATTTCCGCCGGTTCTTCTTGCGTCTTGCCATACTCGTTCCTTTCTTCCTCGCTGGATTTACAAGGGCATAGAGCGCCCCGGTATTCTTTCGCTTCTTGGCCCTGCGCTTCGCGCTGCCATTCTTTCTGCGGCGCTTCTTGCGCGGGGCCGCCGCGGCCACCGCTCGCCGCCTGCGCGGTGCCGGCGGGTTGGTGCGTCTCCGGCGTCTCTTCGCCGTGGGCTTGGTGCGCGGACGATGTTTGGCCTTCGGTGCATTACGCTTCCGCTTGCGCTGCCGCGAGAGCGCAGCTTTCGCAGCCGCCCGGACGCGCTTCGAACCGAATGCCGCCTTTTGCTTCAGGGACATCTTTCGAGCCATGCGTTTTCCTGCCTTTCTCGCGGGGTTCGCGATACGTGTCTCTATGGTTGCCGTCGCCATGGATCACTCCCTGGAATTAGTACCCTGGAGTTCCCGGCCGGCGGATGTCGATTTGCACAGTGGACCCCGAGCCCGTAGCTTGCAGCTTCGTGATCGTGATGGTGTTCGCGGCCTTGGCAATCGCCAATACCGGCGCTACGGCCGTCCCCACCGCCTGCACGCTGCCCGTAGTTGTCACGGTCACCAGCGGGTACAGGCAGGTGAGCTGCGCGGAGCTCAATTGCATGTTGTGCGTCAGCGTGAACGTGGTATCGGTGTCCGTAAAATTCAGGAGTGCCGACACCAGATTTCGACCGGTCGGACCGCCAACCTGTGCTTGCGTCGGAGCGGTAGCCCCTCCGGTGTAGGCGCTGTATCCCGAGCCGTCTTGGAATGATGCGTACGTTACTGTAAATGCCATTTCTTCGTTTCTCCTTTTCGCGGCCCGGAGGCCTTCAACACTCGCCCAAAAAGCAAAAGGGGGTCATTCGAGGCGAAATTGCTTTCGCTTCGAACAACCCCCTAGCTAGGATTGCTTTCTGGGTTTACTGCATCACCTGGTAGAGTTCATGAGGCCCTACCGGGGAAACCTTCAAAAGTTGTTATGTCATGACTTTCTCGTAAACGTCGCTGGCCTTAACAGGCTTGCCATTAATTGCTATCGATCGCTCCATTTCAGCGACCGGAGTTTCATCTGTGAACTTTGCCGTGATGGGTTCCTGGAGCTGCAATTTCAGGTGTCCCACTTTGCATCCGGGGTCCACCACGATGGTCATCCCGGCTTTCTTTGCCTGGAGGCACCAGGCGGTATCCTCACCGCAGAACCAGTGGTCGGCAACTTCGACCTTGGGCGCAAACGTTCCAGCCCCGAGACATGTACCGCAGATCTGGTATTTTCCGTCAATCGTGACGGCACCGTTGTCGCACGAGCACTTAAAATACGCTGGCAGGTCTGCCTTCGTCAGAGGCCGGAACGCATATGGTCCCAGCCTCTCCAGCGCTTCGTAGCGCATCAGGAAAAAGGGGAAGCCCGAATGCTCGATTTCTTTCGGCGCGAATTTCTCCGCTGCCGTTTCTCCTGCAAACAAAGCGTCGAGATTGAACGCCGCCAGGTGTACGCCATCCTCTGCCCAGAAATCGCCTACTGACGTGGTGTACCCGTGCGTCTTCGCAATCCAACACCATCCCGCTACAGCGTCCACGTTCGGATAGGCTTCCAGGAATTTCAGCAGTCCTGTTAGCTGTCCCGGCGCCGCCGTATTGTCGTGGTCGATCCACAGGACATGCTTGGGCGGTTCGCCTGAGATCTTCGCATCTTCGATTACGCGCTCTGCGAGAGAGATGCGTGTGTTGTAGACGTTCGAATGGTAGGCCCTGAAGCGCTTGACGATATACCCCGCCTCTTTCAGTTCCATTCCCATCGCTAAGAAGGCATCGAGCCATGCACCGGAGAAGGTGTCTCCTGGAATGCAAATCGCCAGAGTCGGAAGATCTGTCTGTATCGCGGCCGGAGCCGGATCGGCAATTTCGCCAGGGTACGGAACGCGAGGAAAGCCCAATTCCTTGCGTTTCTGAAAGACTTCCCAGCCGACCCTGTAAGCTTCCTCGCGGTTCTCTAGGGCATACACCGAATCGCTTTCCGCAGTTTTGTTGGCTGGATGGAGGTGCTGGAAGTAGAGATGGGACGGAATGATGCCCCCCAATTTCCACGCCTTGATCGACCACTCGTCGTCCGAAAACATGCTCTCGTACTCAGGGGAAAGCATGCCGATTTTTTCCACCAGCACACGGGTAGCGATGGTCGGGATAGTGAGCAGGTTCTTGCGTCCGCCATCGGTGTGCGTTTGCACGGCGTAGGGTTGCGACGTGTCGGGAATCAATCTGAGAATTTCCGCGTCCCAGTGTTCCGGGTATCGCATGTCGTCCTGATTACCGACGATGATTTCCCCCGTCGCCGCCAGTTGCCCGGCGTTGCATTGATCGACTAAGCAGTCGCGCCCGTAATTGGTGACGAAGGATACCTTGCCCCACAGTCGGGAAGTGACTCGTGCCCCGGCTGCCAGCATTGCGTAGAAGTCTCGCGCTCTCGATTCGTGGACTACCAGGATGTATTCCACATCGGCGGGATTGTCGCAGGCCATGAGAGCAGACTCTGCGGCGAGCCACCACGGGTTGGCAAATTCCGCAGTTACTCTGGCGGTGGGATGTATGACTGAAAACTTCACGCTGCAACTCCCATTTGCGCCTTGAGCGCCCTAAGCGCCATCTGCTTTAGCTGGAACCCACGCTGTACGCTTACGCCGAATGCCTTCGAGATTTCCATGAGGCCACCGTCCTGTAGCATGATTTCGGTTGTGCGCCGTTCGCGCGTATATAATGACCGCGCGGCGCGGCGCAGTTCTGCGAGCAATACGGCCCGTTCGATTCCCGCGTCTTCCCCGAAATCGCCATCTATGGCGACGAAGGACGGCTTGTACCTGCCTCGCCCCAGGCTCCGACGAATCCACTCGATGACAGACCATCTTGCTCGAATATTGGCGAACGTGAGCAGGGAAGCGCCAGTCTCGCCGCGATAATCCTTGATTGCGTCGAGCACTCCCAAATATGCCTCCTGGCGGGCATCGTCGAGTAATGGTAACGGAATCCTCATCGAGTAAAGCAGGCCCTCGATCATATGTTCGTAGCCTTCCATGTGCCGGTAATTCGCCAATGTGGAACCGAGTCCCATAGCTTTACCTTGCGGGCCTGACCGAGAACCCGCCGTCCTTAAATTTCTTCATGCGCACTTTCGTTACGCCTTTCATCTTCGCGGGGTTCAGCTTCTTCATATATCTCGCAAGGGCCGCCGGAACCCGCTTGGAGAGCTTTCCCTTTTTCGGTCGTTTCGCCGCCATCTTAGTTATCGATCCCTTCCGGCAGAATCGTATACGATCCGCCTGAAAACACAATGCGCTTGTCCCTCACGTAGTAGATCGCATCCGGCCAGCGCATCACCTTCACGATTACCGTTCGCCCTCCGCGCTCTTCCGTCCGAAAACGATGGACGTAGATCGCTGTCCCGCCGTCTTTTCCCAGGTGCTCTTTGGTCGTGAAGTAGTCGATCACCTTCACCGGCCCCAGGGTTTCCACTTCGTGGAGTTCCGTTATTCCGAACATGGCGAGGTCCACCGATTGGTCCCCACCCTTCACGAAGAGTTGATTCCGTTTTTCGTTGAAGGCCAGAATGGCTCCGTCGAAATCGGTCAGACTCACAGCCGGGAGTTTCCGGTCAACCGGCTGGATAACCAAGCGCTCTAGTTGTCCTGCCGCGGCAAGGTGGCGATGGAAGTGAATCTTCTCCTGCACGGTGATCGTCTCTTCGGAAGGCTTGCCGTGGAAGTCCTCGTAGGCTTCCGCTGCTCCGTCGCCGGGATTCCTGCGAAGCTTCTTTTTCGCGCCTACGCGGACCGCCCTGCCCTTCGTTCGAGTTGGAATCGCCCGTTTCATTGCGCCGCCACCGCGTTTGACTGGCTCCAGAAGTACAGGCCCGCGCCCGCCGCTGCCAAAAGCGTGAGCACGCCGAGATTCGAAACTCCGCTCTTCGCTGCCTTCTTAGCCTTCCCGCCCGCCTTCTTGCCTTTTTTTGCAAGACGCTTCGTGTCGCCTATCGCCGAGCCCACAACGTACACTGCCCCGGCGATGGACCCCCACTCTGCGACCCCCCACTCTGACGGGCCGCCCTGGAAGTACCCATCCGGGGAGACGAGAGCAATCGTGCCGAGCCCGCCATTCGCATTGAGGGATTGCAGTCCCGTGCTCCAACCCGTCAGATAGTCTCCCATTCCTTGGTAGCAATCCTTTACTTGGAAATCGGGAGGTGTGAACGTCGCGACTTGCGCGTCGGGAATGCTCTCCCACTCTCCAACAATGGGAGGGTACGGACAGGGCGGGAAAGCTATGTATTCGGCAAGTCCAGCGCTCATGAGTAGAACACCGCCAGATTCATCATGTCGAGAACGATTTGCTGGCAAGCTGCCTGCTGCTGTTGCTGTTGCTGCTGCTGTTGCTGCGCGAGAGAATCGGCGAAGTGCGCTTCGTCGGGACGGGGCGTCGTGAGTTTCGAACTCACTACGGCTCGCGCCGCTCCTACTTCACACGCCCCTTCATCGCCACTGGCGAGTTCCCTCACCGGCGCGTCATGTATTGCGCAGATCGCTCGGTAGGACTGACTGTATTTGGCAAGTCCAGCGCTCATTTCGGCACCTGTTGAGGGGCTGCGATGGGGCGGCCACCAGATAGCACATGGAACTCCCCGCACCAGCAATGTTCTGAAATCATCGGGAAAGCTGATACTCTCAGTTCACCTTGCTGGTAGTCCCGTATGATGATCGCCTTTTCCCCGATGCCAGATGGCGGGAAGCGACGGCATTGCCCAACCCTTGCGCCGTCAGGCAATTCGACGCGCTGGTGATAAAACCAGAAGCGACAATCCCCACACTCATACGCCACAGTCATAATTTCTCCAGGAGTTTCGCGCCGACAAGGAGCACTGCTACGCCGACAGCACCGTACAGCAGCACCGTGGGGCACGTCAGTCCGTCAAATGGGGCAGGCCAGGATGCCGTGAACGTCTCGCACATGTCGAGCGATCCAAGGGGATCGTCAGGCCCAGCCTGAGCTTGTGCCAGCGCCGCCGCTTGAGTGTCAGCCGCTCCCTGAGCAAGCGAGGCGTCCTGGTCCCCAGCGGTACAGACGTACGGCGGGGTGGTGGCGCACGATTGAGCGGGAGCCGGATTGGTTGTCGTGACGGCATTCGGAACTTGCAACTGAGCAGCTTGCGCCCAAGCATCGCGCGACAAGCCCCAGCACGGAATCGTGAACAGGTACGCCGCACTATTGCACATCGAGATCGCGCCGGGCGTCAATGTCGTGAAGGGCGCACACAGAGGCCCCGCGCAGAATGTCTGCGCGACATTCCCGGAGTCTCCCATCCCTCCCGAATTGATAACGAACTCAGGCACTCTTCTTTGCTCCCCGCTTCTTTTTTAGAAGGCCGAACGATTCCAGGAGTTGCTCCACACTGGCTTTCGTCGGCGTGATGCCGCGATCCTCCAATGCTCTTTCCAACGCAGGCCCCGCCGCTTGGTAGACGTGCGGAGGAACGAAGGCTTGCGCCAACTTCGTCAGATCGATGGTGCCCGGCCCGTACGCTGCCGCGTAGGCGTCTGCGCGCGGTCCCGTCGCGTCCATCGGATGCACTTTCGCTCCCGCCCTCGGCGGCCTAACAGAATTCGCATCGTACGCCGCGCGCTTTCCTGCGTCTCCCAGCACTTCGTACGCTTCATTCACTTGTTGCATGAGCGCTGCCCCGTTCGGATTGACATCGGGGTGTAATGCTTTTGAGAGACGCACGTATGCCGATTTGATTTCCGCTTGCGATGCGGATTTCGAAACTCCGAGAATGGCGTAAAAGTCAGCGCTCATAAAAATCAGTCCGCCTCAGGTGCCCCGCCAGTCGTTACCTGTGCCATCGCCGCTGAAGGCGGACCCTGGGGAAGCGTTGGAGTTGTTACCGGGCTTACAGGGATGGGACCCACTCCCGCTACTGTTACCGGGCTTGCTGTGGTGCCAGTGACACTCTGAGTAGAGTAGTTAGAGAGGTAATACCAGAGAGCCCCTCCGGCCCCCGCGAGTAAGAGAAGACCCGTTGCCCCACCCCCGCTGCTGTTTCGTTGCCGCCTCATCGCGTCCCCCTTCCCAACAGAATCAGACTCGCTATTCCCATCCCAAACGCGAACTCCAGAATCGCCCCTGCGATCTGAGAGAAAGGCTTCCCGCCTTCCACCTTCGATAGTTCGTACGCGCCGAACAGGGAGGTGCCGAGCACCGGCCAGGAGTCGGGAAGCAAGCCCGCCGCCGCTCCCAGCAGCACGTGGAAGAAGCTTCCCTTCGAGTCGAATACTTCTGCCTGTGCTGGCGTCGAGTCGATATTCACCATGCGATCAAAGACGCCCAGATCGATCATGTACCCCAGTCCGTTGCGCTCTACCATCGGAAGTACCCCAATCCGGCCATCGCAGCGCCAGCACCTGCATAGCACCCGAGTCCAATTCCAGAGAGCCCGGTGTTCGCTTGACGAAGCGCCGGCCCCATCAGTGCCCAGTAAGATGCTGCTGTCATCGGACCAGTTGCCCCGGCCACGCTTCCAAAGACGACCGTGGGATCGGGAATGGTAAGAGTCGGATCGACAATCGCAAGGTACGTTGCGAACTGCCATGCCGAGCCCGAGAGCGAATCTCCCGACCCTGTAAAGTTCGGGTCTGCATCCTTCGTGATCAGCGCGACCATCTGCGAATAGAGAGAATCGAGGGTCACACCTGACGCGGTTGGCGCGGGCGTGGATACCGGCGATGCACCTGTCGTAGTCGCCGCTGGAGTTGCCGGAGTCGCCGGAACAGCGGGCGTAGTGCTTGTTGCCGTCGCTGGTGTCGCGAAGAACCATTCCCAAACAAAGTACCCTCCCACCGCCAAGAGGCCGAGAGTAAGAAGCGAATTGGAGTTACCGCTACTCTGTGCCATACAGTCCCATCAGTCCTCTCCTCCGCCCAAGTAAGGCAGTGCCAGATAAAACGCAACGCCTGCCGCGCCCGCAATCGCTAGAGCATTACTTTTCGTGACCAACCCAATAGCGGCCACGGCCAGGCCGCCATACAGCACATAAACTCCACTAAAAGACGAGAGACTTTCAGGCAGAGCGGGGGCTGTCGCCGGCGCGCTCGCTCCCGGTGTCCCCGTCACCACCTGAGAGGGAGCGGGAGGAATAACAGGCGCGGCTGCCGGAGCCACCACGGGCGAGATGATCGCGGTCGGCATTTGGAGGGTAGCCTCGATGGGCCGCATCGTGGGATCGGATCGCGTGATGCTGGCAATCGCTTCTCCGAGCCCGCTCCATGTTGGGTAGTCGTACATTTACCTTCCCCCTTTCGGCGCGAAGGCCATCAATAAAGCGACACCGACTCCCGCATACACGTACCAGGGAATCGTAGAGAGATCGAATCCGCCGACAATGATGTCGGAAGACGAAGCAGGAGCGCCCGTCGCGCTGCTCACGTTCGAGCCCGCTGTGCCACTGACAACCTGGGAAGTGGCGGGAGGCGCGCTGGCATGCGTCTGCCCCGTATTCCCACCGCCAGAGGTTGGCGCTATCGTTACCGGAGTCGCAGGAAGCGCCGGCGTCGAAATGATCGGCGTTGAGACAGGAGGGAGAGTGTACCCCACAATCGTAGACTGGCCGGAAGGCGTTACCGGAATCGTTGCGCCCTGAGAAACGGCGAGTTGCGTAGGCGTCATACCTGTCTGCCCTGAAGCGCACGCTAAGGAAAGCTGCGCGCCCGGAATCTCTGCCGCTAGTTCGTTCTCTGCGGCGCATTCGTCTGGAAAGCTGAGGATGACTCCCGGCGGAAACAGATTCCCTGGAAGAATCATCTGGCCATCTACCGACACCCAGTTCGCCGGAGGCATTCCCGTCCCCTGAATATTTCCAGGAGGCGGGGCTTGCACTACTTGCCCGCCGAGCAATCCGGCGAGCTGCGCGGCGAACGCATCGGTAGCATAGTCGTCAGTCGGCAGCGTGGAGAGCTGCCCTTCGGGAAGATAGGAAGGCTGGAAGCTTTGCGCCGGAAGGTACGCCGGCGAGAGCTGCCCCTGAAAGAACGCTTGCGCCAGTGGCCCGATATCGATCTGCCCGAATCCGCGCCAGCTCATTTGATCACCACCCAAGCGACCAGCACGGCAGCGCCAATCAATAAAGGTACGGCGTAAGAACTGGAAACCCCGAGAGAGGATAGGACATTGGCTGTCGTGTCGATTGCGCCCTGTGCGAGCGCAGAACTGGAATCGCCCGTTACGTCGGGATCGTTGGCGATGGGATCGCGATAGCCCGAGAACCAATTCCAGCAGCTACCCGTCGCAGGTTCGCCGTACTGGGTATACGCCAGTAAGGGAGATGTGCTCGATTGCTTCCACGTGCAAGCCCCCGACTGCCGATCCGAGATGCAACGCTGCCCCGCAGTCCCCGTCCCGGCCTGGGAGCACTGCGACACCAGTGTCGCCCAAACGCTGTCGAAGTTTTGCAAGGCCGCTTGCTGGGAAGAGAGGGATCGCGGCGCGGGCTGGGCAAAGTAGGCCTGAATATTTTGCAGCAGTAAGGGCTCTGCTTGGTTGGCCCATTCGGAAGTCTCGACACACGTCTGTCCGCACCCGGAATTCGCGATCAGTGCAGAGATCAGCGTGGTGACGAGCCCAATGCCCGCTCCGATCACAGCACCCACCGGCCCTGCTATCGCGCCTGTGGCGGTCAGAGCACCCACAACACTTCCCGCTGTTGCTCCCGCCGCGCTCGCGATCTGCGATCCCTCGGCGGTTCCCGCGCTGGTGGGAGTGACACCGAGCCCGAGAGGTTCCGGCCGGAAGTACGGATTGTCGGAGATAGCGTACATTACCTTTTGCTCAGTGCTGCCGGAATAATAAAGATCGCCGCCAGGATCGCGGCGCCAATCAGAAGCTCGTTGCTCGTTACCTGAAGTGTGCCCGTTGTGCCCGTCGCAATCTGTGCGATCTTCGTGCCACCCGTGAGAAGAGAAGTCAACGCCGCATCGAGTTGGGACGCGTTGATTGTTCCGCTCCCGCTCGATGTCGTCACGTTACAGAGATCCGTCGAAGGGTTGTACGTCTCGCCTTGCGAAGAGCAGAACGCGGAGACTGTCGAGGAATCCGCGGGCAGCGTGCTTCCCGGAGCGAGTCCGCTGGGAGTGGTTGGCCCGTATACCGTACCGGGCGGAATGACTGCTCCACCTGTAATGCTGGTGGGGTCCTCGATATCGATGGGATCGTCGCTTCCGTCGCCAGCTCCGGTGCCGTCGTCCTGTCCGAGTCCGTAAGCACCGAACCCACGAAGGTATCCCATCCCCAAAGG